>PVBE012236438.1_pt1 | contig 61547 bp, 62 predicted proteins | sample 1631181 | NCBI WGS metagenome assembly PVBE01 (sample SAMN08397723, study PRJNA350692) | Marine metagenome, whole genome shotgun sequencing project. | isolation source: water | place: Pacific Ocean | collected 2012-04
GAATGTACTCAACTTTCCTGAAGTACAGTGAATACTCTGCTTCTTCTCTGAAAACCCAGTTGTGTCACCAATCAGGAGAACAAACTGATTAAATTAAACAGCGACTCATTGAGCCTTTTTGAATGCTAACGGTATCGAACCTTGTGGGCCCGAGAGATTCCCGCGAAGCTCATCGTCAATTAAATCCAGAGTCACGGTGCTTCCAGTCCTTGGGCTCTTAAAGCTGACTACTTTACCGTCGAATTTAAATTCCTCTAATGGGTTTTTCCCCCGGGGACCACCCATCGCGGCCTCTAAGCCATTCGAACCATTTCGAATTTCTAGCTCAAGATCTATACTCTGACCCCGAGCGCTCATTTTCGACATCCAAGTACCAAGTATTGCTGCTTGGTCAGCCGCGAGCGCCTGTGCGCCCAAAAATAGTAGCGTGGCCAAAGAGATTGTCTTATAGAAAGTTTTCATCAGTAATTTCCTCTAAAATTGTCGCTGCATCTTTCAAGGCAGCCATTGTTCGAATAGGAACCATTCCATGGATTCTTATTTTTTTATCAAAACTGCAAATTTTAGCGCTAGAATCTGATTAGAAAGATCCAGCTAAAACACAAAGTGGTTTCCGTTTCTGATAGGAATATTACTGATTAAAATGGCAATTAACGCCAGCCATGTCCTGGACATGTCATGCAAGAGAGAGGGAAATTAAAGGATATAACGCAGAATTCAGTGGGGCCTATAAGCAGTATCGATGCTTCGCATCGAACGGTGGTGCCTTAGTTAGAACCGCCGAGCATTCTCCGCAAAGTACCTCTTTCTATATCCTTAACCGAGCGCGACAGATTGTTTAAAGCGTCAGATTGCGGGTCCGCGAGCACCCATCCTTTGGTAGATGTAATTTCGTCGATGCAAGAGAACATACTGTCGAAGTTCTCGTTCTTAGATTGCACGGTAATCGGTTGCCTTTGACTTGCATAGCAGGATAGAAAATCATCAAGGATAAACTCAACTGTGACATCGGAATTACGCTGAGGCTCACCTTCTGACGTTGAGAGAATTCTGGCAATAAACCTTAAGGTGCTTACTTCTATCAAGGTAACGCTAGCGTTTTCAGATGTCACATCTTCCGACACTCCGAGCAAAGAAGGTATTGGTTGATCTCCATAATAGCTAGTGAACTCATCTATTACTTCCACCAGGCCAGTCCGTGCTTGTTTATAGGGATCTAACCAATTGACATTAGAATCGGGAGTCTGTGCCTGTACCACCGCAAGCTGGGAATAGTCTTCAGACAGTTGACCTATCTGTGAGTAGAGGTCGTTGATGAGATAGGCTGAGACTGCTACAAAAGATGCTGCTATATAAGGCACCCAACCACGCCATGAAGTAGCAAAAGTTGAAACCAGCTCTGGGGAAGAGTTTGCGTTGCTCGCCTGCTGCCCCGAGGGAGATGACTCTTCTGCTGAAGACAAAAAACCCGCAAAGGGAAGTTCGAATACAGCTGCTAGTGCTTTTGCAGTCTCTACCGAAGGCGTGACATGCCCATTCTCAACACGATTAATCGTCTTGACGCTTAAGCCACTAAAACCAGATAGGTCTTCTTGTGACCATCCTTTTTCTTTTCTGAGTTCTCTTAAATCCATACTTGGCTTTGGGTAGCGTTGATATCACAGCGTTGAAAGATACAATAACAAAATCTTGGGAGAAGATCATGAAGTACATCGCTCGATAATTTTATCTCGTGCTTTAAATTTCACAATACTCCTCAAGCGAGTATGTAAGCCAATGCTCAAACCCAACTAACCATTCGTCCAGAATAGTATGTAATAGTCCGGGATGGAACCAAATAGAGCAAATGGGGGGGGTGCCCCGGGGGTGGGGTGCTGACGGGGCGGTCTATATAAACAGGGGGTGGGTATGAGCTAGGCGGTTACTGGGTTGATCTAGGAGGCTCTAAGTGGCGATGTAAGAGCTATCAGTTCTGCTTAAGACTCAAGCCGGTTCGACAGAGAAGACCCATGTAGAGCTATATAGCAAAAAGCAGCTTACTGGCGAGCGCCAGCCAAAATTTATGGGTATGTATTTGGGTATGTATAGCGAAGAACAAGGCTGATAGCCTTATGCTATAAAAAAAATGGCGGACCGGACGGGACTCGAACCCGCGACCTCTGGCGTGACAGGCCAGCATTCTAACCAGCTGAACTACCGGTCCGTGAAGCAACTACATACAGCACACTGCACAGTGAGTGTTTATAGCATGATTTGGTGGGTGGTGAGGGATTTGAACCCCCGACATTCGCCTTGTAAGGGCGACGCTCTCCCAACTGAGCTAACCACCCAACGCAGGAGAGAGGCGCATTTTACCGACTTAGCTCTTCATGTCAACAAAGACGAGGGCTTCAGAGGGATTGGCGTAATCTTGTACAGGCACTAATGGACGCTGTACGCGCACAAAGCTAATTTACTTGCTGGTATGAGTAAACGCACCATCCCAGTCTTCGGGTAATTCGACTTCCCGCAGTGTCTCGATGCGTTCCAGGTAGACCTAGTATAAGAATGTATCAGGTTCTTTCTCAAGTAGATCATTGAGCCGCGCTTCGGCGCCATCCCAGTCCTGCTCGTGATAACAATCCAGCACCTCATGGTATTCGACGACACTGGCTCTCAACGCCGCGTCGGCATCGACTTCCCTGCAAATCGGCTGGTAGCACTCGACGGCTTCATGCTTGCCTTTTACCTTTACTTTGTCAATGAGTCTGGATAGAAAACCGGGCAGCTCTCTGGCCGTCTCTTTTCCGAAGAGTAATCGAATGCCGTAAAACTTGGTGAGCCCTTCCAGTCTTGAGCCCAGATTGACCACGTCACCCAGCACAGTATAGGAACGACGGTAAGTTGAACCCATGTCTCCTACGTTCATTAAACCGGTATTGATACCGACACCCACATTGACTTCCGGGTATCCCCTTGCGGCGAATTCCTCTTTGAGTTCCTCTACTTTCTCAAGCATCTCAAGGCCCGCAATGATGGCATTCTCTCTGTGCTGCGGATCATCCAACGGTGCCCCCCAGAAAGCCATAACCATATCGCCGACGTATTTATCGATAGTACCGTTGTGTTTAAAGATGATTTCTGTAATCGGCGTAAAGAAATCATTCAGCAGCGTCTTGAGTTCAGTGGCACTGAGCGCCTCGGATATCGTCGTAAAACCGCGGATGTCAGAGAACAACACCGTCAGTTCTTTGCTCTCACCCTCGAAGGTATAGTTATCCGGGTCTTGCAGCATCGGATCGATATGTGCCGGAGGTACGTACTGATCGAACATGCCTTTGATAGTCCGGCGCGTCTGACTCTCGCTGAGGAATCCATAAATCATGTTCACCGCCGTTACCAGCAAGATCAGCAGTAGCAGTAGCAGTAGCAGTAGCTCTAACACCAGAGCGAAATCCATCTTATAGTTCGCCCGGAGCTGAAAATTTACCCACACACTGCCGACGCTGAGAGTAATCGCCGTGACGGCCATTGAGGCGGCACCGAGGTGTGGAAAGACTATCGCCATGGCTAGTCCCAACACCACGACTATGAAGAATAGCGCACTAGCCTCCCAGTCGGGCCTATAAGGAAACAGGACAGGTAAAACCATCAAACACCGATTCGGTAGAGGCAGTTCCGGAGCTTACTTCCAACACCGTGCTCGATTCCAGCAGCGCGTTGAGCATATTGGCATGCACCTCGACCCCAGGGTAAACCTGTTGCAGGGGCATGGCGCGAATATCCCCTAAGCCCGGCGCACTGGTACCCACCAGCACCAGGGCATTTTCCAGGGCGGCGCGCTCTTCCTCACTGAGGTTATCGCGCAAAACATCGGTTGCCGAGATATAGGGGAAGTGTTCGTTATTCCCCAGAGAAGAGCCAGCCACATAAGGCACGTTGACCTGACCGAAACCATCGGTGGGGATTTCGAAAGAACCAGCCCCCTTGCCAACCCGCACGGCCTTGACGACATCAACATCACCGTACACCTGAGTCACCAGTTCGTAACTCTCGATAAAGTTATAGACTCGAAACATTTCCAGCGACAGTGTTGGAAAGAGTTCTGTGCCGAAGCGAATAACCAGAGGTACGCGGCGCACTATGCCATCGGCGTCAGGGGCCTGATTCATGCTGCCATTGCCCAGCGCGGCATCTTGCAGAATTGTGATGTTGCCGGTATAGCCGGACATATCCTGTACCGTAATCCGCCTGGCGAGTCCCTCATCGACTTCGACGATAGAGGCCGGAAGTTCATTGTAGGCCGCGTCGGACTGGGGATTGAAGTTAATCGCCAGTACTGTATCGATGCCACTCTGCATGGCTCGCGCGAAATATTGATCGGCATTGATTTGCGGCTCGATCGCAAGCAGAGTCTCGTTAAAACTACTGTCGAGTTTGCTTAGATCGACCGGCTCCAACAGATCCCTGATGCTGCGATCGGGTTCCGGGAAGGTAATATCAAACCCCACCACCAAGACGCCGTTGTCTCAGAGCTTTTCGGTGAGCTGCCCCACTTTGATTCGATTCCACGGGTATTGCCCTTCCGCTTACAGGCTTCGCTCATCGAGATCGACGATGACGACCTTGTTCTCGGCGGACTTTACCGCCTTCGGCATGATGTCCAGGCGTTGATCGTAGACCAGATATTCGGGTCGCTGAATAAAATCCTCGACAAAGGTCGGCGCGCTGAGCTGCAGCCACAACACCGACAGGGTAATCAGCATGCCGAGAAAAGTAGGCAGGTGCTTACCTACGGTTATAAATCGGGCGATATGCTTGAAGCGGCCGGTTGACGGCATGGCGATCTCAGCCTGGCAGGGTCGTGCCAGAATTAGCACTCCTGTTATTCTTGTTGAATATTATATGTCAATCGATGGGTCTGTACACAAAATGCAAAGATTTGTACCATTGCCCGCCTCACTCGATTGGCAGCATCCTAAGTTATGAGAATATTTAAAGAGTTTTCCTTCGAAGCGGCTCACCGCCTGCCCAATGTACCGGCCGAGCACAAGTGCGCCAGACTGCACGGCCATTCGTTCGCGGTGAGAATCTCGGTGCAGGGACCCCTTGGTGAGACTAGCGGTTGGGTCATAGATTTCGCGGACATCAGCACCGCTTTCAAGCCGATCCGCAAACAGTTGGACCACTACTACCTGAACGAGATCGACGGGTTGGAAAATCCTACTAGCGAAAATATCGCTCGCTGGATCTGGTCTCGTCTGAAAGCTTCATTACCTGAGTTGGATGAAGTCGAGGTCCGCGAGACCTGTACCAATGGATGTTGTTACCGCGGTGATTAAAGCTGCCAGCGTTACTGCTACAAGCCTGCAATAAGTTCTGCCGGAGCCACATTTTCATCGGCCAGGCTAGCGGCCGGGATTTGCTGTCCACTCTTGACCAGCTGTTTTCCCGCCATGAATTCCTTCGGGCGACCCACGCATTCCACCGCAATCACGCGGGAATCCTGTAGATAAAATAGGGCGAAGCCAGTTCCATCGGCGTCACCTGGATCACCCCTACAGACTTCTTCGTCAAATCCTGAGCTGAGCCCTGCCATCTGCAACTTGACCTGGTACTGATCGGACCAGAACCAGGGCACGGCGTCATAGGCAGTCTGCTTGCCACAAATATTTGCGGCGGCGGCGCGCGCCTGATCATTGGCATTCTGCACCGACTCGAGCCGGATCAGCCGTTTGAAGATGGCACTGGGGTGGCGTGTGCAGTCGCCGGCAGCGTAAATATGCGGATCGCTGCTGCAGGCGTATTCATCTACCAGCACGCCTTCGTCAATGTCCAGTCCCGCATTTTCAGCCAAGCCAACGTTTGGCATAACGCCTATTCCGACTATGACAAAGTCGGCTGTGTATTCTGAACCATCGTCACAGGTGATCCTCGTTGCGTTACTGTCGCCACGGATATCAGTGACCCGTGTGGAAGTCTTAATCTCCACCCCATGGCTGGTGTGTAACGCTGTCATGTAAGCAGACATGCGTTCACCGGTGACTCGCGAAAGGATTCGTTCGGCCATCTCGATGACGGTTACCTCTAGGCCCCGCTGTTTCAGAACGGCAGCAGTTTCGAGCCCAATGTAACCGGCTCCGATGATAACCACACGCCTGCCTGGCTGTGACATTTCTTTTAGTTGAGCGACGTCAGTGGCCGTGCGGATATAGAAGACATTCTGCAGCGTTGCACCAAGCGGTATTTTCTGTACCAGGGCGCCGGTGCACACTGCTAACCTGTCATAATGCAAGCTCTGGCCATCGTCCAGCAACACAGCAGACACATCCCGGTCAATTTTTAATACGGTTGTGCCTAATAATAGCTCTATGGCATTGTCTTCGAATATTCTGGCAGGCCGTAAACGGATAGCATCCAGATCTTTCTCCCCCGCCAGATGTTCCTTCGACAACGGCGGTCGATGGTAAGGCAATTCTCTTTCTGCCCCAATTAACTTTATCAGTCCACCCCAGCCTTCCTTACGCAACTGCAGTGCCAGGCTCACACCAGCATGACTGGCGCCGATAACGATACAGACTTTTTCATTCATCAGGTTTTCGACCTAACATTCTGTCTACGCGCTTTGAGATAATGGTAATTGCCAGTCGATAGCTGTCTTGCCTTGATGTTCCAGGTAGGCATTGGCCTGGGAAAAATGTCGATTGCCAAAAAAACCTCGGCTCGCAGAAAGAGGTGAGGGATGGGGAGACTGCAGCACCAGGTGTTTGTCCCGGTCTATCATCGCACCCTTCTTCTGCGCATAGCTTCCCCACAAGATAAACACCAGGCCGGTTTTTTGCTCATTCAGGACTTGTACAATCCGATCGGTGAATGTTTCCCAGCCAGTTCCTTGATGCGACGCCGCCCGCCCGGCTTCGACCGTCAATACCGCGTTTAGCAGTAACACACCCTGCTCTGCCCAATAGCTCAGGCAGCCATGGCCGGGCGCTTCGAAGCCTATGTCGGACTGTAACTCCTTATAGATATTTATCAACGAAGGCGGTAGTGCGGTGCCGGGTTTCACCGAGAAGCACAGACCGTGGGCCTGGTTTGGTCCGTGATAGGGGTCTTGCCCCAGTATGACGACCTTGGTGTTATCGAATGCGGTGACATTGAGCGCATTGAATATCTCATCACCGGGTGGAAACACGCGTTTGCCGCTGGCTTTTTCATTGAGCAGAAACTGACGAAGCTTACGCATATAGTCGGCATCGAATTCTGCACCGAGCACCTGCTTCCAGGACGCTTCCAGTTTTATAAGGCGCGCTTCACCGGGTGTATGGTCAATCGTTGTCATGGTGCGGGCGCATGTGAGGAAACAACAATACGTCCTTAATCGAAGGCGCATCGGTAAACAGCATCACCAGTCGATCGATGCCGATACCCTCTCCTGCGGTTGGTGGCAACCCATACTCCAGGGCCGTCACGTAGTCATCATCGTAGTGCATCGCTTCGATATCGCCCGATTCTTTCTTGGCGACTTGTGCGTGGAAACGCTCCGCCTGGTCTTCCGGATCGTTGAGTTCGGAAAACCCATTCGCCAGTTCACGCCCACCGATAATCAACTCGAAGCGATCGGTAAACTCTGGGTTTTCTTCGTTGCGGCGTGCCAGCGGCGAGACTTCGATTGGATACTGTGTAATGAAGGTGGGTTGATCCAGCAGGTGTTCGACCTTCTGCTCGAAGATCTCCATGATGATCTTACCCTTTGGCCAGGCTTCATCGAAATTAACTTCCAGCTGGTTTGCCAGCTCGATGACTGAATCCGCGGCAGCAAAGACCTGCTCGTCGCTGACAGCACAGTGCCTGCTGATGGCCTGCAACACCGTCAGGCGATCGAATGGCCTGGCGAAGTCATAACTGGATCCCTGGTAAGTGATGCTGCTGCCCCCCACCACGTTCTGCGCAATTTTTCTGAACAGGTCCTCGGTGAGATCCATCAGATCCTGGTATCTGGCATAGGCCTGGTAAAATTCCAGCATGGTGAATTCCGGATTATGCCGGGTGGACAGGCCTTCATTACGGAAACTCCGGTTCAACTCGAAGACTTTCTCGAAACCACCCACCACCAGCCGCTTTAGAAATAACTCGGGCGCGACGCGCAGATACATGTCCTGGTCGAGCGCATTATGGTGAGTTATAAATGGCCGCGCAGTGGCGCCACCGGGGATAATCTGCATCATGGGAGTCTCGACTTCCATGAAACCCAGGCCCTCGAAGTAATCCCGTATAAAACGCAATATGCGAGAGCGCATCTTAAATATCTTTCTGGAGTCTTCGTTGACAATAAGATCCACGTAGCGCTGTCGGTAGCGCATCTCGGTATCGGTCAGGCCGCGGAATTTATCCGGCAGTGGCCGCAGCGATTTGGTCAGCAACAGAAAATTCGAGACGCGTACCGTCAGTTCTCCCTTGCCAGTCTTGAATACCTCGCCCTCGGCACCGATGATGTCACCGAGATCCAGTGACTTCAGTTCTGCAGCCAGGTCATCGCCAAACGACTTGTTATTCATGTAAAGCTGCTGGTGCCCGCTGCCATCCTGTATCACTAGGAAGGGACCACGCATGCGCACAATCCGACCGGCAACCGTCGCCTGCCGGGCCAGCCCCCGCAACTGAGACTTGTCTTTGTCGCCATACGCATCCTGCAGCGCAGCCGCAGTATCCTGACGCTCGAAGCCGTTTGGAAAAGCCTGCCTCCTGCTGCGAATCTCCGTGAGCTTGTCCCGACGCAGGACAATCAGCTTGTTTTCGTCGTGCTCGCTGTTACTGTTGTGTTCTTCAGACATGATTGGCCTTTCTTAACGCTCCTTTACAGCCCCATTTTCAAACTGGCCTCGATGAATTTATCCAGGTCACCGTCCAGCACTGCATTGGTGTTGCTTACTTCCAAATTGGTGCGCAGGTCTTTTATCCGGGAAGAATCCAGCACATAGGATCTGATTTGACTTCCCCAGCCAATATCGGCTTTCGATTCTTCTATGGATTGCATCTCTTCCTTACGCTTCAATTCTTCCAACTCGTACAGCTTCGCCTTCAATTGCTTGATGGCCATGTCCTTGTTCTTGTGCTGGGAACGCTGGCTCTGACATTGTACGACGATGCCGCTCGGTTCGTGCGTCAGCCGTACCGCCGAATCGGTCTTGTTCACGTGCTGCCCACCGGCGCCGCTGGAGCGGTAGGTGTCTATTCGCACCGATGACATATCCAGGTCCACCTCTATATCATCGTCGATTTCCGGAGAGACAAACACCGAAGCGAATGAGGTGTGGCGACGGTTGCCGGAATCGAATGGCGATTTGCGGACTAGCCGGTGCACCCCTGTCTCGGTTCTTAACCAACCGAAAGCAAATTCCCCGCTGAATTGAATCGTAGCACTCTTGACCCCCGCCACATCACCGCCGGAGACTTCCACCAGTTCACTCTTAAATCCCTTGTTTTCACCCCAACGCAAATACATGCGAAGCAGCATCTCCGCCCAGTCCTGTGCCTCGGTACCACCCGACCCTGCCTGGATCTCCAGGTAGGCGTTCGCCCCATCCATGTTACCGGAGAACATGCGGCGGAACTCCAGGGACTCCAGTCGTTCCTGTAAATCATTGAGATCGTTGCTGGCAGCCTCAAACAACTCCTGGTCAGACTCGTCCCGTGCCAGAGTCATTAGCTCTTCGACTTCCTGGATACCGCTGTACAGCTTGTCTATGGTGTGAACTACGGCTTCCAGGTTTGATCGTTCCTTACCCAGCGTCTGTGCATAGTCAGGTTTCTCCCACACCGAGGCTTCACCGAGTTCTAATCCCACCTCGGTGAGGCGGTCACGTTTGATTTCGTAGTCAAAGGTACCCCCTGAGGCTATCGGTTCGAGTGTTGAGCTCCTTTAACTTCGCCAATTGGCTATTAATCTCCAGCATCTTACTCGTCCTGCCACATGATCGGGAAAACGCGCATTTTACCCTAACCCACTGCGGAATCCACCGCCGCATCCACCTCTCTCTCCTTCTGCCATTCATCACACCGACTACAATCGGCAATCGACGTGTAGTAGGCTGCGGACAGCAAGCAATCGATGAATCTTAGAAGCTACTCCGTTTATTCACTACAGTGAAAATCAAACATGCCTCCCTGCGTTGGATCGAATCCGACCTGCCCTATTCCAGGCAGTTTGGCGATCTGTACTACTCGCGCGAGGACGAACTGGGGGAGAGCCGCCATGTCTTCCTGGAAGCGAACCAGTTGCATCAGCGATGGCAACGAGCTGCAGACAGCAATATTCCATTCACGATTGCGGAAATCGGCTTCGGCAGTGCCCTGAATTTCCTTCTTACCTGGCAACTGTGGCGCAGCAGCGCTTGCAAACCAGTTGGATTGCACTATATCGCCTTCGAGAAATATCCCTTTTCCAGAGCCGATCTGAAGAAAGTTCAGCACCGCTGGCCGGCTTTAGCAGAATTCAGCCGGGCGCTACAGGTTGTGTACCCCGATCACAGCGGCGGCTGCCACCGCTTATTACTGGATGACCGGCTCATTCTGGATCTGCACCTGGGTGATGCCCGCACGCAATTGCAAAACCATAACGCTGCTATCGGACAGATCGACGCCTGGTACCTGGACGGCTTCAACCCCCAACTCAACCCTGAACTGTGGCAACGTAAACTGTTGCAACTGATTGCTGCTGCCAGCAAACCTGGCGCGACCGTATCCACCTACAGCGCAGCTGGCGCAGTGCGCAGGCAGCTACAGGCGGCCGGATTCGAGGTTGAGAAAACAGCAGGATTCGGGCGTAAGCGCCATATGCTGGTTGCCACCAGAAGCGCCGCCAATAAGCATCGAGAACAGTCCAGTGGTGCAATTGAAAGCAGCCCCAGTTGGTCCACTTACCCCGCGGCGCTTGCGGGCGATGCCCAGGCGATCATTATCGGCGCTGGATTGGCAGGCTGCAGCATGGCCTACAGCCTGGCCCGACGTGGTTGGCGGGTTAGTGTAATCGACCAGGCAGCGAGTCCAGCCAGCGGAACATCGGGGATAGCACAGTTCGCCCTGCGCTGCAGGATATTTCAAAACGATTCCCCGTTGAGCCGCTTTTTCCTGCAGGCCTATCTATTTTCCAGGCGGCAATACAGCCAACTCACCGCATCCTCCCCGTTAGCCTTTCATGATTGCGGTGTATTGCAGCTGCAATCGGCGATGAACAAACAGCAGCCGCTGGACTGGCAGAAACTGCATCGTCTCTACCCGTCTGAAGTCATTCAGACGCTTGCGCCAGCCGATGCCAGCCTGCTGGCCAACACGAAACTCGAGGACGGCGCTTACTATTTCCCCGGGGGTGGCTGGCTCGACCCTACCCTGCTTTGCAGCAGCTACCTTGACCATCCAAACATATCCCTGCACTCAGGCCGGGCAGTTCATGCTTTGGATCTCAGGGACTCCCTATGGCAGGCTTCAGATGCAGATGGCCAGCTGCTGGCAAGCGCTGCAGTGGCGGTGATTGCCAATAGTCACGATGCCACCCGCTTCAGCCCCACTGCCTGGCTCCCCCTGCAGACAGTGCGCGGTCAGGCTACCAGCATAGGATCGAGTCGCTTCAGTGCGTCTCTGGCCAGCGTCGTGTGTGGCCAGCGCACGGTGTTTCCCTGTGTCGATAATCATCACACGCTCTCCGCCAGTTATCGACCCCAGGACTCGGACCTGAGCATCAGCGAGGCCGACAACCAGCAAAACGTGCAGGGGGCACAAGCCTGTTTTCGTGAAGCAAATTATCTCGATGAGGAATTTCAGGAAGCGCGTGTGGCATTGCGCTGTAGCAGCAGCGATTACCTGCCAGTGGTGGGTCAGGTACCCGACGTTGGCGCCATGCAGGAGCAGTTTTCAGAGCTGAGACTCAACGCCAGAGCACAGGTAAATAGCGGCGGCAGCTATCATCCAGGCCTCTACCTGTCGGTGGCACATGGATCTAATGGATTGGCGACCTGCCCATTAAGCAGTGAATTTCTAGCCAGTCTCATCAACGGCGAAGCACTGCCAATCGATCAGGCGATGTCGGCGGCATTGAATCCTGCTCGCTTTATTATCCGCGACCTGAAGAAACAACGCTAAGCGGCCATGTCGGGCTGCCGATCGAAAAATCGGGCGACGACTTCATGGGTAATACCAACGTCCTCTACACCGGCCAGTTCTCGAATGGAATGCATGCCGAAACTGGCGATGCCGATATCCACCGTGGTAATGCCAAGCTGGGTGGCCGTGATGGGACCAAAGGTGCTGCCACAGGCCATGTCGCTGCGCATCGCAAACGACTGGTAGGGCGCGGAGATCTTATTGCAGATCGACTTGAATAAGGCGATCGATTGACTGTTACTGGCGTAGCGTTGATTGGCATTTATCTTAATCACCGGTCCGCCATTTAACAGTGGCCGATGCGTGGCATCGTGCTTGTCGGAAAAATTCGGATGGACTCCGTGGGCATTATCGATAGATAGCAGCAGCGATTGCTGCGCAACTCGCTCAAACGCATCGGCGTCTGTGCTGGTATAACTCACCAGCCGCCGAAGCACAGATTTCAAAAACGGGCCCTGTGCCCCCGAAGTCGATGCACTACCCACCTCTTCGTGATCATTACAGACCAACACACTGGCATATTCCCCACTGCTTGCAATCAGCGCCTTGCAGGCCAGGAAACAACTGAGCAGGTTATCCAGGCGCGCCGCGGCGATGAATTGCTCCTGTAAACCGACCAGCTGAGGTGCCTGAGTGTCGTATAGAAACAGTTCATGGGAGAGTATTTCGGCGGCTGCCTTGTCGCTGTTTTTCTGCTGCAGCGTTTTCAGCAACAGTTCGTCAAAACTAAACTGCTTCTCGCCCGACAATTGCAGGAGTATCGGCGGCAATTCCTTCTGCTGATTAATCTCCCGACCCTTGTTGACGTCGCGGTCCAGATGAATCGCCAGAGAAGGGATAAACGCCACCGGGGCCTCGAGGTCTATCAGGGCAGTTTTTAACTCCCCCTTGCTGGTCCGAAAATCCACCCTGCCCGCGATGGACAGATCGCGATCAAACCAGGGATTAAGCAGCGCAGCGCCATAAACCTCCACCGCCAATTGCACATAGCCGTGCTTATTAACCTCCGGATTCGGTTTGATCTTCAGAGAAGGACTGTCGGTGTGCGCCCCCGCCAGATAGATGCCACCGTTCAGCAAATCATGGCTCCCCGTATTGAAGGCTATCAGCGCGGAATCGTTGCGAACGACGTAGTAGCGGGTCGCTGCTTCGAGCTTCCAGCTGGCAGCTTCGTCTAGCCGTTGATAGCCGGCTGTCTCCAACATGGAGGTCATAGCACTAACGGCATGAAAAGGCGTGGGGGATTGCTGCAGAAATTGCAGCAATTCCCTGGCCAAACTGGATCGATTCATGATGTCAGACTACTTTAGCGCGCTTTACAGCACACTCGCGCGCAATCTTCTCCACTAACTAGCGAATCTCCAGCAGTTCTACTTCGAAGATCAGCGCAGAATTGGGTGGGATGGCCGGAGTGGGTGACGCTTCACCGTAAGCCATTGAGGGGGGAATAAACAGGCGCCATTTGTCGCCTACCTTCATGAGTTGCAATGCCTCGGTCCAGCCGGCAATGACCTGCGATACGCCGAAACTAGCCGGTTCGCCTCGATCTACGGAGGAGTCGAACACGCTGCCATCGGTCAGTGTGCCGTGGTAATGAGCCAGCACTGAGTTGTCCGTAGTGGGCGAATCACCGCCGTCTGGGCCGGTTTCGAGCACAGTGTACTGTAAGCCTGAATCGAGCGTGATCACCCCACCGTTCTGTGCATTGTCAGCTAAAAATGCTTCGCTGGCGGCCAGATTTCCTGCCACTGCCGCCTCAGCCGCATCGGCCTGACGCTGCATGAAGCCCTGAATCGCTTCCATCATTTCCGCCGGCTCCAGCTTTAATTCATCAGCGAACGCATCCAACATGCCTGCCACGAATATCTCTTCATCGACACCGTCGAGCAATTGTTGGGCGACCAGGTTCTGGCCGATGTTCGCGCCAAGTGAATAGGCTACCCGGCTGTCTTCGGAGTCCAGGTTAACCTCACCCTGAGCGAGTGTCTGGGAGCCGAATAATAAGGCAATAAGCGGCAGCACTATCGTGAAAGTGCGGTTCAATATTTTCATACCATTTCCCTTCGATTCATTGGACAATTGCCTGTTTCTATTAGAGAAATTCTGGCAATGAGCTGGGCATACTAACTGGGTTAAAAACTAATTACCAGCCAGCTGAACTTTGTGCTAATTCGATGTTCTTACTCATTAGTGAGCAGTGAAAAGCAAAAATAATCATGAAATTAAAACCACCTGAAGGGAAATTGTTTTTCCACCGGCTGATGACTGGCTGCAACGCCTTTTGGACGCGGCTGGCGCTACTCATCTGGCTAAGCTTGTTCGCCTCCTGTAACCAGCCTTTCACCGTCACGGTTAATGACCAGGCGGTTTACGACCCGACTGGCAGGTTAATCAGCAGCGAAGTCAGTGATGCTGATCTACAGGGCTGCATTAATCTGGCCATGCAGCAACAAAATGTAAGCAGTGCCGAGGCATTGGCGGTCCTGTCTTGTGCAAACTCAGAGATCCAGAACCTGGAACGGATTGGCCAGCTGGTGCAACTGCGGTTTCTAGACCTTGCCAATAACAGTATCAGCAACCTGACGCCTTTAGAGGAGTTACCCCTGCTGGGTGGGTTAAACCTGAGCAACAACCGGATAAGCAATGTCGGGCCATTGTTCAATATCCCTAATCTAGCCTCAGTAAGTCTGGCGGGCAATAACGATATTGCCTGCGATCAACTTCAGTTACTCCGCGATAAATTTGGAGATAACCTGACCCCTCCTGAAAGCTGCAGAAATTAAGAGGCGCTTGCTGGCGTGCCACTAAGAAAGCGGAAATCTTTATCCGGGCTGGTAATCAGTTGCTCCTCCTTGTCCGCAAAGATTTTCAGGCGAGGCGTGAGTTCTTCGTCGGCATATTGTGACGCGAGTGACAGATAGTCCTCGAAGTGGCGCGATTCTGATTTTAGCAATCCGCTGTAGAAGCGCTGCAATTCATCGTCCAATAGCGGAGCCAGGCTGGCGAAGCGTTCACAGGATCTGGCCTCGATAAAAGCGCCTACTAGAAGTGTGTCAACCAGCTGCTCCCTGGCCGGTTGCCTGATGAGTGAACGCAGACTCGAGGCATAACGCGAGGGACCAAGCCTGATATAGCTGATCTCCCTGGCCGTCATGATTTCTACGACTTGCTGAAAGTGCAACAATTCTTCCCGCGCCAGCTGGGACATTTTCGTCAACAAGTCCGGCTTTAAGGTGTGGCGATACATGAGATTCATCGCGGTCGCCGCCGCTTTCTTCTCACAATTGGCATGGTCTATCAATAACAGGGACTGATTGGCGAGCGCCTCCTCAAGCCAGGGGTTGGGCGTTACACAAGAGAGGAACTGCCGGATGGCATCCAAGGGTATTTGGGCGTCGATGTTTTGCATTGTCTAAAATTGCAGCGGCTTAGTGACGAGTCTTCTCGTCTATCTCTTCATCTGTCTCTATGTCGGCCGGTGGTGCCAATGCCTCTTCATCAGACTCTATTGCCGAGCCCAACACTTCTGTCTTGTGCTTTTTGGATGTCTTGGCACCCAGTTGTTTGAGATTTTCGACACGCTTAATCAGATTGCCGCGACCCGACAACAACTTGTTGTGGGCCTTATCGAAACTCTTCTTGCTGGCATCGATGCGCTGCCCAACCTCGTCGAGATCGCCCACGAAAGCCACGAACTTGTCGTACAGATTACCGGCCTGCTTGGCTATCTCATTGGCATTCTGATTCTGCTGCACCAGGCGCCACAAGTTATGTACGGTCTTCAGGGTGGTCAGCAGCGTGGTGGGACCAACGAAAATGATATTACGCTCGAAGGCGTGTTGGTTAAGCTCCGGGTCATGCTGAATAACCACAGAATAGGCGGCTTCAATCGGCATGAACAGGAGAACATAATCGAGGGAATTGACACCCACCAGATTTTGATAGCCTTTCCCGGACAGGTTTTTAACGTGCAAGCGTACGGATTGAACGTGTTGTTTCAGGAAGTCCGCCTTGCTCTCTTCATCCTCGCTGGAACAGAATGCATCCCAGGCCTTCAGCGATACCTTGGAATCGATGATGACGTCCCGCGACTCAGGCAGGTGGACGACTACGTCAGGCTGTGATTTCGAGCCGTCTTCCGCCTTGAGACTGACCTGCACATCGTACTCTCGGCCTTTCACCAGCCCTGATTTCTCAAGAATGGATTCCAGTACAAACTCTCCCCAGCTACCCTGAGCCTTGTTATCTCCCTTCAGTGCATTGGTAAGGTTTACGGCTTCTTCACTAATTCTGCTATTGAGTTCCTGCAGGCTCTTGATTTCCTTTGCCAGTGAGAACCTTTCCTTCGACTCCTTGTCATAGGTTTCCTCTACCCGCTTCTCGAACTGTTTGATTTTTTCCTGCAAGGGATTGAGAACCATTTCCAGACTCGCCTTGCTGGTGGCGGTAAATTTTTTGGTCTTGTCATCGAAGATTTCGTTGGCGATGTTTTTAAAGGCGGCGCTGAGCTGATCTCTGGAATCATTAAGCAGGCTCAGCTTTTCCTCAAACTGTTTACGTTCTAACTCGAGGCTGGTCTTGAGGGTAGCGATCTGTTCACGATAATTCTGAATGTCATTTTTTAACGATTCATTATCAGACTCTGCCTTGTGCATTGACTCCAGCAGCCTGTCCATCTCTGCCTGTTTGGCTGCCAACCGTTCTCTGGCGGTAACTTCTTCCAGCCTGGCCTGTTGCGTCTGGCGCATTAGCTGCAAAATCGCCGCCACTGCGGCAAGCAGTAATATTCCAAGAAAGCTGACAACGAGAGTGTTCATTGCGAGAGTGCCTAGGGGCCCTAGGTCAAATTGTCGTTAATTACCTGCAACAGCTCGACTGTGAGCTGACTGTCCTCATCCAATATTTCGAGTGCTTCAGTAACCACATTGATGACATCATTAGTTTCCATCAGACGCACACTGAAATCTTTCGCTGTTTCATCTCCTTCGTTATCCCCGGAACGGAATAGGCGCCCGATGAAACCTGGCTCGTCTTCTTCGGCCACTATTCCGGCAAACCTTACATTGAAGAAACTCGCATCGCGATCACTGTCTACGATAAAAATTTCCGCAGTTTCCAGCGCTGTCCGAATCTGTACCCATGCCCGGTCATAGGGAACCTTCAGTTCCAGTACTGCATCTCCACTAGCACTCTCCACAATATTAGCCTTCGACTCGGACTCGATACTTCCTGCCAGCAGGCTCGACGAGGAAGCCTGATAGACATCGTTTCTATCTGCCAGATATTGCGATACGGAAGTCATGACCTGACGTTCCATATCGGGTGAGTTGGATGTCTCGGGCCAGTTCAGCACGATTGGAATATTATCGGTACGCGGGTTCTCCATGTGTAGCATATAAATCTCGGAGTAACCGGAGTGCAGACCCGGCTCGATGATGACACGATACTTGTGGCGTGTTTCCCGGTCATTGTTCGCTTCTACCCAGGCTGTCTCCATGATTCCGTTACTGGGATTTTCATAATCGAGTATGATCTGCAGCGAGGTCCAGTAGTCTCGTATCATAGGCCAGACTTGACCCGGTGTGGCATCTATCAGGATCCAGCGACGCTCGGCAAGACTCTGGATGATGACCCCTTCCCGGCGCCGCGTCTCGATGGGCTTGGGCTTGGGGATGTCTTCGAAGGCATCGTTGCTGGTGAAAAACAGTTCGGGGACGACGTACAGCTGATCGAGCGTGTAACTGTCCAAATCTTCTGGAATCGCCATTTGCGGAATTATCTGCGCTTCTGCGTAGTCGCCGCCGCGATCGCGAAACATGCCCTCATCACCCATCAGGTAGTTACAGGCACTTAGCACAAAAACAGGACTTAGGATCAGTAATCGTTTAAGCATCAAGCTATTCACTTCCAAAATTCTTGTATTCAATCGCAAAACTCAGGCCGCTTCCGGCAATTCAATACCTGCCTGTGCCAGGGCCGCACTTACTTGGAGTTGATAATTCGTATCAAGTTCCACAAGGGGCAGTCTTATTCCCTGTCCAATCAGACCCATTTTCAGCAAGGCCCATTTGACAGGAATGGGGTTCGCTTCCAGAAACAAGTTACGGTGTAGCGATGTCAGCCTGGCATCGGTCGCGCTTGCCGCCGTTTCATCACCGGCAAGTGCCAGGACGCACATTTCAGCCATTAAAACCGGTGCGACGTTTGCGGTCACCGATATCGTGCCCGCAGCTCCACCCAGCATTAGCTGCAGAGTAATCGTATCTTCTCCGCTGTAAACCGCCAATCGATCCCCGCATCTGTCGATTAACTCCAGTCCACGAGGTATGTCACCGGTGGCATCTTTAATGCCGACGATGTTGTGTAGATCGGCCAGCCGATCGACCGTATTCAACGCCAGATCACATGCCGTGCGACCCGGCACATTATATAGAATCTGCGGTATATCTACGCCTTCGGCCACTGCCTTGAAATGTTGATATAACCCTTCCTGGGAGGGTTTATTGTAATAAGGAGTGACCAGCAGACAGGCATCGGCACCGTGTTCGCGCGCCGACTCGGTAAAAAATAGGGCCTCGGCGGTGCTGTTCGATCCGGTGCCGGCGATTACCGGGATACGCCTGTCGCAGGCCTGCACGCAATGGGACACCAGGTCGCAATGCTCCTGAACGGTGAGGGTCGCAGATTCGCCGGTGGTGCCCACTACCACGATAGCAGCAGTGCCGCTCTCGACATGCCAGTCAACCAAGCGGTCGAACGCCACCAGGTCCAGAGAACCATCTCCGTGCATGGGCGTTACCAGGGCGACTATACTGCCGCGAATACCGATCGACATAGGAATCCTTAGCTGACAAAAAAAGGCAGAATTACTGCCCGATTAAGCGGCGAACTTTACCATATTGGACCGCTCCTAACCAAAAATGGCACCGCAGGCGGCGTCAAAATCAGGTTTCCGCCTCGTCCGATACCTTCGCATAGACCCGGCCGGGCCAGGCATTGATGATGGCTTTGATCAGCGTCGCCAGTGGAATAGCGAAGAATACCCCTGCCATGCCCCAGATCCCTCCGAACACCAGTACTGCTGCGATAATAGCGACCGGGTGCAGATTCACCGCCTCGGAGAAGATCACCGGAACCAACACGTTTCCATCGAGGATTTGCAGCACAATATAGGCGACCATTACCGTATAGAACTCTCCTCCAATACCCCACTGCACGTAGGCCACTGCGGCAATCGGCAGAGTAACCGCAGTCGCCCCTATGTAGGGAACAATAACCGAAAGACCCACCAGCACCGACAATAGCAGGGCGTAGTTGATACCCAGAATAGTCAGCAACAGATAGGCGGCACTGCCGACAATAGTTATTTCGACCACTTTCCCGCGTACATAATTCGAGAGCTGCTCATCCATTTCCTGCCAGATGCGACTCATCAGCGGTCGGTTTCTTGGCAGAAAATTGCCCGCCCACAACACCAGCTCATCTTTGTCTTTCATGACGAAAAACACCAGGATCGGTACCAGTATCAGGAAGATGATCAGAGCGAAAATGCTAGGAAGGCTGGCCAATGAGTACTCCAGTACTGCCTGTCCATAACTGCCAATTTCGCCGCCCAGGCCATCGATAAATTCCTGCACCTGCTGTTCTGGAAACAGATTGGGATAATTTTCCAGAAGGGCCATTAAGGCATCCCGCCACTGATTAAGCAGATTGGGTAACTGGTTGACCAGGGCGCGTAATTGATTCCAGGCCTGAGGCAGCAGGATCAACAGCATTAACATGAAGATGCCGACGAACAGCGCATAGACCGCCACGAAGGCGAGTCGCGCCGATATGCCGTACTTCATCAACAGATTCACCAGACCCTGCATCAGGTAGGCGATAATCACCGCCGCGATTAATGGCGCCAGCACGCCACCGAACAACAATAGAATTAGCACTACCGATATCAGCAGGATGAGTAAGATGATGGATTCTTCGTCGTGAAAATAACGATCGATGAAATCATTGAGTAGCTTTTTCATGTAGATTCAAAATCCTTTCTTAACGAAGGCCCAGAGGGATCCTATCCTTTTCTAATCCAGTAAAAATACGCCTGCTCATCTTTCTGAAAGCCGAGAATCTGGTGATTGCTTTGTTCGACGAATAGGTGGAAATCTTTTTCAGAACCGGGATCTGTCGCCACAACCTTTAGTATCTGCTGCGACTGCATGTTATTTAATGCCAATTTTGCTTTCAGCAGAGGCATGGGGCACTGCAAACCACTGAGATCCAGCTCAACATCAACATTTATGTCCATGGCGGTATTTTATCAAGCTATTGCACCGAAAAACCATGACGAAGACCACCATAGAGAACTGAGAATACTGGCCCTAACTTGCTCAACGGGGGAATAATCTGTGGTAATCTGGGTCTTAGTCACTATTGTCCAGACATTAATGATGCAACGCTTGCTACGCCATTCTCTGCTACTGGTCCTGCCCGCACTACTCTCATTGCAGGGCCAGGCCCAGCCTTCGCTCCCCTCCTTGGGTGATCGTATCTCCGGGACCGTTTCCATGGACCAGGAATACGAGATGGGCCAGCAATTTCTGAGCCAGATTCGGCGCAGCGCGCCGACTATTCCCGACGCCCTGCTCAATGACTATCTGGAGAATGTCACCTACAAACTCGCTTCACGCAGCCAACTGCAGGATCACCGGCTTTCCTTCATCGTTATAGACAGCGAGGAGTTGAATGCCTTCGCCGCACCCGGCGGTATAATCGGCGTGAACACCGGGCTGTTTCTAAACGCTCAAAGTGAAGCCGAATTTGCGTCTGTCATGGCACACGAGATCGCCCATGTCAGCCAGCGTCATTTCGCCCGTGGCGTCGATCAGGCCCAGGCGGGTCGCATTCCGCAACTGGCAACACTACTGGCCAGCGTGCTGGTGATGGCCACGTCCCAGGCCGATCACGGTATTGCGGCGATTACCGCCGTCCAGGGCAATGCTGTGGAAAATCAGCTCCGCTTCAGTCGCAACCATGAAGCCGAAGCCGACCGCATCGGCCAGGACAATATGTTCAATTCCGGCTTCGATCCAGCCGCGATGGGAATGCTGTTTGAACGACTGATAGGACTGAATCGTTTTGGCCGCCGCCCACCTGAATTTCTGCTATCTCACCCCTTAACCGAATCCCGTGTGGCCGATGCCCGCGGCCGAGCCATACGCTACCGGCAACGAGAATACGGCAATAATCTGGAATACCAGATCATGCGCGCCCGGGTAGTGGCGCACTACGCCACCAATAAGCAGGCCATGGTGCAGGAATACCAAAGATTACTCGATGAAAGTACCAGCGAATTCACGCGCGACGCCAACCGTTATGGGCTTTCGGTGGCGTACTGGGAGAACAAACAATTCGCCCAGGCCAGTGCTACCCTGGCCCCCCTGCTCGCCAAAGATCCCAATCGCATCAGTTATGTTGTCACCCAGGCTGAGATTTACATCGGCCAGAATGAAGCTGGACAGGCGCTGAATTTTCTTCGCCGTCACCTGGATATAAACCCCAACAACCATCCACTAACCATGAGCTATCTCGATGCCCTGGTCGAGGCACGGGCTTACTCCAAGGCGGCGGAGGTGATGGAGCGACACAGTCAGACCAGGCCAGGGGATCACAATCTGTGGTACCAACTGGCGGATATCTGGGGACAGGCAGGCAACATCAGTAAAGTGCACCAGGCCCGTGCCGAATATTTCTTGCTGATCTATGACTTTCGCAGCGCTCGAGAACAATTGCGATTTGCTCTGCGTATAGAATCGGAGAATGGCGCCGCGCCAGCGGAAGAAGCCCGCTTAAGACAGAAGATTCGTGATGTAGAAGAGATGGTAGAGAAGCTGAGCGGCTGACGTTTAAAGCGGCTGTTTTTGCAAAAATACTGCCGTGCTCCAGCTTTCCGACGACCTATCAGGCCTTACCTTTCACGCCCAGTTTAGACTTCTCGGCAAACTCCAACATACGTTTTAAGGGCAACATCGCCTGCTCGGCCAATTCGGATTCGACCTCAACCTCATTGGTCTCATTTAACAGGGATGCATACAGTGCCTGCAACGAATTCATCGCCATCCACGGGCAGTGGGCACAGCTCTTACAGGTAGCGTCGTTGCCGGCGGTCGGGGCTATGATGAAACGCTTGCCGGGAGACAGCTGCTGCAGCTTGTGAAAGATCCCCTGATCGGTCGCTACGATGATGTCTTGGTTGGGCAGCTGCTTTGCGGCATTGATTATCTGGGTAGTGGAGCCGACAACATCGGCAATTTCCAGCACTGCATCCGGTGACTCCGGGTGGGCCAGCACCGCCGCAGCGGGGTACATGCTCAACATATCTTCTATGCCGCGCGCCTTGAACTCTTCATGCACAATACAGGCTGCATCCCACAGAAGCATATCAGCCCCGGTCGTCTTTCGAATATAAGCGCCGAGGTGTTTATCTGGTGCCCACAGAATTTTTTCACCTCGCTCCATGAGATGCTCAACCACATCGAGAGCGATACTGGAGGTCACCACCCAATCCGATCGCGCCTTCACAGCAGCCGAAGTATTGGCATACACCACCACGGTGCGGTCTCCATGCTCATCACAGAAAGACGCGAAACGTTCGATCGGACAGGCGATATCCAGTGAGCAGGTTGCTTCCAGCGTGGGCATCAGCACCAGTTTGTCGGGGCTGAGGATCTTGGCAGATTCACCCATGAAGCGAACGCCCGCCACCATCAGAATATCGGCATCGCAGTCGCGCCCGAACCTCGCCATCTCGAGGCTGTCCCCTACGAAGCCGCCGCTGTCTTCGGCAAGATCCTGCAAACTGGATTCAGTGTAGTAGTGCGCCACCAGACGCGCATTTTTGACCCGCATCAATTCCCGTATCTGGGATTCGAGTTGTCGGCGCTCCGCCTCTGGCAGTTGTTCAGGCGCCTCGGCTCTGTCCAGGTAGCGTCTGACTACTTCCTGATCCGAAGCCAGGCTTTCCATCTTCTCTGTAAGCGAGCTATCGCCCATGCTATTTCCAGCTGATTTCTGAGTCGCCATGTTAGCACAGGGCAGCCCTGCAGCAGGGCCGACACCGAGCTGGAATCAGCTACGGCGTACACCAACAATCCCTTCGCCAGCGCGTAAAAACCAGGATCGCTGTAGGAGAGTTCTAACAAGCGACCATTCCAAGCTTGCAGAACAGGTGCTACGAACTCGAATTTACGACTGGGCATTAATACCAACAGACCTCGATTCGTTCAGATAAATGAATTCACAAGGCCCCTGTCTAAGCTATTTTCGGTTATAACAATTATTAGTTTTGGAAAAAACCGGTATAGAAAAATCAGAAAGGAAAAAGGCGCCTCAAAGGCGCCTTTTATTTGGTGGGGCGTGAAGGACTTGAACCTTCGACCAGTCGGTTAAAAGCCGAATGCTCTACCACTGAGCTAACGCCCCGAAGTCAATTACCGTACAAACCAACTCGCAACTCTTATCTAACTACACCTTTGCCGTAAAATTGCCGTACAAACTAAATGTTAACTCATTGAAAAATAGATTAAACGAGTTGGTTGAAAGCCGAATGGTTTACCAACTGAGCTAACGACCCACGCGGTGCGACATACTACTATCAAAATAGAAAAACTCAAGTGATGACAGCAAAATTGCGGTCATCGATGGGGCTTTTCCGTGGCTATCATTGATAATGAGTGGGATCTTCCACTCCGGCATTGACAAAGCCTTGCTGGCGAAGGCGGCAACTGTCACAGCGACCACACGCTTTACCCCATGCGTCCGCCTGGTAACAGGAGACGGTGTTGCCGTAGTCGACTCCCAGACCAACACCGGCCTCGATGATTTCTGCCTTGGTGAGATCAAGCAGTGGCGTCTCCAGTCTTATGCTGCCGCCCTCCACTCCTGTACGGGTGGCAAGGTCGATCAGCTTCTGGAAGACGGCGATGTATTCGGGTCGGCAGTCCGGGTAGCCGGAATAATCCAACGCGTTAACCCCGATGAAGATAGCCTCGGCGGCGACGACCTCAGCCCAGGCCAGCGCGTAAGACAGGAACACGGTGTTGCGTGCCGGCACATAGGTAACAGGAATACCTTTCCCAGGGTGTTCCGGCACATCGATCGACTCATCGGTTAGGGCAGAACCACCCAGTTCGCCAATTTGCAGATTGATAATCTTGTGCTGCTCAATGTCGCAGCTTGCCACGACTCTTTCTGCCGCCTTAAGTTCACTGCTGGAACGCTGTCCATAGTCAAAACTCAATGCATAACAACGGTAACCCTGGACATTGGCGATGGCGAGACAGGTCGCCGAGTCGAGCCCTCCAGAGACCAATACAATAGCAGTTTTTTTACTCATAAATTCTTTTTCTGCAATGATTGATTCAGCCAACTACCTGCCGGGCTCGGCACCCCAGATCATCTTATGCAGCTGAAGTTGGACTCTGACATTGAGACTGTCTTCCAAAACCCAGCCTGCGAGATCAGCCGCCTCGAGCTCTGCATAGGAGGGAGAAAACAATATTTCCTCCACTTTATCCTGCAGCTGCAGCCGATCGATCTGTGCCTTCGACCAGTCGTAATCCTCGCGGCCACAGATCACAAACTTTACCTGGTCCTTTGCCCTTAAGTTGGTGATATTCTCAAAGCGATTTTTATCACATTCCAAAGACCCGGGAGTCTTCAAATCCAGCACAATAGAAACTCGCTCATCGATAGCCTCTATTGGCATCGCTCCGCTCGTTTCAAGTGACACCTGGTACTCTTTGTCACATAGCATGAGCATCAGCTCTTTACAGTTTGGTTGCGCCAGGGGTTCACCGCCGGTAACAGTAACCAGTTTACTCCCGAAGCTTGCCACTTCTGTGCAGATGAATCCCAGCTCCCTGACCTCGCCTCCTTCGAATGCGTAGGCCGTGTCGCAGTACTGACATCGCAATGGGCAGCCGGTGAGTCGAACAAACACGGTTGGCATACCGACAGTGCGCGATTCTCCCTGTAGAGAATGGAATATCTCAGTAATTCTTAAAGTCCTGTCAGCAGCCATTTTGCGTCGCACTATTAATTCAATGATGGTCCGGCCTATCCCGCGTGTGTTGCACGCAAACAGCCAGCAGCGGCTCAGAGTAGAGTCAGTCCAAAGATTAATCTAGCGAGAGCAGCCTGGTGTCGGCCAGGTTGGCCGCACCGGTATTCGGAAACCTGCGTTTTATCTCGTTGAAAAGCTGGCGAGCCTGGGCGATATTGCCAAGCCCCTGGTAGGTGATCCCGAGCCCATACATCGCATCGGGCAGTTTGGCCGACTCCTCGAAGTTATTCAGGATAATCTCGTAGGAATCACGCGCCTCCGCGTATTGGTTCAGATAGAAATAGGCCTGTCCCTTCCAATAATGCGCATTGGTAACGAAGCGACCTTGCGGGTAGATGCTCAGATATTGATCGAATTCGGCAATGGATTGTTTGAAATTGTTATTGATCACCGAATCATAGGCCATCTGATAGAGCTGTTGCTCACTCAGTACGGCGGGCTGCAACGTACCCCGGTTGGGTCGGCTGCTGCTACGTACCGGGGCACTCGATCTGGCAACTTCTGTCCCAGGAGTGCTGTTTCGCGTGCTTGCCGGGGATGAATCGACCAGGCTGGTCGATGGGGCAGAGCTGGCGGGCGCAACGCCTGGGGTATTTGTTGCACCGATGGCGGTTGCAGCCGTCGTTTGCGCGCCACTCTCGAGATTGCTTATCCGTTCGTCTGTATTGGTATAGCGGCTAAGCGAGTCCCGCTGCAATTTCCGAATCTCGAATCCCTGCTCTTCGGCCAAGGCTCGCAATGCCTGCAATTCGACACGCAGCTGCGTGTTCTGTTCCAGCAACAACGACATGGCATCGTTACTGGGACCAGCCGAATCGACAGATGATTGGGCGGGCTGCCCGAGGGTGAAAGGCTGGGATTCGACTACCGAACCAGCCCTCGAATTAACCCCCTGAGCTGCAGCCGTCGTTGTCAAAATACTCGCGAAGAAAAAAACGTGTATTTTACGGACAGCAGCAGGGAGGGTTTTATTCATAAAATTTTATCTGGCAACCACTTCGACTCGTCGATTGCGAGAATAGGCCTGTTCGGTAGAACCGCTCTGTGAGGGTCTTTCCTCGCCATAACTCACCACTTCGATTTGAGATCGAGACGCACCGTTGACGATAAAATAATTAAGAATACCGTTGGCTCTACGCTCGCCCAGAGCCAGATTGTATTCCCTGGTTCCGCGTTCGTCTGCATGGCCTTCCAGGCGCACACGCTTGCCCGGATTGGCCGCCAGATCGCGCGCGTGGAAAGTCAGTGTATCGCGATCCTGTGGCTTGAATTCAGCCACATCGAAATCGAAATAGAAGACTGTCTGCCGTAGTGCGTTCTGTGCCCTGATTTCTTGCTGGGTTAACTGACCGCTACTGGAACCGGCGCTCGAGGAGGCAGAGCTCCCGCTACCGCTGCCACTGGATGAAGCCTGGCTTCCCGTGTCACTATCATCCGTTTCGCTGGTTGAGCTGCATGCGGCTAGCGCGAACAGCGAAATGACCAACAGGCTCACTTTAATAAATTGATTGCGTTGCATTCCCACTCGTTGAGTCCTCCAAAGACTTAAATAGACTATAAATTCAGTAACTCTAATTCAGAAACGGGGACCAGGCTGGTTCCCGCACATCGCCCTGCGAGGATGGTAGCCGGAATTTCACTCGACCGTCAATGGATACGGCATCTAGCACGCCCCTGCCATTGAATTTTGTGGCATACATTATCATGCTCCCATTGGGTGCCACACTGGGTGATTCGTCCAGTGAAGTATCGGTCAGCGTAATAACACGCAGAGTATCTATATTAAAAATGGCTATCTGGTAGTTCGGATTCTGTCGGGTTTCTCGCCTTACATGCACCAGATTCACGCCGTCCGGCAGAAATTTGGCCTTCATGCACTGAAAGCAGTCATAGGTCAGCCGTTCTACGTTAAAGGAGCTGGCTCCAATCGGTATCTGGTAGATTTGCGGTTGACCCGTGCGATCCGACATGAAAACGATGGAATTTCCGTCGGCGCTCCAACTGGGCTCTGTGTCGATGGCAGGATGATCGGTAATGCGCATCAGTTGGTTGCTGATCAGATCCTGCACATAGATATCCGGGCTACCGTCTTTAGACAGCACCATGGCCAGCTTGCTGCCATCGGGTGACCAGACTGGCGAGCTGTTGATATTCGGGTAATTGGTGATCTGGCGCCGTAGCCCGGTGGATATGTTCTGAATATAGATACGCGGCAAAGTGGTTTCGAAGGAAACGTAGGCAACATCCTGACCGTCGGGTGACCAGCTGGGGGACATGATCGGCTGCCGGGTTTCCAGCAGTGTCTGGGAGCGGGCACCGTCGTAGTCGGCTTTTTCCAGGCGAAAGTTGAAGGTATCCGCGTCCAGTTGATCGGAGACGATATAGAGAATCTGTGACGTGAAGGCACCGCGAACCCCGGTGACTTGTTCAAAAACCACGTTGGATATCTCGTGGCCGATGTCTCTGAGCTGTGCCACGCTACCGGTTAACACCTCTCCGGCCAGCTTCAATTCCCGGTTGATATCGAATAATTCGTACTGTACCTGTACCAGCTGACTGCCCTGTGACCGGTTGATCTTGCCAACCAGCAAGTAGTCCTGAGCCAGAATGCGCCAGTCGCGGTAAAACACCTCTCTTTCTTCGCTGGGCATACTGAGCATATTGGTGCGCGATAAGGTGCGGAATTCGCCAACCTGTTCCAGATCATTGATCACGATCTGCCCGATGTCTTCGCTGAGTACGCCGCTGCCCTCCCAGTCAAAAGGCACCACTGCGATGGGAATTGGATTGTCGATACCCTGGGTAATCTGAATGCTCAGCTCGGCCTGTACCGAAACTGCAAACAGCGAAAAAAGGCAGCTGAGCAGCAGGGAACGACCGCTTACGCAGGATTTACAACCGCCAACAATTGGTTTACATGGAATCAATTCAACAGGTCCTCGGGTTCGAAAATAAGCGACAAAGATCGAAAGTTCGCATTAAAGACATTAATCGGCAAACTCTGTAATTCTGTGAACGGCGCGGCGCTGAACACCGCGTTCTCCGCGGATCGATCGAAGGCCGGATCACCGCTGGATTGGGTAATTAGCGCATCCAGTAATTCACCCGTTGGCAGCATACGAATCTGCAGGATAGTCCGCATCCCATTTCTGGCACTGGGTGGTCTATTCCACACCTGCTGCAAGGCCTGCTGAATCAAGGCCATGCCGCTCTGCACCAACTCAAATTCGGTACGCGCCGCTTCGGCCGCGGCGGCCGACGCTTCTTCCTGACGGAGGCGCTCTGTCTGCTCTCGTTGGCGTTGTTGCTCCAGTTCCCGCTCACGCTGTTGCTGGTCTCGCTCCTGCAGCTCTCTCACCCGCTGTGAATCCAGGGCTCGCTGCCGCTCTAGTTCTTCACGTTCCACCAGGGCCGCTCGCTGCTGTGCTTCGGCGAGACGCTGGCGCTCCTGTTCCTGACGGACTCTCTCCGCCTCTGCCGCCGTTTCGGCTTCTGCCTGGCGCTGCTCGCGCTCTCGGGTAATGCGCTGATCCTCGATGCGTTCCAGGCGTTGCCGCTCCTGTACCAGCTGATTGCGAAGCTGGGGATTTTCATCGATGAACAGCGCTTTAATTATAGTCGGTTGTATCAATTCCAGACTATCGGTTCGAGTACTCGATTGCAGGTAGATGAGTGTTGCCAGTAGCAACAGGTGGAAAAATACCGAGCCAACGACCGACAGCGGGTAGCCGTTGTAGATAACCAGATTGTTAAAGGTAGTGCTCATCACTGTCTGCTGCGGCGCTCTATAGACTATTTAACGGTTGAGTAATGAAATTGGGGTTAGTCACACCGGCCTGGTTCAGCGTCGTAAGCAGGTCAATCATCGCCCCCCAGTCGGTTTCGGTATCCCCTTCCAACAGCACCTGAATACTGGGATTAGCGTTCATAATACTGCTCACCTGTTGGCCGACTGTGTCCAGTGTGACCGGACGGCGGTCGTCCCCGGTTGCCCCAATACTCAGGAAGTACTCACCATTAGACGTAATAGACACCACCAGGGTTGCCAGATTTTCATCGATATCCAGTGGTTCATTGTTGGCCTGGGGTAGATCGACATCGATGCCCTGGTTCAGCATCGGCGCAGTCACCATGAACACGATCAGCAGCACCAGCATGACGTCGATATACGGCACGACGTTTATCTCGCTCATGGGCTTGCGCTTCTTACGAACTGTCATTTCCATCTTAAGTATTGTGTCTGCTAGAAAGTTCCTGGGAGTCCTGCTGCTAGTTAGTATGAATCTGCCTGTGCAGAATGCTGGAAAATTCGTCGGAGTACGTGATGTAGCTGCCGGTCACCGCATCGACAAGCGAGGAATATCGGTTGTAGAAAACAACCGCTGGAATCGCGGCAACCAGGCCGAATGCGGTGGCAAGCAAGGCCTCAGCAATACCCGGCGCCACCACCTGCAATGTCACCTGTGTCTGGGTCGCCAAACCCAGGAATGAATTCATGATGCCGATGACTGTTCCAAACAAGCCAATATAAGGAGACACGGAGCCCACGGTGGCCAGGAACGCCACGTGTTTCTCCAGTTTTTCTTCTTCCCGGGAGAAGGCCACCCGCATGGCGCGCTGCGCGCCTTCCATAACAGCTTCGCCGTCTACCGACCCCTGCTGGCGCAGGCGCATGAATTCCTTAAAACCGGCTCGAAAAATATTCTCCATCCCGACAATCTGCAGATTGTCCTGCTGCATCTGGGTGCCTTCTTTATAGAGCTGGCTCAGGTCCATGCCCGACCAGAAGCGCTGCTCAAAACTCAGTACACCTTTCTTCGCCGATGACAACACCAGCCAGCGCTGTACGATGATGACCCAGGAGACAATTGACAGCAGCAACAGCAGCAGAAAGACAAACTGCACCGCCGGGCTGGCATTCAGGACGAGATCTATAACATTAAGACCGTCACTCACTTATTACTCTCCAATTATTTTTTGCCACTTGAAGTAGTTTTATTACTTACCACTTGTTGTTCTACAACGCCGATTAAAATCGGGTTTCGGATTATAGAGTATGACAGTGGTTATCCGCAGGAAATCCGCGGGCTTCAGGGAATTATTCGGCCAATGTGTGAAATAGTTTCGTTAAAACGGATTAAACACGCTAAAACTAACAGTCAGGAGATAAAAACAGGCTGAAAGCTGACCAATCCTGACGTAATTGTGGCAATAGTTCGCCGTCTTTAGACTCAGTGGAAAATTAGTTGTTCGCTTACATCGTGCGACGTTCGGCAGCGGTTATTACGTGCTGAGCGCGCCTTCACCCAAATCGACAAGGCTTACGATTCTGAACCGAAAAGATCCTCGATTTTTCGGGAGGGCTTGATACCGAAGTGGCGGTAGGCATATTGGGTGACCATCCTGCCGCGGGGCGTACGCATAATAAAACCCTGCTGAATGAGGTAAGGCTCCAGCACATCTTCGATGGTGTCACGCTCCTCGCTGATGGCGGCGGCAAGACTGTCGATCCCCACCGGGCCGCCGTCGAATTTTTCGATCATTGTCATGAGCAGGCGCCGGTCCATGTGGTCGAAGCCGTTCTTGTCGATGCTCAGCATATCCAGCGCCTTGCTGGCGGAATCCAGGTTGACCGTACCGTCTTCCTTTACCTCGGAATAATCCCGCACTCTTCTTAATAGACGATTGGCAATTCTCGGCGTGCCCCGTGCTCGCCTGGCAATCTCGTTGGCACCGGATGCATCGATAGTGGTGCCCAGGATATCGGCTGAGCGTACTACGATGGTGCTCAGTTCTTCGACGGAATAGAACTCCAGGCGCTGGATAATCCCGAACCGATCCCGCAGCGGTGAAGTCAATAAGCCGGCGCGTGTCGTCGCACCGACCAGCGTGAATGGCGGCAGGTCCAGCTTGATGGAGCGAGCCGCCGGCCCTTCCCCGATCATGATATCCAGTTGATAGTCTTCCATGGCGGGATAGAGAATCTCTTCGATGGCCGGATTGAGACGGTGTATCTCATCGATAAACAGCACGTCACCGGATTCCAGATTGGTGAGCATCGCCGCCAGGTCGCCGGCTTTTTCCATCACCGGCCCGGAGGTACTCTTGATAGCCACATCCAATTCGTGGGCGATGATATGGGCCAGGGTGGTCTTGCCCAGGCCTGGCGGGCCGAATACCAGGGTGTGATCCAGCGCTTCTTTTCTATTGCGTGCCGCTTTGATGAAGATGTCCATCTGTTGCTTCACTTCCTGCTGACCCACGTAATCTTTCAGATAAACGGGTCGAATGGAACGGTCCTGGGAATCCTCGGACTCGGTCGATTCTGCTGATATCAGGCGTTCTTCTTCCATGTCAGACCATACTCTTCAATGCTAGGCGGATCAGCGCTTCGCTGTCGCTGATATCCGGGCTTTGCCTGAGCACCTGGGCGATAGCCTGTGCCGCACGCTGCGGTTTATAGCCGAGGCTGATCAGTGCAGTCTCTGCATCTCTGCTTGCCGCGCCTATAGAGGTAGCAAGATTACTCGCATCCGCCCCGCTGACCGCTGCGTCAACCGTATCCCAGTCACCCAGGCGATCGCGCATCTCGACGATCAGGCGTTCCGCTGTCTTCTTGCCGATGCCGGGCATGTTTACCATACTGGTGATGTCGTTGTTGCGGACAGTGCGCGCGAACTCATCCGCTTCCATGCCAGACAGAATTCCCAGCGCCAGCTTCGGCCCCACGCCATTAACCCGAATCAGGGAACGAAACATGGCCTTGCCTTTAGTGTCGTAAAAACCGTAAAGCAGTTGTGCATCTTCCCTGACCACGAAATGGGTGTACAGGACAAGCTCCTGACCGATTTCCGGCAACTGGTAAAGAGTGCTCATGGGTACCTGAATTTCGTAGGTGATGCCACCGACTTCCACCAGAATTTCCGGGGGTTGCTTATCGATCAGGATGCCGCGTATCTGTCCTATCAAAATCTACTCTCTACGCCTGCAGGCATCGGATTAACGACGCATGCGCTTCTTACTGAATGATTTGGCGCCAGCCATACGGATCAGACTGGCCTGCGTATTAGCGTGACAAATCGCCACCGCCAATGCGTCCGCCGCGTCTTCGGCTATGGTATCACTTATATTCAGCAGCGCTTTAACCATGTGCTGTACCTGTGCCTTCTCGGCCGCTCCCGTACCTACCACGGCCAGCTTGACCTTGCGAGCGGAATACTCTCCGATGGGCAGGTCGTGGGTCAGGCAGGCAGTCATGGCCGCACCCCTGGCCTGGCCCAGCTTTAACACCGAGGCCGCGTTCTTACCCATGAACACTTCTTCTATCGCCGCCTGTTGCGGTGAACTCTGCTGGATTACTTCACATAAACCGTTATGAATCTTCTTCAACCGCTCCGGGAGTGACTCGGTGCGGGTTGTTATGCAGCCACAATCGATGTACTCGAGCCTGTTGCCGACCGAATTGATCAGACCATAGCCGGTAACCCTCGAACCGGGATCTATGCCAAGGATTATTGCCATGGGTTTTCCTGAGGATAAAGTAGCGTGATGGTTAGGCAGTTAACTACTACAGGTTTGCACTGGTTTATAGTTGCGCTGCGACTGCGTCAGAGATGTTCGCATTGGAATACACATTCTGTACATCATCTAAGTCTTCCAGATGCTCCACAAGCTTTAGCAAACTTTGTGCGCCGTCCAGATCCAGGTCGACTTCTGTCGATGTCAGCATGGTCATTTCTGCCCGCTCTGGGTCCATGCCGCCGGCCCTCAAACCATCCTGCACGCCACCGAATGTCTCCAGCGTAGTCAACACATCGATACTGCCATCGGCATTGGTCACGACATCATGGGCACCAGCGTCCAGGGCCAGTTCCAGAATCTGTTCCTCATCGCTGCCGGCTGGAAAACTGATGACGCCGGTCTTCTCAAACAGATAAGCCACCGAGCCGTTGGTACCGAGGCTGCCGCCGAACTTGCTGAAACCGTGTCGCACTTCTGCCACGGTGCGATTCTTGTTATCCGTGAGAGTCTCACACAGGATGGCCACCCCACCCGGCCCATAGCCTTCATATTGCAGTTCTTCAAGAGTGTCACTCTCTGCCGTGCCGGCGCCGCGGGCGACAGCGCGATCGATGGTGTCGCGGGTCATGTTGGCACCGAGCGCCTTGTCGACAACGGCACGCAGGCGCGGATTGTCGGCGATGTTGCCACCGCCCAGCTTGGCTGCCACCGTCAACTCGCGGATTATCTTGGTAAATGCCTTGCCGCGCTTGGCGTCCTGGCCAGCCTTGCGGTGTTTAATATTGGCCCATTTACTGTGACCTGCCATAACGTTCACTTCCGGCTGTTGATTCGGGTTAACTCAGGAAGGCGGTTTGACTTCCCGCAGTCTGATATTCAATTCGGCCAGCTGCTGGCTCGACACCTGGCCCGGTGCGTCGGTGAGCGGACAGGCAGCCGACTGTGTCTTCGGGAAGGCGATCACCTCCCGTATCGAGGACGAATCGGTCATCAACATGATCAGTCGATCGAGTCCGAAGGCGATGCCGCCGTGGGGAGGACAGCCGAAACTCAATGCCTTTAACAGGAAACCAAACTTCTCTTCGGCCTCCGCCTCGCCGATACCGAGTGCCTGGAACACCGCCTGTTGCATCTGGGGTTTGTTGATACGCACCGAACCACCACCCAGTTCGGTACCGTTCAGCACCATGTCGTACGCACGGGACAGTGCCCCGAGAGGGTTGTCGATGAGTTCCTGCGCATCGCAGGCCGGTGCGGTAAACGGGTGATGCAGCGAGGTAATGCTGCCGTCGCTGTTCTCTTCAAACATGGGAAAATCCACCACCCATAATGGCGCCCAGCCATCGCGAACCAGTTCGAGGTCCTCAGCAACCTTAATTCGCAATGCACCGATGGCCTCATTGACCACCTTGGCCTTGTCCGCGCCGAAGAAGATGATATCGCCAGTCTGTGCCTGCAGCTTCTGCATGAGTTCGGCAGTGACCTCAGCGCCGATGAATTTAATGATGGGTGATTGCAGACCGTCCATGCCGGCTGCGATGTCGTTGACCTTGATCCAGGCCAATCCTTTCGCGCCATAAATGCCAACGAATTTCGTGTAATCGTCGATGATCTTGCGGCTCAGGCTGGCACCGCCGGGTACGCGCAGTGCCACGACGCGACTTTCAGGATCTTTGGCTGGCCCGGCGAATACTTTGAAATCCACCGCCGCCATGAGATCGGCTATATCCACCAGCTCCAGATCTATACGCAGATCCGGCTTGTCAGAACCGTAGCGGCGCATGGCCTCGGCGTGGCTCATCTGGGGAAAGCTGTCAAACTCCACGTCCATGTGCGTCTTAAATAGGTGGCGCACCATCTCTTCCATGATCACCATGATCTCATGCTCATCCATGAAGGAGGTTTCCACGTCGATTTGGGTAAATTCTGGCTGTCGGTCGGCACGCAGATCTTCATCACGAAAACACTTGGCAATCTGATAGTAACGATCCATGCCCGACGCCATCAGTATCTGCTTAAACAGCTGAGGGGATTGCGGCAGGGCAAAGAACCGATTCGGATGGGTCCTGCTGGGTACCAGATAATCGCGGGCGCCTTCCGGAGTTGCCTTGGTCAGCAGCGGTGTCTCGATGTCGAGAAAGCCATTGCTATCCATGAAATTACGCACGGTGTTTGCCACCTTGGAACGAAACCGTAAACGTTCTGCCATTTCCGGGCGGCGTAAATCGAGATAGCGATAGGTCAATCGCAGGTCTTCATTCACTTCAACATGTTCATCCAGTTGGATCGGTGGCGTGTCGGCGGCATTGAGCACTTCCAACTGCTTGCCCAGTACTTCGATCTTGCCGGTGGGCATCTCCGAGTTAATGGTTCCCTCAGGCCGCAGTCGCACACGTCCCTGCACCTTTATAACGAATTCGTTACGCACCCCCTCGGCAATGGCAAAACTCTCCACCGTGTCCGGGTCGTAAACCACTTGGGCAATCCCTTCGCGATCCCGGACATCGAGAAAGATGACGCCACCGTGGTCTCTGCGCCGGTGCACCCAGCCGTAGAGTAAGACGTCCTGATCGACGTGTGATTCGTTTAATTCTCCGCAATAATGACTGCGCATACTTAATTCCCGTAATTAAAACTATTCAATACAGCCGCACCCACAATCAGCTGCCAGGCTCTGAAGCCTGGCAGCTGATTGTGGATTTCAAACATCTGCCGTTTTGGCTTTGGGCTTGTTTGTAGCAGTTTCGCCAGGGCTCCTGGATTTCTGATTGGCCCCTTTGCTCTGTTTATTCTCTTTACTCTCTTTAACCGTTGGTTTTTCACCACTGCCTGCTTTGTCTGTCCCGGCCGCGTCATTGGCTTTCGAGTCGGAACTGGCGACCGATTCCGATTCCGCCAACTGCCTCTTGTCTCCGGTCTTAAAATCGGTCTCATACCAGCCGCTGCCCTTGAGTCGAAAACTGGCGGCCGATATCAATTTCTTGAGTTCTTGCCGGTCGCAGGCAGGGCATTGGGTCAAAGGATCGTCGCTGATCTTTTGCAGGGCCTCCAGCTTGTTATCACAGTTGCCACATTGGTACTCATAAATCGGCATGATTCGGGTCTTCCTCAATTGCGCAGTCCGTCCAATTCCTGCCAAAAGCAGGTCATCTACTCTGCTGACCGGCAGAGCCCGAACGGTAAAAACCGGCGATTATACCTCAGGACCCTCTTAACAAGTATATGGCCACTCTGCAGGAATCTGTCGTGTTCTGCCGCTAGGCGTCGTGCGCAGGGAATGGCCACACCCTTGGCAAGTGCGACAACGACGCGGCGGAGCACGACAGATCCTGCCGGTCGGGTGCTGACACCGAGTGTGCTCTCAGCGTTGCACTGACTTGCAAGGTCGACACATGGGTGACCGCCAGGGGCCGCTCCTGCGCATCCCTGCGCTCGCGGCATTAATGCGTCCATGCACGTCATGGCGGAAATGCAGGTTTTGCATCGTACAGGGATGTCACTTAGTAGAGCAATGCAGGAGCAATTGCCGAGGAGCAAAAACCTGCCGCCAGTGCGCCTTGATAGCAGAATTGGCTGTAGGACAGAGGTATTGCTGTAAGCAAGAGTGGTCATATACTTGTTAAGAGGGTCCCTATATGTTTTTTACCACGCACCCCCGATACACGATGATTTATGAATCGGTTGGCCAGCGACTGAAATCCAGTCGAGATCTGAGCAAGGATTCGAACTGCAAGCCAATGGAAAATCTTCACTTCAGTCAAGCCGGGGAATCCAACAGCCGAGCATCTGGCTCACAATCCTGCAGATTTTCCACAGTACGATCGCAGCTTCGTTGTGCAATGTAGTCGCGCCGCAGTTTGCTAGCTAACATTGCAATCTGAGATTTTAGGGTTTTATGTCATGAGTTAGATAGAGCCAGGCACGGTCTGCAAATTCCTGTGACAGATTTTGGCTAGTGCGCTTGCAATGACACGTCGTTATTCGTCTCCAGTGCAGTAGTTAATTTGACGGGGCGCGTGCTAATCAATTGTCGAATCTTGCCGGGCGATGTGGCTGACGTTTTCGGTTCACAGCAAAGCTCTTTTTCGATTACTAATTGCTGCAATATTTACCATAGGTAACACTTCACCAAAAAAAATGTGAGATACCTAAAACCAGGCTATGGCAACTCGGATTTTTATTGACAAACATCCCCTAAAAAAAATTCGTCAATAGAGATTGAGTCTATTTTTATCGATGTTTTAGCTTTTTTTAATCGAGCTCACATTATTCGCAGAAGTACTTGCTCAGTCATTATGAATGATTTATAAATACACCCCCCTGAACGACTAATGGGTGAAGTGACAGGCAACGAGTTTCTCATTACACAGTGAACAAATTTTTAGACGTCTCCTTATCCGGCTTTCCTGGAGCGTTCAACCACAATAAAACACATAAAGAGATAGGGCATGGCTGTTAAACGATCAACTGCAAGAGCAACGACAAAAAGAAAAGCGAGTACCGCTACAAATAAAAAAGCCCCAGCAATTCAGAAAAAATATACCAAGACTGAAATCCTTAACGAGATTGCACTAAAAGCTTCGGTGAGCAAGAAAGAAGTAACAGCAGTTCTCGAAGAACTGGCAGTCATTATCGAACGCCATATCAAGAAACGGGCTGTCGGTGAATTCACATTGCCGGGCTTGTTGAAGATTAAATCGGTGGTACGACCCGCCCGACCGGCACGGAAAAACGTACCAAATCCATTTCGCCCGGGTGAGCTCATGGATATACCCAGGAAACCGGCCAGCACTCGGGTCAAGGTACTGCCCCTGAAAAAGCTCAAAGAGTTTGCACTTTAACAGGCGCTAGCCATCACAGTTTGATTTGCTTCAGCTTGGATTAAAGAGAGCATTAAATATTACTCTGAGTAGGCACTAAAAAATAAAGCGGAAATGGTGAGAAGGGCAGCCAATGGCTGCCTTTCTTTTATGTTACCTTTCCAGCCTGATAAAACAGATCGAATTAACAACGCCAAGCAAACTACAAAATGCGTGCCAGTAAATACCTGTTAGCAACCGTAAAAGAAACTCCTGCCGATGCTGAAGTGGTCAGCCATCAGCTAATGTTGCGTGCCGGTATGATTCGAAGGCTGGCCAGCGGACTATACACCTGGCTGCCTCTGGGTCTGCGGGTACTGCACAAGGTAAGCAACATCGTGCGTGAGGAAATGGACCGCTCGGGTGCCATGGAAGTCTCCATGCCGGTGGTACAGCATGCCGAACTCTGGGAAGAATCAGGGCGCTGGCAAGACATGGGTCCTGAGCTGTTGCGCTTCAGGGATCGGCATGACCGCGACTTCTGTCTGGGACCTACCCACGAGGAAGTCATCACCGATTTGGTTCGCCACGAGTACAGCAGCTACAAACAGCTGCCCGCAAACCTGTATCAGATTCAGACGAAATTTCGCGATGAGCGCCGACCTCGATTCGGCGTAATGCGCGCCAGAGAATTCATCATGAAAGATGCCTACTCCTTTCATGTCGATGCTGCGTCTCTCGAAGCAACCTACCAGGTGATGCACAACACCTACTCTACTATCTTCACCAAGCTGGGGCTGGATTTTCGTCCAGTGCTTGCCGACTCGGGCAGTATCGGTGGCAGCACCTCCCATGAGTTTCATGTACTGGCAGACTCGGGTGAGGATGAAATCGTCTTCAGTACGGGGAGTGACTATGCCGCGAATCGTGAACTCGCCAAGGGTTCGATCCCACCCGAATCCACTGCTAAGGAATTGTTGCAGGCAGAACTGATAGACACCGGTGACGCTTTTACAATCGATGCGGTGGCCGGGCTGTTAGATGTGGATTCGAAATCCATCGTCAAGACTCTGTTGGTGTATGCCGAAGGCGAAAACGGTGAGGCTTCCAATGAGATAGTGGCATTACTGCTTCGAGGCGATCAGGAACTGAACGAGACCAAGGCACAAAAAATCGCTGGCATCGCAGCGCCTCTGCAATTCGCCGACGATGAAACTATCGAAAAAACTATTGGATGCCCGCCGGGCTGTATCGGCCCAACCCAGTTGTCGATTCGTACTCTGGCGGATCACTCCGTTGTCGATCTCAAAAACTTTGTGTGTGGCGCCAACCAACCAAGCAAGCACTACCAGAATGCCAATTGGGGAGAGAGTTTCAAATACGATGAAGTTACGGATCTTCGCAAGGTCCAGGAAGGCGACCTCAGTCCTGACGGCAAGGGTAACTTAGCGATCAAGCGCGGCATCGAAGTCGGTCACATTTTTCAGCTCGGCACAAAGTACAGCGAAGCACTGAACGCCAAGGTGCTCGATAAAAATGGCAGGGCAGTTGTCATGTCCATGGGTTGTTACGGCATCGGTGTTACCCGAGTCATTGCCGCATGTATCGAACAGAGTCACGATGAGCGCGGCATAATCTGGCCTGAAAATATCGCTCCATTTAAGCTGATCGTCGTACTGATCGATGCCCATAAATCGGAACAGGTGGTGGAATTTTCAGAATCGCTTTACCAACAACTGACCTCGCAGGGTATGGAGGTGTTATTGGATGACCGCGATAAGAAGACTAGTCCCGGCGTGAAATTCGCCGAATCCGAACTCATCGGCATTCCCCATCGCATTGTCATCTCTTCACGCAGCCTGGCCGACGCTGTGGTTGAGTACACCTGCCGAGCCACAGGTGAAAAACAAGCGATCGCCTCCGACAAAGTCCTGGCATTTATCAACGCCACGATCAGACTGGAACAATCAAGCTAGGGACTTTAGCCCGGATGTTTCGCCAGATTCCGTAGCGAGGGCGATCCAGGGTGCGCGATCTGTAGAGTTCGCGGCCGCTCCTGCGCATCCCTGCGCTCGCGGCATACCGTTTATCCTGAACATAACTGAGAAGTGCGCAGGCGTACTCGTGCAGTACGTCGAGCGCGGCGAAGGAGCGAACTCTACAGAGGGCGTGCCCTGGAGCGGCGACATGCATGGATGCATTAATGCCGCGAACGCAAGGATGCGCAGGAGCGGCCGCAGTAGGAATTTGGTCTTGCTGTGAGCAAGAGTGGTGAAATATCCGGGCTTAATCCCGCACTTCAAAATCATCCAACTGCGGATCGTCACAGCCCTGTAGTTCCACGGATTGTACGCTGGCCGCAGTCGATCCCTTGCCTAGCCAGGCCTTCATGAATTCTATGGCCAATTTGTTGCCGGTGATCAAGATTTCGACATCGCCCTCTTCGGTATTTCTAATCCAGCCGGTGAGATTCAGATTGCGCGCCTTGGTCTGTGCCGCCGATCGGAAAAACACCCCTGAACCCTGCCCTTGACCAGACCGGTGACTGCTGTAGTGAGTGTTGTCATCGATTAGTTTCCTCTCTTTTACTTGGGAGCCTCTGCCACCCGCTCGGTGACTCAATCCGGGCTATTGCTGTGGGTAGCGATTCAATATCCCGTATACTACTCGAAAATCAACCTGAACTGGATTTTCATGGCACTTCAAACCTCCAATCTGCAATCCCTGATTGCGGCTCTCGGGGCCAGGACCAGTGCCTTTATCTGGCAGCCCGATCTCGAAGCACAGCCCTTCTGGAAGCGGCTACTGATTCGAAGTCTGCAGATTCTGATAGCGGTGGTACGGGACATGGTGAGCGGCCAGCTGTCACTGCGAGCGATGAGTCTGGTGTTTACCACGGTGATTGGTTTCTTCCCACTGCTGGCACTCAGCTTTGCCGTGTTGAAGAGTTTCGGGGTTCACAATGCCATGGAACCCGCCTTGCTTACCCTGTTGCAGCCACTCGGCGAGCGGGCCAATGAATTTACTTCTGAGGTGCTTAACTATGTCGACAGCCTGCAGGTAGAACTGATTGGAATAATCAGTATCGGTGTGCTGCTGTATATCCTGCTGGACATGATGCGCAAAATCGAATCCTCCTTTAACTACATCTGGGCGGTAAAGCAGGGCCGCTCCTGGTCCAGTCGCATTAGCGAGTACCTGTTCGCGGTGATAGTCAGCCCCTTACTGTTATCTCTCTCAATCAGCATCACCTCCTCTGTAAACACCAATTTCTTCGAGCAGCTGTTGCAGAACCTGATTTTCGGCGGGCTCATCCTGGAATTCACGGCGTTTATCGTTTCCATCCTGTTCATGTCGCTGGCATTCGCCTTTGCTTATGGTTTTTTGCCGAACACCCGCGTGAAATTCGGCTCGGCATTCATCGGTGGTTTCGTAACAACTATTATCTGGAAGTTAATGGGATCAGTGTTTCAGGAATTCTTCGTGGCCTCCGCCAGAGAATCGATCTATCTGGCATTCGCCACTCCCATTGCGGTGATGTTTTTCATTTACATCGGCTGGTTGGTGGCACTGATCGGCAGCAGCATCGCCTTCTATCACCAACACCCTGCCAAGGCGCGTACCGGTCGGGGTAAACTGCAACTGAGCATCACTCAGCAGGAGCGATTGAGTCTGGCTGTCGCCACGGTCATAATCCAGCGCTTCGCAGCGGGTGGGGAGCCCATGAATGAAGATCAGTTGGCGGCAACTCTCGGCAGCAGTCCGGTGGCTATCGAGAGCGCCCTTGAGACCCTGGAAAATATCGGTCTGATAGTTCACACGGGTGAGGAACCCAGTAGATTCCTGCCCGGTAAATCGGTGGCAGACTGTACGATGGTGGATATCTGGAAAGCAGTTCGACATTATAATGAGGACCAGCTGTACGCTGCTGCAGAGTCGGATGCCATGCAACAGGTACATGAATTTCAGGCCAGTCTCGATGCCGCGGTAGAACAGCAACTCGGCCAGCAACCTATTGTCAGTTCCTCATCGAGCGATAGTCCAAGCCCGCCGCCAGCGGACATTACTCAGGGAGCCTCTGAACAAGTAGATGGCCACTCTGCGGAACCCTGTCGTGTTCTGCCGCAAGACGTCGTGCGCAGGTAATGGCCGCACCCTTGGCAAGTACGACAACGACGCGGCAGAGCGCGACAGGGCCCGCCCGAAGGGGCTTTCAGCCAGAGCGGTCATATACTTGTTCAGAGGCTCCCATACTTAATGTTAAAACCGGAAACTGATACTAGGAGCGCTACATTGGCAATGCAAGCTATCACAATCTACCACAACCCGAACTGCTCCAAATCGCGTGCCGCCCTAGCACTGTTGGAAGAGAACGACGTCAATCCGCAAATTATCTATTATCTGGACTCGCCCCCCGGCAGCGCTGAGTTACGCGAGTTGCTGGTGAAATTGAATCTGGATCTGCGGGATATTTTGCGTAGCGGTGAAAAGGAGTATGCAGATCTGGGGCTGGACGATGCATCGCTAAGCGAGGAAATCCTCTTCGATATTGTCTACAAACACCCACAGCTGCTGCAGCGGCCGATTGTCGTGCGGGGTGACAGGGCTATTCTGGGAAGGCCGCCGGAGAACGTGCTGGCCTTACTCGAGGAATAACAGCGATGGACCTACCTTATGTACTGGTGCTGTACTACAGCCGCTATGGCGCCACGACAAAAATGGCCCAATTAATCGGTCGCGGGGTCGAACAGGCGGGCCAGATTGAGGCACGGATTCGCACCGTGCCTTCGGTATCACCCGATATGACCGCGAGTGAGCCGGAAGTACCGGACAGCGGCGCCGTGTATTGCACCGAAGATGACATGCGATCCTGTGTCGGCCTGGCACTGGGCAGCCCTACTCGCTTTGGCAACATGGCGGCGGCGCTGAAGCATTTTCTGGACGGCACTGGCGCACTGTGGGTATCGGGCTCGCTCATCGACAAACCGGTTGGCTGCTTTACTTCCAGCAACTCCATGCACGGGGGCCAGGAAACGACTCTACTGACCATGGCGATCCCCATGCTGCATCACGGCATGGTTTACTGCGGCGTGCCCTACTCCGAGGCGGCACTTACCGCAACCACCAGCGGCGGTACTCCCTATGGCGCCAGCCATCATGCCGGCACAGAAAACAACAATCCCCTCACCTCGCACGAAAAACAAATCTGCCTGGCGCAGGGTAAACGACTTGGCGAACTCAGCCTGAAACTGCGTGGCTGAGCGGGCCGTGAGCGAGCCGCCCACAGCACTGCCCGCGACCGTCAAACGATGGCAACAATGGGTGCTGGCCAGCTACTACGGATTGATTGCCTCCTTTGGCATTAATTGTTTCTTAGCGGTTGGCTTCGGCAATGGGTCAATGCTCGTCATCTGGTTTATCCAGGTATTTCCCCTGTTGCTGTTTGCCATCTCCTTGCACCGCCAGCAAGTCCGCAGCTACGTCTGGCTAAGTCTGGTGGTGCTGTTGTATTTCATGCACGGCGTGTTAGTGCTATTCGATCCGCTTAGAGTCTGGCTGGGCGTGATAGAAGTGAATTTGTGTATCGCGCTATTTGGGTGCCTGGTGATATTTATTAGACGCTACCACGAGCATTATCAGGTTCTCTGAGGTAGCAAAAAACTTACCAGTTCATCGTAGTCTTCACCAGCGGTATGGTGAGTGACCTCTTATGAAGTAGAGAGCTCTCATCCAGTTTCTCGAGCACTTCCATCAGACCGGACATGCTGCGATCGCCGCGTTGATAGATGAAATCGACCACCGGGTTCGACAATTGCATGCCACGATTGGCAGCGCGCATTTGCAACGCACGAAGTTTCTCAGCCTCATCCAACGGTTTGAGATGGTAGATCAGAGAGGACTTCAGGCGTGAATCCAGATCCGCCAATTCGATCTCTAAATTCTGCGGGCCTGTATTCGACCCGAGCAGCAGAGTCGTGTCGCTTTCCCTGATGGCATTAAATGCCGTGAACAGGGCTGCCTCCCAAGCGGCATCTCCACACAGGACTTCTATGTTATCGATGCAAACCAGAGAAAGGCTGTTAGTACCCAGCAGAATTTCCGGCGTGAATTCCCTATTCTGATGCATCGGCAGGTAGAGTGCCCCGCCATGCTCAACCGCCTCGCGATGGCACATCGCCTGCAGCAGATGGGTAATCCCCACCGAGGCTGGGCCCCACAGATAGAACACCTGCCCGGCGGCACCCGCTCCCTGCAGATTCTGAATCAGTTGCTGATTCGCCTCGTTCACCAGAAAATTTGCGAAGGTCGCCTCGTCATTCAGGCGCACACCCAGCGTCAACTGGGTAGGAATGGCATCGGTCATGAACGGGTCCCGGGAATCATGTCCTAGCGGGTCCAGCGATAGTGCACCGTGCGCGGATCGAGCTGCGAACTGGTGATCGGTAACAGATCCCGATCCAGTGCAATCAGCTCGAATAATTGCTGTGGATCACCCAATAGACCGAGCTGCAACTCCAGGCGTTCGCCATCCAGCGCGGCCATGCTGACGCTCTGCACCAGACCCAGACTGCTGACGTAGCTGACCAGCGCCGAATAGGCGCTGAGATCCTTGATGCCTTCGACACGCAACCTGACCACTTGCTGACTCGACGTTTCCGGTACGATGGCAAAATAACTGGCCAACTGGTTAGTGATGCGATCCAGGGGGGCGTTCAGATAGCCTGCCAGTTCCTCGTCGTAGCCATCGAATACCTCCACCTGACCCTGAAAGATAAACTGCCACAGACCCACTAATTCGCCGCTGGCGGTAAAAAGCAGCCGCCCGGATAACACGCTGTCGGCGCCATAACGAGAACTGGCAACGCTGATGACAGCTTCGTCCTGGGTCCATAATGCCTCTTCAGACAGGGCGCGCCGGTCTTCGAAATCGAGCACCGGGAAAATGATGGGCAGGCCTCGCTCCGTAACGAAGTCCTGAATAATGGCGATGATGCGGGGATTGGAATCGGCTGTCAGCATGCTGCGTTCGCCTTCGGCATTCTGCAGCGCCAACCACACCAGTACACTGGGGCGATTACTGTCCCACACGGGAATGTTCGCACTGGCCAGCAGCTCGTCCAGCAAGGAGGCGGCAAAATTTACATCGATATAGCGCTGCTCGCGAAGTGCCGGCAGGCTACTCGCCGCCAGCTCGGGGTCTACTTGCCCTGCCTGATCGGTCTCCGGGTCCGCTGGCCGAGGTAACTCATCGGCAATGACTTCCACCGTCTCGCTGGCATAACTGATTCCTTCAACATAGCTCTGGGCGTTGCGTACCGCCTGTTGCAGTACCGGGTGTTCCAACCAACGGCGTTCGCCGGTGATCTTGAGCAGCACCGCCTCAAGCGCCTCACGAAAGGCACGGTCGCGCTCCGTATCACTCTCATTGGCGATCGCAACACGCTGTTCATAAAGCCCGTTGACCTGCAACGCGTAGCTGCCGAATTCCGCCAATCCCAGCAACAGCGAGATAATCAGCAGAGCACAGACACGCTTGTGTTTCGGATAAGTCATTGCGCGGATAATACTGCAAAAAGTGGCTGATGTGATGCATCTCTACAAATCTGTAGTGATTCAGTGAGGCATGTCTGGCCTGAGCTATCGAGTTCGGCCTCTTACAAAAAGAGCCCAGACTCCGTGTCTGGCAGCTATTCGTAGTACATGTGAGGGATATATTAGCCACTGACTAGCACCGAGCTTCTTGGTAAACTGCACGCCTCTTTAGAACCCGCCGTATTTTTTTGCCAGGATTGTTCCCATGCCCCTCGATGACGATGATGATGACGCCACCGACGAAAGTGGTGATTCACTGAATTACCGCGACGCCGGAGTCGATATCGACGCCGGCAATGCACTGGTCGAGAAGATAAAGTATGTCCCCCGACGCACCCATCGACCCGAAGTACTCTCGGAACTGGGCGGCTTTGGTGCGCTGTGTGAAATTCCCGCTAAATACCAGCACCCGGTACTGGTCTCGGCGACCGACGGTGTTGGCACCAAGTTAAAACTGGCCATGCAGCTGGGCAGGCATGACAGCATCGGAATCGACCTGGTGGCCATGTGCGTGAACGACTTGATCGTGTGTGGCGCCGAGCCGTTGTTCTTTCTCGACTACTATGCGACTGGCGGGCTCAACGTCGATACCGCCACCGCAGTAGTCACCGGAATCGGTCACGGCTGTGAGTTAGCCGGTTGCGCGCTGATCGGCGGCGAGACCGCCGAGATGCCTGGCATGTATTCAGGAGAAGACTACGACCTGGCGGGATTCGCCGTGGGTGTGGTCGAGAAATCCGAGATCATCGATCAAAGCAAGGTCAGCATCGGCGACAGCCTGATCGGGCTGGCCTCCTCCGGTCCTCATTCCAATGGCTACTCGTTGATTCGCAAGATCGTCGAGCGCAGCGAGGCCGACCTCAATGAGCAGTTCGGCGACACTTCTCTCGGCGAGGCCCTGTTGACTCCCACCACGATCTATGTCAAGGCATTGCAATCGCTGTTCGCTAACATATCCGTGAATGCCATCGCCCATATAACCGGTGGGGGCATCACGGAAAACCTGCCGCGTGTATTGCCCGATGCAGCACAGGCAAAGATCGACCTGGATAGCTGGCAACCCCCTGCTATCTTTGGCTGGCTACAGCAGCAGGGAAATGTGCTCGACACTGAAATGTATCGAACCTTTAACTGCGGCATCGGCATGGTGATCTGTGTCAATCCAGACCAGGCACAAAGGGCGTTACAACTGTTAAGCGAAGCGTCTGTAGAGGCCTCCATCATCGGCGAAGTCACGACCCGGAAGGCAAACGAGGAAGCCGTCGTTCTGACCTAGGAGTATGCGGATATGAACCAGCTCACTTCCTGTCATATTGCGGTGCTGATTTCCGGCAGCGGCAGCAATCTGCAGGCTTTGATTGACAACAGCATCGCCTCAAACTTCAAGATAAGCGCCGTGATCTCCAATAATCCTGATGCCTATGGCCTGCAGCGTGCCGAACGTGACGGAATTCCAGTACAGGTGATCAACCACCGCGGCTTCGACTCACGGGAAGAGTTTGACCTGGCACTTAGTAACGCCATCGATGAGATCGGTGTTGACTTGATCGTGCTGGCAGGTTTCATGCGCATCCTCGGCAGTACATTCGTTAACCACTTCAGCGGCCGCATCCTCAATATCCACCCTTCGCTATTACCCAGATATCCCGGCATCGACACTCACCAGCGAGCCCTCGACGCCGGTGACAAGGAGCATGGTGTGTCGATACACTTCGTTACCGAGGACCTGGACGGCGGGCCCGTCGTCGCCCAGGATAGAGTGCCAGTACTTAAAGGAGATACCACCGAGGAACTGGCAGCCCGAGTGCTCGAGAAAGAACATCTCATCTACCCCAAGGTGGTCTCCTGGTTCGCCAGCGGTCGGCTGCGCATGAAAGCGCAGCACGCAATCCTTGACGGCGAGCCGCTACCCCCTACCGGCGTGGAAGTGCATCGTGACACGATTACTGAACCCAGCGATATCCATCTACCTGATCACCTGTAGTGCGCTAAGCCTCGGGCAGGATGTAGCCGAGTTTTCCGCCAACTACCAGGCCAGCGCCAACGGCATCGCAGCTGACGCACAGCGCACATTGCAGCGACTGAACGGAGGGATGTATCGCCTGACTAATTCCCTGGAGGCATCACTGGCCGGGCAGGTGATCGCAAGGCTGGAACAGGCCAGTGAGTTTCAACTGGATGACCAACGCGTCATCCCCTTTTCCTACAGCTACCTGTTGACGGGAATCAGCTCCGAGGCCAGTGCTATCAATTACAACTGGGACGCCGGCGTTGCCCTCAGTAGCGCAGACGATGAAAGCTGGCCGCTGGATCTGACTGAGGGGGTGATGGACCAACTGAGTCACCAGTTTGCCTTCAGACAGAAGATTCTACGGGGGGAGTTCGAAAATCTTGAATTTCAACTCATCGACGAAGATGAAATCGAATTGCACAACTACCGGGTGATCGGCGAAGAGCAATTATCGACACCACTGGGGCTGCTGAAAAGTACCCGCCTGGAACGGGTACGTGAAGATGCAGACGACGAACGCCGTACGGTGATCTGGCTGGCCAATGACTGGGAGTTCCTGCTGGTAAAGATCGAACAGGTAAATAGATCGGGCCTGCGCATCGAACTGGAACTTGAGAATGCTACTGTGGACGGTAGCGAAGTCACCGCCCTTCCTTAGAATGCCCGTAACTCAGCAGCTTGTCCTGCAGCTTCCTCGATAAAACCGCCTAGCAGTTAGGCTGACGCAGTCTGATCGTCGGTCGACTGATTCTCCGCCTCGGGGTCTGTTGAATTAGACCTATCCACGGCTTTGTCATCGGCCATCTGACTCTGCGCAAGCTCTTCACCTGTACCTGCTTTTTTAGCCAGCTTGTATTTGCGGATCTTCTCCACCAGGGTGGTTCGATGTAGCTGCAGCCGATTGGCTGCTCTGGCCACCACGCCACCGCTATCGCTCAAGGCCTGTGCGATAAGGCCCTTTTCAAGGTTCGCCAGGTATTCCTTAAGATCGAGGCCACTCAGGGGCAGGATGGCATCGGCTGTGGAATCTTGTGGCGACGGCGCAGCGTCGATGTCGACAACGTCCGCCTGTTCCGCTGAGCCTTCTTCGCCTACATCAAGCTGACTGGCCTCTGCATCGCCCAGATGGCGAAAACTTTCCGGCAGCTCGTTGACTCCAACGATGCCATGGGGATGCATGATCGCCATGCGCTCCACCAGGTTGGCCAGCTCTCTGACATTGCCTAGCCAGGGATGACGACACAGCGAGGCGATGGCGCCGGAGTTGAAGCGCACCGAACCGCGCTGCTCTGACTCCATGATCGATATCAGTTCATTCAGCAGCAAGGGCACGTCTTCGGCGCGCTGCCGCAGGGAAGGCATTTCGATGGGGAACACATTCAGCCGGTAGTAAAGATCCTGCCGAAACTCGCGCTCCTCGATCATCTGTTCAAGGTCTTTATGGGTGGCGGCAATGATGCGCACATCGGTCTGTATCGTCTTTACGCCGCCGACTCTCTCGAAACTGCGCTCCTGCAGGACGCGCAATAACTTCACCTGCATGTTCAGCGGCATGTCGCCGATTTCATCGAGAAACAGTGTGCCACCATCGGCCAGCTCAAAGCGCCCGGCCCGGGAGGCAATGGCACCGGTGAAGGCACCTTTCTCGTGACCGAACAGTTCACTCTCCAACAGCTCCCGCGGAATCGCGCCGCAATTGATCGGCACGAAGGGCTGCTCCGAGCGGGAGGAGTTGAGATGCAGGTTTCGCGCGATAACCTCCTTGCCCGTGCCAGACTCACCGGTGATTAATACACTGACCTCGGTATTCGCCACCTGACCCATCACCTGCCTGACTCGCTGCACGGCGTCACTCTTGCCCACCAGGTTGCGAAACATGTTGTAGTCCTGCACCCCATCGAAGTCGCGCAGGCGATTAAAATGCTCGTGAAATAACTTGGCTTTGTGCAAAGCATCCAACAGGGGTTGATGGCGCAGCTCGCTATCGAGGCTCGCCGTGATACGGGTTAGCAATTCATCATCCAGCCCAGCGGGAATTTCATGCTCCCCTATCAGGACGAACGAAGTGCCCTTCTCCCACTCATGGATTTCCGTCAGCAAAGACACCAACTCAGTTTGCTCGCAGGCACCTACAATCGCCACCGCAATATCGGCAGGTCGATTGGTCGCCTCGGCCACTGGTGTCTGCCAGTAATTGGAGGTGGCGGGAATCACCGATTCACCGATGAAAGCGAGCACCGTCTCCAGTTCGTGGCGAGACTCTTCGTTGTCATCGATTAGCAGAATGCTGCTTGTCTGAACCATTGCGGGAATCTGTTGGTCTGGTTTGTGCGCTAAAACTTATGTATGAAGAAGCGCGATAGGTCGTGATTGCCGACTCTAGAGTCGATCGCAGACATTAGACATTGAAGCCCTGGTGTAGTCAATCACGATGGGTAATCACAGCCTGGCGCTGTCGGGCAGGCCGACAAAGGCTTCAGCAAAGAAGCCTAACTGAATCAGCCGCAGCTTGAGTCGGGTGTGGGACATGCCACCGAAACCGTCGGCATCGATGGAAAATTCACTCCCGCTAAACCCTGGCAAGGCCGGGCTGGCCAGATCGAAGCGATCACAGCCGAGTCTCTTGCCATGCAACATGGCGTATCAGATCATGCCATGCAGGATGGGCCGGTGCGGCGCATCTGCGGTGGTCGATGCGGTGAGATAGTGACAGGTCTTATGATTATGAACGAACAGGGCATTGGCAATCGCGTCACCCTGGTAGTTGGCTCGCACCAGGAAGGCATTGCCCTTACGCAACAGTGCTTCATAGCCGAGGCAGTTTTCAAATCGCTGGCTGGCAAGATTCAGCGCGGACTGCAGGAAGCCATCCGTACTCTCCCCTCGGGACAGTTCGATGTTGCTGGCAGACAGGGTTTTGAGTTGCAGATTACGCCTTCCCCAGTGAATCAGGCCACGGTAGCTCTTGCTGATGTTCCGGTCCAGGGCGTGCTCAGACAGGGAGAGATCGATCAGTTGCGCCTTCTGAACCGTGGGAGTCGCACCGCGTTCCAGCAGTACCTGTGTAATGGGTGACATCACTCCGCAACTGACTGGATCGAGGTAATCCACCGAGTGGGATTTTACTTCCTCCATCAAACGGGTGATATGTTCTTGCAACAGACAAATAGACTGAGGCTCAAAATTATTGCTGGGATTCGCTATCGCGGTACGATTGACATGAGTCGATGCTTCCATTCCGAAGTACCCCATATGGGTACCGCCGCGGTCGTCCTTGTGAGTGGTCAGGCTGCAGCCAAAGACGGGAGCATCCCTGGCAATAATCAGAAACGAGCGGTCTTCAAACTCAGACTCTGTTGTTGCAAGATCCACGGGCGAGCTTGCCGCTCCCTGCTGCTGCAAATACAGGGGATTTTGCAGCGGATCATTCTCAGCCAATTCTTTCCAGAATGCCGGGAATGCCGAATCTGATGTTTCAATTATCGAATGCACAGTGCTGCCTTTATGCTCCTTATGGGCTTTCTACACACTGCTCTAAGCCAGGATTCAGTTCTGTATGCCTGAGCAGTCTAACAATTCGCTGTGGGTAACGGCGTGCCTGCATCACAGTTTTTTCAACACAAACGCCCTCTTTTTAGTTTTTGAGACCTTGCACTCAGGCTGCTGAATCGGCAATTCTAATAAGTGTAGACCCGCGTTACATTCTCGGGTTCCCGCGGAATTTGTGTGATATAGCCAGAAAGCCATTACCCGCCAACTTCCAGACTCGAAGCATCGTATTGAATGGCCAAAAAGTCGAACTATTTTCGGGTAAAACTGTGGTAGAAGTACCCGGGAATCAGCGGGGGATTTCTCTCCAGGCATTCAGAAACATTGTTATCGCTCGCGAATCCTTCAGGCGCCAGTGCGACGCGTCGCTTTGCAAGCGAGAGTGTCTTGCATGAGTAATGCCGTAGCAGGGGCTAAATGGTAAACTCCCGCTCCTTCTCAACTGTTGCTCAACTATGGCCAGCTATCCGGAACCCCCGATATGGACTGGGATTACCCTACCCCATTCACGCATCAATTGACCGTGAGTAGAGCCAATATTGACGGTATGGGCCACGCCAATAACGCCTGTTATGTTGTGTGGTGCGAGGACTGCGCCTGGAAGCATTCCGGGGCGTGTCAATCCATCGAGCCAATTATGAGTACTTGCTGCCGAGTTTCGAGAACGACGACCTCACCATAGCGACCTGGCTAACCGGCTGTGACCGTAAACTACGCCTCGAACGAAGTTTTCAGATCGTAAACACCATCACCGAACAGACAGTCCTGCGTGGGCACTGGCTGCTGATCTGTACCGCCCTATCCACCGGCAAAGCGGTACGCTTGCCCCAGGAATTTCTGCAGGCCTACGGCGGGGCAGTCATCGCCAGTCCCTAACGCAAGCCGAAAAACCAGAGCAACCAGGCTCTGGCAATTTCACCTCTTGTTTCCTGTTTCTTGAATAAGACTTCCACATTTTTCCACGGGGACGCGGCAACTACCAAAAACAGCCTTCTAAGTGATCACTAACGGGCGTAGCCAGAAATGCCCGCACTTGGTCCTTAAAGCCCGGATTTCGAGTGAGGTCGAAGCGCGCTTCGCGAGTTTCATCTTATGGAGAAAGTAAGCTCTATTTAATTATATATAACAAATAGTTATAGTATTTTTATCAAGTGTTAATTTAATTTCAAAGCCACGTGAAACAAGTCACGGTTTCGTGCTTGTGCCGCTTAAAGATATTCTGGCTGCAGTCGTTATAAATGAGACCTGCGGTACTCAGCTATGCTCCTATTTAGCGCCTGCTCTCCGGACTGGTCATGAGGAGAGTCGTTGTCGCAATTTGCGTGACACCAAGGGAATACGGCATTTCAACAACGGAAAAGAAGTCCAGCAGAAGTGAACAGAACAGACCCCGATAGCAACCGCAACACCAGCGCAGTGAATACCGCCGGCATGGAAAGCGGCAACACCTCCACGATAGTGTCGAGTCTCTGTCGTAAACGCCGAGCCAGACAACAACACATGCAAGCTTCCAGGGAGGCCGGGATTTCAGTGCAGATTAGCGATGCCGAATGGCAGCACATCGAAGAACTCATCAGCCAGCTCCCGGAGATTGATGCCTCGCGAGTGGTGCGCCTGCACAACAGCATTATGGCTGGGGAATACGCGGTGGACAGCGAACGCCTCGCGCAGAAACTACTGACACTGGAAACGGCGCTAAACCGGTAAATCCACGTCCAGCGGCGGATTCAACTCAACCAGACGGCGCAAATCCTGCGGCCTGTCTACATCCCAGAGTGGTTCCAACAGTGTATAAGGGAGTTCGAGCTGTGCTAAGCGCTGCAACGTTTGACTCAGCACTCTCTGTGAGCCCCACTCAATTTCCAGAAACAGGCCGGGGTACGGCTGTTTCAGGCCAATCAACACATAGCCGCCGTCTTCTGCTGGCCCGATAACTACCCCATTGTCCTGCTGCAATGCCAATAACGCCCCTTCCAGGTAAGCCACGTCCATCGCCGGACAATCCGTACCTATGATCAGTACCTCGTCGACAGCACTGTTTGCCAGCACCCGCCCAGCGGTCCAGTTCATTTTCTGGCCTAAATCTTGACCTTTTTGAAGGTGAATATCTTTTTTATTACAATGGCTTATGAATGCTTCATGATCTGTGTTCGAAGATACCCATAATTCTACAGGCGCCAATTCAGCGCTACCTAGAGTAGCCAATAGGCGGTCCAGCATGGCGGTGTAAAGTAGCAGACAGCCTTCCGGCCCCAGCTTCGCTTGCAAGCGGGTTTTCACCTGCCCGGGTAGCGGTGCCCGGGCAAATACGGCGATACGTGCACAAGGATAACGATAAGCGGATTTTGCTTCGTCGGGCATCTTCAGGGGACTCTTCGAGAACGCATCAGGACCATTACTCCGGGTAGTACAGGGTGACCAGCCTTTCCGGGCTCACGCCGAAGAAGTACAGCAGCCGCAACTTCCACATCAGCAACACGGTTCTCAGCATGCCCCTCTCTTCCCAGCGCCGTGTGGATGCAATAATCGGTTGTTTGCAGACTACCGGCGTGCTGAGTTGGCGCAATCGTTTGCTCATGGCCACATCCTCCATCAGCGGCAGCTCAGGAAACCCGCCCACCTGTTCAAACAGAGGCCGGCTAAGGAACAAAGCCTGATCGCCGGTGCAGACCCGGCTGAGCCGGGCGCGGAGATTCATGAATCTCGCAATGACCCGATACGCAAAGCCTGGATGACTGAGACGCACATCGAACCAACCCCAGTGATTGGCAGTCGATCCACATAGCTGCTCAATGAACTCCATGGCGCCCTCGGGTAACTCGCTGTCCAGGTGCAGAAACAGCAGCATTTCACCGCTGGCCAGTTCGGCTCCCCGGTTCATCTGTTGGGCACGTCCTGCTCCGGCGACGACTACCCGGTCGGCCAGCGCGGTGGCAAGCTGGACCGTGTCATCGCTGCTGCCACCGTCGACCACGACCAATTCGGCGCCCCGTTGACGAATAGCCTGCAGAGCCTGTAACGCGACGCCGATAAGCGCTGCCTCGTTGAGCACGGGAAGGATTATGCTGAGCTTATTCATAGACGCACTGCGCAGCCAACAAGAATCAGTTTTCCAGCGCCCCGCCGCAGCTGCTGCCCTGGCCTGCCGCGCAACCGAAGCAGTGCTCGCCGGTAATGATGGGGTTATTCAGTAAGTCCTGGCTGAGTAAGTCAGCCAGATGGGTCTTTCTCTTGCCGTTACTTGCCAAGGGCAGCTTCAGCATCTGGTTGAAGTCGCAATCATAGACATAGCCCTGGTAGTCGATACTGAGCAAGTTCAGACACATTACCGTGTCCAGGTTCTCTGCCCGGTAGCTGTCGCGAAGAATAGCCATGTATTGCTTGTAGAGCCCTTTAGCCAGCAACATGCCACCGAAGCGGCTGATGGGCATATTGGTGATGGTGAACAGCTGATTAAACACAATGCCGTGCCGGGCTTGTAATTCCTGTTTATACTCCTGCTCCAGTTCCACCTGAGACGGAGGCAGGTTGAGCCCGTCGGGATTGAACACCAGGTTCAATTGCTTTTTCCTATCCCTGCCGTAGCCTAGCTGGTTAAGCTTTTGTAGTGCGGCAATACTCTCCCAGTACACGCCCTTGCCCCGCTGCCTCTCGACGTTTTGTTCCAGGTAACAGGGTAAGGACGCGGTTATCGTCACGTCCTCGGCGGACAAAAACTCCGCCATGTCCTCCATCCCCGGCTCGCCCAGAATGGTCAGGTTGCAGCGGTCGATCACCTCCATGCCGGTGGCCCGAGCCTGGCTCACCAACTGCCTGAAATGGGGGTTCAACTCGGGTGCGCCGCCGGTTAGATCCAGAGTCTTGATTGGGTGGGAGTCGATGTAGTCCAGCACCAACTCGACCGTCTCAGCGTCCATCTGCTCGCTTCGGGTGGGCCCGGCATCGACATGACAGTGGGTACAACTGAGATTGCACTTGTAACCGAGGTTAACCTGCAGGGTTTCCAGAGGCATCCGGTTGATGGCCGGGAATGGAAAGTCGGTCTTAATGAGCAGCGGACGGGTATCAAGCATATCGGACCAATATTATTTGTTTGTGCCTGCTTCAAGGACCAGCTTGGGAGCCATTTTATGTCAAGCAGCGCTACAATTGTACGGGTTTTAGAGTAGCCTGAGCCTGCATCGCTGGTCGGCCAAAACTGTCGACAAATGTCGCCTGAATCCACGCTAAATCAAGCTTTTAGCCAGAATGTGATCCAGTGCGCAAACACTTGATATAGCTGGGATTAAGCTTAAATTAAGGAGCAATTAGCAACAATTGTGGTCTAAGGAGATAGGAAGCGAGAAAACGGGTAGGCGAAGCAGCTACGCAGGCAGGTAGTGGAGAGTCGAAACACTGCAGAAACTTTCGCTTCAGCCGTAAGGAAAAGCTGTAATTCTGACCTTGTATTACAGGGGCTGTTGGTTTTTAATACGCGGCCGATATTAGCCCTATAGTTTCAGACTGCTATCAATGTAAGCGTTGCAAGGCACTATTCAAGCAGCATTGAGCCAGTCGGAGAGCCTCAAAGCTTGACGGCCATCAGACTCACTTATCTGCCAGAACGCAGGTGAAAGATCGAAGTGAACGAGAAGAACTTCTACATAGTAGCGATGGCTCCCAATGAGCCGAGTCTACAGGTAAAGATTTCAGGCCCCTACCTGACTGAGCAGGCTGCGCAAGCCGACCTGGCGGCCGCTATAGATGAAGCTATGGGTATCGATCCCAGCGCCAAGAATTATCAGTACAGCATCTCCCACGTGGAAAGCCGTAAGCCGGGTGTGATTCAGCACATGGCTGCCCACGCCTGACACCGCTCACCGAGCTCCAAGCAAAACAAATATCCCCAACAAAGAACACACTTATCTTATTCGTCCTATGGGTGTACACTGGTTCCTAACACACTTTATTCCGTAGTAAGAGGGTAATCCCAAAACAGCAACATAGCTGTGGAATCGCACTCTATTGAAGTAAAGCGTGACCACAGCTTTCCGGTAGTGTCATAACATTGACTGTCAGGTAAGCATTTCAGCCCCTGCCTGAACCGTGCAAGACATAGGACGAAAGAGAGGTTCATGTGAAAAGACTTAGCGCACTACATCACATCAGCATAATCGAGTCCCGCGGCACCAACTGTGCCTGGGTGCGGATCAAATACGATGGCAAGAGTTTTCAGAAGTCTTTTCCTTTCAAGAAGTTTGGGGGGAAGAACAAAGCCATCGCCGCCGCCAAGAAGAAGCGGGATATCGAAGGTAAGAAGATCTACGGCGCCAACTGGCCCTATGCCAAGTTCAGCCCGCGCAAGATTTCACCACTAAATTCATCGGGCGAGATCGGCGTAAGCTACTCCGAGAAGGATCATAGTTGGGTAGCAACCTGGCAGGAAGGCAAAGGCGTTCGCCGCAAGCAGAAGAACGCCTACTTCTCCATCAACAAGTACGGCGATGACAAGGCCAAGCAATTGGCTGTCAAGGCACGACGTGGAGCGGTACGGGCTAACCGAATTCAGTAGACGGCATGGCGTGGAGCGGTAAGAGCCAATCGTATTACCTAGATAGTTTGATAGCTGCGAGTCGTTCAGGACTTCTGCTGTCGCACTGTGCCCTGCACTATCGAGATTCGCCGCTTTGGATCGACGAGTGTTATCCGGGCAGTGTCTCCAGCACCTCCAACACAAGCAATGTAAGTCTGGTCTGTCTGCTGTTATAAACTGTCAGATCTTTACCAGCTTAACCTGCAATTTACACCCCACTGCATTTGCATATTTTTGCAGCGTTGATAATGACGGAGAATGCTTTCCATTACCCAATGCTGATTCCAATCTTGTTACCGCAGGCGCTTTGGTGCCCATGCGTTGGGCAACTTCTGCCTGACTGAGACCTGCGTTCTGACGAGCTTTTAACATTTGCCTCAATAAAGCAAATTCTGGCTCCAATTCATCGTAGGCTGCTTTTACTTCAGGATTTGACAGAGCCTTCGCTCTCAGTGCTTTATGATCCACGCCTTACTACCTCACGATATCGCCGCTCAGCTTTCTGCAATTCTTTTAGGGGTGTTTTTTGAGTTTTCTTAGTAAAGACATGCAACATGACAATGCGCTTTCTAACGAGTGTGCAATAAAAAATCCTGACGATGCCTTCCTTCCCTTTGATCCTCAATTCGAACAAGCCTCTACATAAAGCTTTAGTATGAGGCATTCCAAGATATGCGCCGAATTCAATAAGTAACTCCGATAAACGATGATATCTTGCTAGCAATCCAGGCGCTAAATTTGAGAGAAACTCCTCTACATCCGTGTAGGGATATTCAATATTCCAAGCCATGCTGCACTATCCCTGTCAGTGGCGCATAGTAACATATTTGCTATATTGAGCAAATGAACAAGATCCTGCAGACTTGGGTACTGAATAAGTCATTCATCGAATCCAACCGCCCCGGTTACTTCAAGTATAGCTTTGAAAAGGAAGAACTGCTTAACATGAAGGAGAATGACACGCTAGGTAAGGGTGTTAGTTAAGCAGAGCTGGCTGGGGTACTCCCCAGATCTGATCGACATCATGTTGGTTGGCGTAGACCAGGTTGGCATCGAAGTTCAGACGGTCGAGACCAAACACTTCGAATAAGGCTTCGAAACTGGCGACTGCTTCATCGGTATCGTTGTCGATGGCGACGATGAGATCATCCAGGCTATCGGTATCCGACAGCGCCTGGGCGGTATGCATCAAGCCGGCGTCTCGCATACCGGATATCAATATCACCTGGGTTTCGGTACTGACAGGAAAAGTGGCGAACATGCCGTAGTCTCTGAAAGGCTCCCCCTCCTCCGGCAGACCGGCATCGGATGTGTAGTACTCCTGGGTTTCGGTATTTTGCAGTTCATCATAGCTGCGACCGATAGTCAGTCCGGAACCAGCGAAGGTCATGGCAGTCAGTTTTTCCAGTGCGCTGAGATAGCCGATATACACGATGTGATTGTCACGTATGTCGGAAGTGGTGAGGTCGGACATCATGGTGATATTAACGGACTTGCCACTCTCCTGAAGTATGGGGACTATTTTTGCCAGTGCGAAGGCACTGCCTTCCGGCATGTAGCTCAGATCAAGATCGAGATAGTTCTCGGCACGCTCGATATCACTGAATTGCAGTTCTTCAAGATCGAAACGAGAGTTGACATTGAAATCCCGCACCATGCGCGCGACATTTCCATTGGCGTTTAACTCACCAAATATATAATAATCTCCCATAACAAGTAATATGGGGAGTTGGTCCGCAAGCACCGGATTCCACACGGGATGATCCGCCGCAACCTGGGAGGGTAGCCTGACCTTGCTATTGTTCACTGTCAGCATGTAGAGAAGGTTAACCGCCAGTAAAGCCAGCACCGTAATCAATAAGCCCGTGTTGAGATTAAACGGTGAATGCGTCTGATGCAGTACTTCAGGCTCGAGGGTGGGTTTCGCAATCGGTGCAACGGCAACCGTATAGCTGCCTTTGGGAATGACGATCCGGTACTCGGCGTCAGTATCATAGTTCTTGTAATAGCCACCCAGTTTCTTGCGCAGCTGATGCACATACACCCGCACGGTGGAGTCGGCCGATACGTCAAAATCATCGCCGCGACCTAACACGTCCAGGGCTATTTCGATTTCCTTGGGAGACTTTCCATCGATGGAACACTGCACCAGGTAGTTGAGCAGCGCACTGTAGTTTTTCGAGCGACCCAGCACGCCACTGGCAATTATTCGCTGACAAAGTGCGTCCATCTCTTCGGCATTGAACACTTCGTTAACGGCGCGCAGTGATTTTGGTTCGATGGCAGTTTGATTCATCTCTTCTACTGAACCCAATCAGTTTCAAAAATAGCTTGGTTGGATTGTAGCAGTTTTGCCCCGGGCATAGAGCCCTTTGGGCGTTTATTGGTTTCCTTGTGGCTTTCTATTAGCTAGGTATCGACTGGCTATCGATTGAATAGCGACTGCCGCCTAAGCAAAATCTGCGGAGATGTGGTGCAGAGCTGGCGTTCCCTCACCTTGCCCTATTCCAGTCTTATCCAGCCTTTCGCTGGCTGTTGCGGTTGGCTAACACCTTATTTGAGCGCCGCTTCCGCATAGCGGCGGGCGCAATCCCGGATATCCGCCGGCCAGCCTGAAGTTTCCTGCTTAAACCGGCCCTCTTCCCGGGCATACAGAGCCCTGGCCGCCTCCTCGAAGCCAGGCAGATTGCCAGCCATCGAAGACATGAAGCGCTGGGCGCTGTCCTGGGCCTGCCGTACCTGATCTTCCCCGGCTCCCGCCTTACGCTCCTGGTCAACCAGGCGCCGCAACACGGCCGAAGCCCCACCTCGCTGGGCATCCAACCATTCCCAGTGTCTAGGCAGCAGAGTCACTTCCCGGCCCACCACACCCAATTTCGGTCGTCCCCTGCCTTTTCGTGGGACTACAACCCCTTCTGCGGGTTGGCTATCAGGCACTGCCCTATAGCGATTTTGTACGTCCTCCGGGCTTCCTGACAGGTCCAGGTCGATTTGCTGCCCGGTACTTCCATCAAAGAGTAAGGTTATTTCTTTATCTGTTTGATTATGTTCATTTTTCAATATAGACACAACGCTGGTAACCGATCCACGGGCAATCAGTTCCTGACCAGAAAATGCGTAAATTTCCATATGAGAGCTCATGATTTTGCCCTCCTCTAGTTCGTTAATGAATGATTAATTAAATCCGGATGATTAGCAATTATACCCGGGTATTATTAATTAGCAAGAAATAGGGGAATTTTGGAAGCATTTCGAAATGATGGCGGGAGTTTTGGGTAAGGGGTGTCGCAATGAGGGGTTGGGAGCTTGCCGGGGAAGCGGGCAGGTAGCTAAAGAGGTACAAAGCTTAGTAAGGCGGGCTGGAATGAAAAAACAGTAAGTCTAGGCCTTTACCAACAGGGACTTGAGCTTGTCATTGAACTCAATATCCCCATTCGTAGCATAGTGCTCGTGGTTAGTCTCAATATTATTAAGGTCATACAGATAGTTCACCATGGCCCCGCGGGACTGCCTGAGCCCCTTCTCGCTGAGATCGGCTCCAGTATGTAGCTGATGCACCGAGGCACCGTTACCCAGATGGAATCGGGCAACCGAATCGGCGGGGAATTTACCGCGCTTGGCTTGTATCAGGTAGTTAACGGCGAGTTTCCTGATGAGATCCCCATGTTCTTCAGCGGCTTCTTCACTAGCTGGCAGCTCATTGACCTGTTCCTTCAATTCCCCTAACTCAGGTAGCTCATCGCTTGACTCGGTATTGAGCCACTTCTGCAATCCGGGTAAGGGAGAGAGTGTCACAAAGGTCTTGATAGAAGGAAATTCACTCTGCAGTTCCTGCACCACCTGCTTGATCAGGAAGTTGCCAAAAGAAATACTCTTCAGCCCCGGCTGGCAATTACTAATGCTATAGAAAACCGCGGTATTGTATTCGGAGGAATCAATTATTTCACTTTCTTCATCTTCCAATATCGAATTGATGGAACCCGGAACATCTTTAAGCAACGCTACTTCAACGAAGATTAAAGGTTCATCGATAAGTGCAAGATGAAAATACGCGAAACAACGACGATTTGGTGGATCAATACGACTACGCAGATCATCCCAATCCTTGATCTCATGTACCGCCTCATAACGAATAATACGTTCCAGGATTGCTGCAGAAGTTGACCAGTTGATTGTCTGCAATACAAGAAAGCCTCGTCCAAACCAGGAAGAAAATAAGCGCACAAAATCTTCGTCAACTGAGCCTAGTCCTGGATGATCATTTAACATTCCCAACAAATCAGTCCGCATAGCGACCAGATCATGGGTTGCGCCGGGTGTCTGGTTAAGACGTTTAAGCAATTCATTGCGCGCCGGCACCGTCGCTTTCGACAGTTTGTTGAGGTTGGCACTGGAAGGATCTTGCTCGTAGCTCTCGAAGGCGAGCCTTACCACCGCCTGGTTGGCATTGAAGTTTTGTTCGAGGTTTTGGAAGAATTCGAGCTTCTGATCATCTTCGAATTCGTTGTAGTGATCAAGAAGCTGGCGGGCTGTGACAATACCCGATACTTCACCGACAGTGCCCATGAGTTTGTCCAGCAGCTCAGCGATTGACGCTTCTTCGCTGCCGGTGAAGAATAAGCTCCGCTGGCGTTTAACCAGTCCGAAGAGGAAATCTTGGAATCTGCCGAAGGCCACAACCTAGAAATCAGTTTAGTAGGTAATTTATTAAGGAACTCAAGTGTAAGCGAAATTTGTATCAGAACCCACCCTAAGCCAGTTCATGTTAGGCAATTGCTACTTTTTCAAGCTCCGCAAGCATCTGAAGAGCCAATTGTTTCCGATTAAATTGTCGTGCCGCATCCAGGCAATCACTTCTTAGTTTTCTGTATTCTGCCGTGTCTTCTTTCATCTTGATTACTGCACCAGCCATCCGTTCTGCATTCTCAGGATATATTGCTACACCCGCATGGCAATCCAGTACTAGTTGCGTTGCCTCTCCTTGCGGAATCCCTATAAGCACTGGGATCCCCATAGCAAAACTCTCAAAAATCTTACTTGGAATCACTTTACTGAATAACGGTGTGTCTTTGAGGTGAACAACCGATCATCGCACAAGCCCCAGATTGTCGGCTGTACCCCGTCAGCACCTATGGAACAGATATAGCACTGGTTTAAAGGAGAGTTTTTGTTCATCCTAACGTGAGGAGTTGAGATGAAACAGAAACCAGCAGAACGACCCGCATCGTCAGAACGAATCATTCGTGACATCAA
>PVBE010276932.1_pt1 | contig 61460 bp, 53 predicted proteins | sample 1631181 | NCBI WGS metagenome assembly PVBE01 (sample SAMN08397723, study PRJNA350692) | Marine metagenome, whole genome shotgun sequencing project. | isolation source: water | place: Pacific Ocean | collected 2012-04
CATGCTCATTTTGAGACTCCTCTGCTTCACATTAAAATAGCAGATATGTCTCTTAGTGATTTGGGCTAAATGGTCCTATATGGGCTGACGGCGCACATATAGCCATTAACGAACTAATAACTAATATGAGATATAAACGTGGTCAAGGGATTTCTATGAATGTGATAATAATAGCTGCAATAGCATTATTAGTTTTAGTCATAGTAGTTTCTACCGCTGGTATCAGGCCTATGAGCGAGGAGGACTTGAAGGACTGGAGAATTGCAGTAGAGCGTCACGCCAGCACTGGAACAAGATACCCGATTCAGTCCGTGAGTTGGTGGTGGATAAGCCCCTGGATTAGTCAATATCGTGGAGATTCCCGAAATTACGAAGGTTTCTACTGTTAGCAGGGTAGTAATTTTCGTCAAATGAAAGAGCGGGTTCCAATCGACATAGCTTTTGTTCTTCTTATACTCACAAATAGATGACATGGGTTTACATCTGGTTGACACTGTATAAATTACACATAATGCGATAAGAAAAGGGTATATTTGGGGGTATTAATAAACTGCCTTACTGATATTAAGTCTAATTATCAGAGGGTTATGCTCCGAATACGACTGACGTCCGGTCCGCCATTTAACCGCTTTTTCGTTTAATTCCTATACTGGATTCCATGTTCGAGAATCTGGATTTCAATACTCCGACCATCGATCACATTTATTGCGACGATCTGGATCAATATCGCGTATCGCTCGGTGTATTGCGCCTCGATAAGATTCACCCCTTAATTAACGGGAACAAGTGGTTCAAGCTAAAACACAATATTGAATTCGCTCGACGCAATAATTTAAAACAGCTAGTCAGTTTCGGCGGTGCGTATTCCAACCACATCTACGCACTGGCCGCGGCGGGTAAGGTATTCGGATTTGATACGGTTGGCTTTATCCGGGGGGAGATTGTTTTACCTCTAAATCCAGTGCTGGCATTTGCCCGGAGTCAGGGAATGAAACTGGTCGCTGTGTCCCGATCTGAGTACAGGAACAAACATCAGCAAGATTTTATCAAGGCGATCCACGAGCAATATAGCAACTGTTATATTTTGCCTGAGGGTGGGGCCAATGATCTTGCTCTGCAGGGATGTGCTAAAATTGTCCAGTGGCTTAAGTGGCACAGTACGGCAAAAAACCGTTACCTGGCTGTCGCTTGTGGTACTGGCTCTACCCTGGCCGGACTGATTAAGGGAATTAGCAGCTCTGCAATTGCACCGATTCCTGAATTGATCGGAATAGCGGTACTAAAAGGGCAGGGATATCTCCCGGGTGAGGTAAGCCGGTGGCTCCAGGGTGTAACACTGGAAAACCCCGTCGATTGGACGGTAATGGAGCAATACCACTGTGGAGGCTATGCAAAATCATCCTCTGAATTGCATGCATTTCTTACCCAGTTTGCCGGGTTTACGCCGATTCCTGTGGAGCCAGTCTATACTGGGAAATTATTTTATGGCCTTTTTGACATGATTAAAACGGGAAGAATTCCACCGGATAGCGAGGTCATTGCTGTCCATAGTGGGGGAATAGTTTAGTAAATCGAGATTTATAATCTATTTTAATATTATACAAAACAGATAAATAGGAGTTATACTTACTGTTATTTCTAGAATAAGTAGTGAGGAATTGGTAAAAATTCCCACAAAAGATTAAACTGGCGGTTCGCTAACTTTGCGTGGACACCCTTTAAACTCTATCTAATTCAGGATTTAGAAACGGTAACGTGGGTCACAGTAACCGTATGCAGGGCTTGATTGAATACGGCCAATGTTGATAAATCAAATGAAACGACAAGCACCAATCGTGCCTTGGTTATTACAGCGGACCCTACACTTTGGGCTTGTCAGCCTGCTGATTTTGCTCATTCAGCCCCTCTCCCTGCTCGCACAGCAGGACGATTTACTCATCATTTTTGCCCAGCATGAGACAATCGATGTAGCCGCACCTACTTATTCCCAATCAGCCCAGCGCATACGGATACAGGCAGACTTACTACCCCGGTTACGGCGAGGACATTCTTTACTGATCCAGGTGGATGAAGAAACCTTCGTCGGATTGGAGGTAACGGAAGTTAATCTTTATCTTAACGGCGACCTGATGATTCGTGCACAGGGTCTTAGTGGTGGAGTGACTTACTCGTTGACACTAACCGCAGGCGCAACGGCAGTATTTGGTCATCTCAGCGCTGGTACTGATAATTTACAACTCTATGCAACAGGCGGTGTAGACGACTATGAAGGCTGGATGTATCAACCCGGAGGGTTAATCCATAGTGAATCTGCTATTCACAATGATTACTTTATTCCGGAAACTAAGCCAACCGTTGCTCCTGTTATTCGACTTGGCCCCGATACGCCCCCCACGTTACCGCTGCAAACTGGTACTACTGTAGCGCCAACCAGCACCGGTGCTGCTGCGGCAAGCCTGCCGAATATTTCAGAATTAAACTTTAAGATTACCCAACAGTTTAGCCGGACCAGTGTTCTAGTTGGCAGCACAGTTGATGCGACGCTCAGCTTTGAGAATATTAGCAATGAACGGCATAACGGGTTGGCAGTGGAAATTTTCTTCCTGCTGGAAAATAGCAGTATCAGTATTGCCCCACCGGAATGCCAGGAGCAGCTAAGCCTGTCTTCACAACGTGTGCTTTATTGTGAGTTAGGAGATTTTGTAGCGGGCGAGATCAGGTCATTAGAGTTGTCGCTGCTAACAACCGAAGAGTCCAAACCGTTTATTATCAGTACCCCGATCGTGGGTAATTTACGTGTCGATGCCTATATTAATGTTGTGGATGATGTGCGCAGCGACAGTGACGAGGACGGAATCAGTGATTTTAACGAGTACCTGATTGGCACCGACCCGAATGATATCGGTTCTGTGGACCGTAGCAGTACTTTTATAGATGTCATGGCGTTTTACACTCAGGGTGCAGCAGATCTATATCCACTTGGTGTCGAAACCCGCATCAATCAACTGATTAGTGTAGCCAACCAGGTCTATAGTGATAGCGGCGTAAGGATAACGCTGCGCCCGGTCTATCACGGGCTGGTGAATTACAATGATACGGATGATATGGATACCGCGCTTAGCCACATTATGGCCAAAACCCATCCAGCCTTTGTTGAAGTGGATGCACTACGAGCCGAGTGGGGTGGTGATCTGGTTATGTTATTTCGCCCGCTGGGTCAGGAAATCGGCCGGTGCGGGCTGGCACCGGTAGGAGGATTTAATACGCAGGGTGATTTTGGTGCCCCTACAGAAAAAGATTTTGCCTATTCCCATATTGCTATCGATTGCCCCACGGATCTGGTTGTGGCCCATGAGCTTGGTCATAATATGGGTTTGACCCATTCGCAACTTGAAGACGGGACAGGTGGCACTTTTAGTTTTGCGACCGGTTACGGAGTCGACTCCCAATTTGTTACCGTAATGGCGTTGCCTGCTGCATTTAATACAAGTGTGAGGGTCGCGAAGTTTTCGAATCCTCTGCAGGATTGTCTGGGCTTTGCCTGTGGCTTGAGTACCGATGATGAATTCGGTGCCGACGCCGTGCAATCATTGAATCTGGTGAAATACCAGATAGCTAATTTTTTCCCCGCACGGGTAGCCTATTTGCCGGCTACTGGTGCATCCACATTAAGTGGGGAAAGTACTACCGCCCGGATAGCTGTTGCGGCCACCATCGATGATGGTCTTACTTTTACTGAAACCATCAATTCAGCCAATTTAACCGATATGGTTGCCAATATTCATCTTGATGAAAAGCACATCGGATTGGATGGAGTGATCCATGTCCTGCTTGGATCCGAGAGCGCCGGCGCTTTTCAGCTCGATCAATCCGGCACGTTGATAAGCTGGGATGGCAGTCTGGAAGGCTTGAGTCCTTTTATTAGTCTGAGGCCTCTTCGAATGCTGGAACAATTCAAATTTTTTGATGATGTCCAAGTCGATAATGCCTATGTAGGTGAACGGGTTATTGTTTATATCGCCTATCAAATTCCGTCTACTGGTGAATTCATCTATGGCACAGATCCACTGTTGCTCGAAATCAGCGATATCCCGCAGGGTGACGACGTGACAGGTGACAACATTTTTTCTACAAGTGACAATCTGTTCTCCAAATAACGGGGGGATGCGACTCACACGTGAGTGTTATCTTACCCTAGGGTAAGAATCAGTTCACAAAGTTACCCACCCAGGCTCCCGTGATCCAATTTATTGCTCGCATGGTATACTAGCGGCCGAGCTTGCGTGAATGCCCCAGGAGTGCCAGGAGTGAAAGTGGCAAGAGTGGCAAGAGTAGCGAGTTAGTTTTCACACTAGACTAATAGGGGTTGGTTCCCGTCACCGAACGGCACCGCTGCACCTCTGTCCCTGGCAGCAGTTATTGATGGAAAAGTCTATGGCGCAGTTCAAGCGAATTGGTTTGGTGGGGCGACCAGGTAACACGGGCGTTGTCGACACGCTCGGGCGCTTGTTGAAATTCCTCCTGCACAAAGAACTATCGATTGTGCTCGATGATGTGACTGGAAATTTATTGCCTGATCATGGTCAAAAACAATGTAGCCGTGACGATCTGGCAAAAGATTGTGACCTGGTCATTGTGGTAGGCGGAGATGGCAGCATGCTTAATGTAGCCAAGACTATAGCGTCCGAGCAGGTGCCAGTTATAGGAATAAACAGGGGGACACTGGGCTTTCTCACGGATATTTTGCCGGAGGAATTGGAGTTGCAACTGGAAGACGTATTGGGCGGCAATTACTCCGTGGAGACCCGTTTTTTGCTCGATGTTGCGGCAACAACCGACAAGGGACAAGAACAGATAGGCTGTGCTTTGAATGATGTGGTTCTGCATCCCGGCAGTTCGGCGCAAATGATAGAGTTTGAATTATTCGTCGATGATAAATTTGTGTATAGCCAGGTATCTGATGGGCTGATTGTCGCCACGCCTACTGGTTCTACGGCCTATGCCTTGTCTGCTGGAGGCCCTATTATGCATCCGGGGCTAAACGCGGTCGTGCTCGTGCCAATGTACCCCCATTCATTAAGTAGCCGTCCAATTGTGGTCGATGGAGACAGTGAAATCAGGCTGGTGATTGCTGCGAATAACACACGGCAGCCCCAGCTTAGCTGCGATGGTGAGATTAGGCTAAGTACCTCTCCCGGCGATGAAATTCTGGTAACAAAAAAGGCCGTGCCATTGAAACTTATCCATCCAACAGAGCACAGCTTCTATCAGGCCTGCCGCAGTAAATTAGGATGGGGGAATCGTTTGGTCAGATCGGATGATTAAAGCGGTAAGTCTCGGAATTGAATTTAATCTTCTGGAGTTCAGTAGTTATCTTCATAGCCAGAACATTCTTCATCAAATCAGTGAGGAATCGGGGCGGCAGGTAATCCGGGTTGGTTCAGAAACCGATGCCCAGCTGGTCCAGCAGGCGATTGCAGGCTGGAACTTCGATGACAATCCAGACGATAAAAAATCTACTTTCGATCTGATTCTGGCTATTCTTCAACTTAAAAAATATGGGGCTCGTTTCGGGCGTCAGCTGACCCACTCTTTTAAAAGCACACCGATTACGTTTTTACTTTTTACTATCTGTGCACTCGTTGCCCTGGTGAGTCAGCTGGGCAGCGAAGCGAATCGAGTTGCTTATCTGTTTTATCCTCTCATCGCTACCAACGGCCTGGGATCGTTACTTGGCGACATAGGAAGTTTCACGATATTTTTGCAGACACTCACGCCGATGTTTTTACATTTTGGTCTTCTGCACATTGTGTTTAATATGTTGTGGCTCTGGTATTTCGGCAAACAGCTCGAGGTAGTCCAGCCAAGCTGGCTGTTTTTGATAGTGATTGTTGTAACCTCTTTCGTGGCAAACACTGCTCAGTATTTGACTGTTAATTACAATAACTTCGGTGGTATGTCAGGAGTGGTCTACGGTCTGGTTGGTTACGCCTGGGTAATCCAGCTACTGGTTCCCCGCAGTCGGATACAGATAAATGGCAGCATGTTCGCTTTTTTTGTCGTCGCGCTTGTAATAATGGAAATAGTTGCATCGTCATGGATAGCAACGGCTGCTCATGTTGGTGGCCTGGTTTCTGGCCTGGGACTGGGACTTGTCGTTGCCACCTATTATCGCGTTAAAGCCAAATCAGAAATGATCGGGTAGAGCTTATGGGTGATGAATACAAAGCCATCTCCCCACAATCTATCGAGGAGCTGGTTGCGGCGATTACTCCGGATATAGTTAGCACTCTAAAAACAGCTATAGAGTTACGTAAGTGGCAGGATGGTTCTAGCCTGACTCCTGAGCAACTGGAAAATTGTATTCAGGTATTAATACTCTACGAGAGCAAAAACGTCTCTGAGGTGGAAAGAGTGGGATTTAACTTGTCACAAACCCCTGGCTGCAAATCTGGCAGTGTGAAAGTTGCAGAGTCAGTTCTCGAAGATTCTAGCGAGATAAAGTAGTGCGCGTACAGGCCAAGGGAACATTGAGAAAAATGTTGAGCAGGCTGGAGCAGCCTGTGAGCTACAGCGTTCCACTTGGCGCAAATGAAGTGGCTTTAAACAAATTACTGGAAGCTAAAATAAGACTCCAGTTTAGTGGGAATATTAACTGTGTGCACTGTGGCAGAAAAACTAAATCGAGTTTTAGTCAAGGGTTTTGCTATCCTTGTTTTCAAAAATTAGCCCAGTGTGATGCTTGTATTATTCACCCTGAGAAATGCCATTTTGATCAGGGCACCTGCCGGGAACCTGGCTGGGGTGAGAAGTATTGCCAGCAGGATCATATTATCTATCTGGCAAACTCTTCAGGGCTTAAGGTCGGTATAACCCGTGCAACTCAAATACCCACCCGTTGGGTAGATCAGGGTGCGGCGCAGGCACTGGCAATAATCCGGGTGAGAAGCAGGTTGCAGTCGGGAATACTAGAAGTCATGTTCAAGCAACATGTAGCGGATAAAACCAATTGGCGAGAAATGTTAAAAGGTGAACCGGCCCATCTCGACTTGCTTGCGGAGAAGGACTCTCTACTGGCAGCATGCCGAGACGAAATCACCGAATTAGTAGATAGATTTGGCTTCTTTGCCATCAGTATTCTAAACGGAGTTGACCCGGTTACTATCCGTTATCCGGTTAATGATTATCCCGAAAAAATAACTTCCTTTAATTTTGATAAGAATCCGTTAGTAGAGGGAGTGCTGCGAGGTATCAAGGGGCAGTATCTGCTGTTTGACACCGGTGTGATTAATCTGCGTAGGTTTTCCGGTTACGAAATTGAATTAAGCACAGAGTGAGTAAGCAGTATTATGAGGAACGCACAGGCAAGAACGACCTATTTAAAAGATTACACGCCACCACCGTTTACGATAATAACAACCGACTTGCATTTTGATCTGTTTGAAGACTATGCCACCGTGGTTTCCAGTCTGGTGTTCAAGCGCAATGAGGTAGCGGGGGATCTGGAGAGTGATGCCTTAATATTGCACGGCCAGAATCTGACTCTGGAACAGCTAAGTATCAACGGCAGTCCGCTTGGTAAAAGTGACTATCTGGTCGGCGAAGAAACGCTAACCATTCCCTACCTGACTAATTTTCTGGATAATTCATCAGATCAATTTACTCTGGCATGTCGAATCCGTATAGAGCCGCAAAAAAATACCTTGCTTGAGGGATTGTGTAAATCCCGCAGGCTTTTTTGTACACAATGCGAGGCTGAGGGCTTTAGGCGAATTACTTACTATCTCGACCGTCCCGATGTCATGTCAGTTTTCACCACAACAGTAGTTGCGGACAGGAAAAAATACCCGGTATTACTTTCAAATGGAAATAAGGTGGATAGCGGCGTCGTGGAGAGCGATTCCCAACGTCACTGGGTAAAATGGCACGACCCGTTCAAAAAACCCAGTTATCTTTTTGCCCTGGTAGCTGGTGATCTGCAAAGTGTGGATGACCAGTTTGTAACAGGCAGTGGCAGAAAAGTCGCGCTCCAGGTATTTGTCGAAGAAAAAGATTTGGATAAATGTGATCATGCCATGTTATCCCTGAAAAACGCCATGCGCTGGGATGAGAAAGTCTATGGTCGTGAGTATGATCTTGATATTTTTATGATTGTAGCTGTCGATGATTTTAATATGGGGGCGATGGAAAACAAGGGCCTCAATATCTTCAACACCTCCTGTGTTCTAGCTAACCCAAAAACCACCAGTGACAGTGGTTTTCAACGTGTCGAGGCGGTAGTTGCACACGAGTATTTTCATAATTGGAGCGGAAATAGGGTGACCTGCCGCGACTGGTTCCAGTTGAGCTTGAAAGAGGGCTTTACAGTATTCAGAGATGCTGAATTTTCTGCCGACATGGGTTCGAGAACGGTAAAACGAGTGGAAGATGTTGGGTTCTTCAGAACTGTGCAGTTTGCAGAAGATGGTGGGCCGATGTCTCATTCTGTCAGACCTGACTCTTATATGGAGATTTCGAATTTTTATACTGTCACTATTTATGAAAAAGGTGCGGAAGTCGTGCGTATGATAAGTGAGTTATTGGGCCCTGAGAAGTTCAGGGCTGGTAGCGATCTGTACTTCCAGCGTCATGACGGGCAGGCGGTTACAACTGAAGATTTTGTACAGGCGATGGAGGATGCCAGTGGGATAGACCTGGCACAATTTCGCAATTGGTATCGGCAAGCCGGAACTCCGCTGCTTGATGCTGTGGGCAACTACGATTCATCAAATAGCACATTCGAGCTGACCATCGCGCAATCTTGCCCGGATACCCCAGGCCAGAGTAATAAAAAACCTTTTCATATACCCGTGAAAATAGGATTGCTCGATAGTGAGGGTGGGCAATTTGCACTGAAGCTGGTGGGCGAAGAAGACGGGCAGGAGCTAGTATTCGAGCGTGTGCTCAATGTAACCGAAGCAAAGCAAACCTATATATTTGAAAATATCACCTGTCCCCCGGTGCCTTCCCTGTTGCGTGGATTCAGTGCACCGGTGAAACTCAATTTCAATTATAGCCACGAAGAGCTCTGCTTCCTGATGGTCAATGACAGCGATGGTTTCAATCGCTGGAATGCGTCTCAAATACTGGCAAATGATTTTATTGGCCAATTACAGACGAGAAGAGAAGTGGGTGAGGAACTGGTGCTGTCGGATATTCTTCTAGGTGCCTATCAGGCGGTTCTCGATGCAGTGCTGCTTGACGCAGATATGGATAAGGCAATGGTCGCACAGCTATTGACGCCGCCAACCATGGGATCCTTGATCGAAGCGTCTGAGGTGGCAGATGTAGACGGGATATATGCAGTCAGGGAATTTTTGCTCGACTCCCTGGCTGGGCGATTAGCTCCGCAATTTGAGAGAGTATACCAGGCAAACACCGATCAACGTGATTTCAGTATTGACTCAGATTCCATAGCGCGGCGGGCGCTGAAAAATCTCAGTCTTTCCTATCTGGTTCGAAGTGGCAATCCACATTGGATAAGCGAATGTCAGAATCAGTTTAATACAGCCACCAATATGACCGACCAGATGACCGCCCTGAGATGTTTGGTAAATAGCGCTGAGGCAGCAGCCGACGAGCTGAAAGTGGCTTCCCTGGCGGCATTCTATGAACAATGGAGTGATGAGCTACTAGTTGTGGATCAGTGGTTTCAGGTGCAGGCGGCATGCCAGTTGCCGGGGACTCTTGAACGCGTCAAAAGCCTGATGGCGCATGACGATTTTGAGATAATGAATCCGAACAAGGTCAGAGCATTGATTGGTGTATTCTGCAACCAGAATTATGTGGGATTCCACAACAAATCCGGTGAAGGTTATGGCTTTCTGGCAGATCAGGTTCTGGTGCTGGATAAAATTAATCCCCAGATTGCCGCCCGGCTACTTACGCCGCTAACCCGTTGGCGCAAGTACGATCCGCAGAGGGGCCAGTTAATGCTCGCCCAGCTAGAGCGAATCAAGGCGGATGAGAAATTATCGAAGGATGTCTTTGAGGTGGTGGAAAAAAGCTCAAAATGAATTCGAATGATTAAGGGGTGGAGTCGGAGGTATCCCCCACAAAATTTAAAGCTCATCTCCAAAGGTTTTGTGTGCTTAACGGGCTTGGGCTTAGCAAATATAGGTAGTTGATGCGTGTATCGGGGATTGGGGAGGGGGTACTGTTTTTTCGTTCCTTTGGGCCATCCCTGGCCCGTCCCGCGCTTCATCCCTGGCGCTAGTCACGAGAAAACATTACCCCCTCCCCAATCCCCTATCGAATTCACTGTTCTTTTTGAACTCCAATTCACGTTGCTTTTGCGGGAAAAGCCAGAGAAGTACATAGTCATAGTCTCTGAAACTATTAGTTATAAAGCGCAGAAGTCGGAGGCTGTTGCTTATCTCTCGGTCATGCCTCAGATACAGATAAGAACTCGAGCGAGCTTGGAATAAGGGATTGTTTTTTTTCGACTAGCGCCAGGGATGAAGCGCGGGACGGGCTAGGGATGGCCCACTGGAGCAAAAAAACAATCCCTTATTCCAAGCTTGCGTCCTACACGTATGACACCAACAACAAAAATGGGTACATCACACACACTACCTTAGTCTAATCTTTTGATTTAACTCGATATATTTTGGGAACATCTCAGGGTGGAGTATTTGCTCCGACCCTGACTCTTCCATCAGAGGTCATCACACATCCTGAATGGCAGTCAGAGGTATGTTTTTGGTACCTTCTGCGCCTTCCATAAATTCCGCGATTTCATTGAAGTTCAGATAACGGTAAATGTTGCCGCTCAGGGTATCGATGTTAGTCATGAATTTCATGTACTCGTCCATCGTTGGAATTTTTCCCAATGCTGCACACACCGCGGCCAGTTCGGAAGAAGCCAGGTAGACATCGGCACCCTGTCCGAGTCGATTGGGAAAGTTTCTCGTGGATGTAGAAACGACGGTAGACTCGGCCGCCACGCGGGCCTGATTGCCCATACAAAGCGAACAGCCTGGCATTTCAGTTCTGGCACCGGCAGTGCCAAAGATATTGTAGATGCCTTCCTCGGTTAACTGGTGCTCATCCATCTTGGTCGGCGGTGCCACCCAAAGCCGGGTCGGTAAGGCGCCATCGATTTGTTTTAATACTTCACTGGCAGCGCGGAAGTGACCTATGTTGGTCATGCAGGAACCGATGAACACTTCATCGATGGCTGTGCCCTGAACTGCAGATAAGGGCTTAACATCGTCCGGGTCGTTAGGGCAGGCAAGCAGGGGCACGGTAATGTCATTCAGGTTGATTTCGATAGTCTGGAAATACTCGGCATCGGCATCGGGCTCGAGTAATTGCGGATCTTCCAGCCATTCTTCCATGGCCTGGGCGCGACGTTCCAGTGTTCTGGCATCCTGATAACCTTCGGAGATCATCCAGCGCAACAGGGTTATATTGGAATTGAAGTACTCGATAATTGGCTTCTTATCCAGTCTGATAACACAGCCGCCGGCCGAGCGTTCGGCAGAGGCGTCGCTGATCTCGAAAGCCTGTTCTACTTTTAAATCCGGCAGACCCTCTATCTCAATTATCCGGCCGGAAAAAATATTCTTCTTGCCTTTCTTCTCAATGGTCAGGTCACCAGCCTGGATGGCTGCGTAGGGAATGGCATTTACCAGATCACGTAGCGTTATGCCCGGCTGTATCTCACCGCTAAAACGCACCAGCACGGATTCCGGCATGTCCAGCGGCATGACACCGGTGGCGGCAGCAAAGGCTACCAGGCCAGAACCGGCGGGGAACGAGATGCCGATGGGAAAACGGGTATGGGAATCGCCCCCGGTACCAACAGTGTCCGGCAACAACATGCGATTTAACCAGGAGTGAATAATGCCATCACCCGGCCGCAGGGAAACTCCGCCACGGGTCTGGATAAAATCAGGTAGAGTATGCTGCGTTTCGATATCGACAGGCTTGGGATAAGCTGCGGTATGACAAAAGGACTGCAAGACCAAATCGGCAGAGAAGCCCAGGCAGGCAAGGTCTTTCAGCTCATCCCGGGTCATCGGTCCGGTTGTATCCTGGCTGCCTACAGTAGTCATTTTGGGCTCACAATAACTACCAGGCCTGACACCCTCCACACCACAGGCTTTCCCCACCAGTTTCTGCGCGAGCGTATACCCTTTGTCAGATTCTTCGGCTATTGGCGGCAGACGGAACACATCGCTTGGCCCAAGGTTCAGTGCGTCCCGTGCCCTTTGGGTCAGACCGCGACCGATAATCAGGGGGATTCTGCCCCTGGCGCGAACTTCATCCAGCAATACTTCGGTCTTTAATGCAAATTCACAAATCACATCGTCACTGTCCTGCCGTTTTAATTTTCCCTCGTAGGCGCAGATATCGATGATATCCCCAGTATTTAAGGTTTCGACGTTACACTCAAATGGCAGCGCACCGGCATCTTCCATGGTGTTGAAAAAAATGGGGGCGATCTTGTTGGCGATACAGATGCCACCACCGCGTTTGTTTGGTATGTGGGGAATGTCATCACCTATGTACCAGAGTACGGAATTGGTTGCCGATTTTCGGGACGAGCCCGTACCCATGACATCGCCCACCAGCGCTACCGGGAATCCCTGCTGTTCGAGTTCCTCAATCTGCTTTTCAGCGTCGGTAATACCGTCTCGGGGATTTTTATACATAGCCTTGGCATGTAAGGGGATATCCGGGCGTGACCAGGCATCCTGTGCCGGGGATAGGTCGTCGGTGTTGGTTTCACCGGGTACTTTAAATACGGAAACTGTCAGCTTCTCGGGTAGTTCAGGCCTGGCGGTAAACCACTCTGCATCAGCCCAGGATTGCATTACTTGCTGTGCACTGGCGTTGCCCTGCTGGGCCCTTTCGGCCACGTCATGAAAGGCATCGAACATTAACAGCGTATGGCATAACTCGCTGGCAGCGGCTGCAGCAAGTTCGGCATAATCCAGTAACTCCACCAGAGTTGAAATATTATAACCACCGAGCATCGTGCCAAGAAGTTGTATAGCAGTGGTCTTGTCGATCAGGGGAGACGTGGCTTCGCCTTTGGCGATTGCCGAGAGAAATCCAGCCTTTACATAGGCGGCTTCGTCGACACCGGGGGGTACCCGGTTGGAAATAAGATCGAGGATAAAGGCTTCTTCTCCGGCGGGTGGGCTCTTTAGTAGATCGACCAGAGCAGCGACCTGTTCTACCGATAAGGGTTTTGGCACAATACCTTGTTCGGCGCGCTCGGCTACATGTTTGCGATAGGCTTCTAACACTTGCAGTCCCTCTTGCGATTGCTGTCAGTGAAACGGAATAGATAGCACTCCGTATGCACATCTGCAGACGGATGCGCTCACAATAACAGGTGGAGTTTTTTGTAATCTATCTGCTGACTTTCTGTTGAACTATCTGTCGAGCTTTTTGTTTAACTATTGTTTAACCAGGCTGTTTTTGATGTGCTTATTATTCCGGACAGATCTTCAAAGCGAGCGCGTATTGTATTGTAAATGCTGGTAAAAATCCAGTTGGCATTAGTTTGGAGCCGGTCTGTCAGCAGCATAACAGGTCGGGTTGGTGGGCCGGACTACGGTGTATTTAAATACCTTCTAGCAGTTTATAATTGCTGACAAACTGGTAAAACTACTCATCCGGCAGGCCATTCTGTCCTGAATAGTTTCGCTTTCCCGATGACGTCGTGCAGTCATGAATGAAATAAAAACGCCTTGCATTGGAATTTGCTCAACTACCTCCCTGGGAGATGCCGTCTGCCGTGGTTGCAAGCGCTATGCTGACGAAGTAATAAACTGGAACAACTATGATGTGCAAGCAAAAAAAGCCGTACTTAACCGGGTTGAGAAACTCAGTTCGCAGATAATTGAAACCAAGTTGCAGATATTTTCCCTGCCAAAATTGCAAGCTGGGCTGGAGCGATGGAGTGTGCCCTGGGATCCATCCCTGTCGCCTTATTGCTGGGTGCACAATCTGTTAAAGAATTGTCACCAGAAAATGGACAGGTCGGAGGACTACGGGCTGGTAATTTTACCGAAGTTTGCAAGCCATTCACTGACCGAGCTGAGTGTGCTGATAGAGGAAGAGATATTGCAGCTTTGCGAGGCGCATCATGACCGCTATATGCAGACGAGGCATGTCAGCTAGCGCTTTGAGTATGTGGGGGAAGCTGCTCCAGTGTAATCCCGGCCTCGGTTACTTCGCAATACCAGCCTTGCGTATCCCAGGCGCCAAGTACCACCCGCCTGCCCTGTGTTGCGCCCCCGACAGCAAAAGGTAGATCCAGTTCATGTACCGCTGGTCGGTGAGTGTGGCCGTGGATCATGTTGCTAAGTCCCAGTTCTTCCAACAGGCGCAAAACTTCTTCCGGCGTGACATCCATAATGTCACTGGACTTGGCGGAGGTAGCACTTTTGCTCTGCGCTCGAGCCTTTTCCGCATAAGCCTGCCGGTCTTGTAGTGACCTGGAACAAAATTCTGCCTGCCAGGATTTCTCGCGCACCATAGCGCGAAATTCCATGTAATCACTATCCCGTGTACAGAGGACATCGCCGTGCAGCAGTACGATTCGCTGCATTTCCAGCTCCAGTATATGGGGCTCCTCAACCAGTTGGGCACCGCAGCGGGCGGCAAATTCTGCTCCAATAAGAAAATCCCTGTTGCCGTGCATCAGATGAATATCAACACCGCTATCATGGAGCAGATGCAGTTCCCGAGCGACTGAAGCGGCAAGCTCACTCTCTTCATCGTCACCAATCCATACATCGAAAAGATCTCCCAGGATGAACAGGGCATTACAGCGTGTGTGAACTGAGCGGAGAAAGGAAAAGAAGCTGGAGGTAATATCCGGACGTGATGGCTCAAGGTGCAGATCGGAAACAAGTAATGCTTTGTGCAAGCTAGAGATCCTTTGAAAAATTATTTAGAGGATCCCATCAACCTGCATCGTCTACTTGCACAGATTCGATCATAACCTCAGTGACTGGAACATCCTGATGTCCGCTGGCCGATCCAGTTTCACATTGCTTGATTTTGTTCACCACATCCATGCCCGCGCTGACTCTGCCGAATACTGCATAACCCCAGCCCTGATCGGTCTTGTCTCGGTGATCGAGGAAGTGATTGTCACTGACGTTGATGAAGAATTGTGAGCTGGCTGATTGGGGATCCGAAGTTCGGGCCATCGCTATGCTACCGGTGACATTGGGCAGGCCATTATCCGCCTCGTTCTCGATGGCAGCTCCGGTAGGTTTTTTTTCCATCCCGCTTGCGAATCCACCGCCTTGAACCATGAAGTCGTTTATCACTCGATGAAAAACCGTGCCATCATAAAAACCGTCTTTTGCATACTGCAAAAAATTGGCAGCGGATTTTGGCGCCTTTTCAAAATCCAGCTCAAATGTGATGGGCCCATAGTTGGTCTTTAGTACAATCATGCTCTTGTCCTTGAAGTTCTGTGAAGGGAAAGATGATTTTTTCCTTAGTAGATCGCCCTCAAGTCGTTATAATAAGCGTTTTGCAAGTTGTGAGAAAGTAGAAAATTCCCCATGTCCTCTTCAGATTCGGATAGCAGAGACGCATCCGTAAGCACGCCACACGCGAATTTTATCAGACACTTGATCGCGCAAGATCTGGCTTCGAACAAACACGGGGGGCGTGTCCATACACGCTTCCCGCCCGAGCCCAATGGTTATCTGCATATTGGCCATGCTAAATCCATTTGTCTGAACTTTACCCTGGCAGCAGAAAACAGCGGCTTGTGTAACCTGCGCTTCGACGACACGAATCCGGCCAAGGAAAGCCAGGAGTATGTTGACGCGATCAAGGATAATATCCGCTGGCTTGGATTCCAGTGGAACGGTGAGGTGCGCTATTCCTCCACCTATTTTCAACATCTTTATAATTTCGCGCTGCAGTTGATCGAAAAAGGCAAAGCCTATGTCTGCAGTCTCAGTCCGGACCAGGGGCGAGAGTATCGCGGGACGCTGACCGAACCCGGTCGCAATAGCCCGGATAGAGACAGATCGGTGGAAGATAGCCTGGCTTTAATCGCAAGAATGAAAGCCGGTGAATTTAACGACGGTGAGTATAGTCTGCGGGCGAAAATTGACATGGTCTCGCCAAATATAAATATGCGTGATCCGGTTTTGTATCGAATCAGGCATCTGGAGCACCACCAGACCGGCAGTGAGTGGTGTATCTACCCGACCTACGATTACACACATTGCATCTCGGATGCCATCGAAAATATCACCCATTCGATCTGCACGCTCGAATTCGAGGATCACAGGCCTCTGTATGACTGGATCTTACATAACCTGGAGCTGGAGGATCTGTGTAAGGCCAGTGATTTAGGCGACTCCATGGAGTCGGGCTATGTGCTGCCAGAGCAAACAGAGTTCGCCAAGTTAAAGATAAATTACACCATGATGGGTAAACGTAACCTCCTCGAAATGGTGGAGACCGGTACTGTATCGGGCTGGGATGACCCGCGCATGCCTACTCTGGCGGGGATGCGCCGCAGGGGCTTCACACCGGCCTCGATCCGCAATTTTTGCGAGAGCGTAGGTGTTAGTCGCAGTGACAGTATGGTCGATATGAGCATGCTCGAATTCGCCATTCGCGATGACCTGGATAAGACTGCGCCACGGGCGTTGTGCGTGCTGCGCCCATTGAAAGTAGTTGTAACAAATATTGAAACGGGTCATGTAGAACACTTAGATATGGCCAATCATCCAAAAGATGAAACGATGGGCAGGCGGGTAGTCCCCTTCGGACGAGAAATCTATATTGATGCGACAGACTTCGAGGAAATTCCGCCACCGGGTTTTAAAAGGCTGACCAGTGGTGGTGAGGTGCGCCTGCGCGGGGCCTATGTAATCAAGTGCGAAGAAATTATCAGGAATGAGCAGGGCGGTATTGCCGAGTTGCGCTGCACTGCTGACATGGAGACTCTGGGCAGGAAGCCTGAAGGCAGGAAAGTGAAAGGCGTCATACACTGGGTCTCTGCCGAGCATGGATTAAATGCCACCGTGAGACTCTATGACAGATTGTTTAATATTGAGAATCCGGAAGGGAAAGAGGTGCTTGATTATCGGGAGGGCTTAAATCCTGATTCCCTTGTTGAATTGAAAAACTGCATTGTAGAGAGCTCTGTTGCCAATGCCGAACCGAACGCCCGATATCAGTTTGAACGCGAAGGCTATTTCTGCATAGATGAAAAAGACTCGAGGCCTGATGAACTGGTTTTTAACTGCACTATAAGCCTGCGTGACTCCTGGACAAGCTAGCGAAATCGAGATACCCGTGATTACAATCTACAACACAATGACTCAGAAGAAGGAAGAGTTTAAACCATTGCAGGATGGCAAGGTCAGAATGTATGTCTGCGGCATAACCACATACGATTATTGCCATTTAGGCCATGCCAGAATGCTGGTGGTTTTCGATATGGTGGTGCGGTATTTGCGAGTGCGAGGTTTTGATGTCACTTATATACGTAATATCACCGACATTGATGACAAAATACTTGCCAGGGCAGATGAGAATAATGAGCTTTTCTCTGATTTGACTGAACGGTTCATTAAAGCAGCCCATGAAGATGAGGCAGCGCTACGGGTTCTGCCGCCGGATCAGGAACCAAGGGCAACGCACTACATAGATCAAATAGTCAGTATGATCGAATCCCTGGTAGCCAGAGATTTTGCTTACAAAGCGGACAATGGCGATGTCTATTATGCAGTCAATAATTTCCCGAATTACGGCAAGTTATCGAAGAAGAATCCCGAAGATTTACTCGCCGGAGCCCGCATCGAAGTCGGTGAACTGAAAAGAGATCCCAGAGACTTTGCCCTGTGGAAGACCGCAGGTGATGGGAATGTTGGCTGGGATTCGCCCTGGGGCTATGGCAGACCCGGTTGGCATATTGAATGTTCAGCCATGTCAACCTGCTGCCTGGGGGATGAATTTGATATTCATGGCGGCGGCTCCGATCTGATGTTTCCACACCATGAAAACGAAATAGCCCAGACAGAAGCAGTGACAGGAAAAACCTTTGCCAAACTGTGGATGCATAATGGACCGCTGCGCGTTGATGACGAGAAGATGTCCAAGTCACTAGGAAATTTCTTCACCATCAGGGAAGTCCTGAAGAAATATGATGCTGAAGTAGTGCGGCACCTGCTGATCGCCAGCCATTATCGCAGTCCAATCAACTATGCTGAACAGAGTTTAAAGCAATCGATCGCGGCTCTGGAGCGTCTGTATACCGCGCTAAAAGGGCTGGATGTGGAGAATGCTAAACTGCTGGCCAATAGTCGGTTCGAAAAAGCTTTTTACGCCGCCATGGACGACGATTTCAACACCCCCGAGGCCTTCGGCGTATTGTTTGAGATAGCCAAGGAGATCAATCGACAAAAGGCGGATAATTCAGAGTATGCCAGTCAGCTCGGTGCGCTGTTGTTAAAACTGGGAAATTGGTTAGGAATGCTGGAAACATCCCCGGAAGACTTTCTGCAGGGGAATGAGAATGCCGATGTAGACCCGGCGGTAATTGACCAGCTAATTGCCGAGAGAGATCAGGCAAGAGCGGATAAAGACTGGCAAAAAGCAGACCAGATAAGAGATCAGTTGGCCGCAATGAAAGTAATCCTGGAGGACGGGGCAGATGGGAGTAGCTGGCGTATTGAGCGGTAGCATGGATTCTGGCATAGGAACCGATCTGGAACAGCGAAAAGTCCCGGTGCAGGTATGAAAATCAGGCATTGACTGGTCCAGGTGTCGTGAGTATTATGCCGTCCTTCGAAATCGGGGTATAGCGCAGTCTGGTAGCGCGCTTGCTTTGGGAGCAAGATGTCGGGAGTTCAAATCTCTCTACCCCGACCAGATTCGTATTTGGCAAGCTGAAAAGTCTGCCGATATAACAGAGTAATAGATAGGGTTCAGCCCGATCCTGAACCCGCTAGCAAAAGCTTTATGGTGACCGTAGCTCAGTTGGTAGAGCCCTGGACTGTGACTCCGGTTGTCGCGGGTTCAAATCCCGTCGGTCACCCCAATTTCCTTCAAAAACAGACCTGCTGTGACAGGAATCTCATGACCCTGTGCAATTCACTGGGCTATATGTCTGCAATTTTTAAAGGATTTTGCGGTCGGGTAACAGAGCAGTGCGATGTTTTGTGCCCTTATGCAGATTTTTCCTTTACCCTCCCATCTGTGCGAGTGCATTATAGTCGCACTTAACGCAAGCCCGATGGAGTCGCAATGAGGATCCTGATTGCTGTGCTTTTACTCACCTTTTGTATTCCTGCTTTTGCCGCTGGCCCCAATGACGGTGTTTACGGTATGACGGCTGGAAACCTCTCGCCAGTTGAAAGCGGCTTTGCTTCGATTCATCAAAACGGTGATGTGGTGGTGTTTATTGTCCTCAACCTCGAATCCGATGGAGACTCGGACTGGGATGCGGCCCAGGGATTAAGAACAGGTGATTCGGCCGAATTACTGTTTCTTATCGATGATGGCGGCGTGACCGTGACACTTCAGTTCAACGATAACTTGAACGCCACCATAACAATTACTGGCTGTGCTGCGAGCCCGATTGCTCCTTGTGATCCGGTTGTTGGGACCGTATTTGATTTGGCAAAAGTATTCTGAGTAGTTGCAATTCAGGCAGGATTGCCATACAAGTGATTAACAGCATCGATGGACTGTATAAGGGTTACAGGTTGGAGAACAGTTGAATGGGTCTATCAAAAGTCAAAACCCTGAATGGTGCACCTCTGAAGGTCGAAGAGCTCAATATTGAGGCTCCTGGTGCTACAAATGAGCACCCATCTGGTTTTTTCCCCAGAATACGCCAGGCCTATAAGAACTTTTCACTTATTCTCGCTGGCATGTATACCGGTGTAGGGTGTAGTGGCACTCCCCCTGCTTATCACGAGTACGAGAATAAAGACGACCATCCTGTCTAGAACTCTCATAACTCCCTGAACACAGCTGGTTCCTCACTCAAAATCGTGTAAAATACACGCCTTTTTTGGGGTCTCTGAATAAGTCCCAAAATCTTGTGCGCCCGTAGCTCAACCGGATAGAGCACCGGCCTTCTAAGCCGGGGGTTGGAGATTCGAGTTCTCCCGGGCGCGCCAATAAAATCAATAATATACGTAAACTATCTAATCTTATACTAGAACTTAATTGACAGATTAGCCTCCCAAGTCTCTCACAACAAACACTCCTAGTTTACTATAAATAAATTGCGCCTGAATCACAGCGGAGCTTTACAGCCATTCAGCTTGATCTGTCATTATGAATATACAGCAATCTAGTCGAAAATCAGATTTCGCCCGCAAAATCAGACATACAGGCCATAAGCCCTTATATGCTAGACTTTCCGGCCCAATAATTAACAAAAAGCCGGACTCTTTCTGTGGGTAAGTCGTTAGAGGAACAAAAAAGACGTTTCCGCGGAAACGTTTTCCCGGATAACTCGTGAGAATTTATAATTAGTCGTTATGATATCTTTGATCTAACTACAGTGGACCGGGAATTGAATTGCGGTCTGAATCAAGAATAAAAATACTCAAAAAAATCAACAATAGTGCCAGGAGGAATCATGTGTAAATTTTCCGACTTCCGCTCCCCGCGGCAGCGACCCCAACATATCCAACTAGTTATCGGACTGGCAGCTTGTTCACTACTATGGCAGGTTTCCGCCGTTGCTCAGACACCGCCTCCACCGCTCAGGGCAGTGGACATGGCGATAACAATTCCCGGGGATTTTACACTCGCCAGTGTTGGCGACCTGATGATGCGACGCCCGGCCTCTCAGTTAGCCGACGCTGATGTGCAGGCGGCCCTGGCACTGATTCGCGATGCCGATCTCGCCGTTGGGAATATGGAAGGGGAGCTTGCCAATTTGCAGGAATTTGAAGGCCCATTGAATGGTTTTGTTGGTTCCCATGAAGTGGCTGCTGATTTGAGAGAGATTGGTTTCGACATGGTCAATCGTGCCCAGAACCACCTGTTTGATTCCGAGAAGGAGGGCATGTTTTCCACCAATGCCCTCCTTGACGAGGCTGGCATCGTCCATGCCGGAACCGGCAGAAACCTGGATGAAGCGGCGGCGCCAGCCTACCTGGAATTGCCCCAGGGCCGGGTTGCCATGGTGGGTATGCATGCACCGCTCTGGCAGGAGTTCCGGCGCCTGGCAGCGACACCTCAGGTTGGTAATCTGGGCGGGCGTCCCGGGCTCAATATGCTCAACTATACCGAGACCATTGTCGTCTCGGATGAACAATTGGCCTCATTGAAACAGGTGCGCGACCAGTTTCTGGAATTCAGTTCCAACTATGACAATCCACGCCCCTTGCCTGGCAATGAACCGTCGGACAGGCTGCGACTACCTGGTTCCAGTTCCGGCAGGGAAGACCCAGCCTACCGTGCGGCCCGACCTGGCGAGACGCCGGGCACGATTGACTACACCCTTAGTTCGAATGATCTGAATCGAACCTTGAGGAGTATTCGCAATGCCAAACGGTATGCCGATTTCGTAGTCGCCACCGCGCATATCCACCAGGGCCAGTCAGTACTCGAGCAGATGCATCTCAGTACCAAGCCGCCAGAGTTCTATATAGATCTGGCCCACCAGGCCATCGACGTTGGCGCCGATGTTTTTGTCGGTCACGGTGTGCAGCTACTGCGCGGTGTCGAAATCTACCAGGGCAAACCGATCTTCTATGGCCTCGGTGAGTTCTTCCGTGAAGCGCTGTGGACGCTTCCCGAACAACTGGGACAGACTGATGCAAACCAGTTCGGGGGGCGCGAGAATTTCGCGCGAAATTTCGGTGGCTCGACTCAATCCCTGGAGAGCATGGTGGCAGTTAGCCACTACGAAGATGGTCAATTGGCCGAAGTGCGCCTGTACCCCACTGAGCTCGGTGCTGAGAGTCCTGATTCCCGGCTCGGTATTCCACGTCTCGCGCCACCGGAGATCGGGCGGGCAATTCTCGAACGCGTGCAGCGACTGTCACGGGAACTGGGAACCACAATCGCGATCGAAGACAATGTCGGTGTAATTCGCGTGGATAACTAATTGTTGCCGTCACTACCGCTTACGAAATACACAATCCTCGATTTAACCATCGCCAGAGCAGGGCCGACAGCGGTACGCCTGTTAAGCGATTGGGGTGCCTACGTGATTCGGATAGAGTCGCCCATGAGCGGTGATATCGCCGGCAAACGCCATGGGCCTGATTTCCAGAATCTGCACCGCAATAAACGCAGTCTTTGCCTTAACCTGAAATCTGATGCCGGCCGGCAGGTTTTCTTTGATCTGGTGAAAACAGCAGACGTGGTGGTGGAAAACTTCCGCGTCGATGTAAAACACAGGCTGGGCATCGATTACGAGGCCGTTAAAAAAGTAAACCCGGCGATTATCTATGCCAGTATCTCGGGATTTGGTCAGGAAGGCCCGTACGCCAAACGGCCCGCGGTCGACCAGGTAATTCAGGGCAGCAGTGGATTGATGTCGATTACCGGAGAACCAGACAGGGGACCGATGCGGGTCGGCATCGCGGTGAGTGACACCTCCGCCGGGATGTTTCTCGGGCAGGGAATATTGTTAGCCCTGTTGCACCGTGAAGCGACCGGCGAGGGGCAGTGGGTGCACACATCTTTGCTGGAATCCATGCTGTGCAAGCTGGATTTTCAGGCGGCACGTTACACCATGAATGGCGAAGTGCCGTGCCAGGAAGGCAATAATCATCCTACACTCTCACCCATGGGCGTATTCGACACCGCCGATGGCCTGGTAAACATGGCGGCCAGCACCGATAAAATGTTCCGGGCTTTCTGCGAAGTAATGCAGGCAGATGAACTGGCCAGCAACGAGAATTACAAAAATGTTGAGGGCAGGCTGGCGCATCGAGAGGTGCTGTGGAAAAAGGTCAATCAATTAACTAGTCAACATTCAACCCGGGAACTGGTGGAGCGGCTCAACTCTGTCGGCATTCCCTGTGGGCCAATCAATAACATCAAACAGGCCTTCGAGGACGAACAGGTTAAATTCCTTGCCATGACCAAACAAGCCTCCCATGGCGAGCTTGGTGATATCGACTTACTGCGCTCACCTATTAATTTGTCCGGGTATACCCATGGCAGCCGATTTGAGAGACCAGGCCCGGAACTCGGCGAACACAGCGTGGAGATTCTTAAGCAACTGAATTACAGTGACGAGAAGATCGAGCAACTCAGATCAAGCGGTGCTGTGCATATTGGCCCTGCTGGCAGGTAGTGTAACGGAACGACAATGACAGAAACGAATGATATCGAAGTGAACGGAATCTCTCCCTCGGCAAAAATGCTGGCCGAAGTTGAAGAGGGCATTGGTTGGATAACCTTTAACAATCCTGCCAGACGTAACGCTGTATCGATGGAGATGTGGCAGGCACTGGCGAAAATCCTCAATCACTATCAGCAAGACTCGACGGTGCGAGTCATCATCATCAAAGGTGCTGGGGAGAAAGCCTTTGTCGCAGGCGCCGATATTTCCGAATTCGACAAGAAACGCTCCAATCAGCAACAGCGGGATGAATATGAGGGAGTCTTCGACCAGGCCCAGACCGCGCTGGCGGAATTTGATAAACCGCTCATCGCCATGATCCAGGGTTTTTGTATCGGTGGCGGATTGGCCGTGGCGGTTAACACCGATATTCGCATCGCCACCGATGATTCCGTATTTGGTATACCCGCTGCCAGGTTGGGGCTGGGTTATGGTTATGCGAGTATCAAGACACTGGTCTCATTAGTCGGGCCATCCCATGCCAAGGATATTCTGTTTAGTGCAAGATTTCTGAACACCGAGGAAGCACTGAGAATTGGCCTGGTGAACTTTGTTGTCAGCCGTGAGCACCTCGCGAAAACAGTACTGGACTATGCCAACACCCTGGTGGCTAACGCGCCGCTCACAATCAAGGCATGTAAGGCAGCTATCAGTGAAGTAGTTAAAGATTCCGGGCAAGACAGTCCGGAGTACGTAGATAAACTTGTCAATGATTGTTTTCTCAGTGAGGATTACAAGGAAGGCAGAGAGGCGTTTATGGAAAAGCGCAAGCCGGTCTTTAGGGGTAAATAGAAAATAGGGACAGATTTATTTTTCCTAAAGTCAAATCAGGAAAAATGAAAACTGAGAATAATCATGGCAACTGTAACGCCAATTACAAAAGTCAAATTCTCCATTGGTGAGTTGATTCACCATCGCCTTTTCGACTATCGCGGCGTGATTGTGGACGTTGATCGAAATTTCCAGGCGACGGAAGAGTGGTATGAGACCGTGGCAAAGTCCCGTCCGCCGAAAGACAAACCCTGGTACCATGTGCTGGTTCATGGCAGTAATCATTCTACCTATGTGGCTGAACAAAATTTAGCATCAGATGACAGTGAAGAGCCGATCAACCACCCGATGGTGGCACACTTCTTAGCCAAATTTGTTGATGGGAAGTATGTCCGTAGTGACCTGACCAACTAGCTGAAACGCCCCAGATAATGAAAATCAAATGGGACTCGAAAGGAAACAGGGCAGACCCATTTGCCTCGCCCTATCGTGCACGTCATGGCATGAATCAAAGTGGTTTCCCAGTTTGCCTGTGCTATATTGCGGACTTCACATTCGGTTAGGAGAGCAGAATATGATTGTAACAAAGCCTAACCGGGCGAACGTTCTGAGTTAGTAGTCAGTTCCATTCCTCAAGCGTCATCATAGCCCGGTATTCCACCGGGGCATATAGCCCCCGATTTTAATTCATGACGCGTTAGCGTCTGGGGTTTACTGTGACTGACTATTTATCTTTGGCCAACCTGGGTTGGCTGCCGTTTTTTCAACAACAACTGTCTCTGGAAGAATTGGATACGGTTACACCTGCTCGGATTATCGAGCAGCATAAGTCTGTAGTTGAAGTGGGCACAGCAGTTGGCAAGTTGTCTTTAGCTGTCAGGAATTCAATGCCACCGCTTACCGTGGGTGACTGGGTGTTGCTCGATGGTGATGGTCAATTCTTCCGGGCTTTGGAGCGCAAAAGCTGTTTCAAACGTAAGGCGCCGGGCACGCATATCGCGGAGCAATTGATTGCGGCCAACGTGGATACGGCGTTTATCGTATGTTCCCTCAATGAAGACTTTAATCTGAATCGTATCGAGCGATTCCTGAGTATTGCCAACGAGGGGCGTGGAACCGGTTGTGGTGCTGAGTAAACTGGATCTTTGTGCCGATCCTGAGACACAGCAATCACAGGTGCAGAAGTTGGGCAACCTGCTTTGCGTAGAAATGGTGAATTGCCTGGACAGTGCCAGCACCTCAGTCCTGTTACCCTGGTGTCTGTCAGGTAAAACGGTGGTGATGTTAGGTTCTTCCGGTTCCGGTAAATCAACCCTGAGCAATACCCTGCTGGGTCGGGAATTACAAACCACGAATGCAATTCGAGAGGATGATGGCAAGGGACGTCACACCACTACCCGACGCTCACTATTGGCAATGCCGGGCGGTGCGATGATTCTGGACACGCCAGGTATGCGGGAGTTACAGCTAAGCAGCTGCGAAGAGGGGGTGGCGGCGACGTTTGTTGATATTGAAGTACTTGCTGAGAGTTGCCGGTTCAGTGACTGCCAACATGACAGCGAACCGGATTGTGAAGTGCGAAAGGCATTGGATTCGGGTGAACTCGATGAGCGATGCTTTGAGAATTACAGCAAGTTATTGCGCGAGCAGGCGATGAATGCTGCCACTCTGGCTGAGCGCAGGGCCAAATATCGGGAGTTAGGCCGGTATATTAAGCGAGTGCAGAGTGAGATAAAGAAGATTAAGCGGTCGTGACTCTCTGAATAGGGAGCCGATACAAATTCTTTTTAATGCCTGGAAAATTAGCCATAAATGCGTAGCTTGGTTATATTACGGGTCAGCGCCACATTAAAATCAGCAGAAATGGAGGAGCAAATGAGAAATCGAATCCTGAGCACACTGAGTCTGATCCTTGGTAGCCTGCTACTGGTCCCAGTTCTCAGCGCACAATCGAGTGAGTTCCCACGCACAGAACACGGTGTGCCTGATCTTCAGGGCACCTATACATTCAGAACTCTGACTCCATTGAATCGCCCGCCCGAACTGGCTGACAAGCCAACGCTGACCGAGGAAGAGGCTATCGAGTGGCAGAAGTATGAAAACACGCGCCAGAATCGCGACCTGATTATCGATTCGGTGGGCGGTGCTAACTATCCACCCGGTGTTATTTCCTACAACGAATTCTGGTATGAGCGTGGTATTGAAACGGTTGCCGATCGCCGAACTTCACTGGTCTATGATCCGCCCAATGGCAGAATCCCTCCGCTAAATGCGGCAGGGCGCGAACGGGCCGCCAAGGTCGGTGAGATGAGGAGGCTTAGTGAAGGTCCTGAAGGACGCACGTTGAATGATCGCTGCATCTTGAATGCGCGCACCGGACCACCCATGGTATCTGGCTCCTACAATAATAATATGCAGCTTATCCAGACCAAAGATCACGTCGTTATCGTCAGCGAAATGATTCACCATGCGCGGGTCATCCGTTTCGATGACGAGCATCGCACCCATCAGCATAAGTGGGAGGGTGACTCGATCGCTCACTGGGAGGGCGACACGCTGGTAATAAACACACAAAATTATTACTACTGGTATGGTTGGAGAGGAGCCTCTCAGAGTCTGAAAGTGGAGGAGCGATTCACCCGGATAAATGAAAATACGCTGGATTACGATTTCACAGTAGAAGATCCATTGTCCTGGGATGTGTCCTGGTCGGCCAAACTGCCCATGCGCCGCATCGAGGATCCACTGTATGAGTATGCCTGCCACGAGGGCAACCATGGTCTGCCTGGTATTCTGGCCGGCTGGAGACGCTACGAATCCATGGGCATGAACGGAGACGGGACACCTAAAGAATAATTGCAATAATAAGAACGTAGACAAGGTCAGTTTATTGCCCGGAGATCCACATTTATCATTGGGCAAAGCAGACCTTTGTCTACCTTGGGATCTGCTAACAATTATTAAAACGGAGCGATCAAAAATGATTAAACAACTGTCAGGCATCGTCGGCCTGTGTTTGGGTCTGGTTTTTTCAAATTCCCTGCTGGCCCAGCGACCAGGGCAGGTGTCACTACCCGAAGGCCCGGGCAAGATGCTGGTGGAAAACATGTGTTCGAGTTGCCACAGCACAGCGACGATTGTCCGTGCGGCTGGTTTTAGTACGGCAAGTGAGTGGCGCGACCTGATTGCCACCATGGTGGAAATGCCAGATTCCCAGGCCAATACGGTCGCGACCTACCTGGCCGAACATTTCCCGGAAGACACATCCCGCCGCCCCAATCTCATCGCAGGGGATGTGGAGATCGAAATTATCGAATGGACAGCTCCTACGCTGGGTCAGCGAGTGCGAGACCCGATCGAAGCACCAGATGGTTTAATCTGGTGGACCGGGATGTGGGCTAGCCTTACTGGCAGACTCGACCCGGAGACGGGCGTGATGGAAGAGTTCCACCTGCCACCCACTTCACGACCTCATACTATCGTGCCGGACGATGAAGGTAATATCTGGTATACGGGCAACAGCAACGCCACGATCGGCCGGCTCGACCCGGGCACGGGTATGGTTAAAGAGTTCAAGACCGAAGCGAGGGACCCCCACTCGGCGGCTTTTCATCCCAACGGTAATCTTTATTTCACCGCGCAGGGCGCCGGCATGCTGGGACGCTTGAATCCCAATACGGGCGATATAGATGAAATTAATACAGAGCCTCGCCCTTATGGTATCAAGGTGGGCCCCGACGGCACCTTGTGGGTTGCCTATAACGGCACCAATAAGATTGGCGCGCTTAACCCGGATACCATGGCAGTGAAGTACTATGATGTGCCTGATACCCGAACCCGCGTGCGGCGTCTCGATCTGGACAGCCAGGGTATTGTCTGGTTTGTTAATTCCACCATGGGAAAAATTGGCAGACTCGACCCGGCCACCGGAAACATCACACAATGGGATTCCCCCAGCGGACCTTCTTCACACCCCTATGCCATCGCGGTCATAGATGACGTTGTATGGTACAACGAATCCGGCATGCGTCCCGATGCCCTCGTGCGATTCAATCCGCGTACCGAGTCTTTTCAGAGTTGGGCTATCCCCTCAGGGGTAGGGATCGTGCGAAATGTCTGGCCCACTGAAGAGGGGAATTTGCTGATCCATCAGAGCAGTTCCAACCGGGTTGGGATGGTAAAGATAGACTGAGAAATTCCGAGTCAGTGCCCTCAGCGATAATTGCTGGGCCCTGGCTCTGGTTGCATTGAGCAAGAGGTTTCCCTATGTACCCGAAGCAAATTTTAAGCCTTGCCAGAGCGCTCGGCTGTACGCTCCTGTTATTGTGTGGATTATCGATTTCCTCAGCACAGGACTCCACTAATTTAAGTCAGCTGCGTGCCCATTCCGATGAATTCAGAAAGGAAATCATCCAGGTAAGCGAGGCAATTCATGTTGCCGTGGGTTACGCCCTGGCCAACGTAATTATGATAGAGGGCGATGACGGCTTGATCATCGTGGATACGACTGAAAGTATTGGCGCCGCGGAAGAAATCAAGGCCGAATTCGACCAAATCTCCAATAAACCTGTCAGGGCAATAGTCTATACGCACAGCCACCCCGATCACGTGGGCGGTGCCAGTGTTTTTGCCGGTAGTGATGAGCCTGAAATTTACTCACACGAAAAAGCCCTGCGAGAAAACCTGCCAACCAGCGTCGGCCGAGCCGGTCGTGGCGGAGCCGATCAATTCGGCATAAGACTCACTGATGAACAAAGATTAAATGCTGGCATTGGACCTAAGCTGGTTTTTTCCGGCGGTGGAGTGGGTAGCGGATATATCGCACCGACACAGACCTTTGCTGGAGAGCGCATGGCATTTGAGGCGGCTGGAATCGAGGTGGAACTGGTCTATGCACCTGGTGAAACCGACGATCAGCTCTACGTGTGGCTGCCAGAGCACAGAGCTTTAATGCCCGGCGATAATTTCTATCGAGCATTTCCCAATATCGTCGCGATTCGCGGTGTGCCACTGCGTCGGGCGGATCACTGGTATGAGAGCCTGGCTAAAATGATTGCTGAAGAACCAGTCCATCTGCTTCCCAGCCACACCAGACCAATATCGGGTGCTGATAATGTGAATAACGCACTAACGGCCTACCACGACGGGGTGAAGTCGGTGTATGAGCAGACCGTCGCCGGAATGAATCGTGGCTTGCGCCCTGATGAACTGGTTGAGATCGTAAAACTGCCGCCAGAGCTGGCGGACAATCCCTATCTATTGGAGTTTTATGGCACCGTACCGTGGGCAGTGCGCGTAATCTATTCTTTTCACCTGGGCTGGTTTGACGGCAATGCCACTAATCTGTTTCCGCTCTCCAATAGGGATCGGGCTCAGCGTCTCCTTGCGATGATGGGTGGAGAAGAGCCGGTTTTGGCAACGGCGCAGCAGGCCCTGTCTGATCAGGAGTACCAATGGGCAGCTGAACTGGCAGATTATATTCTCCTGACCAACGAAGATAACCGTGATGCCATGCTGGTCAAGGCGGGTGCTCTCAGAGCATTGGGGGCACAACAGATCAGTGCCAATGCCCGCAATTGGTATCTGACTTCGGCAATTGCACTGGAGAGTTCGGCCACCCGCTGAAAAACTGCAACTCGAAAAAAACACCAATTATCCGGGCAGGCGGCAACATTGGTGCAATAATCCTGCAAGGTAATTTACATTTTGTTTCTCAGGAGGTCACAAAAATGAAGCAACGTGCAACAAGCTTGATTGCGCTCGCCAGCTTACTGATTGGATTGAGTTCAGCGGCTGTCTATGGCGTCGAAGCCATGATTACTCTGATAGACGGTCCCGATGGCATTGATAACTTCAACCAGGTTGGGGAGGGTAACTGGAGTGCGGTGGAAGGGGTGGTTCAGGCTACTGCGAGTACTGGTGGAGCGGCCTTTCTGGTGACGAAGGAGGCCTATAGCGATTTTAATCTGCGGATCGAATTCTGGGCCAGTGATGATGCCAATAGTGGAATTTTTTTACGTTGTCAGGAACCGGATAACATCAATGACCGTAACTGTTACGAGGCGAATATCTTTGATCAGCGACCCGATCCAAGCTTTGGCACTGGCGGCATTGTGCACATTGCGCCTGTATCCGAACCCCTGCCCAAGGCCGGGGGCAAATGGAATATTTATAATATAACGCTGCAGGGTTCGCATCTTGTGGTGGTTTTGAACGGAGTAACTACCGTTGATGTGCAGGTTTCGCTGTTTGCCAGCGGTCCCATCGCGTTGCAGTGGGGGCGCGGTACCATCCGTTTTCGTAATGTACAGATCAGGCCGTTTTAGTCGGGTGCCGAACGCTAAGGACGCAAGCTCGCTTGAGTTCTTATCTGTGTCAGTGGCATAACCAATAGAAAGCCAACAGCCCCTGACTTCTACACTTAATCAAAAAATAATCATAAAGACAGATAACTCTGTCTACCTTGATTTTTCTTGCGAAAGCAACAGGACTTGTAGTTCAAGAAGAACAGTGAATTCGACAGGGGATTGGGGAGGGGGTTCTGTTTCTCCGCTCCGTTGGGCCATCCCTGGCCCGTCCCGCGCTTCATCCCTGGCGCTAGTCACGGAAAAACAAAACCCCCTCCCCAATCCCCGATACACGCATCAACTACCTATCATTAGCCTCGTATTTTCATCAGTTACGCCTGTTACTGAATCTAAGATGTGAGTAAACAAATTTAATAAAAACAAGAATATATTAAAGAAACCTTAGGTAAGAACGACAACATAAATAGAAAGATGCTTACATGGCTTAGATTAGGATTGATTTCTTAGTGCTAGGCCTTTTTTTCGCCTGCGAAAAACCTCATTAGGGTTTGCTATGAGGCAGAAACTCCCCTAATTCAGCGGGACAGGCGACGATATCGTCCTGGCCCTTGGTCAGTTTGAACTGGAAGGGAATCAAGCTGTAGGTTCCGCTTTTCTTTGCTTTTAAGCCTCTGCGTCTGGCCTTGGAGCCATCCACTTTGCGCGTATTAAATGTGAACAGCTCGTAATCGGCAGGCAGATGCTGCTGGATTTCCTCCAAATTGGTAAAAGAGAGTTCTTCGCCATAGGTAATTTCGAAGACCACTATCGGTCGATTTTCTGTCAGAGTTTGCTGCAAACCCGCCAGCGCCGGTTTCTCAAAGCCCTCGACATCAATTTTTACCAGCGCAATATTACTTATTTGCTGCTGCTTGAAATAGTCATCTCCCCTGATCAGGGCTAGTTGCCCAATGGCTTCGTTACCCTTTGCTACCGTGGCTGCATCGAAAGAGCCAATACCCTGGTTTCTGCCCGTTGGAGCGAAGAACGTTTTCTGTTCATTTTTGTTGCTCAGTCCAACATTGTGAATTTGAATATTACTGATCTTATTCAGCTCTATGTGTTTGCGCAGGCTGCCGCTCACTTGCTGGAACGGCTCAAATGCGTGCACTTTACTCACGTGTTTGCTCATAAATAAGGAATGCTGACCGATATTCGCTCCGATATCGCAGAACACCAAATCCTTATTCGGCAGATTTTTCAGGGTGTCGCGTAAAAAATAGAGTAGTGGTTTCTCGAAAGCACCGTAGTAGAAGATACTGAACTCGATACTGTTGTTGAGGTTGCCGTGGTAGGTCAAACCGAAAAAATCAGTGCTAAACGGAACGGATGGTGCAGGACCTTCGGCACAAATCTTCTTATATAGCACTCTACCCCACCGGGGGCTGAACCATGGCTGTTGCCACAGAAATTTGCTGATTTTGTAGGCAATGCTCATATTTTGCGCGTTTGAACAGTTTTTGGATGAAGTGACCGGAGGATTATAAGGCTTTAGCTGCCCAAATCGAATCTTGCTGCTCGGGGCGATAGGATTTGGGTGTTAAGTTCGACTTCAGATACAGCGGGTGAGTAGGCTGTGCACTGCGGTTGATGGCCAGGCCCGATAGAGGCTGTATCGGTAGCTATTGCAACTGGAAAAGCGGGCTTTTTGTGATGCGTATACCATTTTTATCACCCAATCGACTCAATGACTGGCAATTTTGGGAAATTGGCTAATAATCTACTGGCTATTGAATAAAAACAATCTTCGCCAAGTCTTTATTGGCTAGCCTAGATACTGAAATTGTCGCCAGGGGTGTTCAAGCCCCCCGGCGATGTTGCTTTTCGCCCTTGTTCCTTTCTGTTGCGCTCCAGTATTTGCTATACCAGCAGCGCTGGTTTATGTTTCTTCAGGATTTAGCCTGCCTGGTCGTCTTCCTATCAGCATCCATGGGTGAAATCCAGCAACGAGGTGACTATAAATGCTCGCAATAATCGGTGGAACAGGACTGGCCAGCCTGGATATTCTGGGGTCAGCGCGGCGTGAAATCATCGCAACACCGTACTCCGATGATGCGGTAGAACTGGAGCGATTCCGGCACCATGAGTTGGATGTCATATTCCTGCCCCGGCATGGCAAGGACCATGAAGTACCTCCCCACCAGATTAACTATCGGGCCAATATCTGGGCTTTGCAAGAGCTGGGTGTTAGTAAAATCATCGCCGCCAACGCGGTTGGCGGTATAAATGCCGAACTGGAGCCCGGAGCGCTGTCAGTGCCAGACCAGATAATCGACTATACCTGGTCGCGCGACCATACCTTTTTCGAGGGTGATCTGGAAGAAGTGAAACACATCGATTTTACTCACCCCTACGATCCGACGCTAAGGGCCACGATTCTGCGCAGCGTCAATTCAGTCAATGCCTCCCAGGCATCGGCAAAAATAATACTGGATGGCGGCGTCTATGGCTGCATGCAGGGCCCGCGCCTGGAAACTGCGGCCGAGGTTAGTCGATTAATGCGTGATGGCTGTGACATGGTGGGGATGACCGGGATGCCGGAGGCGGCACTGGCCCGGGAGCTCGGTATTGCCTATGCCAGTATCGCCCTGTCGGTGAACTGGGCAGCTGGCTTATCAGCCCAGCCCATAACTTTAGCGGATATTCATCAGGTATTGAGTTCGGGCATGTCCTTCATTAACTCCCTGCTGGATCAAATAATCAGGGATCTATCTCAGACCGCTTAATGCGGCACAGATTAGCGTTGTGGTCTGGGTGGTGGCCTAGGGGGCAGATCGTAAGGTCGCACAATGACAACCAGTCCGAGCGCAGGGTGATCCAGATAATGGAATTCATTGCTACGCATGTCCCGGCTTTGCCGCATTTGATAAATTCGATTAATGAAATAAACCGGTCCGGTAGGGGAGGCTTGGACTGTCGAATTATCCGCTGCCAGCTGTTCTGGTAGCCCGGGTAGTTGCCAGTCAAAATTGTCGCGCTCTACGGCGGTAAATTCTGTCAGCCAGAGATTTGCATCGATCACTACGCGGTCGGCATTGTCGTTAAAGCGAATCGTAATGCTTCCCCCCAACTCATGCCTGCCATTGTAATCCAGGCCACCTTCTACCAGCAGCGAGGTAGCATCGTCTTCACCCAGCACCGGCTGTCGCCACAAGCCATGGTAGAGCAGGCGGTTCGCGGATGTTCGTTCCAAGGCGCGATTAGTACCCTGAAAGTCACTTTGTGAGGTAGGTAATTGCACATAGGGATCACGCTCAAAGTCATAAAAACGGAAGTTGCCTGTTTCCCCCAGAGGCTGAGGACCCGTTGCCAGCAATTGCTCCTGTGCCGGCGTGAGTACCGGTAGATCGATGGTAACCGGCTCCAGGGGATTGGCATCATTCAAGGCGGTACTCTCACTGAAGGACTTAAGCAGCAATAGACCGTCCAGCAGGTTGAGGCGCCGCATCGGTGCGGGGAACGCCAGATCAAGTTCGCCGGCACGCCAATCTTCTTCGTTCCTGTCAATTTGCGACTCATTACTGAAGATGCTGACTTCAATTTGAAACCAGCGACTGCTTTCGGCGGCATAGGCTGAATTGGCCGCAGTAGCGGCGAAACTAATCAGAGTCGCAGCCAGTATAAAATGCTTTATATTTGTTGATGTCATAGTGATTGTGAAAATAGTAGTACCAGCATGTGAATTCAGGCCGCTTCCCGGGCAGTAAGTCTCAGGCGTTCCAGTACACCATTGATGAAATCAAGCTTTTCATTAGCATCGGCATGACCATGGGTAAATTGTAGTTGATTGGCACTACCGAGTTTAAATTGTTGTGGGTTATCTTGCAGCACCTGGACAATGGATAGGGGATCAACATCAGTATTGTTTGTAAACTCGATTCGGCCAGTATTTATATTGGCATCCACCTTCTTTATCCCGTATTGCTGGGCCTTCAGTCTAAGCTGGGTGACACGAAATAGCAGCTTGAGAGGCTCGGGTAATAAACCGAACCTATCGATCATCTCGACCCGCAACTCCAACAGCTCATCATCATCGCCTGCGACCGATATGCGTTTGTACATGATAAGTCTGGTATGCACATCGGGCAGGTAATCATCCGGAATAAGCGCCGGAATTCTAAGATTTATCTCGATAGTCCTATCCAGCTGTCGGTCCAGATTTAGTATGTGGCCAGCCTTGATGGCCGCTACTGCTTCCTCCAGCATCTCGGTATACAGGGAAAAGCCGATTTTCTGCATATGTCCGCTCTGCTCATCACCGAGAAACTCGCCCGCTCCACGAATTTCCAGGTCGTGGCTGGCTAGGGTGAATCCAGCGCCCAGAGTGCTTGCCGCCTGAATAGCCTCGATACGTTTCCTGGCATCGGTGCGCAAATGACCACCATCTGGTAATAACAAGTAGGCATAGGCCTGATGGTGGGAACGGCCCACGCGACCGCGCAACTGGTGTAACTGGGCCAGGCCGAATTTATCAGCCCGGTGAATAATAATGGTATTGGCACTGGGGATGTCGATGCCGGTTTCGATAATCGTGCTGCAGACCAATATGTTGTAGCGCTTGTGATAGAAATCCGCCATGACCTTTTCCAGTTCACGCTCCGGTAGCTGGCTATGGGCGATGCAGACTCTAGCCTGAGGAATAATTTCTCTGAGATGTTCTGCTGCGCGCTCGATGGATTTGACTTCATTATGTAAATAAAACACCTGGCCACCGCGTAGCAGCTCTCTCGACACCGCCTCCCTGATCAGGCTGTTTTGCTGCTCGCGGATAAATGTTTTAACCGAGAGTCGGCGTGCAGGCGCGGTCACGATGAGGGACAGGTCTCTTATTCCGGACAGGGCCATATTGAGGGTGCGGGGTATAGGAGTGGCGGTCAGGGTCAGAATATCTACGTTAGTCTTGAGTGCTTTAAGCTTCTCTTTTTGTCTCACGCCAAACCGATGCTCTTCATCGATGATAAACAGGCCGAGATTGCTGTAGTCAATTTTTGCATGGAATAATTTGTGGGTGCCGATCAGTATGTCCACCTTGCCACTTACCACGTTTTTCAAGGTCTGCTCCTGCTCCACGCTGGACTTGAAACGGGAAATAACATCCACTTCGATTGGCCAGTCGGCGAAACGGTCCTTGAAACTCTCGAAGTGCTGCTGGGCAAGCAGCGTTGTAGGCACCAGCAGAGCGACTTGCTTGTTGTTTTGCACGGCAATGAAAGCAGCTCGCATAGCGACTTCGGTCTTGCCGAAGCCGACATCGCCACATACCAGTCGGTCCATGCTCTGGTCAGACTCCATATCTTGAATCACCGCGGCAATGGCATTTTCCTGATCGGCCGTTTCTTCGAACGGAAAGCCGGCGACAAAGTTTTCGTAGTCAATTGCAGAGCAGTTATAGGCGTGGCCAGATTTTGCCTGCCGCCGGGCATAGATATCCAGTAATTCGGCAGCTACATCATAGATTTTTTCTGCGGCCTTGCGCTTGGTACGTTGCCAGTGGTCGGTGCCGAGATGGTTTAGTGGAACGAGGTCGGCATCGGCACCGCTATAGCGACTGACCAGATGGAGAGAGGCAACAGGCACATAGAGTTTTGCCTCGCTGGCATATTCCAGCGTTAAAAATTCGGTTGCCTGCTCATCGGTTATGATGGTTTCCAGTCCGCGGTACCTACCTATGCCATGATCGACATGAACAATGGCATCGTTCAGGTGCAGTTCGGTCAAACTCTTGATAATGAAGTCGGTGTTGCTCTGATATTTTCCACGTCGCCTGCGCTGGGCGATGCGGTTGCCGAAGAACTGCGCTTCGGTAATCAGAGTCAGATTGCTGGTACTGAGCCACAGACTTTGATCGAGGGGGGCGACTGTAATATTGTATTTGTCTTTGCTGTTTAAAAAACTCTGCCAGTGTTCCGTAGGTTCGGGATATATCCCGATGTTACGCAGTATCTCCAGCAGGGTTTCTCTTCGACCCGCTGATTCTGCACAAAACAAAACACGGTGATCGGGATGGTTTTGCACAAAGCCCGACACCGCAGAGAAGGGTTTGCTTAAGCGTGGGTTGCTGCTCAGATCCGGTAAGGATTCAGCCTGAAGATCAGCAGCGCTAGAGGAGTCAGAAAAGCTAATCTTCGGGTATTTTTTTAATCCGGAAAACACCTGCTCGGTGCTGAGAAATATTTCCACCGGATTAAGAATCGGCCGATAGCGATCAATCTGCCGGTCTTCATACCTGGCATTAATATCGTCCCAGAATCGGTCGCCGGCACTCTTTAAATTACCAACCTGGCATACCAGGGTGGTTTCTGGCAGGAAATCGAACAGGCAATCCAGTTCATCGAAGAACAGCGCAAGATAGTATTCGAGTCCGGGGGAGCTGATGTTCTGGCTGACATCCTGATAAATCGGGCATTGCCTGAAGTCGACATCGAACCGATCCTGAAATTTTGCCCGGAAGCTGGTTACGCCGGCTGGTGTCAATGGGTATTCCCGGCCTGGCAATACTCTGATCTGCTTGACCTGCTCTATAGAGCGCTGGGTTTCCGGCATAAAAGTTCGCAGGGTTTCAATTTCATCACCGAACAGATCGACACGGAAGGGATAGCGACTTCCCATGGGGAAAATATCCATGATCGAACCGCGGACTGAAAATTCACCGTGTTCATACACCGAGTCTACATTCTGATAACCGGCACTCAGCAGCTTGCTGCGCATCTGGTTGATGTCAAATTCCTGGCCAATTTCCAGCATCAGGGTATTGCCGCCGATGAACTTCCTGGGGGCTAGCCTGTGCATCAGGCTGGCTATGGAAACGACTAAAATGCCTTTCGTCAGATCTGGCAGGTGGTAAAGCGTGCTCAGTCGATCAGAGATAATGTCCTGATGTGGCGAGAAATTATCATAAGGTAAGGTTTCCCAGTCTGGCAGGCTCAGGACTTTTGTCTCATCTGGTGAGCAAAAATAGTTAAGCTCTCGCTTGAGTTGCTCCATCGACTCATTATTTTCACAAACCAGAAGTAGCGGGCCGCTCGCTCTGGAGGCGGCCGAACTGATGGCAATGCTTCTTGCGCACCCGGGCACATTACTCCATTGGCAATCGGCTCCGGTATCTGTGGGAATAGGGGGTGAGAATATGTCGGCCATGGTGCTGCTACAGGAGTGCGGAGTTGAACTGAATGATGTGGGATTGTATCGTAAATCCATAAATTGGGCAGAAATGAACGTGGGTGAAATCTTATTTAGATTAGCCCGACCCTTTTGTTGCACAAGCCACCCTTTCGCACGATAATACCCGCCTTTTTAAATTCGGCATAGATTAAAGGTGTTTGTGTGATCCCCCGACCTAGCTTAGATGACTACTTTGGTGACTGGAAACAACGTGAAGCGTTGGTCCAGGAAATGATTCCGCTAATTGGCCGCTTGTTTAGCCAGAGAAACGTTGGGATATTTATCTATGGGCGGCCGCTGCACAACCGCTCTGTAACTTTTATCATGAAATCCCATCGCTTCGTGCGTCAGGTAGAGCGCAATGAGATGTCGGAATTTGAAACGCATCCGGTACTCATGGCCCTGGCCAAGCTGGATTTACGGCATGCCTCAATCGATCTCGGTAAACTCACTGTTCGCTTTATGGCGCAGCAGGAGGCAGGAGGTGATGCGGTTCAGGATGTGAACAGCTTCCTCAAAGCGGAGCTGGCTTACCTCGATGGGGGTAATGAAAGCCCAATAGATAAACCCCAGGATGTAGTGCTTTACGGCTTTGGCCGAATAGGTCGACTGATGGCCAGGTTGCTTATAGAGCGAACCAGCACAGGTGAGGTGATGCGATTAAGGGCAATCGTGGTTCGTCCAGGCAGGGAAGGTGATTTGGAAAAACGCGCCAGTCTGTTCACCGCGGATTCTGTACATGGGGCCTTTCAGGGCACACTTCGTATAGATAAGGAAAATAATTCCCTGATTGCCAATGGCAATGTGTTGAAGGTCATCTACGCCAACGGGCCAGAAGAGATTGACTATACTGGATACGGGATTAATGATGCGCTGATTATCGATAACACAGGAAAGTGGAGAGATGAAGAAGGGCTCTCACGGCATCTTAAATCAAAAGGGGCCGCCAAGGTTATTCTCACCGCGCCCGGTAAAGGTGAGTTAAAGAATATCGTTTTTGGCATCAATGACGATGAAATCGCCCCGGATGACAAAATTATCTCAGCAGCTTCCTGTACCACTAATGCCATTGCACCAGTTCTGAAAGTAGTGAATGATGAATTTGGCATCGTCCATGGCCATGTGGAAACGGTTCATGCTTACACCAATGACCAGAACCTGATAGATAACTACCACAAGCGTAGCCGACGGGGTAGAAGCGCGGTGTTAAACATGGTGCTCACCGAAACGGGAGCGGCACAGGCGGTAGTCAAGGTGGTACCTGAACTGACTGGAAAACTGACGGGAAATGCCATACGAGTGCCAGTCCCAAACGTTTCCATGGCTATCATGAATCTGACACTTGAAACGGAGACCACAACCGAGCAGCTAAATGAGTTTTTACGGGACATCGCGCTGCACTCCTCCTTGCAAAACCAAATCAGTTACACCCAGTCGCCAGATGCAGTATCCAGTGACTTCGTTGGCAACCGGGAGGCCTGCGTGGTTGATTCCAACGCGACCATAGTCGATGGCAAGAACTGCGTACTTTATCTGTGGTACGACAATGAATTCGGGTATTGCTGTCAGGTAGGCCGAATGGTCTATAAAATGGCAGGTATTAGCTATAAGCAGTATCCACCCAACGAGTAGTGCTGGGGAGGCTTCCTAGGTCCACCAGGCTGGTTGCGGAAAAACCCACTTGACTGGACTGTTTCTACTGAGATCTCATGAGAGAAATCCTTCGACAGCACAGTTTCTCAGTTACCTTCCTGTTGGTTCTGTTTGGTTTCTTTTTTCTTTTCCCCGGTGACGATGACGGCATTTATCACCTGCCCGGGCTTACCATGGGCACCATATATGATCTGCAACTGACTGAACTGCCAGCGCAATTCACCCAGCGAGAGCTAGCTGCAGAGGTTGCACAGATCTTGCGACGGCTGGACCTGGAGTTGTTTTCAACCTATGCCGGCCAGTCTGAGTTATCGCGACTGAATCGATCTGAAATCGGCACTCCGGTTCCGGTTGCACCCGAACTGATCGAAGTGATGCTGTTAGCAGATGATATCCATTCTCTTTCCGGAGGAGCTTTCGATGTGACCGTCGGTTCCCTGGTGAGTCTGTGGGGCTTTGGGCCGGGCGCACAACAACTCAATCCTGCAGCGCCCTCACAGGATGAAATCGACTTGTTGCTGAGCCAGATCGGACACGAGCATCTGATCATCGATCAATCCCAATCCCAGATCACCAGAACGGCAGATGTTTTTGTCGATCTCAGCGGCATTGCGAAGGGCTACGCGGTTGATGTGCTGGCAGATTATTTTGATTCCCTGCAAATCACTGACTACTTCCTGGAAGTTGGCGGCGAGTTGAAAATCAGAGGATTGAAAGCAGATGGAGCGAGCTGGGTACCTGCCATAGAAAAACCAGTCGATACTGCTCCCCAGATCTATGAGATTTTCTATACCAATGGCGAAGAAATTGCGGTTGCCGGCTCCGGGGATTACCGGAACTATTTCGAGCAGGATGGAGTAAGGTATTCCCATGAAATTGACCCGCGCACTGGTAGACCGGTAACGCATAATCTTGCTGCTGTCTATGTGATTGATGAATCAGTGGCACGTGCCGATGCCCTCGCTACAGCCTTCATGGTGATGGGCTTCGATGCGGCAAAAGCGCTGGCGGAACGAGAAAATCAGGCTGTCTATTTAATCTACCGCAGTGAGAGTGAGGAGTTCGCAGAATACTTTACTGAATCATTTTCTGCGTTCTTGGACGAGGGCTGATTGCAGTGGCGCTAGCTTCCATTGCCACATCCTGTAATAGCAGGCTGAAGCGAAGGCTCAAGGAACTATGCAAGCACCTTGAATACCCCTGTTTTCGGGGAAAAAGCTTGCTATCGGCTGCCTATAAGTGTAAATTTCCAAGCGCTATTTTAGGCTGAAAATTTGTGAGATTTGACTCCAACAAGATTTTAAAATTTACAACAAAAGAGTCGTGTTCTTGAGCTTGGTAACATGTGGAGGCACGTTGATTCGTAGTTCAACTTATCGCAGTGCCGGAATAATGGGCTTGATTTAAAGAATGGATTGGCTCTATGGGGAGTAACGGGGTATTTGCTGCCACTGTGGACGATCAGCTAGTCGATCGCGCAGCTGGACCTGCTTCTCGTTTTATAGCTTGCGTTAACACGCGTAGCGGCCTCGGACATCAACCTCCATTGGTAAATATTTAACTCCTCAGTTCACGCTTTGGATAGTGTTGCTTTGTAGTGCTGGCCCAAAATTAATTAGTATCCTGGATTCGGAGTTAAATTTTTGGACTACATAAACAATTTGATGGACGCGATAATTCCATTTTTGTTTTATTCTGTCTTAGTGGTATTGATAGTCGGCATCATGATAGGGCTGTCCTATTTTTTGGGTCAGCGGCCTGCCAGCCACGATAAAGACAAGCCGTTCGAATCCGGAATCATCTCTTTTGGTAGTGCCCAGTTTCGGGTCTCTGTTCGATTTTATCTCACCGCCATTTTCTTCATTATCTTCGATCTCGAAGTGGTTTTCCTGTTTGCCTGGGCGGTTGCCGTGCGGGAAACCGGCTGGGCGGGTTTTATAGAAGTATCCGTGTTTATTTTTATTCTGATCGCAGCGCTGTTTTATCTGTGGCGAATTGGTGCGTTGGACTGGCGTACCTCAACCCAGAGACGTGAGCTCGATTCTCTCAAGGGCCCGGGTGGTGTGGTGAACAAGAAGGAATTCAAATTATGAACTGGCAGCTTGAATCAGCAGATAAAGCCAAGGCGCCAAGGCCGGGTGAGGGTAGCTTCGATGATTTCTTCCGCAGAAACGTGGTGATGACAAGCCTGGAAGATATGGTGGCCTGGGGAAGAAAAAACTCGATATGGCCGTTCAATTTTGGCCTGTCATGTTGCTATGTGGAGATGGCGACAGCATTTACTTCTCGTCATGACCTGGCGAGATTCGGGGCAGAGGTGATCAGGGGCACACCTCGGCAGGCAGATATGATCGTTATAGCGGGTACGGTATTCAGAAAAATGGCGCCTGTGGTAAAGCTGCTTCACGATCAGCTCCTCGAGCCCAAATGGGTGGTTTCCATGGGCTCCTGCGCAAATTCCGGTGGTATGTACGATAGCTACTCAGTGGTGCAGGGGGTCGATAAATTCCTTCCTGTGGATGTCTACGTGTCTGGCTGTCCGCCACGCCCGGAGGCACTGCTACAGGGATTGATGCTCTTACAGGAGCAAATTGGCAGGGAAAGGCGGCCCCTGAGCTGGCTGATTAACGACCAGGGCATTATTGAGAAAAACGCCAAGCCAGTACAGAGAGAAGTCAGGCAAGCGGAGCGTATAGCTGCCACAGAATTAAGATCTCCAGATGAGATTTAATTTAATAATATCAAATAAATATGCGATTTAATTAAAGTACATTATAAAATATGCAAAGCGCTGAAAATATAGTCCGGGAGTCCAGCAACAACTCTCCCTTTATGAGCAAAATCCGCGAGGAATTTGGCGATCGCCTGCTTGCCGAACAAGCCACCTGCGACGGCATTCCTACCCTGTGGGTAGAGCGGCAGCACCTCAAGGACATGCTGCGCTATCTGAAGGAGAAATCGGCGCCCCATTTCGAGATGTTGTTTGATATCACGGCCATTGATGAGCGCCTGAGAGTGCACCGGGAGGGACAGCCGGCCAGTGAATTCACAGTGGTTTATCACCTGATGTCATTCAGCAGCAATTGTGATGCCCGGGTTAAGGTGCCGCTGCAGGATGCTGACCTGATCCTGCCCTCGGTTATTGAGTTGTGGCCCAGTGCCAACTGGTATGAGCGTGAAACCTGGGATATGTTCGGCATTCGCTTCGATGGGCATCCCCACCTGTATCGCATCCTGCTGCCGCCTACCTGGGAGGGGCATCCGCTGCGCAAGGAGCACCCGGCCAGAGCCACTGAAATGGAGCCTTTCTCCCTGTCGGATGAGAAAGGCGATTATGAACAGGAGGCATTGAAGTTCAATCCTGATGACTGGGGCATGCAGCGGCAATCTGAAAGTTCAGAATTTATGTTTCTCAACATGGGACCTAACCACCCCAGCGTGCACGGTGCGTTTCGCATTGCCCTGCAACTGGACGGTGAGGTTATTGTCGATGCCGTGCCGGATATTGGTTATCACCACCGCGGTGCAGAAAAAATGGGCGAGCGACAGACCTGGCATAGCTTCATTCCCTACACCGACCGAATCGATTACCTGGGCGGGGTAGTGAATAACCTGCCCTATGTCATGGCAGTGGAGCAGATGGCTGGCATCGAGGTGCCTGAGCGGGCCAAGGTTATCCGCGTCATGCTCTCGGAAATGTTTCGCATCTGCAGTCACCTGTTGTTTTACGGCACGTTTGCCCAGGATGTGGGGCAACTTTCACCGATTTTCTACATGTTTATCGAGCGCGAAAGAATCTTCAATATCATCGAATCTATCTGCGGTGCGCGCATGCACCCGGGCTGGTTCCGCATCGGTGGTGTAGCGCAGGATCTGCCAAATGGCTGGGAGAAACGGGTAGCAGACATACTGGATTTTATGCCCCCCCGCATGGACGAATACGACAAGATGGTAATGAACAATGGCATTCTCAAGCGCCGAACCCAGGGCATTGGTGTCTATACTAAAGAAGAAGCCTTTGACTGGGCACTAACCGGATCGGGATTGCGAGCGGCCGGGTTTGAATGGGATTACCGCAAAGAACGTCCCTACAGTGGCTATGAAAATTTCGATTTTGATGTGCCGATAGCCATCAATGGTGATGTCTACGACCGCTGTGCCGTACGCGTTGAAGAGATTAGACAGAGCCTGCGCATCATAAAACAATGCCTGGATAATATGCCCTCGGGCCATTACAAATCTGACCACCCGCTGACCACGCCACCGCGTAAAGAAAGAAGCCAGCAGGATATCGAGACGCTGATCAATCATTTTCTGAGTGTCAGTTGGGGGCCAGTGATTCCACCGAATGAGGTCACTGTCGCAATCGAAGCGACCAAGGGAGTCAATAGTTATTACCTGGTAAGCGATGGCAGCACGACTTCTTACCGCACCCGAATCAGAACGCCTACCTTTGCACACCTGCAAATGATTCCGAAAATGAGTCGCGGTTTTATGATGCCGGACCTGGTTGCCATTGTTGCCGGTATTGATTTTGTCATGGCGGATGTGGATCGATGACAAAGCAGAAGCAAAAAAATACTGACAACGTCATCGCCAGCAACGCACCGCAGGCGCGTAAACTGACGGCCGAGGAAATCAGCGAAATCGAGCATGAGATGACGCTGTATCCGGATAAACAGGCGGTTGGGTTGGAGGCGCTGAAAATTGTGCAGAAGCATCAGGGCTGGGTATCGGACGAGAGCATGCTGGCAATAGCCAGCTATCTGGATCTGTCTGTGAGTGATCTGGAAGGTGTGGCGACGTTTTTCAATCTGGTTTACCGCAAACCCGTTGGTAAGAATGTCATACTTTTTTGCGATAGTGTCAGTTGCTGGATCATGGGCTGCGATGATATTAAAAAGCATATTAGTGAGGCGTTGGCAATTGACTACGGGGAAACCAGCAAGGATAGCGACTTTACACTGATTCCAGTGCCTTGCCTGGGAGACTGCGACCGAGCGCCGGTGATGATGGTGGGACCGGATCTGCATCGCAATCTTACGCCCGAGAAGATTAACGAGATTATTCTCCAATACAGAAATAAATGAGCGGTAACTGGTAACTGAAGTGGTTAGTAATCCTTTAACAAAGAACATCGATATGTCACGTGGGCGGTTGGACATCGCGGGCTATGAGGCAGCGGGTGGTTACCAAAGCGTAACGCAAATCGCCAAAAAGCTAGGCGCGGATGATGTGCTGGAACAGGTCAAGGATTCAGGATTGAAAGGCCGCGGTGGGGCCGGTTTTCCCACCGGGCTCAAGTGGAGCTTCGTCCCCATGGGGGATAAGGCGCCAGCGCAGAAATACCTGGTGGTAAATGCAGATGAGATGGAACCGGGAACATTCAAGGATCGCTTGTTGATGGAAGGAGATCCACATCTGTTAATAGAGGGGATGTTCATAGCGGCATACACGATTCAGGCCAGTGTTGCGTATATATTCCTGCGCGGTGAATACATTGTTTCAGAACTGGCCCTGAAAAAAGCAATCGGGGAGGCCTATGAGAAAGGTTATCTCGGGAAAAATATTCTCAACAGCGGTTTCGATCTGGATATTATATTGCACACCAGTGCCGGGCGTTATATTTGCGGTGAGGAGACTGCCCTGCTGAACGCGCTGGAAGGCAAGCGTGCCAATCCCCGTGCCAAACCCCCTTTTCCCCAGGTGAGTGGACTCTGGGGCAAGCCGACCATCGTCAACAATGTCGAAACTATCTGCAATTTGCCTGGGATTATTTCCTATGGGGTCGACTGGTATCACGGTTTAACCAAAGGGGCAGATCATGGAACCAAACTTTGCGGAGTCAGTGGCAAGGTAAAGAATCCAGGCTGCTGGGAATTACCTATGGGTACACCGGTACGTGAACTACTGGAAGGACTTGCCGGTGGTATGCGTGATGGACTGGAACTGAAAGGTTTCCTACCGGGGGGCGGTTCAACGGACTTTTTGTTACCCGAGCATCTGGACCTGGCGCTGGATTATGATGCCATCGGTAAAGCAGGGAGTCGGCTGGGGACCGGGACCATGATCATATTGGATGATAAGACCTGTCCTGTAGGTATGGTGGGAAACCTCATTAAGTTTTTCGCCCATGAGTCCTGTGGCTGGTGTACACCTTGCAGAGAAGGACTGCCCTGGGTGAATACGATTTTAAGTGAATTCGAAGATGGCCGCGGGACTGAAAAAGACCTCGCCATACTGCACGATCATGTAGATTACTTAGGGCCAGGTCGCACTTTTTGTGCCCTGGCGCCAGGAGCGGCGGCTCCGCTGGGTAGTGGATTAAAACATTTCAAAGAAGATTTTGAGCGGCATATTAAAGACCAGCGGTGCTCATACAAAGGCGTGTGAGTTACCGTATTCAGGTGGTTTGGAGAGATTTGATGGCCAAAATTGTTATTGACGGGAAGACATACGAAGCGAATCCCGATAACAATCTGCTGCAGGAATGCCTGTCGCAGGGCCTTGATTTGCCTTATTTTTGTTGGCATCCCTGTCTTGGTTCGGTAGGCGCGTGCCGCCAGTGTGCAGTCAAACAATACCGCGATGCGGATGATAAAAATGGCATGCTGGTCATGGCCTGCATGGCACCGGCAACCGACGGTGCCATCATCTCTATTGAAGACGAACAGGCCAGGGCATTTCGCGCCAGCGTAATTGAAGGATTGATGACTAGCCACCCGCACGACTGTCCGGTCTGTGAGGAAGGCGGTGAATGTCATCTGCAGGATATGACATTGATGTCCGGGCACACCTATCGGCGTTATGACAAGAAAAAGGTCACTCATCGCAATCAGGATTTAGGTCCCTTTATCAATCACGAAATGAATCGCTGTATTACCTGCTATCGCTGTGTCAGGTATTACAAGGACTACGCCGGTGGCACCGATCTAGCGGCGCAGGCCTCACATCACCATACCTATTTTGGTCGCCATCGAGATGGCGTTCTGGAAAGTGAGTTTAGTGGCAACCTGGTGGAGGTCTGTCCGACTGGCGTGTTCACCGATCAGACCTTCAGCGCACATTATTCTCGCAAGTGGGATTTACAAACGGCGCCATCGGTCTGTGTGAACTGCGCTGTCGGTTGTAATACAGCACCAGGGGCACGCTATGGCCAGTTACGCCGAATCACTAACCGCTATAATAGCGAGGTGAACGGTTATTTTCTTTGCGACCGGGGTCGGTTTGCTTACGATCATGTCAACTCTCCAGAGAGAATCGCTGCTAGCTATACTAATGATAATGGAATACATAAACCGATAGCCGACGCCAAAGTTGCAGAAAGGCTGTCGTTGATGCAACAGGAAGGCGTGATCGGGATCGGTTCGCCTCGCGCCAGTAACGAGTCTAATTTTGCGCTGCGCTGTTTCGTTGGAGAAGAGAATTTTTATACTGGTTATTCCGATGCTGAGGGTGAGCTAGTCGGTCTAGCGCTAGAGCTACTGCAGGATGCATCTTTCCGCTGCCCCAGTATTCGGGAAGTCGAAGCAGCCGATGCGGTCTTGATACTTGGTGAAGACGTGACTAACGTTGCCCCTCGAATGGCATTGGCGCTACGCCAGGCGGTGCGCAACGAGGCGAAAGAGTTAGCACTGAACGCGCGGATTCCTGAGTGGCAGGATGCAGCTGTCCGGGAACTGGCTCAACAGGATAAGAGCCCATTGAGTATCCTGAGTGGCTATGCCACACGTCTTGATGATATTGCCAGCGACAGTCACATCGACTCCCTGGCTAACCTGGCCAATGTGGGGAATGCTATTGCCAGCAAAATTTCTGCCAAGGCACCAGCAGGCAATAAATTGACAGATGAAGAGGAAAAGCTGGTTGTGAAGATTTCCGCGCAATTGCTTGGGGCGAAAAGGCCACTCGTGATCACCGGTACGGCCAATGAAAATTCGGCCCTGGTTAAAGCGGCGGCAAATGTAGCAAGGGCATTGCAACAAACCCGTAAAGGCACGGAGGCAATCGACCTGGTCGTGCTGGTGCCGGAAGTGAATTCAATCGGTCTGGGTATGCTGGGCAAAGCAAAAAATAGTCTCGGCGCAGCCCTTAAAAAGTTAAAAGATGGCAGTGCAAAAAATGCCGTAATTCTTGAGAACGATTTGTTCCGGCGTACCGCAACAGAGCAGGTGAAAGCGTCTCTAAAAATAGCCAGTTCGGTAGTTGTACTGGACCAGCTGAGTAGCGCAACCTGTAAACAAGCAACCCTTATCCTACCAAGCATGGCTTTTTCTGAGCACGAAGCGACTTACGTCAATTACGAGGGGCGCGCACAACTCAGCTTTCAGGTACAGCGCTGCCATTCTGAAGCCAAACCCGCCTGGCGCTGGCTAAGTGTGGGCAAAGAGCAATCTGTTGAAGGCGTCTTGAACGCCTGTGCTGAATCTGCCAAATCCCTGGCTGGGTTAAAAGATTTGCTGCCCCATCTGGCGATCTCTGCCGAGGGCGTAAAGGTGCCGCGTCAATCCCATCGCTACAGTGGGCGCACCGCCATGAAGGCGAACCTGAATGTACACGAACCAAAACAGCCAACGGATGAAGAGTCTGTAATGGCCTTCTCCATGGAGGGGGTTTCACCGCTGCGGGACGCCACCGTTCTCGCTTCTTCCTGGGCACCCCAGTGGAACTCCAACCAGTCCATTGCCAAGTTTCAACGGGAAATAAATGGCGAGTTAAAACAGGGCAATCCGGGAATTCATCTGCTTGCCAGAAAAGCCAAAAAAGCCGGGGCAGGTGAGTTCTTCGCGGTAGAAAAAGCACAGAAAAAAAATGCTCGTAGTTTTTACGTCATTCCCGCATGGCAAATATTTGGCAGTGATGAGCTAAGCGCGCAATCAAATAATATCCAACAGAGAATGACCGCTGCTTACGGGGCCCTATCTCCTGAGGATGCGAAAAAGTTAAATCTTAAACAGGGTGACATGCTCAAACTGGATAATAAGACGCTGAGCGCTGAACTGGCAGTCTGTATCCGCTCAAGAATGAAGAGCGGCACCGTAGCAGTGTATTGTGGTGATAGTGAAGTCAACAAATACGATCTGGGTGCTGCCGTTAAATTAAGCAAGTCAAACCAGACCGGCGAGAGTAACGCATTGGCTGGATTGATCGTAAGTGACCTGTATGAAGAGGGCGGTTAGAAGATGACCTTTGAAGTAGGCTCAATTCTAAATATCGGTGCAATTTTAGCTGTAGTAATTGGTGTTGCAGCGATGCTGATCTGGGTTGAACGGCGCTTGCTGAGCCTCTGGCAGGACCGCCTGGGCCCGAACAGAGTCGGATGGTTCGGCTTGATGCAGGTGGTTGCCGACATGGTAAAAATTTTTAACAAAGAAGATTGGGTGCCACCTTTTTCAGACAGATTCGTCTTCGTACTGGCTCCAGCGATCATCATGACAGTGATTTTGTTGAGTTTCGGTGTAATTCCTTTTGCGCCGGGAGTTGGCATAGCTGATTCCAATGTAGGTGTGCTCTTCGTACTGGCGATGGCATCCCTGGGTGCCTATAGCGTCATGTTAGGCGGCCTGTCCTCGGATAATAAATATGCCTTGCTTGGCAGTCTTCGCGCTGCAGCTCAAATGGTGAGCTATGAAGTTTTTATGGGTATTTCCATGCTGGGTGTTGTCGCACTGACGGGGAGTTTTGATCTACGCGAAATCGTGTTAGCCCAGGCTGATGGCTGGTATGTTATTCCACAGTTTGTCGGATTTGTTATTTTTCTGATTGCCGGTGTCGCGGAAAGTCATCGCCTGCCATTCGATATACCTGAGGCCGATCAGGAAATTGTTGCTGGTTATCACACCGAATACTCGGGAATGAAATTTGGCATGTTTTTTGTGGGCGAATACCTTGGCCTGGTCCTGGTGTCCTCGCTTATCACGGTATTGTTCTTCGGTGGTTGGATGGGGCCGGGATTCCTGCCGCCGGTAATCTGGTTTGCAGCCAAGGCCTTCGTTTTTATTTGTTTCTTTATCTTGCTGCGCGCGGCGATACCACGTCCGCGCTATGACCAGTTAATGTCTTACGGGTGGTTGTTTCTGTTGCCTTTATCGCTGATAAATTTACTGGTTACCGCTTTTATAATTTTGAGTTCGCAATAAATGAATAGAGTTGCGGGAGAAAATAATGTTAACGCTGATTAAAGACACCTTGATCAGTCAGGTAGTTACGCTCTGGAAAGTATTTCTGCATACTTTCGCTAAAGCCGATACGGTTGAATACCCAGATGAACAGCCACATATGTTCTCACGCTGGCGTGGAAGAATCATTCTGAGCCGGGACCCGGATGGAGAAGAGCGCTGCGTAGCCTGTAATTTGTGTGCAGTGGCTTGTCCGGTTGATTGCATTGCCCTGCAAAAGGCCGAGGATGACGCGGGTCGCTGGTGTCCGGAATTCTTCCGCATTAATTTTTCCCGTTGCATTATGTGCGGTTTCTGCGAAGAAGCTTGTCCCACCAATGCGATTCAGCTAACGCCGGATTTTGAAATGGCTGAGTATGAGCGGCAAGACATGGTGTGGGAAAAAGAGAACCTGCTGATCAACGGCACGGGAAAATACCACGACTATAATTTTTATCGCGTATCCGGTATGAAAATTCACGGCAAGGATAAGGGCGAAGGCCTGAATGAAGCGCCTCCGGTAGATGTAAGGAGCTTACTGCCATGATCATACTATTCTACATTGCAGCGATTGTTGCGGTGATCTCAACACTCTGTGTGATATTGCAAAGCAATATTGTCCACGCACTGATCTATCTTATTCTCTCCCTGCTTGCCGTTGCTGTCATCTTTTATGTGTTAGGTGCGCCGTTTGCTGCAATGCTTGAGGCGATAGTGTATGCCGGGGCAATCATGGTGCTGTTCCTGTTCGTTATCATGATGCTGAACCTGGGAAAAATAAGTACTGATCAGGAGCGCAGCTGGATGAAGAGCAGTGGCTGGGTTGCGCCGGGTATTATGGCGGCCATCCTGCTAGCCCAGTTACTGAACGTGCTCGGGGATTATGAATATGATCTTGTGCCGGTTGAAGTGGGTGTGATGGAAGTCAGTACCTTGTTATTTGGCCCCTATGTCCTGGCGGTAGAGCTGGCTTCTATTTTATTGCTTGCAGGTCTGGTCAGTGCCTATCACCTGGCAAAAAAATAAGAGAAAACTATGCAAACCATTCCAATAGAACACGGCTTAATACTCGCCAGCATACTCTTTTCTCTAGGTCTGATCGGTGTGTTGACCCGGCGCAATGTAATTTTCGTGTTGATGTCACTGGAAGTTATGCTCAACGCCACTGGACTGGCTTTTATTGTGGCTTCTTCGCGTTGGGGGCATGCCGAAGGGCAGGTCATGTTCCTGGTAATACTGACGCTGGCTGCAGCGGAAGTGGCAATTGGACTGGGATTGATCATACAAATGTATCGCCGCCATCAGACTGTCGATATCAGTGTGTTAAGTGAAATGAAGGGTTAAAGACATTAGTTAAGGACATGTAGATTGTGATTGATTTTATCTGGCTATTACCGACTTTCCCGCTGCTGGGCTTTCTGAGCCTGGTGTTGACGGGTGGTAATATGCCGAAAAAAGCCAGCGCCTGGATTGGGGCTGGATCAGTTGGTCTTTCCTTCATGCTTGCAGCGATTATTGCGGTGCAGTTTCTCGGATCAGGCGAAGAATTTGCGGTGCGCCATGTTTGGACCTGGATGGCAGTGGGCGATTTCACGCCCGGATTTACCTTTTACTTAGACGGTCTGGCACTGGTAATGATGCTAATCATCACCGGCGTGGGATTTTTGATCCATCTGTATTCAACTGGATTCATGGTGGATGACCCCGGCTATGCGCGCTTCTTCTCTTACATGAATCTGTTTATTGCCGCGATGCTGATGTTGGTGCTGGCCGACAATTTAGTCCTGCTCTATCTCGGTTGGGAGGGGGTGGGTCTATGCAGCTACCTGTTGATTGGATTCTGGTATACCAACCCGGAAAACGGCTACGCAGCGCGCAAGGCATTCGTGGTTACCCGCGTAGGTGACACGGCCATGGCCATCGGCTTGTTCCTGTTGTTCTCCCAATTTGGAACGCTGAATATCCAGGAAATATTGGTCAATGCCGAGGAACAGTGGGTTACCGGCTCTGGCCTGGCAGTGGCAGCGGCCTTGTTGCTGCTTGGTGGAGCCGTAGGCAAATCTGCCCAATTACCTCTGCAAACCTGGCTGCCTGATGCAATGGCAGGACCCACCCCAATCAGTGCACTCATTCATGCAGCAACCATGGTAACCGCCGGTGTTTATCTGGTTGCCCGTACCCATATTTTGTTTGAGTTGGCACCTTCGGTGCAGATGCTAGTTGCAGTGATTGGATTGATAACACTATTAATGGCTGGCTTTACCGCCTTAACACAGCATGACATTAAACGCATACTGGCTTATTCAACTATCAGTCAGATCGGTTATATGTTCCTTGGGCTGGGAGTTGGAGCCTGGTCCGCAGCAATCTTTCATCTGATGACCCATGCGTTTTTCAAGGCACTGCTATTCCTCGGGGCTGGTACAGTGATTCTCAGCCTGCATCACGAGCATGATATTTTTAAGATGGGAGGAAAGTGGAAAAAGCTCCCAATCGCTTTCGCTTCCTTCATGATCGGCAGTTTAGCTTTGGCCGCCTTTCCCTTTACCTCCGGCTACTTTAGTAAGGATGAAATCCTTCTGGCTGCTCTTGCCGTGGAGGGGCCGGGCCTGTGGCTGTGGATGGGTGGTGTAGCCGGTGCTTTTCTTACCGGGCTCTACAGTTTTCGGCTGGTATTTGTGGTCTTTTTCGGAGAGAGCAAGGATCATCATGATGCCAGCGAAGTCGCCGGCATCAGCATGGCGGCGCCACTTATTATCCTTATGGTTTTTTCAGTTCTTGGTGGGTTGATCCAGGTTCCGGTCGAGTCAGTGTTTGATCATGGTGAGGTGCACGAAGAGCACCATGCCAGTTTTCTGATGCATGCCATCATGATCGCCGTACCACTGATGGGGATAGGCATCAGTTATTTGTTTTATGGTGCAAAAACTTTCTCCACTGATCGACTCATGTCCTCTAGTGTGGCAAAAACTCTGCATCGCTTCTGGTTCAGTGGATGGGGATTAGATGCGCTCTACCAACACTTGCTGGTTAATCCCTTTTTGTTTCTGGCACGCATCAACCGGGATGATCTGATTGATAAATTCTATGCTTTGCTGGTGATTTTAACCCGTGCCGCCAACGGCATGATCGCCCAGACTCAGACAGGAAATTTACGCTGGTATGCACTTAGTGTCGCGGCAGGGCTTGTGTTGTTAATGACACTGGGAGTTCTATTGTGATTCTGGTATGGTTAATTGCCATTCTGTTTATCGGCGGTCTGCTGGCCTGGGTTGCCGAACGCATTGACGATAAACTGCCGCGAGTAATCGCCCTGGTTACTCTGCTGGTGGATTTTTTGCTGATGCTAACCCTGCTCAATGCCGGTGATAGTGGTGACGGCTCCTGGCTGGTATTACTCAAGACAGACTGGATGCCAAGATTTGGCATTTCATTCTATCTCGGCGCCGATGGTTTGAGTGTATTGCTTTTACTGCTAACAGCGTTCCTTGGAATTATTGCCTGCGGTTCGGCCTGGGATGAGATCAAGGAAAGAACAGGCTTCTTTTATTTTAATTTGTTGTGGACTCTCGCCGGCGTACTCGGCGTCTTCACAGCGCTGGATTTGTTCCTGTTTTTCTTCTTCTGGGAGGTCATGCTGATCCCCATGTATTTCATCATCGCGATCTGGGGGCATGAGAACAAACACTATGCCGCGATGAAGTTTTTCCTGTTCACCCAGGTCACCGGCATGCTGATGCTGGTGTCCATATTGCTGCTGGCTTATTTCCACTTCGTTCAATTTGGCGCCTTCAGCTTCGATTATTTTGCTTTGCAGAATGTGAGTATCGGCGGCCAGCTTGAGATACTGGCGATGCTGGGCTTTTTTATCGCTTTTGCTACCAAACTGCCGAGTGTCCCTTTTCATTCCTGGTTGCCCGATGCACATAGCCAGGCACCTACCGCAGGTAGTGTGATTCTGGCTGGTGTGTTATTGAAAACCGGTGCCTACGGTCTGATTCGCTTTGCCGTTCCCCTGTTTCCAGAAGCGTCTATGAACTTTGCGCCAATCGCTATGACCCTGGCGGTAATCAGCATTCTGTACTGTGCCAAGGTCGCTTTCGCACAGTCTGATATCAAACGCCTCATCGCCTATACCAGTGTCAGTCACATGGGCTTTGTCATGCTGGGAGTTTATGCCTGGAATGCCTTGGCACTGCAGGGAGCAATAATGACAATGTTGGCGCATGGGCTAAGTGCCGCTGCGCTGTTCATGCTGGCAGGTGGATTGCAACACCGAATCCATACCCGGGATATGAATGACATGGGTGGATTCTGGGCGCGCGTACCCCGCATGTCCGCTGTTGCCTTGTTCTTTTCCATAGCCGCGTTGGGCATGCCGGGCCTGGGAAATTTTATCGGCGAGTTTCTCGCGTTACTCGGTGCATTCCAGGCCAGCATACCGCTGACAGCGCTGGCTGCACTGGGCCTGATTTTCGCCTCTGTCTATTCCCTGTGGGTGATACAAAAGGTGTTTCAGGGAGAAGTCAAAGCCAGCAATTTTGATGAATCACTGTTAAGTGATTTAAACCGCCGCGAATTGGTTTTTTACGGCGCTATGATATTCGGGCTGGTATGGATGGGAATGTACCCGCAATCGTTTTTAAATCTCTCTAACGACGCATTGGCCGGCATGCTTGAAAACGCTCAACAAGTAACCACTACTTTGACGCAGGGGCAGCTATGATTTTTTCTGATCTACTGCCTTTATTACCGCTGTTGGTGGTGACAGCTACGGCTGTTGTCGTCATGCTGTTGATAGCGATAAAGCGCAGTCATGTTATCAGCTGTGCTGCCACCACGATTGGTTTGTTAATTGCCGCAATCATTGCCGCGGTAATGATGCCCTATACTAATCAGCAGATTACACCCTTGTTAATTATCGATCAGTACAGTCTCTTCTTTACCGTGACAGTCTGTCTGACGGCCCTGGCTATTTCCATTTTGAGTTTTCCTTATCTGCGGAATTTAGATGACCATATGGAAGAATATTATTTGCTGCTAGCTGTTGCCACCATTGGTGCGATAGTAATGGTCAGCAGTAATCATTTTATCAGCGCGATACTTGGTATTGAGACATTGAGCATGTCCTTGTATGGCATGATTGCCTATCCCATACACAGTAAGAATGCAGCGAAGTATCCGCTGGAGGCGTCACTGAAGTATCTGGTTCTTTCGGCCGTGTCATCGGGTGCTCTGCTGTTTGGCATGGCATTAATCTATGCACAGACAGGTAGTCTGGAATATGATGGATTGGCGGTATTGAGCGCCAATGGAGCAGAAGCAAGCACCGGGTTAAGTGAGAATTTCTATGTTATTGCCCTGATATTGCTTTCAGCTGGCATGGCTTTCAAGTTGTCACTGGCCCCATTTCACATATGGACACCGGATGTCTATGAGGGGGCGCCATTGCCAGCGACCGCCTATCTTGCGACGATCGGTAAAGCCGCCATGTTCGTCATACTGCTGCGGTATTTCGTTGCAGCCGGTGCGCTGGGTTATGGTTCAGTAGTAGCTGTATTTTCCCTGATTGCAGCCTTATCAATACTGGCAGGGAATTTATTAGCCCTCCTCCAGGATAATGTAAAACGGATACTGGCCTACTCCTCCATAGCCCACATGGGATATCTATTGATCGCCTTAATCGCTACCAATTTTACCGACGGAACAGTCAGCGTTGAGGCGGTCACATTCTATCTGCTTGCTTATATCATCATGTCACTCGGTGCGTTTGGTGTCGCCTCCATCGTCTCCTCAAGTGAAAAGGAGTTAGATGCTATTGATGATTACAAGGGATTGTTCTGGCGCAATCCCTGGCTCGCGTTAATTTTTACTGGCATGTTGTTATCCCTGGCCGGAATTCCTCTGACTGTTGGCTTTATAGGTAAATTTTACTTGTTTGCCGCCGGCGTTGAGTCCGCTTTGTGGGTGTTACTGGTGGTGCTTATTGTGGGGAGCGGAATCGGGCTCTATTATTATCTGCGCATTGTGTATCGCATGCTGATGCCAGCGCCGGAGTCTCTAGATATCAAGCCTGGCGGGCTTGAGAATGTCGGGCCCTTCGGCGTACTGTTGATCCTGCTTCTCCTGTTGCTGCTGCTGGGCATTTACCCCACACCGGTTATGTCGCTGATTCAATCCATTGCGATTTTCATCTAATCTGCTACAGAATAGTTTTTAATTACTATCTGCAGGCTACACGTTTTGGACCGTATGCAATTAATCAGAGGTGCCTTTACTAAATCCAGCAAATTAGTTCAAAGCCTCTCGGTTGCACTGGGGGCTGTCTTAATATTATGGACAGTAAATCTGCTTAGCCAGGACAAGCTGGAACAAAGCAGGCTTGAGTTTGACCGGCAGAACCTGTACCAGTTCTTTGCAGAGGAAAGCTATGATAACGACCTGGTCCTCGATACGTATTATCTGTCGGCCCAGGAAGAGCAGGAAAACCTGATTAACAAGCACCTGCTTGGATTGCAGCGTGACCGTCTTGCCTATTTGGCAAAATCAGGGGGGGAGGTTGTTGCCATTGCGGTACCCGCAACAGCAGATGATGGATTCAACGGCACGGTAGATTTACTGATTGCTGTAGATATGGTGGGCCGCATAAGTGCGGCACGGGTTATCCAGGACATCGACTCCGATGAACTCTACGGCATTGTAGATGTAATCGAATCGCAGTGGATGAAGGAGTTCACCGGTAATACCATGCGCGACACAGAACGCATCGCCTTGCAGACCATATCGCCTAAAAATGAATACGATCAGTTTGTTGGTGCCTCTGTGACACCAAAAACTGTTGCTGACAGAATTTACAATGCGCTAGTATTTTTTCAATCCAACAGAATTGAACTGATGACCGGAGGACATTGATTGCCATTTAAAGATCACTTTTCAGGGCATGCTTCCAGTTATGCAGAATCCCGGCCGAGTTACCCCGATGACCTCTTTGTCTATTTATACTCCCTGGTTGAGGAAAGGGCGCCAGACTTCGATATGAGCCTCGACTGGACACTTGATTCACTGAAGAGCTACATCATGTCATGGTCAGCGCTGCGCAGGTATATGCAGCAGCATGGGGAGAATCCGCTGGATTTAGTAGAACAAGACTATGCAGAAGCCTGGTCGCAGAGCGCGACTAGAAAAGTTTCCTGGCCACTCAGTATGCGCATAGGTCGATTGGCATAGCAGCCTACTAGGAGTACGGGACAAAGGGCGAGCTTGGTATTAAATTCCAATCGGACTATCATGACCCTGTTTTAACCGGTGGTCAGGTAATCAGCGTGAGCTTAAGAAAAATCTCGGTAATTGGTGGTGGCAGCTTTGGCACCGTAATTGCCAATATTACAGCAGAGAATGGCTGTGAAGTGACTTTCTGGATGCGTAGTGAAGAACTGGTTGCCGATGTAAACCAACACCATGAGAATACCCAGTATCTACCTGGTTACATATTAAATAAGGGCGTCATTGCCACCAATAATATGCAGACTGCCGTAGAGAGCAGCGAACTCATTTTCGTTGCAGTACCCAGCAATTCCTTCCGAGCAGTGGTCAAAACTGTCATGCAATACGCTGCGCCCCAAGTGACCCTGGTTAGTACGACAAAAGGGGTGGAAGCGGGGAGCTTCATGCTGATGAGTCAGATTTTGAGCGAAGAGGCACCCGACGCTAGTGTCGGAGTGCTTAGTGGGCCTAACCTGGCGAAGGAAATAACTAAAAAGCAGCTAACGGGAACGGTTATTGCGAGCAATGACGAGGAAGTCCGGGATACCGTCAAGAGCGTACTCAAGTCTGAATACTTTCGGGTTTATACAAATGATGACATGTTTGGTGTCGAACTGGGGGGGTCGTTAAAGAATATCTATGCGATTATTGCCGGGATAGCAGCGGCTATCGGTATGGGGCATAACACCAACAGCATGCTGGTAACGCGAAGTCTTACTGAAATGGCCAGATTCGGGCGTGAATTGGGGGCTGACCCGATGACCTTTCTGGGGCTGGCAGGAGTTGGTGATCTAATAGTAACCTGTTCCACACCCCTGAGCAGGAACTATCGAATGGGCTTTGCCCTGGGGCAGGGGAAGAGTCTGGAGGAGTCGCTGGAAGAAATTGGTCAGGTGGTGGAAGGAGTGAACACGGTCAAACTGGTAAAAGAAAAAGCGGATGAGCTGGGCGTTTACATGCCCCTGGCAGATGGTTTATTTCAAATCATCTACAATAGTGATTCGATTAATAATATTATATCCTCTCTGATGTTGAGTGAGCAGGCGCTGGATGTGGAATTTGCCGCTAATGATGAGAAAACATTAACTCAAAAGGAGTAAGCATGCCAGAGTCTGACAATCTGGACAGCATCGCCGATAATCTAACAGAAACATCTGCCTGGATTCGAATCATTTTTATGATAGCTTTCTGTGTTGTCCTTTATTTTGTACTTGCACCCATTATTTTAGTGCTAATGCTGGCACAGGCAGTTTTCACTGTAATTACCGGTGATGCCAACAGGAACCTGAGATTTTTTGGCTCGGCGCTGACCAAATATGTTAGCCAGATATTGGAGTTTATCAGCTATAATTCCGAACTCGAGCCCTTTCCATTTTCAGATTTTCCGAATGTTGAAGAGGATGAAGAGGGTTCGGTTGCAAGAACGGTAGAAAAGCCTGCAGTGAAAAAAGCGACACGCAAAGCAAAACCTGCTGGCAGGAAAAAGGTTGCCAAGAAAAAACCAAAGACTACCCTTAAGAAAACTACTGGTAATTAGATTTGCAGATGTTATACGGAGATGTTATTTAGATGTTAGTTTCCCTGGTAAGACACGGTATTGCAGAGGAAGGCAGTCCGGATGCGGACCGCAAGCTCTCCGCGCAAGGTCTCTCACAATCCAGAACAGTAGCCGAAAAATTCAAACTTTACACACCCGTTGTGGATATCGCGATTACGAGTCCCTACGAGCGAGCAAAACAGACCGCTGCGGTATTTAGCCAGGTGTTCCCGGATTTAAATTTTGAAGTAAACGAGCTGCTTGTACCGGATGCAGATGCCTATGACGTGATGCAAATAATCGAGCAATCTGGTATTGAGCATTTGTTGCTGGTTGGTCACAATCCGCTGATGTCCAGATTATTCTCACTGATGATTGACGGTATAGCAGAAACAATGCGACCGTTCGGGACGAGTAATCTGGTGTGTATCGAGATGGATCTGGTTGCACCTGGATGCGGGGAAATCCAATATACAATGGAGTCATGAAGTGTGAAATCTGTCGTATTTGTTAAATTCTTGATCAAGCTACTGGTATGTACTTTACCTCTTGCCGCCTATGGGCAAATCACACCCGCTTTGCCTGGTTACCAGGATCATCCAGTATTGAATAAATTCCCTGATTCGGTCATCGTGGAACATGAATTCAGCGAAGATGTGAACTACCGATTTGTCCTTAGTAGCTTGCAACGAACAGCAGGGCAAGTGGTACCAGAAAATTCCGAGCGTTTGCGAGGTGGCGTCACCAAGATTACTTATGAGGTTTCGGGCGAGTTTAACGGGGCTGATGTATACCAGTTTTTTCGCGAGCAAATTGCTGAGCGCGGTTACGAAGAAGCCTTCAGTTGTGAGGGGCGCGCCTGTGGCAGCAGCAACTATTGGGCTAATGATATTTTTAGAAACCGGATACTCTACGGACCAGAAAGAAATCAATATTATATTGCGATGACGGCCGAGACTGGGGCGGAGAGTAAGAGCCACGTTGCACTTTATATTATCACGCGGGGAAATCGAAGGCTTTATGCCTATCTTGAAATTGTCGATGTTGGAGAGCCACTGGAACTTCCCGTCGTGTCCGATCCGAGCGCTATCCTGGATTCCTTTAGACAAGATCAAACTCTGGTGTTGACGTCAGTGAGCTTTGCTAATGACGAGCTGCTTGTTGGGCAATCTGATTTGACCCTGGCAGTCCAGCTTTTACAAATGGCGCCAGAACTATCCGTATACGTGGTTGCACATTTACGGGAAGAAGTACCGTTAGCGACTTTACTGCAACGATCCCTTGCCAGAGCCGAGTCGGTGGTAGAACGCTTGATACAATTGGGCATAAGAGTTGATAGGTTGAATCCGCAAGGCCTGGGTCCATTGGTCCCACAATGTGTTCAGGATAGTTGTGCCGACAGAATAGAGTTGGTTATTCAGTAGTCCCGCTGGTTCAATTCTGGATGAAAATACCTGTAGTGACTTGATTGCGCTTACTTGTTTAATAGTGACAAGAATTCATTGCGAGTGCTTTGACTATTTCTGAACGCACCCAGCATGCAGGAAGTGGTCATCACTGAGTTTTGTTTCTCCACGCCGCGCATCATCATGCACATGTGCTGGGCTTCGATTATCACTGCAGCACCTGCTGCACCTGTTTTATCAATAATTGTATTGGCAATCTCGTTAGTCAGGTTTTCCTGTATCTGCAATCGACGAGCATAGATATCAACAAGGCGGGCAATCTTTGATAAACCTAAAACTTTGCCTTTAGGTATATAAGCGACATGGCACTTGCCGATAAAAGGTAAGAGATGGTGTTCACACATGGAATACAACTCGATATCTTTAACGATCACCATTTCATCGGTGTCAGATGGGAACAGCGCGTTATTAATAATCTGGTCAACATCTGCAGCATAGCCCTGCATCAGGAAAGTCATGGCATTGGCTGCGCGTCTAGGCGTTTCGATTAAACCCGCTCTATCAGGATCTTCACCGATCTGTTTAATAATTTCCAGGTAAGCTTTTTCCATGATTATTGTAGCTCTTTCGGGATAAACTGAATGTGTTGGCTACCCTACGATAACACCAGGAATTGGTAAAGTAGTTTTTCCTCGTTGGTAATTTGGCTTGTGATACAAATAGCAACATATCTTGAAAATACCGTGCGTCGGTTTGAGAGTGAGGATTTGTGTTACGCCCATGGAACTGAGAATGCCCGGGATGAAGCGGTTTATCTTGTTCTGTGCACTCTGGGTATGCCGTTTGACGCTGATACTCTTAGTCTGCAGAAACCCATTTCTCCAGAGCAGTTGGAGTTACTCGATGAGCGCGTGCGGTGCCGCATCGAAAAGAGAATCCCGGTAGCATATCTGGTTGGCAAGGCATGGTTTGCCGGTCATTCATTTCGATGTGATGAACGTGCCTTGATACCACGTTCCCCGATCGCTGAACTAATCCGTAACCGTTTTGAGCCGTTGTTGAAGAAGAATCCGACTCGCATACTGGACTTGTGCACAGGGGGCGGGTGTATCGGCATCGCCTGTGCACTTGAATTCACTCAAAGTTATGTCGATCTGGTAGACATTTCAGCGGATGCTTTGACCCTGGCAGCAGAAAACGTCAGGGATCATCGTCTGGGAGAGAGGGTTACAACGTGGGAATCTGATCTATTCGCTAGTTTACCAGGGCAGGTATCCTACGATCTTTTGGTTTGCAACCCACCCTATGTAGCTGCATCGGAGCTGGTACAACTACCAGCAGAGTTCAAGCAGGAACCGCGCATGGGATTGTTTAGCGAAGAGCAGGGGCTCGCAATACCGGTCAGGATTTTGCGCCAAGCAGCCGATTTCCTTTCACCAGATGGCCTGCTGATTATGGAAGTTGGCAGCAGTAGCGAGAGTTTATTGGCACGACTGGGTGCAGTGCCGTTACTCTGGCTTGAGTTTGAATATGGCGGTGATGGCGTGTTTGCACTGACTGCAGAGCAATTGCAACAGTACAGAGAAAGCTTTAGTTAATTAGTGTACAATGCCCTGCTTTTTGCAGCCGCTTCAGATTTCATTCTAGTACCTCGACCAAGGTTAATTTTGGAGTGCAGAGTTCACCAGTATGTTCAGTGTTAGGCGCAGTAACGCAGGCCTAGCACCGCTAAGTCAAGTTGCTGCAACGCCACAATGGACATACTGGTGAACTCCCGAAGGGCGGGCCTCTCAGCATTCA
>PVBE010131836.1_pt1 | contig 61410 bp, 62 predicted proteins | sample 1631181 | NCBI WGS metagenome assembly PVBE01 (sample SAMN08397723, study PRJNA350692) | Marine metagenome, whole genome shotgun sequencing project. | isolation source: water | place: Pacific Ocean | collected 2012-04
AGGCCGCACAGCTCGCTAGGCTATCGGCCTCCAGCTCCTGAAACAAAAGAACCATGGCCTCCGGGCTTCGCTCCGCTTCGCCCTTCGTCCATGGTTCCAGGACTCTCATAGGAAATGGTACAACTATCGGGGGCAGGTCAATATGAAACCGGCCCCGCCGAAGAGCGGCCTTTCCGGAGTAAGAGGAAACCGGAAAATTCTTCTCGTGGCCGGCGCTTTTGTTTCCTCTGCCGGCCCCGGTTCGTCTGGCTTCGCTGTCAGCTGCGCTTCCACGTCTCCGCTTTCACTTCATCATCGACGGGCTTTGTTTCGGCTCGATTTTTTTGTTCTCCTTCAGCGACAATAAAATATTTGCCAGCCATTTCTCGTCGTTTCTCCCGGCATAGTCCGCCCTGAATGATCACGGCGCCTCCGGGCGCGGCATGTCGTCCGGCGGTGAGGCGACGACGACGAATTCCAGATCGACGTTTCCGGGATTTTCGATTCCGTGCATCACGCCGGGCGGGATGAAGATCACGGCTCCGGGTTCGCATATATGCGCTTTATCGTCCAGGGTGACCCGCGCCGCTCCCTTGAGTATGTAATAGATATTTTCGGCCCGATCATGTTTATGCGCTTCCGCATAGCCGCCGGGCTGATATATCGAAATCCGAAAATCAAAGTGGCGGATCTCCGAGTTTTCGGGGGCGACAAGCATCTTGGAGAGCGCGTTATAGTGGGCGGGAGGCGCCAACCAGGGTTTTTCCTCTTGCCTGAAAATGAGAGCATCCATGAAAAGCTCATGAGTAGGGAAAGATAGATGTTTCTTCATTGAACGGCCGTTATTATGATACGTTCCGCAACGCCTGGAAAAGAGCATCCTCTCATATTAAGGAATTGACTCATGGAAATCGTTCGAAGCCGTGATCTGGGCCTCTTTGCACCCAACTACGATATGGAAGCGGACGAGGTGGAGGGGTATCTCGAATGGCTCCACGGCGAGCACCTTCCGCGGACGCTGGTCGAGGGGTCGTTTTCGGCCATCTCCCACTACGAGGCGATTGAGGCGCCAAAACGATTCCAGCTGTTGGAAATCATGCCCTCCTACTCCAGTTTTCACAGCGCCGGAAGGCTGGAGGCGGCAAAACGCCTTCCCGCCAGCGTCGCGGAAATGATGGCGCTTCGGCTCGGCCAGGTTCGAAGCCATTACGCCGAGGTGTCGCGGGCGGATGGGCCGGCTGCATCAGGCCCGGGCCTGGCCATCGGGCCGGCGGTATGTTTACTACGTTTTTCGGTCGCCCTGGAAGCGCGGCCCGATTTTAATGCTTGGCTCGGGCGTGAGCATTTCGGCGAGGCCGCCAATATCGAAGGGCTGCGCTCTTTCCGCCGCTACCTGGCGGTGGAGGGAGAGCCGAAAAATCTTCTCTTGTACGAGTTCGATTACGAGGAGGCCCTTCTGGCCGGGAGCGTCGAGCGGACCTGGACAACCCCATGGGCGGAGAAAATCTCCCCGTCGGTGGTGCACGACGTAAACTCGCGGGTTCTCTACCGCCGGATATGGAGCCAAGGTTAGTCCCTTTTTTCACTCGATAATCGTCCTTGCTCCGATGGCCGGTTCCCCGTGGCCCAGGCCGGGCAGCTCCCACACCCCCGCGCCGACGGGGTTTCCTTCACCCTGAATATTCGCGTCGATGACACACGGCGCATTCGCCTTGATGGCATCCTCCACCGCCTCGCCGAGATCTCTCGCTTTCTCGACCCGGACACCGTTGATACCGGCGCTGCGTGCCATGGCGGCGAAATCGGGATTATAGGGCTCCGATGAGCTCGGGTCCTTGAAATCGGTGACGAGTTCCCGCCCATCGAGATAGCCGCGCTGCAGGCCGCGGATGGAAGCGTACGCGTAGTTGTTCCATACCACCCAAATAGCGGGAATTTTGTATTCGACCGCTGTGGCGATGACGTTTGCGTGCATGAGGAAGGCGCCGTCTCCGCACACCGACAGGCAGGGTCTTCCCGGGGCGGCGATAGCGGCCCCCAAAACGCCCGCCACTCCGAAACCCATGGCCCCGAAACCCATGGACCCGATGAGCGAGAGCGGGTTTTTGGGGGTGCAATACTGGATGAGCCAGTTATGGTGAACGCCCACGTCGCTCACTAGGATGGCGTCGTCGGGGAGCACTTTATCGATTTCGTGCGCCGCGCGCTGTGGGTGAATCGGGGTGGTGTCCTGCTGGTAGCCGGGAGCGGTCCATTCCTCCCATTCGTTTCGCCAGCCGTCGATATCGCGGAGCCAGGCCTCCCTGGCCGCGGGAATCTCGTTTTTCGTTTTCCGGGCGTCGAGTTCGTCGAGCACCTGCCCGAGGAAAGTCCGAACGTCGGCCATGAGGCCGAGGGCAACGGGGTAGTTGCGAGCGATTTCCTCGGGGTCGATATCCACATGAATCAACCGGGTGGGAGGAATATTGAAGGAATAGCCCGGGAGCCAGCTGCTCGATGTACGGTCGTCGAACCGGACACCGAGGGCCAGCAGGACATCGGCCTGCCGGGCGGCGTGGTTCGCCGGGTAGGTTCCGTTCCGGGCGATGAGGCCCAGCGATAGCGGATGGTGGGTGTCGATGGCGCCAATGCCGCTCGAGGAGTTCACCACCGGAATCCGGAGCCGCTCGGCCAGCCGGAGCATATCCGCCGCCGCGCCTCCGTACTTGACCCCCTGACCCACCATGATGACGGGGCGTTCGGCCTCAAGGAGCATATCGACCGCCTTTTTTACGCCGTCGGGGTCGGCCCCGCATCGGCACGAGATGTTGGCGTCCCAGTCTTTCGCCTGGGGCATTTCGAGGTCGGTCTCTTCCTTGAAAATATCGAAGGGGACATCGAGGACCACGGGACCCGGGCGGCCGGTGACCATGGTTTTCCAGGCCTGGCGGGTGAAGAGGGGAACCTGCTCGGCCCGGGTGGGCTGGTACACGCGCTTGCAAAAAGGCTTGACGGCCGAGGGAAAATCCGCCTGATAGTGGCGGTAGGCCTCCTGGAAAGCGCCTCTGTTGAACTGATCGGTGGGGATGTTTCCGGTGATGGCGAGGAAGGGGACCGAATCGAAAAAAGCGTTGGCGAGGCTGATGGGCATATTGGCAGAGCCAGGGCCGCAGGAAGTGAAGGTGGCGGCCGGGCGGCCGGCGACCCGGTAGTAAACATCCGCCATGAAACCCGAGACGGATTCGTGGCGGACCGAATAGGAGGTGATTTCGTCTGATCGCTCATAGAGCGCGTCGATGAAACTGATGTTTCCGTGTCCGCAGAGACCGAAAAGGTCGGTAGTCCCTTCCTGAATCAGGTAGTCGGTAATAATTTGACCGCCGTTCATTCGTGTCAAGGTCTCACTCCTTATCGATGTTGATGAAATAAATTTTGTTGATTTTATCCGATCCGGGGGAGCACTTCCCGCCCCAACATCTCGATTATCGCGATACGCTCTTCAAGCCTGAAAGGCATGGCCACGAGAAAAGTCTCGACGTTCATTTCCGCCAGCCCCTCGAACCGGCTAACGACATCGGAGGTCGTGCCTACGATCCCGAACCGATCGATCATGAAGTCGGTTACATATTTGGCGTTCTCCGTGCCGGGTCCCAGGTCGGTTTCGTCGTAATTCTCGCGGAAAGCCCTCGCCTCCGGCAGAAATTCCTCGGGAACCGCGTGATAGGCGACGCGGAAGTTCTGGTTCGCGAATGAGGTGATGCGGGACTTGATGGCCCGGCGCACCTTTTCCCGGTCTTCACCGAAGCTGAGGAGTCCATCGATCCAGACGGGGACGCTGCCCTTCGGCTTTCCGGCGGCGGCCTCCCCCTCGGCCACGCAGCCGCGAACCCATTCGATGGTTTCAGGGGAGAGACCGGCGAGCGTGATCAGGCCGTCCGCGAGTTCTCCGCCCAGCGCAAGTGTTTTTGGACCGCCCGCGGCGAGGTAGACCGGGAGGTCCGGCTTGCGCCAATTGGAGGCGAGGGCTTGCCCCTCAAAATCGACACTTTCTCCGCTCAGGAGTTTTTTTAAAACAGTGAGCGACTCCCGCATGGTGCTCAGGCGAACGGCTTTCTTCCCGATGAGGTGGACGGCGGTGTCTCCCGTACCGACTCCCAGGAGCATCCTGCCGCCCGAAATATCGTCGATCGAGCCGGCGGCGTTCGTGGTTACCGAGAGGTGCCGGGTGAGGGGGTTGGTCACGCATTTTCCGATCGTCGCCTTGGCGGTAATTCGGGAGGCGAGGGCGAGCAGGGTGTAGGGATCGTGAACATGAAACCGGGACAGGGACACGCTGTCCGCGAACAGGATGGGATCAAATCCCAGACCTTCTGATCTTTTAACGAAGTCCAGAATTTCGTCAATCGGCCGAAAATCATGCATGGGTCCGATGTGCAGTCCGACGCGCATCAAATGACTCCAGGAAATTAACTTCGGTGTACCTATCTACTTGAATTTCGACAGCCTGCGGACCATGCCGGCAATGGCGGCGAAAGAAAGGCCTTTCATTGAACCAGAGAGAATAGCATATCAAATTAGGTGCATCCATAAACTTGTGCTTTGATCCTCGGGGCCGCTCCAGTTAGGATGGAAAAGAGGAAATTCGGTGGTCTCTTGGCGGCAACGGGGCAAAATCGGGACCTCGGTCCGATACCCTATCCCGGATTTTGCAGGGTGCGACCTTGAGATGCGTCAATAATTCTTAGTATAGGGGATAGTGAAGATGGGAATTAGTTTCAGCCTCCACCTGGTTCCGGACGACATTGGTTTATTGGCGAAGCGGGCGAGATTCGCCGAAGAGAACGGCTTTGATCAGGTTTGGGTGGCGGAAAGCCATCTCACCTGCCGGGACCACAATGTCGCCCTCGCCGTTGCGATTCAGAATACAACCAACATCAAAATCGGCCCCGGTGTGACAAACCCGGTCCTTCACGACAACTCGGTCGCGGCGAGCACAATCGCCACCCTGGACGAGTTGTCGGGAGGCAGGGTCCTTTTCGGCATCGGCTCGGGAGATACCCCCGTTTACACGCTCGGTAAAAAAATGGCCCGCCTCGCCACCATGCGTACGTCTATTCATCAGATCAGAAGTTTCATCCGGGGCGAGGAGGTTGAGTACGCCGAAGGAGTTAACGTCAAGATATGGAGCCAGCGCGATATTCCCATCTATACCTCGGCGGAAGGGCCCAAGACTCTTCAGATGTCAGGTGAAATCGCCGATGGCGTGATGGTCGGCTCGGGCGTATACGAGGAAACGGTTGGCTGGGTGATGAAGCATCTGGGCGCCGGTATCGCCAACAGGGATGCCGGTCTCGGCGTGCTCGATATCATTTTCGGGGCTGTCGTTTCCGTGGACCGGGACGGTCATGCCGCAAGGGAAAAAGTGAGGTCCCGGGTGGCCAACCGCGCGCATCATAACTTCAGGATGACGCTCGATTCGGTTCCCGAGGAATTTCGGCCCGAAATCCAAAACCTTCTCGATAACTTCGATGTGAGCAACTGGCGGCACCCAAAGCATGTGCCTCTGATTACCGACTACATTCTTGATCGGTTCACGATTACGGGGACTCCCGAAGATTGTGTGAAGCGGATCAAGGAAGTGGAGAGTTATGGCGTGAAATCCATCATGATCGATCCGCCTTCGCAGGATTTTGACGAATCTCTCGAAATGTTTGCGAAAGAAGTATTGCCCCATTGCATTTAACAGGAGATCGGAAATTCCATGTCAGACCGCAGCCGGTTGAGCCACAAGTGGATTACCGAGGAGTTTTATAAGGTCCTCGATGTATACGGTTTTCGCGCGACAATGTTTGTCGAGTGGGGGTTTCGCCCGGCCGATGTAAAACGCACGACGGAGCGAATCAAGGTGCCCGGCTCGGTGGTCAAGGAGTGGGTGAGAACAGCGGCGCAGGAAGAGGCGTTCGCCCGGGAAGCCGAGGCGGCCGGACACCGGCCAAGCGCCGCGGAGCTCTATTACCGCGCCGCCCTCTACTATGGCCCCGCTTGCGGCACCCTTCACACGAACAGCTCCCGGAAGCTTGAGCTCTACGGCAAGATGGTCTCTTGCTACGAAAAATTTATCGGTCTTTTTGACGAGGCGCCTGTAGAGCGGGTGGAGATTCCGTTTGAAAACGGAAAAACCATCCCCGGAATTCTCCAGGCCGTCCCCGGCGTCGAAAACGCTCCCTGTATCCTTGTCGTGCCCGGCATGGACACCATCAAGGAATACATGCCCAGCCCATATCACAACCATTTCCGCCGGCGCGGTCTGGCCACCCTCAGTATCGACGGCCCCGGGCAGGGAGAGAGCAACACCCGGGAAACCTGGGTGACCCTGGATAACTTCGAGCGCGCGGGATCGGCCGCGATCGATTATCTGGAGACCCGCCCCGAGGTGGATGCAAACCGCGTGGGCCTCTACGGATGGAGCATGGGGAGCTACTGGGGGCCGCGCATTGCCGCTCACGACGAACGCCTCAAGGCCTGCGCCGGCGCGATGGGCGTTTATCTTCAGAAAGACACGATTTTCAAGTCCGGAAAGCCCGCTTACCGCGCAAACTATATGTATATGTCCGACATCCATGACGAGGACGAATTCGACGCCATGGCCGAGCAGATGACCCTTGAACCGTTGGCCGGGGAAATACGCTGTCCAACGCTTCTGGCGATGGGGGAATTTGACGAGCTTTGCCCGCTCGAGGACGCCGAGCGTCTTTTCGATATGCTCCAGTGTCCCAAAGAGCTTTGGATCTATGAAAATGAAACGCATACGTTTGGATCGCGGCTTCCCGATTTCTATCTTTCCGTTGCGGACTGGCTTCATGACGCGCTGGAAGGAAAATTCGGGGAAGGCCATGCGAGAAGGCATTTTATCGAGGCCCGTTGATGAAGGGGCGGCGAAAATTTGAATTCACATAGGGGAGTTTTTGCACCATTTGCACACCACATTTTGCAGAAAAGGAGACTAAAATGATGAGGCGAATGGGATGGTTTGGGGTATTGGTGGCTGCTGTATTCATGGTGTCGGGATTTGTTGGCTTGTCCGCCGAAACGGTTTCCGCTCAGAAGCGAATTACGATGAAAGGCGGTCAGATTCGGGGCGTTTATAACAGATGGACGAGCGCCTATGCCGTCTGTCTGACAAAGGAGCTCGCCGGAATCCAGGTGTCCTCCGAATCCTCGACTGGAGCTTCCGAAAAAGATCGTTCGGTGAATTCGGGTGCGGTCGAATTGGCGCTCACTTTTTCGAGCGAATCGTTTTTAGGTGTTGTTTAGCGGCGATGGTAACATAAAAATAAAATAGTTACGAAATAGCTTAGTGGCAAAAGCGCGATATGGGAACCCATGGGTTTCCGATCCCTGGAAGACGGGCTGGATGAGTTTCCGTTTCGCTAAATTGCTCTATGTGATTCCTTTTCTCTTCGCCTATACGCCGATCCTGCTGACCGGTTCCGTGAAGCTGGCGGTATGGGTCATGGGCGCGGCTGTGGTTGGGACGGTCGCATTCTCTGCGTGGACGATGGGATATTTCCTGCGAAGGACCAGCATCGTAGAGTGGCTTGCGGTCGGCGCCGCGGCCGCCATGTACTTTATTCCGGGAAACTTCATTCTTCAGGGAGGGATATCGGGGTACGCGGTGAACCTCGCGGGGGCAGCCTTGCTCGGCGGAGTCTACCTCTGGCAGTGGAGGTCGCCGGTCGCCGCTGCTCCCGCATGATTTTGGTGAATTGGCAGGTGTTTGCATTTTGGGAGTTGATGAATTTTGGGAGGGGAGCATTATGGAAAATGACTCCGGCAGGATGATTGATAGCTCGGACTTGACGAAGGAAATGAACGAGGCTCTCCATTTGGAACCCCGAAAATCCGCCGTGGTGACCATCGATTGTCAGCGCGGGAATTTAGAGCCCGATATCGCTTCGCTCCCTGTGCCCGATTCGGAGTGCGAGCGCGTGATTGCTGGGACGAACCGGCTGCTCTCCCTTGCCCGGAAGTTGGGGATCTCCATCATCCATGTTTATACGGTTTACGAAGAGCCGCTTCTCGGCAAGCACCCTTTCGAGGTGACCATGCTCGAAGCAAGGCAGTCGTTTACACTTCACCGGCAAAGCGATTTCGCGCGCCACAAATCGCCCGGCTCCCCCGAGGGGGAACTCGTCCCGGACCTGGACGTCCGGCCTAACGACTATCTGATCGACAGCAAACGCACTTTCGATATGTTTTACGGGACCCAATTGGAAAGTCTCTTGCGCGGCCTGGGTTCCGAGACGCTTTTCATCGCCGGTTGCAATACGAATACCTGTGTCCTTGCCTCGGTGTTCGGGGCGTATTGCCGTGGTTACCGGATGGTAGTTCCCGAAGATTGCGTCGCATCCGCTTATGGTGAAGACCTGCACCAATTCGCTCTCGCCAATATTCAGCGGCGGCTTGGCTGGGTGCTCACCCTGGATGAACTTGAGGAAAAATTGGGGGCCTCCGCCGGCACCGGCGGAGCGGCCCGATAGGAGAGACCCGAATGACCAGCACCACCGAACCGGAAGTTCGCTACCAGGTCGCTCTGGCGGGCCGGATCCTCGACTTCCTGGGCCAGTCGGACGCAATCTTGGGCTTTGTCGGCGCGCGGGCGGCCGACGGCGCCTCGTTCTGGATGAAGCAGATGCCCATGGGTCTTGATGAGGTGAATCCCGGGGATCTTCTCCGCCTCGACTACGAGGGAAACGTCGTCGAGGGCGAGGGGCGCAAGCACAACGAATGGGTCCTTTTCGCGGCAATGTTCAGGGATCATTCCGAAATGGCGGCTGCTGTCCACACTCACGCGCCTTATTGCCTGGCCGTGGCGGCTCAGGGCAAGAGCATCGAGCCCTTCGATCAGTTCGGAACCTATTTTTACTCAAACGGCGTCCCTCTCTTCGAGGAGACCCCCGATCGGGTTTACACCTTCGAGCTGGCCGAGGCCATTTTGGATCGGATGGGAGATTGCCCCGCATCGATCATCACCTATCACGGCATTTTGACCCATGGCGCGAGTGTCCGGGAGGCGTGTATGCGCGCCGTCTATCTGGAGAAGGCCGCTCGGACCCAACTCCTCGCCTACCAGGGCGGCGCGGCGCGGCCGCTCGACGACGTCCTTGCCCGAAAACTCGGGCTGAATGCGCCCTACGACCTTCTTTACGAATTTTCATGGAATTATTACGAGCGGCAAATCCGCAAGAAGTCTCCCGATTTCGGCGCCTAGCTTTTCTCCGGGCGCCGCTGCCTTGTAGAATGCGTCTCCTCGCTCCCCGTTTTTTTTGAAGGAGAAGTAATGCAGGACGAAAGATATCCCCTGTGCCCGGGTCCCGACCCCGACACCAGAACGCCTCGGCTCAAGGCGCCTCCAGGCGCTTGCGACACGCATGCCCATATTTTCGGCTCCGAGGACAAATACCCCTTGTCCCCGCGGCGTGGCTATACCCCGCCTCTCTGCCCGATAGAGGATTATTTCAAGCTCCACGAAATCCTCGGGATCGAGCGCGGTGTATTGGTTCAGGCAAGCGCCTACGGCACCGATAACGCGATGATCATGGATGCACTCGCCGAAACAGGTGGCCGTCTTCGCGCCGTTGCGGCGGTGAATGGTGCTGTCTCCGACAAAGAGCTTGAGCAAATGAACGATGCAGGCGTGAGGGGTATTCGCATCAACCTGGCCGATCCGGGCGGCAATCCGTTTTCCGGTTTCGATGAAATCGGAAAAATGGCCGACCGCATCAAGGACCTCGGCTGGCACATCGAGTTTCTCATTCATGTGAACGATTTCCCGGATCTCGGGAAAACCATCGCGGCTCTGCCGGTGGATTCGGTATTCGGTCATCTGGGCTACGTGCCCACCTCCGAGGGAATCGACAATCCGGGTTTCCGAGAGTTTCTCGTTCTGGTCCAGGAGGGGCGCACCTGGGTAAAGCTTACGGCGCCGAACCGGATCACCGGACTGGAGCGTCCCCCATACACCGACGTGGACCCGTTCGGGAGGGCGCTGGTGGAGGCCAATCCAGACAGGATGATATGGGGCTCCGACTGGCCCCACGTTTATTTCTTCAAATTCACTCCGAACGATGCCGACCTGCTGGACCAGCTGGGCGACTGGGCGCCGGACGAGGTGGTTTTGAAGAAAATTTTGGTGGACAACCCCGCTTCGTTGTACGGGTTCTAAGGGTGATAAGGATGTTAATCCGACCCTAGCCGGTTGACGCGGTAACAATTTAACTTTTTAGAAATATTAGGAGAGTGACATGCCGGAAGAAAAAGTGGGTCTGGGAGTCATCGGTGTCGGAAGGTGGGCAGGCATGCTCGCGGGAGCGGTGGATCGCGGCGGCGAGGCCAGAATCGTCTCCGGGTTTTCGCGGACCAAGGAGACCAGAAAAGCGTTTGAAAAGGATGTGGGTTGCAGGTCGGCCGCAAGTCTCGACGAGCTTCTGAGTGACGGCGAGGTGGAAGGGGTAATCGTTGCGACGCCCCATTCCACCCATGACGACGTTATTGTTCAGGCCGCCTTGGCCGGAAAACACGTTTTTGTCGAAAAGCCGTTCACGCTCACCGTGGCCGGCGGAAAGCGCGCGGCGGAAGCGGCCGGGAAAGCCGGCGTCGTTTTGCAGGTGGGCCACCACCGCCGCCGCATGGGCGCCACCCGGCGCCTCCGCGAGATGATCGATAATAACGAGTTGGGAATGATCCACCAGCTTGAGGCGAATATCGCCAATGCGAATGGCCAGGTTCCGCGGCAGGGTTGGCGAAACGATCGGGAGGAATGCCCGGTGGGCGGGATGGCCGCCCTCGGGGTTCACAAGCTGGATAATTTTCACTACCTCGCGGGTCCAATCAAGCGTGTGTTCGCATTCAGCAAAAAGCTTTTCGCGGGTGGAAATCTCGATGACGTTTCGGTCATCGGAATGGAATTCGAAAGCGGCCCTCTAGGGTATCTTCAGACAAGTATCGTGATTCCTCCGATCATCACGACCGCGGTTTACGGCACCGATGGAAACGCCTGGAGCGAAGAAGACGGGGCAAAGCTATTTCTCCAGAAAAAAGGAGAAGGATCGCGGAGCGAAATTTCCGTGGAGCAGGGCGATGCTTTGGCGGACGAACTGTTGGAGTTCGCACGGTGCATCCGAGGCAGCGGCAAGCCCGAAACCGGAGGAGCCGAAGGGTTGGAGGTTGTGGCGGTCCTGGAGGCGATTATTGAGAGCATCAACACCGGAAGGGCGGTGGATGTGTCTGATTTTCGGTAGCGGCTGATCTTCGAAAGCTTGAAAAAAAAGAAAGATTATTATCTTGAATTCCGCAGGGAATAAGGGCTCCGGCTGTTTGCCGGGGCTTTTTTTCGTTTTGTTTGCCCCGATTGTTGATTGGGTTTGCCGGGAGGGGGGGGTGAATCTTGCGGTTTTGAATGGCCGTGGTCAGAGAGACAAGACAATTGTTATTTTGCGGAAAATGCCGAGACAGCGGCAAGATATTTTTTGAAAGGAAATGGGTGAAAAAAAGTACGTAAGATCTTGAAAGACAACGAGTTACCTCATTTGCACATCAGGCGGATGGATGAATTATTCATAAAAAAATCCACCATGGAGAATTTACCAAAATCTGTCACTATCCTAACAATCCTATGACAAATTAATCCGCTGAATCCCCAATATTTTCTTTTGTAATAGAGGATTCCCTACAGGGAATTCCTGGCCCATATGGCCACGCCTCCGCCGTCATCGCTCTGGCGCATGACATGAAATTTGAGGTTATCGCCGAAGGTGTCGAAACCGAAGAGCAACTTCGCTTCCTCAATGAGCGCGGCTGCCACGCCATGCAGGGGTATTTCGTTTCAAAGCCGCTTCCCGCGAAGAGTTTCATGGAATGGCTCGCGGTGAATAACCCCAACTGAATTAACCCGTCTCGGTGTCCTGGGTCTTTGCCATCACAGCCGGAATCCTGAAGAGCTTTAAGCCCTCAAACTAATAATTTCCGCCGCCACTTATCGTGAATGGGCTGGTCAAAGGCTTAACGCCGCCCTGCTCACTGTAATTTCGGTCTCTCCGAGCAGCTCGGAAGTGGTGGGCTTTCCGCCCAGAACGTCAATCAACTCTTTATTGAGACGCTCCTCGGCCTCCTTGTAGCTGAGTCCCTTCTCGATCACATCACAGAGGTTGACGTCGATATTCTCGGGCATGAGAGCCGCTGTCCTAGGGTTTCCCGTCACCTTGATCGTCGGCGAGATCGGATGGCCAATCGGATTTCCGATTCCGGTGGAGAATATTATCGCCTGGGCTCCGCTCGCGGAAAGTGTGGTGATGTTCTCGACCCCGCCGCAGGGCGCGTCGGCAAAGACCGTGCCCGCCTTGGTGGGCCGCTCGCCCACCCCGACGACCTCGACAATAGGGCCGTTTCCGGCTTTCTTGATGGCGCCCAGGCTTTTTTCCTCGATGGAGGAGAGGCCGCCCGCGATATTGTCGGCCGTGGGGTTGCTTCCGATGAGATCGACGCCGAGTTCCTCGGTGTACTCGAGGGAGCGGCGAACGCCCGCGAGGATCCTCCGTTTCGTTTTAGCGTCCGCCGCTTTCCGGGCGAGAAGATGCTCGGCCCCGACGATTTCGAGAGTTTCGGAAAAAATCACGGTTCCGCCCGCGTTCACTACCCGGTCCGCGACCAAGCCGGTGACCGGATTCGAGACCAGACCGCAGGTGGTGTCCGAGCCGCCGCACTCCGCGCCGAGAATCAGTTCGTCCAGGCCGCAGCGCTCCCGGCGGGATGCGGAGAGATGCGCGGCCACTTTTCCGGCGAGTTCGAGTGCGCGCGAGGTGGATTTCAGGGTGCCGCCCACCTCGTGAATCGTGACGACTTCGATGGGCATCCAGGGCGAGGCCTTGGCCGCGGCCTCTGCGATGGCTCCGGCGGTGATGGGCTCGAGGCCGACGATAATGGCCGCGCCCACGTTCGGATGGCCGGCCAGGTGGCCCATGACGCGGAAATGCTGTGCCTCGTCCTCGCCCATGAGCGCTCGGCCGAACGATGTGTTTACCGCGATCAGGTCGCTCCTGAGCGAGCAGATTCGCCTGACGAGGGGATTGGTGTTGTCCATCGCGCTGACGACGGCGAGATGGTTCCGCGCGCCAGGGCCGCCCGAGGGGCGGCGATAGCCGAGAAAGCTGTCCCCTGATTTTGATTTTAACACGGAGCGCTTTTTTCGGGGCGGAGCGGATTTGGCCACGGGCTACCTTCTCGAGCTTTTGAGGTTGTGCACATGAACGTGCGTGCCGGCTTTGATGGCGCGAGTGGCGATGCCGATGGTCTCGCCGTACTTGAGGATTTTCCTACTCGATGGAATCGGGGCAAGGGCGATCTTGTGGCCGAAGGGAACGGCCTCGGCGGCCTCGATGCGGAGAGAGTCTCCGCCGCCCTCTATATCGACATCATCGCCAGGCTCGACGTCCATCAGGACGGTGGCGACGTTGTCTTTTTTGTCCATGCGAATGGCGCGGGCCATGCCTGAACTCCTTTTGTCGGGGGTGATTCGGCGTCCATATTACCTTGGGCCGCGCTCGCTATCAACATCGAAAGCCGGCCTCCCCAGCCTTGCACGCCTATGGTATTTTAGCGGGATATGAACTCGATCAATGGCTCCGAAAGTGCAAACGGCTGGCCGGCGGACATTCACCGCGTGTTCCGGTCGGCGGGTATCCGGCAGGTCGGGTATGTTCCCGATTCCGGCCACGCTGAGTTGATCCGTCTGTGCACTTCAGACCCGGATATCGCCGCCGTCCCCCTGACGAGCGAGGAGGAAGGAGTGGGCCTGGTGGCTGGCGCCTGGCTCGGGGGGCAGCGGGGAGCGATCCTCATGCAGAGCAGCGGGGTGGGCAACTGCATGAATATGTTCACCCTGGCGTCCAACTGCCGCTTTCCTGTGCTCCTGCTCGTCACCATGCGCGGGGAGTGGGAGGAGTTCAATCCCTGGCAGATTCCCATGGGACGCTCGGCGGGCCCGATGATTGAATTGGCCGGGGGCACCGTCTACCGGGCGGAGGACGCAGCCTCGGCCGGCCCGATGGTCGAGGCTGCCGCGGGCCTCGCCTTCAACACCTCGGGCCTCGTCGCGGTGGCGCTGGCGCAAAAATTAATCGGCGCGAAGGCTTTTGGGCGGACGACAGGTGAAGAGTAACGGCGGCCGCATTGAAAGATGTCTTGCCGTCCGGGAGTTGCTCGCCGGCCGGGGGGACGAACTCGCCGTCATCGGACTGGGTTCGCCGGTGTGGGATTGTACGGCGGTGGAGGATCATACCCTGAATTTCCCCCTCTGGGGTGCGATGGGAAGCGCCGCGATGATCGGACTCGGGCTGGCGCTGGCCCAGCCGGAGCGGCGCGTTCTCGTCATCACCGGGGACGGCGAATTGTTGATGGGTCTGGGCGCCTTGCCCACCATAGCCGCCCAAAAACCGAAAAATCTGGCGATAGCCGTTCTCGATAATGAGATTTACGGCGAAACGAGAGGGCAGCCCACCCACACCTCGTTCGGTGTCTCGCTGTCGATGATGGCCAAGGGCGCGGGTTTCTCGGACGCCCTCACCGCCGCCGACGACGAAGACCTGTCCCGGGCGGTCCAGATGGTGCGCTTCGGGCGAGGGCCCGTTTTGGTCGACATCAAGGTGACCCAGGACGCATCGCCGCTCGTGATGCCGCCCCGCGAAGGGACGGCGCTCAAGAACCGGTTCAGGAAGGCGCTGCTCGGTCAGGATGCCTTGAAGGAATAATTCTCCGGATGGCCGCCTGAAAAAACCGCGGTCCGTCCGAGACGGATGCGGCGGAGCGACCATGATTAATCCGAAAATGCAGTACGAAGAAAAGAAAGTCGAGGTATTGGGCAAGAAAATGGCCTACGTGGATACGGGCGAGGGGGACCCGCTCGTATTTTTCCACGGGAACATCACATCCTCTTTCATGTACCGCAATTTCATGCCCCACCTGGAATCTTTCGCGCGGTGCATCGCCGTGGACAACATCGGACAAGGAGACTCGGATAAACTGGAAGGCTCGATGTACCGCCTCAAGGACCACCAAAAATATATCGACGGTTTCATGGAGGCGATGAGTTTAGATGAAAACGTCACCATCATGGTGCACGACTGGGGGGCGCAGCTCGGCTTCACCTGGGCGAACAGGAACCGGGAGGCGATGAAGGGGATCGCCCAAATGCAGGGCGTCATCGGAAATTTTGTGTGGAGTAACTGGCCCGAGAAGGTCCAGATCCTCTTCAAGCGGTTTCGCTCGCCCGAGGGGGAGGAGCTGGTGATGGGGGAAAACTATTTCGCGGAAAATATTCTTCCCGCGATGACTCTCCGGGACCTTACAGAGGAGGAGATGAACGAGCACCGGAGGCCCTATAAAAACCCCGGCGAAGACCGCAGGCCGACGTTAACCTGGCCAAGGGAGAATTCCCATCGAAGGCTATCCCTCCGATGTGCTCAGGGTCATCGAGGAGAACAATGCCTGGCTGAGCGAGAGCCCGCTGCCCAAGTTTTTCATCAATTCGGAACCGGGCGCGGTTCTCGTCGGCGAACACTGCGAAATGGTGCGAAGCTGGCCGAACTTCACCGAAACGACCGTCCGAGGGCTCCACTACATCCACGAGGACTCACCCGGCGATATCGGCCGCGCCCTGGCGGACTGGTACAGGTCGCTCGGTTGACTCTCGGTCTAAACCGCGGTCGCCCCGCCGTCGCTGGTGACGATTGCGCCGTTCATGAAGTCGTTTTCATCGGACACCAAGAAAATAGCGATGCCGGCCATCTCCTCGGAGGAGGCGAAGCGTTTCACCGATATGTTCACCAGCTTCGAATCCGCGTAGCCGGGCCGGCTGTCGTGAATCTTCTTGACCCGATCGGTCTCGGTTGTGCCGGGAGCGAGGCAGTTCACCCGGATGCCGTGCGGCCCAAGCTCGGTGGCGAGGGCGCGCGTCATGTTGTGGTTTGCAGCCTTGGTGGTGCAGTAGAGGGCGTTGTTCTCGATCCCGATCATGGCGTGAATCGAACCGATGATGAGGATTCGCCCGCTTTTTTGGGCCTTCATGATCTTGGCGGCTTCGATAGATGCGCGGAAGGGAGATTTCGCATTGACCTCGAAAAGAAAATCCACATCATCGGCCGAGAAGTCGGTCATGGGCTTGTGGTTCCGGGCGCCGGCGCAGCTGACGAAAATATCGAGCCCACCGAGAAAATCCCCCCCCTCCCTGATGACGGCCGCCGCGTTGTTCGAGTCCGAGAGGTCGTAGCATTTCCCCCCGGCATTGACGCCCTCGGCGGTGCAGGCGTCCAGGGTGGCCTTGAGCCCTTCGGCGTTACTCCCCCCGGCCGTCCAGACCGAGGCGCCCTCGGCGGCGAACCGCTTGGCGATGGCGGCCCCGATGCCCGATGAGGCCCCGGTGACGATGGCGCGTTTTCCTTCGATTCTCTTGCTCGGCATGATTTTTCCTCGTATGGGTAAATGAAATTTTTTTTTTCGGGTTATTGTGCGGTCAATGCCTGAAGATCGTACTCGGAGTCGGGCACTAGCAGAGGGACGGGTTCACCCTTCAGAAAGCAAAGCAGATTTTCGGCGGCCTGGATCTCCATCCGAAGACGCGAGGAGCGCGAACTCGCCCCCATGTGGCAGGTGAGAATGCAATTCTCGATTTGCGTCAGCTCGCCTTCGTAGGGCTCGCGCTCGAATACATCGAGCGCCGCGCCGCCCAACCGGCCAGACCGCAGGGCCTCGGCCAGCGCTCCCTCGTCGATCAGGCCGCCCCGCGCCGTGTTGATGAGAACAGCGTCCGGTTTCATTGTCGCCAACGCCTCGCGGCTGACCACGTTCCTTGTCAGCGGAGTGACCGGAACATGAAGGCAGACAACGTCGGCCTCCCTGAACAGGCGCTCTTTTTCAATCCACTCGATACCGAGTTCCTCTCCGATGGCTTCGTCGGGCACCAGGTCGTTGGCGATAATTTTCGCGCCGAAGGCGGCGAGGTGCCCCGCCACGAGCTTGCCGATTCGGCCGACCCCGATGATCCCGACGGTGAGTTCGTCGAGCGAGCGACCCATGACGCGGACCCAGGCCCCGTCGCGGAGAGAGGTGTCCGATTCCTTGACTCCCCTGATGAGGGAGAGTACGTGGCCCACGGTCAGTTCCGTTACCGCCACGGCATTGGCGCCGGCGACGTAGGAGACGGGGATCCCCCGTTGGCGCGCGACCAGAAGGTCCACGCTGTCCAGCCCCACCGAGCACCGCGAGATGAACCTCAATTCAGGCGCGCAATCCATCACCGCGGCCGAGATCGGCTCGGCGCCGCCGATGATTGAATCGCACCCGGTAATGAGCTCTTTCATGTCCGTTTCATTGAGAAGTCGCCCATGCGGGTTGAAAACGCACTCCACCCCGGACTCCTCGAGCATCCGAACCGGGAACGGGTCGATTTGGCCGAAACGCTCGGGCGAAATCAGCGTGCGTGTGATCGGCTGATCGGGTCCCGGCGCCGAAACATTCTGATCGTTCATGCACATTTCTCCGCTGAGTAACCCCGGCGAAAAATAGGCCGCGGCGTAGACGAACCGAATGAACAGGGGCCTTAAGCTATCGAAAGGGAAGGAATTCTGTCAAGAAGATGAGAGGGAAATTGCGGTGGCCTCGGGGTCATTCCCTGGAATCCGGGGTGGTCACATGCCGTTTCGGCGCCCGCCCGGTCATTTTCTGAAATTAGGGGGCGGGCGCACCGTTTATCGATGGAGGTTGAATTCCAGCTAGGCGGCCTGTGGCAGCTTTTCCTTCGTCTTTCTCCAGTGCGTTTCGAAACATTTGGCCGTCCGGCTTTTTTCCTCGAAGGCGAAGTGTTTCAGGGCGAAGAAAAAGAATATCAGGCACCAAAGAGGCAGCCACCAAAACGGCTTGCTGGATTGCATTTCGAAAATAAAGTTCATGCCGGAGGCTGCCACCCACCCCATCAGGCCCGCCGGAAGGGCGATAAACCCCGTGGAAGCAAGTGCGGCGGCGAATATTCTGGTTCTGGGTGAAACTCCGAAATCTCCGCGTAAACTGAACATGGTGTTTTTACCCCAATTTCTTTTGGCTCATCCTTGAGCTTGCTGCCACAGGGGCGGTGACTTAATCACCGAGGTCTTTTTTGTCGTTCCACCGGCATCCTTGCCGGCCTATTACTAATATCGGCCTCAGCGGATAAAGGGAGAGTTCGTGGGAAAGAGATACGTGGTCCAGTTCACTAAAAATCTTGTTAAAGGGCACTAAGTGTCCGTTTGTGAACGTTTTATGCCGATTAACCGGGAGATTCGGGTTGAGAGGGGCCAGTGGAGGGCGGGTGAAATGGCCCGGTCCGCTCCTTTCCTTTACAATGAGGACATCTGATCAGCCCTGCTTTTCATGACCCCAAAGGAGAAATTCATGGGTGAGGGAGATTTTCGGGGGGACGCCGGCCGTCTCGAATCCGAAATCGAGGAGATGGCCCACATCGTATACGGCCTCCCCAAAAACGAGCAGTCTAAGTCGGTCGCCAGGCAAACAGCGTCTCTTCTTCTCACGCTCTCCGGCGTTAGATTCGAGAAGGAAGAAGAGCCCATTCTTCCCCGGCCGCCTGAGGCGGGCGCATCCGGGCCGGGAGGGCGCGGCGATGGCTGAGCACTGGAGATTGACGCTGAGCGAGGGACTGGCCCGAATCGCGGACGGCGCCCTCACGTCGGCGGAATGGACCCGATCGCTTCTCGAGCGAATAGACGGTTGCGAGGGGTGCGTGAAGGCCTGGGCGCAGGTTGATCGGGGGGGAGCCGTCGCCGCTGCCGAGGAAGCCGACCGCGCACGCGCCGCCGGCGAAGCGCAGGGGTCCTTCGCGGGAGCCGCCTTCGGCGCCAAGGATATATTTGACATCAAGGGGCTCCGGCGGGAGGCGGGCTCACCCATTTACACCGGCTATGTCCCAGAGGATGACGCCGCCTGCGTCGCCCGGCTCCGGGAGGCGGGAGCCATTCCTCTGGGAAAGACGGTGACCACCCAGTTCGCGAATGGCGACCCGTCGATCACCCGGAATCCCTGGAGTCTGGAACGGAGCCCGGGTGGATCGAGCAGCGGCTCCGCGGCCGCCGTGGCCGCTGGAATGGTGCCCGCCGCGCTGGGCAGTCAGACGACCGGCTCGACGCTGCGGCCCGCGGCTTTTTGCGGCGTAGAGGCACTGAAGCCCACCTACGGGCGCATTCCCCGGACCGGAGTCGTCAAGGTGTCTTGGACCTTCGACCACGTGGGCCTCATCGCCCGCTCTATCGAGGATATCGCCCGGCTCCTCGAGGTCATGTCCGGCCCGGATCCCGGCGATCACGGGGCCCCCGATGCGGAGGTTGAGGCTTACACCGATGCGTCCGCCCCCTGGCGGCCCGGGCGCGCGCTTTTTTTGAGGGAGGATTTTCTCCCCCGCTCGAGCGGGGAGGTGGCGGATCATATCTTGAGGGCGGTGGCGCGGCTCGAGGAAAACGGGGTGAAGGTCGATGAGGGGAGGCTGCCCTGCGATTTCGACGAAATCCACGCCGCGCACTTCGTGGCCCGGTGCGTCGATTCGGCCACCTATCACGAGGACATGTTCATCGAAAACGCGGACGACTATGCCCCCGCATGCCGGACCACGGTGACGACGGGGCTCATGGTGCCCGCCGTTCACTACCTCAAGGCGCTGCGTCTGCGCGCGAGGTTCACCGAGAAAATGGACGATATTTTCGAGCGCTACGATATCGTGATCATGCCGACCCAGGTCGAGGCCCCGCCGCCAAGGGAGGAGTCCACGGGGAACCCGATTTTCAACGAACAACTCACCTTCTCGGGCCATCCCGCGGTTACCCTGCCCGTGGGGCGCGGGGAGGAGAATATTCCCATCGGAATCCAATTCGGTGGGCGCCGGTTCGGCGAGAGAGGATTACTCTCGGCCGCACGGTGGTGCGAGGAGGAGCTTGGTTGGAGGCCCGAGATCGCCGAGCCCGCCGGGCTTGGGTAGCCCACCGGGCTTCGGTGGCCATGACAGGCGAGGGTATCTCAGTTCCGGTCTCTGAGCACCCTCCGGAGGATTTTGCCGCTTCCCGATTTTGGTATTTGACTGATGAACTCGACCTCGCGGATCTCCTTGAAGCCGGCCACCTTTCCGCGCACGAACTCGAGGATCTCTTCGGGCTCGGCGCTCTCGCCATCCTTGAGGACAATAAACGCCTTGGGAATTTCTCCCGCCTCGGGGTCCGCCTTGGGCACGACGGCAACGTCCGCCACCAGGGGATGGTGATGGAGCAGGGCCTCAAGCTCGGCCGGCGCGACCGAGAAGCCCTTGTATTTGATCATCTCCTTGAGGCGATCGACGATGTAGACGTATTCGTCCTCGTCGATGCGGACAATATCGCCGGTGTGGAACCAGCCGCCCCGGAGGGCGCGGGCGGTCTCCTCGGGAGCGTTCCAGTAGCCCTGCATGACCTGGGGGCCTTTCAGAGCGAGTTCGCCCACTTCCCCGGTTTCCAGCTCCTGCTCGCCCGTTTCCAAATCAACAACCTTTTGCTCGAGATCCGAGACAGGCGGCCCGATGGACTCCTCTCTCACCCACTCCTCCTCGAGCGGATTCATATGGGTGACGGGCGAGGTCTCGGTCAGCCCGTAGCCCATGAAAGTCAGACACCCCGTTTTTTCCTGCGTCAGCCGCCGTACCTCAGGCGGCAGCGGCGCCGCTCCGCTCATGATGTAGCGGAGCGATGAGAGATCGTAATTCTCCGTCTCCGGGTGATGGGCGATTGCGAGTAGGGCGGGCGGGACGGCGTGAAAAAGGGTGAGGTGGTGGCGCTCGATAAGCAAAAGCGCATCCTCGACATCGAATCGGCGCATCAACACCTGCTTGGCCCCGGCGAGGATGAGGCCGCCCATGATCATGCACCCGTAGATATGGTAAAGGGGGAGAAAATTCAGGCCGCCGTCGCTCTCGCCGATCCGGTGGTTTGTGATGAACTGGTGATAATTGCACACCAGATTTCGGTGGGAGAGCATCACGCCTTTGGGCCGCCCGGTAGTTCCGCTCGAATAGGGAAGGGCGATGAGGTCTTTGGCCTGATCGATCGAGGGCTCATCGGGCGGTTCGGTGATTTCGGCCGCAATCCATGCGTCGAAGTTCAGGAATCCAGGCGGCGCATCGCCCTCGGTGACGACGATCTCCTTTAGATTGGGAAGATCGCCGCGAACGCTCTCGACGAGGGGCATAAGAGGGGCGTGGACGATCAGGGCCCTCGCGCCCGAGTCCTCGAGCTGGTAGTGGATTTCCTCCTCTTTATAGGCCGGGTTGAGGGAGGTGAGAATCGCGCCCGCCTTCGACCCGCCGAAGAAGGTGATTTCAAACTCCACCGAGTTGGGAGTGAGGAGGGCGACCCGGTCGCCCTTACGGACCCCGAGCCGGGTGAGGGCGCGGGCGCAGGCGTTCGAGCGCTCCTCGAGGTCCCGGAAGGTGAGTTCGCGCTCTCCGTCTACGAGCGCTATTTTGTCGGGACACCGTCCGAAGGTTTGGCGCAACAGCCCGTGCAGAGGATAGCCGGGATATTCCAGAGGCGGCCGGAGGTCAGGCGGCGGCTTCGCGCGGGAGGACACGGGGAAGATCCCTTGAGTAGATGAAAAAGTTCCCTGAATTCTACAGCTTCGCCGTCAGGGCCCGAAGCTCTTCTATCAGCACCCGCTCGTTTTCGGAATAATCCACCGGGACTTCGATGAAATGAACCCCCGGCGAATTGATGCATTTCTTTAAAGTAACAGGAAGCTGGGCAGTCGCCTCGATGCGGTGGCCGCTGGCCCCGTAGCTTTCCGCGTACTTGACGAAATCCGGGTTTCCGTAGTCGAGGCCGAACTCCTGGAAGCCTGCTCCTGCCTGCTTCCATTTGATCATGCCGTAGGCGTTGTCGCGGAGGACGAGGACCACCAGGTCCATCCCCAACCGGACGGCGGTCTCTAACTCCTGGGAATTCATCATGAAGCCGCCGTCTCCGGCGATGGCCATTACTTTTTTGTCCGGACAAACGATTTTTGCGCCCATCGCCGAGGGCAGGCCCGCTCCCATCGTGGCCAGCGCGTTGTCGAGCAGGACGGTGTTGGGGGCGTGCGCCTTGTAGTTTCGGGCGAACCAGATTTTATAGACCCCGTTGTCGAGAGCGATGATTCCGTCGGAGGGCATCGCCTCCCGGACGGTGGCGACGAGGTGTTGCGGAATGACGGGAAAGCCCTCGTCCCCGCTTTTGTCCTGAACATGGGTTTCCACCTCAATTTTCACTCGGTCGTAGTAGCTGAAATCCCAGTGTGGATTACGCTCGAGGAGCCCGGTCAGGCCCTCGACCGTGCTGGCGATGTCCCCGACGACATCGAGTTGAGGGAAATACACTTCGTCCACGTTTGACGTGAAGTTGTTGATGTGGATGACCTTTGTTCCGCCAGGGTCCATGAAGAAGGGGGGTTTTTCGATTACGTCGTGCCCGACGTTAATGATCAAATCCGCGCTGTGGATCGCCCAGTGGAGATAGTCGTGATCGGATAGGGCGGCGGTGCCGAGGAATTTAGGGTGCCGCTCATCAATCACCCCCTTGCCCATCTGGGTGTTGAAAAACGGAATTTCCGTTTTGTCCACGAAGGCGGTGAGTGCCCGGCTGGTGCGGTTTCGGTTAGCGGCGGCGCCGATGAGAAGAAGAGGCATTTTCGCCGCATTGATCATATCGGCCGCCTGGGCGACGACCTTGCTGTCCGCGCTCGGCCGGCGGCTCCTGAAGACCTCAAAGGTGGCCGCGTTGCTGTCCTCCGAGGCGATGTCCTCGGGCAGCTCGATGTGGACGGCTCCGGGGCGCTCCTCCTGGGCGATGCGGATGGCCTCGCGGACGAGGACGGGGACGTTGTTTCCGTTCACCACCTGCTTGGTGAACTTGGTCAGCGGGCGCATCATTTCGACAATGTCGATGATCTGAAATCGCCCCTGCTTGCTTTTCTTGATCGGTTTCTGACCGGTGATCATCAAGATCGGCATGGCGCCCAGCTGGGCGTAGGCAGCGGGGGTGACGAGGTTGGTGGCCCCTGGCCCGAGGGTGGACATGCAAACGCCCGCCTTTCCGGTCAGCCGCCCATAGGTCGCCGCCATGAATCCGGCGCCTTGTTCGTGGCGGGTGAGGATCAGCTTGATCGATGAATTCCGGAGGGATTCGAGAATATCGAGATTCTCCTCCCCCGGTATTCCGAAAATGTATTCGACCCCCTCCTGTTCGAGGGCCCGCACAAACAGATCTGATGTCTTCATCGAACCCTCTCCCAAGGCCGCCGGAGTTTCAGGGGCGGCTGAATTGAATTCCGTTGTTTTAGGCGTTTCCGAACGATTCGCAAATCGCGGCCATGTATTTCGCTCCGTTGATAAGGTGCTCGACCTTGAGGTTTTCGTTCGCGCTGTGGGTCCGGGCGGTGATGTAGCCCACCCCGGTTCCCACGAGCGGAATCCCCAGGTTCCGGATGACCATCCAGGTGGGCGTGCTTCCGCTGCCGAAAGGATTGATCACCGCCTCGGCATCATACACGCGGCGCGAGGCCTCTTGGCATGCCTTGACCGTGATGCTCTCGGGGTCGCTTTTCGCCGGAAGCGATTTGAACAGAAGCTCGACCTCGATATCCTCGAAGCCGTGGCGGTCCAGATGGCGGCGGACGCAGTCGCGGATCTTTTCGGGGTCTTGGTCCACCACGAGGCGGCAATCGATCTTGGCTCTCGCCCGGCCCGAAACGATGGTCTTGACCCCCTCGCCGGTGTAGCCCGCGTCCATTCCCGCGATGTTGAAGGAGGGATTCGTCAGGTGCCGCCGGGGAAGTTCCTCGTCGGGAAGATCGAGGGCGAGGCGGCGAAGGTTGAATTTCTTTTTTCGCTCGGCGCCGTCGTAGGGCTTCATCAGCCTGACGAGCTCTTCCTCTTTTTCGGTCAGGGGGGTCACGTCGTCGTAGAATCCTTCGACAAGTACTTTTTCATCGGAGCCCTTCATCGAGGCGAGCGCCCAGTTGAGGCGCCAGGCTGCGTTTTCATAAATCTGGGCGTGGCTGCTGTGAAAATCGACGTTCGCGGTGCGGCAGCGCAACTCAAGGTAGCAAAGCCCCTTGTTGCCCAGCGAGAGGACGGGCACGTCCTCCCGGAAAGTATCCTCCCAGATGCAGCCGTCCACAGAGAGCATGTCCTTGTTCTCGTTGATGAAGGGAAGGAGGGAGGGGCTGCCAATCTCCTCTTCGCCCTCGATGATGTACATGACGGAGCAGGGAAGCTCGCCTCGCACGGCGAGAAACGCCTCGAACGCGGCGAGGCGGCTGATGATGTTGCCTTTATTATCCGTCGCCCCGCGCGCGACGACGTAGCCGTCCACCACGTTTGCCTCAAAGGGCGGGCTCGTCCACTCGTCGAGCGGGTCGGGGGGCTGAACGTCGTAGTGATTGTAGAAAAGAAGGGTCTTCGCTCCCGCTCCGGTTAGACGCCCCGTCACGATGGGGTGTCCCCCGGTTTTGTGAATTGTGGCTTCGAGACCTGCCCGCTCCAGACGCTCGAGGATGAGCGCGGCCATTTCGTCGATTCCGATATGAGTTGTCGAGATGCTTTTCTGTCGGCAAAGCTCCTGGAGGTCCGAGACGATCCGATCGGTGTTTTCCTCGATGTGGCTGAGGACGGCATCGAGTTCATCTGAAGCAGGCATGAAAACGGCTCCTTTTCTGCCAGGGATAATTCGCGCGGAGGGTTTGTGTTTTTTTTTGCCGTGAAGATATGATGCCCTATCGTTTCAATAAATGAAATCGGCGGAATATTCCGGCAAAACCCGATGAAAAGGGGATTATGCAATGGCTGACGCGCCAGCGAGCAACACGTGGTTCACCTACTTTCCCAAGGACTACCGTTGGTCGTCCGCGATTTGCGGCATGCTGACCGGCGCCCGGTGGGGGGGGACCGAGATCGGAGAGGTCGATCAGGTGGGCCGCCGCCTCGCCAGGAAGATGGGCGACGATAACCACTGGTTCCGCGAGTGGGTGCGGATGGCGGACCGGGTGCGGGAGCTTGGCCGCGCGGCCGAGCGAAAGGGGAATAACATCTCCGCCGGGGAGCACTATAAGCGCGCCTGCAACTACTACCAGATGGCCGAGCGCTTCCGCACGCCCAAGGACAAAAAAGCCCTCGACGCTTTCCGGAAGGGAGTGAACTGCTTTCACCGATTCGCCCGTTTGACCGATCAGCCCAAGATTGAAATCGTGGAGGTTCCCTTCGAGGGAAGAAAAAAACTTCCGGGGTATTTCGTTCACGCCCAGAACACCCGAAAGGCGAAACCGCCCGTCGTCGTCTTTTTTGACGGCCTCGACATCACGAAGGAGCTCCAGTTCATGCGCGGCGTGGAGGGCTTGGTGCGCCGGGGGATGAGTTGCCTTGTGATGGACGGGCCCGGTACAGGAGAGGCAATCCGGTTCCGCAAGATTTATTTGCGCCCCGATTACGAGACCGCCGGTTCGGCCGCGCTGGACTACCTTGAAAAGCGGAAGGACGTGAACGCGAAGAAGGCGGGGATCATGGCGGTCAGCCTGGGCGGCTACTACGCCCCGCGGATTGCCAGCCTTGAGCGGCGCTATAAGGCTTGTGTCGCCTGGGGGGCGATTTGGGACTACTACGCCACCTGGAAAAAGCGCATCGACGAATCTTTCAAAACGGAATTGTCGGTGCCGGGCCACCATATAGAATGGATTCTGAATGCAAAGACCCTCGATGAGGCTCTCGAAAAGCTTGACGGTTTCCGCCTCGACGGGGTGGTTCAGAAGATGCGTTGCCCCTTCCTGCTTACCCACGGGGCGGATGACAAACAGATATCCTTGAAGGACGCCCGCGCGCTCTACAATGCGGTGGGCTCAAAGGACAAGACCATGAAAGTGTTCTCCGTGGCCGAGGGCGGAGCCCAGCACTGCCAGCGCGACAACCTCTCCATCGGGACGACGTATATGTTCGATTGGCTCAAAGATAAACTGGGGGCCTGATCCCCCTCGGTTTTTCTATTTGATTCCGTTCGGCGTACGGGGCGCTTCGATGCGCCCCTTCCGAGAAATGGAGAGTATTCAATGGCACGAAAACCAAAAGCGCTCGCGAAGGCCACCTGGTTCACCTATTTTCCCGACGACTACCGCTGGTCGGCGGCGATCAGCATTTTATGTTCGATGGCCAACTGGGGCGGCGCCTCGATGGGCGAGATCGACCAGGTGGGCCGGCGGCTGGCGAAAAAAATAGGAGATGACAATCACTGGTTCCGCGAATGGGAGCGGATGGGAGATCGCCTGAGGGACATGGGGCTCGCGTCGGAGCGCAAGAAAAATAACCTGAGCGCCGCCGATTTCCACAAGCGTGCCTGCATGTATTACCAGCTGGGCGAGCGCTTCAGGACGCCCAAGGACAAGAAGGCGAAAGCCTGCTACCGGAAAGCGCTCGACTGTTTCGCGCGCTTCGCCCGCCTCACCGACCGCGCGCGGATCGAGCGGGTCGAAATTCCCTATGAAAATGGGAAAAAGCTCCCCGCCTATTTCGTCCATGCCCAGAACACGAAAAAGGCGAAACCGCCGATCGTCGTTTATTTCGACGGCTTTGACGTCTCGAAGGAGATTCAGTTTGTGTTCGGTGCCGAGGATCTGATTCGCCGCGGCATCAGCGTCCTTCTCGTGGACGCGCCCGGAAACGGCGAGTCCATTAGATTCCGGAATCTCTACCTGCGCCACGATCACGAGGTCGCCGGCTCGGCGGCGCTGGACTACCTCGAAAAAAGAAAGGACGTGAACGTGAGGCGGGCCGGGGTGATGGCTATCAGCCTGGGCGGCTACTACGCGCCCCGGAACGCCAGCATGGAAAAACGCTTCAAGGCCTGCATCGCCTGGGGCGCCCAGTGGGACTACCAGAAAATATGGGAGGATCGCATCGCGGCGGCCTACAAGACGGCGCTCTCCGTGCCGGGGCACCATCTCACCTGGATCTTCAACGTCAAGACGATGGACGAGGCCCTGGTAAAGCTCGAGGGGTTCAAGCTTGGCGGGGTGGTTGAGAAGATGCGGTGTCCCTTCCTGCTCGTGCACGGTGAGGACGACCAGCAGATTTCAACGCGCGTGGCGCGTCAGCTATTTAACGCCGTCGGCTCAAAGGACAAGACCTTGAAAGTGTTCACGGGCAAGGAGGGCGGCGCGCAGCACTGTCAGATGGACAATGTGGCCCTCGCGGTGTCCTATATGTCGGATTGGCTCAAGGAGAAGCTCAAGGCCTAGGAAAAGGCTTACTCGGCGATTCGTTTCATCCTCGGGTCGAGAACGTCGCGGAGCCAGTCGCCCAAAAGGTTAACGCTCAGGACCGTGAGCATCAGAACGATGCCCGGAAAGAGGGCGATCCACCAGGCGGTGTCGAGAAAAGAGCGCCCGTCGGCGAGCATCCCGCCCCAGGTGGGTGTTGGCGGCGGAACGCCCAGCCCGAGGAACGAAAGCGCGGACTCGATGATGATCATCCGCCCCAGGTATAGGGTGGCGATGACGATAGTCGTGGATATCACGTTGGGAAACAAGTAGAAGAATAGTATCCGTATCGTGCTGCATCCCGCCGCCTTCGCGCCGATCACGAACTCGTTTTCCTTCAGCGAGAGCACCTCGCCGCGCACCACGCGCGCATAGACGATCCATGTCCTCAGGGCGATAACCAGTATGATGTTCTGAAGACTCGGCCCCAGGATGGCGACCAGACTGATGGCCAGTAGAATAAACGGCACCGCCAGCGCCGTATCGACAATCCGGCTGATGATGGTGTCCGCCCACCCTCCGAAATAGCCCGCCACAATTCCGATGGTGATTCCGATTATGCCGCTGATGATAACGGCGGTGACTCCCACGATGAGGGAGATTCGCGAGCCCCAGATGATGCGGCTGAGAATGTCCCGGCCCTGTTGATCGGTTCCCAAATGGTAGACACGGCCCGCCGTGTCAGTGAATCCGGGCGGCTTGGTGTAGCGGGTCAGGTCCTGATCGACCGGGTCGAGGGGGGAGAACGCCCCGGGAATGATGGCGAAGGTGATCACGATGACGAGGATGATCAGGCCCAGGATGGCCGGCGGGCGCCGCTTGAGCTCGCGTATGGCCAACTGAAACTCGGAGGGCCCGCGCTCATCATCGGCGATAATGTTAGCCATGGACTGGGACTGTTCGACTGCCATTTCAATCGCTCCCGTACCGGTCGCTTAGCTGTACGAAATCCGGGGATCGAGCCAGGCGTAGAGGAGATCCACGACCAGATTCACGAATACGAATACGAATGCCAACAAGGCCACCGCCGCCTGGACGATGGGGTAGTCCTGGTTGCTGATGGCGTCCACCACCAAAAACCCCACGCCCGGCCAGGCGAATACGGCCTCGGTAACGACGGTTCCGCCGAGGAGGATTCCCAATTCCAGCCCCACCAGCGTCACGACGGGGATCGAGGCGTTCTTGAGAGCGTGATGGAGGATGACCAGCCATTCGGCCACACCCTTCGATCGGGCGGTGCGGACGTAATCCATCTCGAGGACATCGAGCATCTGCGAGCGCACAAGGCGCGTAATGCGGGCGGTGGCGTACAGGCCCGCCGTGACCGCCGGAAGGATGATGTAGTACCAGGCCTCGAAGCCCGAGGTGGGAAGCCAGCCGAGATAGACCGAGAAAAATATGATGAGCAGGAGGCCCAGCCAAAAATTGGGCATGGACTGCCCGAACATCGATCCCACCGAGCTTGTATGATCGATCCAGGTGTTCTTGAAGGTGGCCGAGAGCACCCCCGCCGGTATCGAAATCAAAATCGCGATGACCACCGATGTGAATGCGAGGAGGACGGTATTCGGGAAGTGCTCCAGGACAAGGCCCATCGCGGGTATTTCGTGGCGGTATGAGAAGCCGAAATCCCCGCGTATGACGCCCAGGGTTTTCACCCGCTCGGCGTTTTCTATATCGACGTCGGAAGTCTTGATATTCTGAATTTCCCCTTCCAGAAAATAATCGACGGTATCCACCCCGAAGAGGAATTTGGCGAACTGGATGGGGAGCGGCTGGTCGAAGCCCATCTCCTTGGCGAAGGCGGCCACTTCCTCTTCGGTGGACTCCAGGGGCATCAGAATCGCGGCCGGGCTCCCCGTGATCTGGAGCATCGAAAAAACGATCACCAGAATCGCGGCGAAAACGATCAGGCTCTGAAGCACTCGGCGAATAATATATGCGCGCATACGGCCATCCGTGGGCAAGGACAATCGGGAAAAAATATTCCGGACTCTTTTGTTCCGTTGGCAGCGTAATCCTCGCGTTCTTTTTTGCCGCCGTCAAGGCGGAAAACGGATACGGAGAAGGGCGGCCTCGGAGATTTCCGGGCCCCCGCCGGGGTGCGCAGGCGGAGCCGCGCACATGGACATCCAGGGAGCGAATCCCGTAGGATACCCTTTGTTCAACCCCAGGTTAAGTGTGGTTTTTATCGAAACTCCGCTACCACTCGGCGCGGAGGAGAGCGGTCATGTCCGTCCAGGCGAAGCTGGATCATATCGGTCTCAACGTGAGGGATCGCGAGCGTTCGATTCGCCGGTATCGTGACGTTCCCGGTTGTCGGCTATCGGATTGCCTCCCCGGTGGAGACACCGGGGAGCCCGCCGTGCCGGACGGAATCAAAATCGAAATATCGCACGGCATGAAAACCGTGAACATGGACTACGGCAACCGATACGATATCGCCCGGAAAATCGCGGCCTCCTGAAGTCTTCTTTAACCATGCACTTTAGGGAAATCATATGAAACTCGCCACCTACCGGAATACGGCCCCCGGCGCGACGGGAGATCGGCTGGGCGCCGTTTTGTCGAACGGAAACATGGCCGATCTCAGGCTCACCTATGCGGCCTATCTCGCCCGCGAGGAGGGGGAGGGGCGCCCCTACGCGATGGCGAACGCGCGGATTCCACGCGATATGACCGAATTTCTGGCGGGCGGCGCCCCCGCCCTCGACGCCGCCAGCGTGGCGGTGGATTTCGCAGAAAGTGACCTCCGCTCCGGAGCCGATCCGGTGGGGCCAAACGGGGAGCTTTGCGCCCTCAAGCCGAAACACTTCCGCCTTCGCGCCGTGATTCCCCGCCCGGGCAAGTTTCTCCATACCGGCCTCAATTCGAAAAAACACGTTGAGAACACCGGAAACAAAGCGCCCGAAAACGTCGCCGGCGCGCCCCGGTTCATTTCATCACTCATCGGACACGAGGAGCCGGTGGTCCACCCGAGGCAAACCCAGCGATTCGACTACGAGGTGGAGGTGGGCATTGTCATCGGAAAGCGCTGCAAGGACGTCAAGCCCGAGAATGCCTTCGACGCCGTCGTCGGTTACACGATCTACAACGACCTCACCGCCCGCGAGGTCCAGCGCTCGCCGGCGCTGGGCGGTGTTTTTCTCGGAAAGAATTTCGACACCACCAATCCAATCGGCCCCTATCTCGTCACCGCCGACGAGGTGCCCAGCCCGAACGAGCTTCTGGTGGAGTGCCGCGTGAACGGCGACGTGCGCCAGCACGAGCGGCTGACGGACATGATCTTCGACATCCCGACCCTGGTTTCATTCTTTAGCCAGATGACACTCGAGCCGGGAGACATCATTTCATCGGGGACCTTCGGCGGAGTCGCCCACGAACAGCCCGACCCCGAGCCTTATTTCCTGAAGCCGGGCCACGTCGTCGAGTGCGAGGTCGAGCACCTGGGCATCTTGCGCAATCCCATCGTCGCGGTCGAGTAGTTGCTGCGTGGGCGTCGCCGGGTTGTAGTCCGCTCTAAGCGTAATTCAGCGCTATTCTTGCGGCGGCGGCGATCTTTTCTGTGCTCGGGAGAACGAACGCTTCCATTTTAGGCTGAACGGGTATCGGCGCGTTCAGCGCGGCCACCCGTTCGATGGGCGCCTTGAGCGAGCCGAACAACACGGCCTGAAGGGCGGCGGCGATCTCGGCGCCCACTCCCCCGTGGAGGTGTCCCTCCTCAACCACGACGCATCGCCCCGTCTTGCCCGCGGAGGCCGCCAGCCCCTCGGTGTCGAGCGGTGAGATCGTCCGGGGGTCAATCACCTCGGCGCTGATGCCGTCCGCGGCCAGCGCCTCCGCAGCCTCCATGCATTTCGGCACCTGTGAGCCCACGCCGATGAGGGTGATGTCCGAGCCCTCGCGCTTCACCGCGGCCTTTCCGAACGGAACAGCGACATCCCCCTCCGGCACAGGGCCCTCCAACGGGTAGAGCGAGCGGTACTCGGTGAAGATGACCGGGTTGTCGTCGCGGATGGCGGTCTTGAGCAGTCCTTTTGCGTCCGCCGCGTCGCTCGGGACGGCCACCTTGAGCCCCGGTATTTTCATGAACCAGCTCTCAAGGCTCTGGCTGTGCGTCGGGCCGTTCTGGACGCCGCCGCCCTGGGGGGTGCGGATGACGAGGGGAACCGAAACCTGCCCGCCCAGCATGTAGCGAAGTTTTGGCGCCTGGTTCGCAATGGGGTCGATAGCCACCAGGGTGAAATCCACAAGCCGCATATCCAGAACGGGCCTATAGCCCGCCATCGCGGCCCCGACAGCGGCGCCCGTGAAGCCGAGTTCGCTGATCGGAGTGTTGCGGACGCGGGCCTTCCCGAACCTATCCGCCAGTTCCGCCGTCAGCGGGGAGACCGATGGGGTCGATACATCCTCGCCCATCACGAAGACTTTTTCGTCGCGCTCCATCTCCTCGCGGAGCGCCTCGGTAATCGCTTCTGAAAATTTTATGTTCGGCATCGTCGCCTCTCGGATAACAGCGGTTTGATTAGGAACTCGAGTTGAAAATCGATCGATCAGGCAAAAATATCCTCCAGCGCCATTTCGGGTTCAGGCTCAGGACTCGCCTCGGCGAACGCCACCGCCTCGGCCAACTCTTTCTCGACCGCCGCCCGGTGGCCCTCGGCCTCCGCTTCGGAGAGCCCGAACAGCCTCCCGGCTACCGTCAGCGGATCGCGCGCCTTCCACTCGTTCCATTCCTCCTCGTCCCGGTAGGAGCCGAATTTCTTGTCGAGGCGGGAGTGCCCGTAGTAGCGGTAGGTCTTCGCCTCGATCAGGGAGGGCCCCTCGCCCGCCCGCGCCCGCTTCACCGCCTCGGCCACCGCCTCGTGGACGGCGAGGACGTCCATGCCGTCCACGGTGACGCCGGGTGCGCCGTAGCCCTGGGCGCGGGTGGAAATGTCTTCGACCGAAGTGGAGTATTCGGCACGGGTGGAGGAGGCGAAATGGTTGTTCTCGCAGAAAAAAACGACCGGGAGCTTCCAGATGGCGCAAAGGTTCATCGATTCGTGAAACGCACCCTGGTTCGAGGCCCCGTCCCCGAAAAACGGCACCGCCACCTGGCCTCGGCCGTTGAGCTGGAAGGCGAGGCCAATCCCGGCGGCCATCGGCATGTTCGAGCCCACGATGGAATGCGCTCCGTAGTGGCCCTTCGATACGTCGGCGATGTGCATCGAGCCGCCCTTGGCGTGGCAGAGCCCGGCCGTTTTCCCGAAGAGTTCGGCCATCATTTCAGGCAGCCGTGTTCCCTTGGCTATCGAATGGCCGTGCCCCCTGTGGGTGGTCAGAATTGCATCGTCGTCGTTCAGAGCCGAGCACACACCGACCGAGCAGGCTTCCTGGCCCGCGCTCACGTGGATGCCGCCCCGGATGATTCCTCCCTTCTCGAAAAGCTCTTGCGCCGTTTCCTCGAAACGGCGTATCCGCACCATCGTGCGGTACATCTCGCCCAGCTTTTCCCTCATAAAAACTCCCTTGGAATCAGGCACGAATATCTCCTCTCGAAAAACCAAAAATTTCGATCATTGGCACAGACTATCCCCCCGTCCCGAAGCGGTCCATCCACCAGTCGGCGATCCAGTTGCCGCACATGGAGAGATTGTCGAAACAGCAGTGCTGGCTGCCGCCGTCCTCGACCCGGAAAATCTTGAGTTCTTTTTCGAGCGAGCCGCAGGCCGCGTAGAGGCGGTGGGCCATATCGACGGGGACAATGTTGTCGTCCTCGCCATGGGTAATGCAGATGGGCATCCGGATATTCTCGGCGACGCCGTCGAGGGTGTAGGCCCGGCATTTTTCCATGGCGGCGTCCATGTCGGGCATGCCAAGGACCCAGGGAAGCTGCCAGATGGCCGAGGAGGAGACGGTGCCGCCGGCCTCAAGGACCTTGCGGCGGTGGAGCCAGACCTCGTGGTAGTCGAAGTGGGCGCCCCAGGTGAGGCAGGCGGCGTAGCGGTGCTCAAAGGCGGCGATGCGCGGGGCGTAGTAGCCGCCCATGCTCATCGCCATGACGCCGATGCGGGAGGAATCGACCCCCTCTCGGGCGTCGAGGTAATCGAAAGCCGCCGTACCGGGGACCTCGTAATCCGGGCGGCTGGGGATTTTGCCGAGACGCAGGGTTTCACCCTGGCCGGGGCCGTCCACGCAGAGCACCCCGATGCCGCGCTCGCTGAGGAAGCGCCCTCCCCAAAGGACGGTGAATTCCTTCGAGGCGTCGAGGCCGTCGAAGAAGGCGATAGCCGGGTCGTTTCCGGTCGGGTTGAGGGGCGGTATCCACCAGGCGGGGAGCGGTCCCTCCTCGTAGGGGACTTCGACGCGCTCGAAGCCGGGAGTCTGAAGTTTCATCCCTTTTTCGTAGTGGGGGAGCATCTCGCGGTAGGAGGCGGCTTTTCTCGGGTCCTCGGGGTGGACGAAGCGCTCGCAGGTGAAGCGGTAGATGGCGCTCCGGACGTAGGCCCCGGCGGCTGTGCGAGCGTGGCCCTTTTTCTCTTCGGCCTCGGCGAGGGCGAGGACCTTGTCGGCCATATCGATCCAGGCGTCGTGCCAGGCCTCTCCGTCGCCCACCTTGTCCTGGAGACGCTTTCCGATCTGATCCACCTCGTAGAAGGAGGTTCCCCCTAACGGGGCGAGGTTGATCTCACTGCACATGATCTGGGACCAGAGGTAGTGCTCGGGGAAGTATCTGAACCACGATCCTGCGATTTCCTCGGCGCTCATCGGGTATCTCCTTCAAAATTGGGCTGTTACCGCCGGAGGGGCTCCCCGGTACTCCTCTGGAATAATTCGGTCTCTCGATTACTCCGAAATAGATTGTTTTTGATCTTTACATTTAAGGGTGTTACCGTAATACCTAATCTTTATAACTTATGCCACCTGCAACGGGGAGGTGGACGATGCACCCGGTCTTGGGAACCAAGGCAAATCAACAGGACATATGGGGAGGAAGAGGTATGCGCAGACTGGTCGTTATTTTATTGGTTTTGGCGCTGGGCGTCTTCAGCGTTTCCTGGACGGTCGAGGCAGCGTCGAAGGGTTCGGTAACGATCGCCCTGTCGGGCGAGCCGCCCACGATGGACCCGCACCGCACGTCGAATTTCGTTGGCGCCATGGTTTGGCGCTGGCCCTATGACACTCTGCTTTCGAGGGAGACGGGCACGGGTAAAATCATTCCCTGGCTGGCGGAGAAATACGAACTGCTTGAGGGGACAAAGAAGATCAAGTTCTGGCTCCGCAAGGACGCGGTTTTCTCCGACGGCTCTCCCGTCACATCGAAGGCGATGGTCTGGTCAATCAGCCGCGTGCTCAAGGCCGCCCGGCAGAAGAAGTATTTCTCCTCGTTCGACCGGATAGAGATCATCGACGATAAGACCTTCATCTGGCACAACAAGACGCACGACAACGGCGTCCTGTCCCGGGTCACCCGCTGGGCGGGCCTGATGAGCCTCAACGCCAAGGGCAAGAAAAAGGCCCATCTTTCGCGGAACACCTACGGCTCGGGCCCCTACGTCCTCAAGTCCTGGACCAAAGGCAACAAGATGGTGTTTGTGGCGAACAAGAAGTGGTGGGGCAGGAAGCAGTTCCCCGATATGCCGAATACGGTTGTCCTCAGGCGAATCAAGGAAGCGGCGACGCGCGTGAAGGCGCTTGAAGCCGGCGAGGTCGACGTTGCCTGGGGCGTGCTTCCGCAGTTTGTCAAGGCCCTCCAGAAGAACCCGAAAACGAACGTGAAGGCCGTTCCGGCCGTCCGGATTATGTTCCTGAGCTTCTTCTCCAAGCACGGCGGCCCGTTCGCGAACCAGAAGGTTCGTCTCGCGGTAAACTATGCCATCGACGATGCGCTCATCCGCAAGACGATCCTGGGCGGGCGTGCCGATGCCATCGGTGGTCAGCTCCATCCCTGGAACTTCTCGGGCTATAACCCGAAGCGGAAGTGGTGGGGCTACGATGTGGCGAAGGCTAAGAGCCTGCTGAAAGAGGCCGGCTACGGGAATGGTTTCAAGGCCGAACTCATCGCGACGAACGGCCGCTACCCGGGCGACAAGCCGACCTGCGAGGCCATCGCCGGAATGCTCAAGAAAATCAAGATCAACGCTACCTGTAACTCACAGCGGTTCCCGCTCTTTAAGAAGTATCACCGCGCCTATCAGGCCGGAAAACGGAAGGGCGCCGCGATGTACTACATGGGATTTGGCAACGGCGGCGGCGAGCCTGGCCTCTTGTTCTCGGGCACGACAATGTGCGGCGGCGCTTGGAGCGGTCACTGCTTCAAGGATATCGACGCCCAGGTGATGAAGGCGAATGCCGAGCCCAATCCCAAAAAGCAGCATGCGGAGTATGACAAAGTAACCGGGATGACGAAGGCGAAAGCCACGGCCAAGGTCGTGGCGAAGATTCACGACGTGCTCGGGTACAGCAACCGGATCAACTGGACCCCCCGGCACGACGAGACGCTGTATCCCTGGGAAATCAGCATGAAGGCGACGAACTAGTCCGCCTCACTAGGGTGTAATCGCGCGGGGGGCCGGTTTCGGCCCCCCGCGTTTTTTTTGACACTGCGCAAGAGGGAGTCCGAATGACACTCGAGAAAGATCATCCCCGCCACTCGAAAGAAGAGTATCGCCGCCGCTACCGCGAGATCAGAAAGCGGATGCGCGAACGAAGGCTCGATGTTCTCGTCATGTACGGCGACTCGGGCAGTCACGGCGGCAACCAGGCCAGCATCAAGTATGTGTCGAACTACAAGGACCCGGTCAGCAGTTTTATCGTCTTCCCGCTCAAGGGCGATCCCGCTCTTTACATGTCGAACCGCCTTTATCTGCCCTACGCGAAGCAGATGAGCGTCATCCGGCGGACCGAGGCGGTCGACTACGACCCCGGCGGCAAGGTCGAGCGGAGGCTCCGCGAACTGGGACTCGAGAAGGCAGCGATCGGGGTTGTCGGCTACCGGGGAATTCTCCAGACCTCGATTCCCTTCAGCGTGATGGACCACTGGCGGCGCGAACTCAAGGGGGCCTCTTTCATCGAGGCGACCGATCTCCTCCACGAGGTCCGTGCCATCAAGAGCAAGGAGGAGTTGAAATGGTTCCGCAAGGGCGCCGCCCTGACGGACATGGCATTCGAAGCGCTGGATAAAAAAGCCCGCGAGGGGATGACCGACTACGAACTGGCGGCGGTGGTGTCGAACGGTTACATGCCCAGCGGCGGCGGACAACAGCTCATCTTCGTCGGCTCCACCTCGATGGCCCGGCCTCACCTGATCTTTCCGAACCAGTTCCCTACCCACAGAAAGACCCGGAAAGGCGACATCGTTTTGACCGAACTCTCGGCCGACTATTATATGCACTCCGGGCAGGCGCACCGTCCGATCGTGGTGGGCGCGAAACCCACCCCCATCTATCGAAAGCTCTACGATGTGTCCGTCGAGGCCTACGAACGGATTCTCAGGGCAGTCAAACCAGGCGCGGGTCACGAGGATGTGCGCAGGGCGGGCGCGATCATCGGCGAAGAGGGGTTCACCACCTTCGACACCACCTTCCACGGGTGGGGACTACTAATCGAAAATCCCCGGGTGGACGTTGACGCCACTATTATCAAGCGACCTCAGAACGAAGTCGTATTCAAGGAGGGGATGTTGATGGTGATCCAGCCCAATGTCCTGACGGCGGACGGCAGGCGCGGCCTCCAGGTGGGAAATCTCGTCGAGGTGACGAAAACCGGTGCGCGCTCGCTTCAGAAATTTCCCATGAAATTCATGCGGATTTAGAAAAAAAGCGGGTTTTACAGTGGGTTTGCAAGCGGGGCCGCAGCGTTTTCGTTCCGTTTGGGGCTGCTCAATGTCATCTCCTTGAAGTTGCCTAAATCTTCCAGGCGACCCCCGCGATTTGCCACCAGAAGAGCGTCGCCGTCAGGGTAGTGGCGAAGGCTATCGCGGTCATGAACATTCCGAACCGGAAGATCTCTCCCGCGGTTAAATGCCCCCGTTCGTAGACGGCGAGGCTGCTCGGACTCTGCGCCGGGTAGAACAGGATCGAATCTCCCATCAGAAGAACACCGAGGGCGCACACGAGCGGGTTCAGGCCGCCGCCCTGGCCGATCTCGATGGCAATCGGAATCGTGATGGCGAGGTAGCCGGTGATGTTGGGAACTAGAATCCGCACCGGAACGCTCACCGCCAAAATAACGGCGAAGAGGAAATACGGCCGCTCGGCGATGGCCGGGGCCAGTTGCAGCAAAGTGAAGGCCAGCCATTTCGCAGCCCCGGTGTGTACCATCGTCCAGCCGAGGGAAAGCGAGGCGCCCAGGAGAAAAAACGTCGCCCAGGAAAACCTCGTCTCGAAGTCATTCCATTCGAGCACGCCGACGCCGGGGGCGAGGAGGAGCGCCCAGGCCATCATCGCCGGCACCGCGGGGTGAAGGCCGTGGATCGGGTCCGAGAGCCAGAGCGCCGAGGCCATGAGAATGATCAGGGCGGTTCGGATCTCGCCGCTTTTTAAGGGAGTTTTTTCGGCTTCAGGGAGGTCGAGCCGGACGCTCTCGCCGCGCATGTACCAGAGGTAAAGGAATAACGAGCCGATGAACAGCGTCAGATAGTAGGGAACGCCCAGAAGGAGAAACCACCGGCCCCATCCCATCCCCCCGATCAGCGAGGCGGCCACGATTGAGGTCATTCCGCCGGTGAGAAGGGCCGAGGAGGCGAGGCGGTTCAGGGAATGAAGCGCCATCATGACGGCGCGGGCGACGGGTGCCCCTTTCTTAACGCCGGTGAGCGTGAAGGTGCGGTCGAAAACTTCGGCGAGAATGAGAGACCGGCTGTTCGCCGAGGGCATGATCAGCGCCATCGGCGGAAACGAGACCACCATGAACCAGAATAGCGGGCCGCTCTTTCCGCCCGAGAGGCGAAGAAAGAAACGGCCGATTCGCTCGGCGAGGCCGACGCGCTCGACGGCGATGGCGATGGTGAATACGCCGATGAGGAAAAAAATCACGGGCTGTGAGAAACCGACAAGAGCCTCGCTCACCGACGAGGAGGCCCCCGTCAGAATCAGCAGCAGGATAACCAGCCCGCCGGTCAGCCCCGCCGGAAGGATTTCGCTTGTCCAGAGGACGACCGCCGCCGCCGCGACGAGCAGCGTCCGGTAGCCCGGCACCGAAAGACCGGTTGGCGGGGGAAGAAACAGACAGATGAAAAACGCTAAAAGAAGAAGTGGGGGCAGGCGGCCGAAAGCGCCCGCGCGGGCGGTGTGAACCGTTTGGCTCATTTCCGGTTCTCCGGTAAAAACATGATCTCGCCTCCTTTTCCCTCTGCCGGGGCTTCCGCCGAGGGAAATGGGTTTTGTCGATGAGTCTATTGGGGATTCTAACGCCTTCGAGCGGGCGAATCGATCCGGCCGCGTAAGAAGCTTCTCCGGAACGGTTGACACGGCGTGGGCGGGCTCGTTCATACTCGGGTTTCGAGTCTTGAGTCTCGGGCCTTTTCGGACCCGGCCCTATTTCCATGAATTCGGGGAGCGAATATGCCGTTCGAGCGCGACGAAAGTGACCTCGTCGAAGTGTATTACGAAAAAGGTTGGACGGACGGGCTTCCCGTCGTGCCCCCGACGCGAGAGAAGGTGGACGCCCTGCTTCGGGCGGGCGGTCTTCCCGCGGACGACGTCCTCGGAGAAATCGCACCCAATTACGGCGCCGCCACCGGCGAGAAGGTCGCGATCAACGCTGTGATGGCGGGCTGCGCTCCCGAGCATATGCCCCTTGTCGTCTCGGGCGTCCGTATCATGGCGGACAAGGAATTCAACCTTCACGCGATCGGGGGAATGACCGATTCCGCCTCGCCCCTCGTCATCGTCAACGGGCCCGCCCGAGAAGCGGGGGGGATTAACTGCGGAAACGGGGTTTTCGGGAACGGAACGCGCGGGAACGCCGTCGTCGGCCGAGCGTTGATGCTGGTGCTCGCCAACATCGGGGGTTCGCGGCCGGGCGGGATTTCCCGGACGATGTTCGGCTCGCCGGCAAGGTACTCCTACTGCATCGGCGAGAACGAGGAGGAAAGCCCCTGGGAGCCGCTTCACGTAGAGCGCGGGATCGAAGCTGGCCGGGGGGCGGTGACGATGCTCCCCTGCGAGTCGCCCCACGAGATTCGGATCGAGGGGGTGACTAAGGCGGGGGAGATGGCCGATATCCTGGGGCGCTCGATGTGCAGCGTCTGGTCGGCGAACAAGCATCATATTCACATCAGCGGGGTGATTCTGGCGCTGGGGCCGATGCATGCGGCCGTGTTCGGAGGCGCGGGCTGGAGCAAGGCTGCTACGCGGAACGTTATTTTTCAGTCTGCGATTATGCCCGACGAGGAAAACGGCTCCCCTTTGCGAAAGTTTTTGTCGCCCGAGGCTATTACGATAATCGTGGCGGGCGGCGCAGGTGGAATTTACAGCATGCTCTTGCCCGGCATCGCAGACTACATGGGGACGAACATGGTCACCCGGCCGGTCGAGCCCGCGGGGTAGACAGAAGTCCCCGGAGCGGCAGGCAGGCGCGGATTTTTTTCTGAAGGAGAGGATTATGCCCGAGCTATTCGATCCGACCGCGAAGCCGAAGCGCCGCGTCGAGAACCTGGCGGTGCGCCCCGGCAGCCTCGCGGGAAAGGTGATTGGCCTTCTGGACATCGGCAAGCCGAAGGGGGATTGGTTTCTCGAGGCGGTGGGGGAGCTTCTCAGGGAGAACTACGGGGCCCGCGAGACGGTCTACTACCGCAAACCGACGCACGCCAAGCCCGCGCCCGGTGAGTTGGCCGAGGAGATCGCCCAGCGGTGCGACGCCGTTGTCGAGGCGCTCGCCTACTGAGGAAGCTGCACGACGTGCAGTTTGCACGATGCGGCCTTTTTCGAGCGCTGGGGAGTGCCGGCGGCGCCGGTGGTGACGCGGGAGTTTCTTCAGGCGGGGGAATTTCAGGCGAAGGCCCTCTTCGGCGGAGACTACCCGATCGTTTTCACCCCTCATCCGGTCGCCCACATGGAAAAGGAAGAGTTCTCCCGGCTCGCGCAGGATGCGCTCGAGGGGATCGCCGGCCGGCTCATGTCCGCCTCCTCATAACCTCGACTTAATGAACTGGAGCCCGGTTTGAGCAACTCCGCTTTCCAGGTCCGTAAATGCGATGTGCTCATCCTGGGATCGGGGGGCGCCGGGCTGCTCGCGGCGCTGGCGGCCTACGAGGCCGACCCCGCCCTCGATATCCTCATCGCCGTCAAGGGCCTGTTCGGGAAAAGTGGGTGCACCCGCATGGTCCAGGGCGGCTACAACGTCGCCCTCTCCGATAGCGATTCGGTCGAAAACCACTTCATGGACACGGTGCGGGCGGGTGCCTGGCTCAACGACCAGGACCTCGTATGGGAACTCGTCAGCCGCGCTCCTGGCTGCATCCGCAGGCTCGAGACCGTCTGCGGCGCCTTCTTCGACCGGAGTCCGGACGGCGAGATCCACCAGAAGGCCTTCGCCGGCCAGAGTTTCGACCGCACCGTCCACAAAGGCGACCTCACCGGCATCGAACTCACGAACCGCGCCTCCGAGCAGATAATCCGCCGAGGGATTCCCGTTCTCGAGGAGCGCCGCGCAATCGCTCTCTTGCCCGATTCGGGTGCGGGCGGCCGGGTCGCCGGGTCGATGCTCCTCGATATCCGGAGCGGTGAGTTCACCGCCGTCAACGCGAAATGCACCCTTCTCGCGACCGGCGGAGGCCCCACATTCTACAAATACTCGGCCTGCGCGCAGGAGCTCGCCACCGACGGGATGGCGATGGCCTGGGAGGCGGGCGCGGACCTTTGCGACATGGAGATGGTCCAGTTCCATCCGACGGGAATTCTCACGGGCGAGGGACTCCAGATCACCGGAACCCTGCTGGAGGAGGGGCTGCGCGGCGCGGGTGGCCATCTGCTCAACGGCCGTGGTGAGCGCTACATGGAGCGCTACGACCCCGAGCGGATGGAGCGCTCAACGCGCGACCTGGTGGCTCGCGCGGGCTACACCGAGATCAAGGAGGGCCGCGGCACCGAGAACGGCGGCGTTTTCATCGACGTAAGCCATCTCGGGGCGGATTTCGTCCGAAAGAATTTCAGGGGGATGGTGGATCGATGCGCCGATTTGGGCTTCGATCTCGCGGGAGCGCCCGTCGAGGTCTCCCCGACGGCGCACTACATGATGGGTGGCGCGAAGATAGACACCGGCTGCCGGACGAGTCTCCCAGGCCTTTTCGCGGCGGGCGAGGACGCCGGCGGCACCCATGGGGCGAATCGCCTCGGTGGAAACGGGGTAGCGAACTCCACCGTGTTCGGCGAGGTGGCCGGGCGAGAGATGGCGGCCGAGGCCGGCGGCGCTCCGTTCGAGAGTTTTGATCGCGGCTCGGCTGAAGCGTCGGTTGAGGAAGCGTTGGCAGCCCTCGGCGACGGGGACTCTCCTTATCCCGTCCGCGCCTCGCTCAAGGAGCTGATGTGGAAAAAAATCGGTCTTCGGCGCAACGGGGCCGACCTGGCTGCGGGCCTCGAGGAAATCGCCTCTCTCGGGGAGCGGGCGGCCCGGGCCCGCGCCGGTGGAGGCCGGGCCTACAACATCGCCTGGCAGAATGTCCTTGACGTTTGCAACCAGATCGCCGTGGCGGAGTTGATCGCACGGAGCGCCATCGAGCGCGACGAGAGTCGGGGCAGCCACTACCGGGACGACATTCCCGAGCAAAAACAGGGCGCGCTCTATAACGTTTTCATTTCGAAGCGGGGCGAGAAGGCCGCCGTCGAACGCCGTCCGGTCCGCTTCACCCGTGTCAAGCCGGGCGAGGAACTCGCCGCCGCCGAGCCCGTCAATTTTATGGATTGATGACTGAGAAATCAGGCATGAGAAAGGAGATGTGATGGCTTCCCTGTCCGGCCCTCCGGCCCGGCCCCCGTTTTGGAATCTTTCGGCGTGGCGGGCCATGTATCCGGGCATGTGGGCGTGGGTGATTCAGCGCCTCTCGGCTGTGGTGCTGCTCGTTATTTTTCCTTTCCATGTCCTGAATCCCTACAATAAGTGGCTGCGGATTGCCGTGCTGGCGCTCGTGATTCTTCACGGAATGCACGGCCTCAAGGTGATTTTCACCGATTTCGGGTTTCCCGCGCGGCATCAACGCAAGTTGCTTTGGGTCTTGACGGCGCTAGGAGCCGCCGCGTTTTTCTGGCTCGCCTATCTCCGCAAGGCCTTTTGGGGATTTTTTTGATGGTGGGTGGCGGCGTCATTTTCCGCGTTCGGCGCGGCGGCGAGGCGGGCGATCCCCAAGAGCGATACCAGACCTACGCCATCACGCCGCGCCCGAGGATGACCGTCCTCGACGTGCTGACCTCCATCCAGAGCGAACAGGACGCCTCCCTTGTGTTTCGCTATTCCTGCCGGGTGGGAATGTGCGGAACCTGCGCCCTCCGGGTGAACGGGCGGCCCCGCTGGGCCTGCCGGACGCTGATCACGGAGCTGGGCGAAAGCGTAACCCTCGAGCCACTGGCGAATTTCCCCCTCATCCGCGATCTGGCCGTGGACATGACGCCCTTCAGCGACGGCCTGAAACGCGTGCGGGCCTGGGCCGAGCCCACCGAGGCCGCCGCCTCCGCTCCGGCGCGGATCCTTCCCAGCAGTAGAGAGCGGGTCCGGATCGATCCCCATATCGAGTGCATCACCTGCGGTATCTGCTATTCTGCCTGCTCCATGCTGGGACACGATCCGGCTTTTCTGGGACCCGCGGCGCTCAACCGGGCCTATACCCTGGTGTGTGACAGCCGAGACGCGGCGAGCGCGGAGCGGTTGGCCGAGGTGTCCGGGGAGCAGGGCATCTGGCGGTGCCACAGCCAGTTCAACTGCACCGAGGCCTGCCCAAAAGGAATCAGTCCGGCCACCGCCATTCAGGGCCTCAAGCGACAGGCGGCGGCGAGCGGGGCGAAATCTTTTGTCTCGTCCATCATCGGGGGCCGCGCCCCCGGAGCATAATAATAATTATCTCTCCTACAGGAGAGATTTTTAGGAGGATCAGGCGATGCCTACCGCAACCGGCGCCTTCATCGGCGCCGACCTTACCCGGGAAGTCGCTTTCGAGCTCAACCGACGCGCTGCGATTCACATTCCGGGCGATGTCCGCCAGAGCGTTCGTGGCATGGCCGAGCGCGAGACCGAGCGGCTGTCGAAATTCGTCCTGCTCGAAATCGTGAACAACTACGAGGTGGCGGACGAGGACCTCCGTCCCATGTGCGCCGACACCGGGCTTCCGCGCTTTTACGCCAAGGTTGGGAACGAGGCACGCCTTGAGGGCGGTTTCGTCGCTTTCGAGAGGAGCATTCGCGAGGCGACTGCCCGCGCGACGACTGAAATTCCCCTTCGCCCGAACCGCGTTCATCCGATCACGCGGTACGATTACAACAACAACGTCGGCATCCACGCGCCGAGCGTGGACTACTCCTGGGAGCCCGGGGCCGACTGGGTGGAAATGACCGCCTTCCACAAGGGGGGCCTGTTTGGCGGCGACTACCGGATGCTCTTCCCCGGGGACGGAATCGACGGAATCCGCCGATTCTACCTCGATGTCATCAGCGAGTTTTTCAAGCGCGGGCTTTCCTGCCAGCCGGCCATCGTCGGCATCGGCATCGGCGGGACGAAGGATACCTGCGTGAAACTGGCAAAGGAGGCGGCCTGCCTGCGCGTGGTGGGCGACCGGAATCCCGATCCACAGATCGCCGATCTCGAGGACGAGCTCGTCGAACTGGGCAAGCGATCCACCCTCGGTGCGATGGGCTTCAAGGGCGAAGGCGCGGTGATGGACGCCCACATCGAGGTCGCCTACACTCACACGGGCGGGATGCCCGTTTCCATTCACCACCAATGTTTCGCCCTGCGGCGGAGCACCGCGCGGATCCACCCGGACGGGGAGGTCGAGTACCGCGAGGACCCGCGGTGGTTCACCGATTACTACCGCCGCGATTCGGTGAGTTGACCGGGGATTTTTTGGCCATGAGCGAAAAGAACACATCGGACCTCCTGATGGACGAGCACCTCCTCGAGACTTCCGTTTCGCGGGAGGCGCTGGATAAGCTCAGGATAGGCGACATCGTGCGTCTGAACGGCGTGATTTTCACGGGCCGAATCGGGCTTTATAAAAAACTCTTTGACGAGGGGGCCGAGCCGCCCGTCGATATCGCCGCACTCACGAACGTTACTTTTCATTGCTCCCCCGCGGTGGGCGAAAAAGCGCCCGGCGAGTGGGAGGTCTCAGCCGTTACGGCGACGGCGAGTTTTCGATTCGAGAAGCATCTGCCTCTGCTCATGGAGCGGCACGGCGTCCGCTGTGTGATTGGCAAAGGGGGAATGTCCCCCGAGTTCTACCGGGACCATTTCAAGCGCCTCGGCGGGGTGTTCTTGAATACGGTGGGGTACGGCATCGGTGCGCAGTACGGCAGGGGCGTCCAGAGGGTCGAGGCGGTGCACTGGCTCAAGGAGCTGGGCATTGCCCAGGCGATGTGGGTGCTCCGGGTGAAAAACTTCGGGCCATTCCTCGTCGAGTGCGATACGGAAGGAAACAGCCTCTACGAGATGGCGATGAAGGAAACCAACGAGAATCTCAAGGGGCTTTACGCCGATCTCCCGCTGCCCGCCCTCAAGCGAATGGGCGAGGTGCATAACCCCGAGGACGAAGTGTTCTGATCCGGGTCGCTCTCAATGGGAAAAATTCGAATGAACCAAAATCAGGTTATACGGGCCAACCGCGCCCGCATGAAAAAAGAGTTCGACGCGCAGTCGAGGATCGGCCGCCACGGCAAAACCGGGTTGGCGAGAGTCGCCCTCACCCCCGACTACAACCGGGTACGGGAACTCGTTCGGCGATGGATGGAGTCCGCCGGGCTCAAGACGCGGGTGGACGCCGTGGGGAATCTCATCGGCAGGAAAGAGGGCCGGGTGAAGGGGTTTCCCGCTGTGATGGCCGGCTCACATCTGGACTCGCAGAATCCGGGAGGGCGCTTCGACGGCCCCGCCGGGGTGCTGTCCGCCCTTGAGGCCGTCCGACGAATCGGCGAGACGGGCGCCGCCCACGACCATCCACTGGAGGTCGTCGCCTTCGTCGGAGAAGAATCCACCTGCGGGCTCGTGACGTTCGGGAGCAGTGTCATGGCCGGGCAGGTGGGAGCCGCTGCGATGAAGGCGGCGGTTCACTCACCGACCGGCAAGTCGGTCTACGAGGCGGTCCGGCTGGCGGGGGGGAATCCTTCGCGGGTGAAAAGCTGCCGCCTCCCCCGGGATTCGCTGAAGGCGTTTATCGAGCTTCACATCGAGCAGGGACCCATTCTCGAGGCGGCGGGGGTGCCCGTCGGTGTCGTCGACACCATCGTCGGTGCGCTCAGGGGGGATATTCACTTCGAGGGCCAGACGGCTCACTCGGGCGGACAGCCCATGCCCTACCGGCGCGACGCGGCCATGGCCGCCGCGGATTTCATGTTGGAGATGGAGGGCGCGGCGCGGCGGGCGCCCGAGAGCCAACGGATGACGCTGACGTTCGGGGTGATATCGGCCCGGCCGGGATGGGTTTCGATTGTGCCGGGCGGAGCGAGCATTTCATTCGATCTGAGAAGCAAAAGCAATAAGGCGTCGGCGGCGATGCTCGGGCGGATGAGGAAAGCGCTCGGGCGAATTCAAAAAAGACGCGGGGTGAGGGGGCAGCTTAAGCTTAGTGTGAAGTACGCGGCCTGTCCGGCCTCTCGGGGAATCCGCCGGGCGATTGAGCGGGCGGCCGGTGAGACGGGCCACCCTTCGATGACGCTATCGAGCGGGGGAATTCACGACGCCTGCCGGATCGCCGCCCTGTGTCCGATCGGGATGGTTTTTGTACCCTCGGTGAAGGGGCTTTCGCATACTCCGGAAGAGTACACGCGGTTTCAAGATATCGCGGTCGGGGCCGAGGTGTTGACCTCGGCGATGTTGCGGCTGGCCGGACGCCGCGTGAAGGCGTAAGGGCCGGCGCCTCTTTTCTTATTTTTCCTCGATCCATCTTGCGGCAAAGGGACGGCCGCCGCCGGTGATGATCCCGGCGTCGGAGTCCGCCCAGTCGGCGTAGAAAATCAGGGAAGCTTCATAACTCGTGGCGCGGGTGTTGCTAGCCCGCGTGTGAGTGATGACGAGATGGGCGAGTTCCATCGCCTTGGGCAGGTCTTTCTCCCAGATTTTATGCGCCCCGTAGACGCCGTGCTGAATTTTCGAGCCGAATTCGGTTTTCCTAGCGGACAGGATGCTACCTCCGCTCGGCTGCCCTCCCGGGTCGGGCTCGCTTTCGATGGGTTTTGAAATATCGTGGAGGAGGCAGGCGGCGATGAGCAGGTCGCCGTCCACGGTGATTCCGTGAATTTTCTCCGCAACCTCGGCCAGGGCGAGGGCCATCCGGGTAACGCCCTGGATATGGCCTATTAGGGGTTCGTGTTTTTCAAGCGTCAGGTTCTTTGGAATATCCTCGAAGCGCTCCCAGGCGGTCTCGTCGGCGAGTTCGAGCCAAATCTCAACGACCCCCTCTCTGAGGGTCTTGTCCTGAATCTGGTCCACCTCGGGAAATATTTTTCGGATCCCCTCGGCGTCGATCTGGATGGCCATGCGGTATGCCCCCCGGTTTGTGAGAAAAGGAAATAGGGTAATGCGTGAGGGTGAGATTTTATGCCGGAGGAGCGCCCGAAACAACGGACAGGGCGCGCGGGGGAAAGGGGTCCCACCATTCGCGGGGAGGGCGGGATAAGTCCCCCCCGGCTTCAACCAGAGGCGGAATTGGTCTAACATGGCGGGGCGCCACCGCAATTTCGAGGAATTTCGGGGAAATACCCGAGGAGTCCACCGTGCCCATCGCCACCCACCCGGAACTCAACGACGCTCACGCAGCGCTGAAGGAGTTATCGAATTCTTTCGCTAATAGCCGCCTTTTGCCCGGCGCCGCCGAGCGCGATCGCAGCGGCGAATTTCCCGACGACATTTATAGAGAAGCGGCCGGCCACGGTCTGGTTGGACTGAACATCCCCGAGCGCTTCGGCGGGGGCGGCCTCGGTCTGACGGAATCGGCGCTCGTTCTTGAGGAACTGGCGTGTGTAGATGGCAGCTTCGCGCTGACGGTGGGCGCCTCGGCCGGTCTCGCGGCGGGGCACATCCTGCGGGCGGGGACCGAGGAGCAGGCAGCTCGGTGGCTACCTCTTCTCACGGGCGGCGAACTCGGTGCGTGGGCGCTGACCGAGCCGGGTTCGGGGAGCGACGCAGCGGCCCTCCGCTGCAGAGCGGAGCGAAAGGGCGGCTCCTACACCCTCAACGGCTCAAAAATGTTCATTTCGCAGGGCAGCCTTTTTTCGGTCATGGTCCTCATCGCCCGTACGGGGGAGGGAAGGGGCGGAATCAGTGCTCTCGCGGTCGAGGCTTCCGACGCGGGCCGCGAGAGCCGCCCGATTCCCGGGAAACTGGGCATGCGGTCGATGGACACCGCCGAGGTCGTGTTCGAGGGTTGCGAAATTCCCGCCGGCCGCCTCCTTGGCGGGGAGGGAGAGGGATTCTCGCACGTGGTGGATGTATTGACGGAGGGTAGAATCAGCGTGGGCGCGATCGCCCTCGGTCTCGGGCAGGGGGCGCTCGATGCGGCCCTTGACCATTCTCGAAGCCGGGAGGCGTTTGGGCGGTCCATCGAGAGATTCACAGGAATCAGGGAGCAGCTTGCCGACTGCGCGATTGCGCTGGCGGCGGGCCGGGGGTTGGTCTACCGGGCCGCGCGGTATGCCGATTCGGGCAAGGACGCGGGCGTCCTCGCGCCCAAGGCGAAACTCTTTTCCAGCGAGGCGGCCCTGCGCGTCTGTGACCGGAGCATTCAGATCCACGGTGGTTATGGGTATATCGACGAATACCCCGCGCACCGCTTCTGGCGGGACGCGCGGCTGCTCACCATCGGCGAGGGGACGAGCGAGATCCTTCGAGGGTTCATCTCGCGGTCCGAGTTTAAGTAATATTGAGGCCGGCGATGGCGGACGATGATATTTTAACCGAAGAGCAGAGCATGGTTCGCGGGATGGTTCGCGATTTTTGCGAGAGCGAGGCCGCCCCGCGTGCCGCCGAGACGGATGCCGGCCGGTTTCCCCGGGAACTGGCCGGAAGGATGGCGGAGCTCGGGCTGCTCGGAATGACCGTCCCCGCCAGTGAGGGTGGCGGCGGAATGGATGAAGTTTCCCTTGCGCTCGCGATGGAGGAAATTTCGGCGGTATGTCCCTCGCTGAGCGTGGTCTTCGCCGTGCAAAATTCCCTGGTCTGCGCTCCACTCCACCATTATGGAAACGGGGAGCAAAAGAGGTACATCCTCCGGCCCTTGATTTCAGGTGAAAAACTCGGGTGTTTCGGGCTAAGCGAGCCCTCGGCCGGCTCGGACGCCGCCGCCCTCCGGACGGCGGCAACGCGCACCGGCGGCGGCTGGCGAATCAACGGGGCCAAGCGTTTTATATCGAACTCGAAAGAGGCCGATCTCTGCATCATTTTCGCCCTGACGGACCGGGAACTTGGCCACAAAGGGATTAGCGCCTTCATCGCCGATACGGGCGCCTCGGGGTTCGAGGTGGGCCGCCTCGAGGAGAAATTGGGCCTCGGCGGAAGCTCGGCCTGCGACCTGAGATTCGAGAACCTCGAGGTAGGCGGCGAATGCCTTCTTGGCGAGGAGGGGCAGGGCTTTGAGATCGCGATGACCATCCTCGACGCCGGGCGCATCGAGGTGGCGGCCCAGGCCGTGGGCTTCTCGAGGACCTGCCTGGACGCCTCCGTCGCCTATGCCCGGGAACGCGAATCCTTCGGACGGCCCATCGCCGGGCACCAGCCGATCAAGTGGAAAGTCGCCGACATCGCGACGGATATCGACGCCGCCCGGCTCCTCTACCTCCAGGCGGCCCGGCTCAAGGACGCGGGCCGGCCCTTCTCGGCCGAGGCCGCGATGGCGAAGGTATTCGCCTCGGACATGGCCCAGCGCGCCACGAGCGAGGCCGTCCAAATCCACGGCGGGAACGGCTACATGAGAGACTACCCGGTCGAGAGATTCTTCCGCGCCGCCAAGGCGACCCAGTTATACGAAGGCACCAACGAGATCCTCCGCCAGCTCATCGCCAAGCACCTCCTCTCCTAGGCGGGCCCCCCAGGGCGAAAATTTCGGTCTCGTTCATAACGCCTTTAATAAAAATAGCTTGAATGTGAGTGCCATGCGGCTTGAATCTATAAACTCACGGCTCGAATCCAAAGGCCCCTCCGCGGGAGGCCCGCCCCGAATCCGTCCAACCGGTTTCAACTACTTTTCTATCAATCTGTTATGGGTGCATGAGCGGTCTTTTCAGGTGAGGTGTAGGATGGGGTGCCCGCCGGGGCCAGCGGGAGGGGCGGGTCCCCGGCCAGCCCCTCGGACTTCGCCTCTCGCGCTTTTCTCATCCAGAGATCGAATTTTCCGGGATCAAGTCAACAATCGGGAAAGTCTTCGTCCCGCGCGCCCGGACCGGCCCCGCCGGGGGAGGACGCGCGGGGTCACAGGCGGTTTTGTGATCGGAGGGAGATCAATCATTTGCGCCCCAAAATGGAGAAAATCGCTTTTTCATTAGCCGGTTATAGGCTTCCCGGCGGGAGGCGGCGCGGAGGAAGGAAAATTAGGCCGGATTTTGCTAGATTGAAAACAACGACACATTATTCCGGAAAAGAGCGGTGATGCCGTAATTCCTTTCAACCGGAACCAACATGCAACCATTCATAAGGGCTTAAAACATGGACAAGAAAATCGCGGTGCTCGGCACAGGCGCCATCGGAAGCAGCGTGGCCGCCGACCTCACGAAAGCGGAATACGATGTGACCATCGTCGACCAGTGGGCGGAGCACGTCGAGGCGATGAAAAAAAATGGCCTGCACATCGAGCTGCCGGACATGGAACTGAAAGTGCCGGTGAAAGCCTGCCACCTTTACGAAATGGCCTCGTCGAATCCCGAGTTCGACATCGTATTTCTCTGTGTAAAATCCTACGACAGCCGCTGGATGGTTGAGTTCATCAAACCCTATTTAAAGAGCGACGGCGTGCTCGTCGGCCTTCAAAACAGCCTGAACGACGATTCGCACGCCTCCATCCTCGGCCGTGAGCGGGTGGTGGGCTGCGCCATCGAGCTTTCGGCGGAAATCTTCACACCCGGCCTGGTGCAGCGTAACACCAGCCATGCGGGCACCTGGTTCGGCCTCGGCGAACTCGACGGGTCCGTTACTCCCCGGGTCAAGGAGCTTCAGGAAATCCTGAGTCACGTAGCCAAAGTGGATATCACCCAAAATATTTACGGGGCAAGGTGGACAAAGCTCCTGGCCAACTCGATGACGATGGGACCATACGGCCTCCTTGGCATCCAGAACGCCGAGGCTGTGAAGATGGACGGGATGCTTGAAATACAAATGCACCTCGGCAAGGAATCAATGGAAGTGGGCACCGCGATCGGCCATAGCATAGAACCTGTTTTCGGTCTGAACGCGGACGACTTCGCCGGCTCGGACGATCAGGTGTTGATGACGGCGATGAAAACGCTGATGAGTCATGTCGGCACACGCGCTAGAACCGCCCCGATTCAGGATCACATCAAGGGCCGCAGGAGCGAGATGGCGTTCATCAACGGCCTGGTGTCGAGCAAGGGACGAGAGGTCGGAATACCGACGCCCTATAACGACGCCGTGACCGAAATCGCCCTCGATATCGACAAGGGCAAACTCAAAATGGATAGATCGAACTTTGAAATTCTACAGGCGAAGATAGCCGAGTCTCGTTAGGGAGCCTCCAGGAACCGCTTAATTTCCCGGGATACCAAGGGGAGGTTTCGGACTAACGGAGGAGGGTCGCTCTTCATTTTCCTGCCCGGGCGGCCGGACGTGTCCCGGCATTCCGGCGCGGTTGAATCGCGGAGCGCGGCCCCCGCCCCTCCTGTCAGACGTGAATCCGATCGTTGAGAGAAAAATCGGCCTCTATCGGGGAATGATCGCTCAACCTGTTCACCCTGGCGGCCTCGAGGTAGCGGCACCGGACCGCGTTCAGCGAATCCGAGGCGAAAATATGGTCGAACCTTCTTCCCGGGGCCTTAGTTTTCTTTCGAATCGGATACCAGCTGAAATCCCGCGCCTCCCATCCACGAAGCGCCCGGTACACATCCGGAAGATCGTATTTTCCCAATCCCGCCATGATGTTGCGCTCAGCCGCGTCCCAGCGCGCGCCGTCCCCGTTCCGGAACCGCTTCCGCGTCACGGCCTCGCCGTCCGACCGTATCCGCTGGGCCCAAGTGACGATCTCTCCCGACGGGTATTCTTCCTGCGGGGCGTTGAAATCCCCGCATAAAATACGGGGCCGCTTCGTTTTCCTGGAAAGACCCCGGTAAATTCCCTCGAGCGTTTCCACCTTCTTCCATCCATTCGTCGAGCCGGGCGGAATATAGGCGGCGTGCAAATCGAAAGAAATTTCCGGGCCTTCAATCGAGACGGACAGAAACTTTTCCTTCCACGGAACCCGGAAATTTTTCCGGCGAATCAATCCGACGGGATACCTAGAGGCGATCATCACCCCGTACCGCCTCGGCCCCTTTAACAGCGATGAATTCCGGAACGACTCGAAACTGTCATGGATGAACGGGAGTCCGATTTCCCGGAAACCTTCGCGAAACAGCGGAACGCTATTGGGGGTCACTTCCTGGAGGGCGATGAGGTCCGGTTTTCTTTTCCGAAGGAATTCCACCAGATGGGCGACCCTTCGGGTCCGGGCGTTCGTATTCCAGGAAATCAATCGCATGAATCGCTCTCTGAAAAACTGACGCGCCGCATCGAAAAGGCCCGTTTCAAATATCCGGGGTTGTGTTTAAAAACCGGTATTTCCCGAATGGTAGCTTGAATAGCGCCATTCTAGCCTCGAATGGCGTCTTCATGACAAGGCTTTCAACTGTGCGCCCGAATCGGCCCCGCGCCACCCCACGCCCCCTGCCGGTTTGCTATGATAAATCTCAGTATAGATGGCCCGGCGTTTGGCTGGCCCGGCTTTTATCCAATAATTCATGGATGAAAACGAAATGCTCCACCTCGCGCTCTACCGCCCCGCGATACCGCAGAACACCGGAAACATCGGCCGCCTCTGCGTCGGGATGCGGGCGCACCTCCACATCATCCGGCCCACCACTTTCGAACTCTCGGACAAGACGCTGAAGCGGGCGGGGCTCGACTACTGGGGGGACCTCGAATACACCGTCCACGAGAGCGCCGATCATTTCCTGGGCTGGCTGGGCGGGCGGGAGCCCTGGCTGATTACCAAGCTGGGCGACCTGCGCTACGACAAGGCCCCGTACGAGGACGGGGACGTGCTCATCCTCGGGAACGAGAACACCGGGCTGCCCGGGGCCTGGCACGAGCGCTGGCCGGGCCGCCGGGTGTTCGTGCCGATCATCGGCCCCATCCGCTCCTACAACGTCGCCAACACCGCCGCGATCGTCTTGGCGCAAGGGATGTTGAGCGTGAACGGTGGGTGAGGGGAAGATAAGTTTGAACGGCGGATGTGGCTAGACTGCCGGGGATCGTACCCGTGACTCACTCCCCCGCCATCTCCATCATCTTTCGGGCCATCCCGGCGGTGACGTTTCCGCCGGTGACGCAGGCGACGGTCTTGCGGCCGGTGTCCACCTTGCCCGCCAAAAACCCGGCGGCGGCGACGGCCCCGGCGGGCTCGGCCATGATCTTCGCGCGCATGAGCAGCGAGCGGAAGGCGCGGGCGATGTCGGCCTCGGAGACGAGTACAATCCCGTCCAGATATTTCTGGATGTGGCGAAACGGAAACGCCCCGGGCCGGACGGCGGAGAGTCCGTCGGCGACGGAGTCCCAGTAGTCGATGGCGGTGGGCTCTCCCTTTTGAAGGGAGACGTAGGCGGCGTTCGCCCGCTCGGGCTGGACGCCGACGACGCGGACGTCCGGAAGCGTCTCCTTGATCGCCGCCCCTACCCCGGCGGCGACTCCGCCGCTGCTCACCGGGACGAGGACGGTCTCCACATCCGGCATGTCCTCGGCGATTTCGAGGCCGAGGCTCCCGTGGCCGGTGGTTCCCATCGGCTCCTCCCAGGTGTCGATGGCGGTCATCCCGCGCTCTTCGGCGATTCGCTCGACGGCGGGCTGGCGGCCGAGGGCGTCCTCGCCGCAAAAAACCACCTCGGCCCCGTAGCCCTTGGTGGCGGCGACCTTGTAGGGGCTGGTGCGGTCGAGCATGACGACGGTGACCGGCGCCCCCATCAACCCGCCCGCGAAGCCGAAGGCCTGGGCGAAATTTCCGGACGAGGTGAGGACCACCCCCTTCCGGCGCTCCTCGGGGGAGAGGGCGCCCAGGATCGTGAACGCGGCGCGGACCTTGTAGGCGCCGGTGACCTGGAGGTTCTCGGCCTTGAGGAAAAGTCGCTCGGCGCCCACCTCGGGGGAGTCCGCGGAAAAGGGAATAATGGGGGTCCGCCGGACGGCGGGGGGGAGCGCCGCGCGCGCTTTCTCGATCTCGGCGAGCGTGACGAACCTGTCCATGCGCGGGTCTCCCTGATAGATTATCGAGGGACATTCTAGCAGAACGGCCCATGGACGTGCGCCCCTCGCCCGTGCTCATGGAGAGGTTGTCGAGATGACTGGTCCTGAGATCGCCCGGCTGGTGGACTCGGTGAGGGAGGATGAACTGAGGCGGTGGGTGGAGCGGCTCTCGTTTCTCCGCCACGGCCAGCTGAACCCGGAAGCGCTCGAGGAGGCGGGCCGCATGGTCGAGGAGCGCTTCGCGGAGCTGGGCATGAAGTCCGAGCGGCAGGTGTTCGAGTACCGGGGGAGGGCCTTTTTCAACGTCGTGGCCGAGCTGCCGGGGCGGGAGGCGGGGCTTCCCCCGTTTCTCGCCGGGGCGCACTACGACGCGGCCTGGGGCTCGCCCGGGGCGGACGATAACGCGAGCGCGGTCGCGGCGATGCTGGTGGCGGCCGGAGCGCTGGCCGGGGGGGGCCTGGCCGGGCATGCGCCGCGGAGAACGATCCGCTTCGCGGGCTTCAGCATCGAGGAGCCCCAGGACGAGCGCGACCGGCGCTGCCGCCACGGGAGCCGCCACTTCGCCCGGCGCGCGTTTTGGGGGCGAGAGCGCTACGCGGGGGTTTTCATCCTCGAGTCGGTGGGCTACACCGATCCCGCGCCGGGGAGTCAGCAGGTTCCCCTGAACCTGCCGCTCGCGGTGCCGGAGGCGGGAACATTCCTCGGGGTGGTGGGAAACCGCCGGGCGAAAAAAATGATGGCACTATTCACTCGCGCGGCACGGGAGTACGCCCCCGATCTCAAGGTCGTCTCCCACCGCTTTCCGCTGGCCGGGTGGCTGGTCCCCGCTACCCGGATGAGCGACCACGCGCCGTTTTGGGACCGGGGCTACCCTGCGGCGATGCTGACGGACACGGCGTTCTTGAGGAATCCGAACTATCACCGCGCCTCCGACCGGCCCGAGACGCTCGACTACGCCTTCATGGCGAACGTGACGCGGGCGCTCGCCGCCGCGATGGCCGAGGGGTGAGCCTCGATTGGGGTGAACTCCGCTCCGGGACAGGCTCCGCAACGAGGTAAGGATCTCTAGAGGACGATGTGAATTTCACGGGCTGGATGTACGACATCGCGCGGGAGCAATCGCCGGGCGAGGACTATCTGCTCGAATTGATCGGGCGCTCGGCCGGGGCCGGCTATAACGCGGTGGGCCTTTACCTCGAGCACCGCTTCGCCTACCCCTCGGCCCCCTGGGCGGCAGGGCCGGGCTGCCTGACGCCGGAGACGGCGGGGCGGCTGTCGAAGGCGGCGCGGGAGTTCGGGGTCCGCCTCATCCCCTTTTTAAATACGCTGGGCCACATGGAGGGATTCATCCGGGCCGAGGGGGGCCAGTGGCTTGCCGAGGCGCCGGGGCGGGGGGTTTTGCAGATTTGCCCGAGCCGGGAGGAGTGCCGCGAGTTCGCCTCCGGCCTCGTGGCCGACGCGGCGGCGGCCTTTGACGACGAATGGATCCACCTGGGCGGGGACGAGACGCATCAACTGGGCGAGTGTCCCCGCTGCCGGGAGCGGGCGGCGGAGATCGGCGAGGTGGGCCTTTATGCCGAGTTCTATGGGAGACTCTGCCGCGAGGCGATCGCCCTCGGTCGGCGGCCCTGCCTCTGGGGTGACATGCTCGCCAAGTATCCCGAGGCGCTCGGCGGGATTCCCCCCGAGACGGTGATTTTCGACTGGAACTACGAGGAGGCTCCCTCGGAGACGAGCGCGATGTTCCGCGAGCGGGGCTTTGATGTGGTGCTCTCCTCGGCGGTGCGCTCCTACGACGCGAACTGGTGTTTCCTGGACGATACCCGCCGGGTGATCGACTCCCACCGGGAGGAGGCCCAAAGGGCCGGCGCGGACCAGTCCGGCACAGAGCAATCCGGCGCCCGCAGGGCCGGGCAGCTTGTTTGCGCCTGGGAGTTTTTCGGGTTCTCCCCGTTCGAGTCGGTCCTGCCGGTGGTGATGGCGGCGGGCCGGCGGATTTCGGCGGGTGAAGAGTGGGGGGCCGCGCTCGAGGCCGAGGGCGGCGAGGCGTTCGCCCGCGCGGTCGAGATTCTTGGGAGTGAAATCCCCCGGCTCTCCCCGTTTCTCGCGCCGGGGGGGTGGCGCTCGCTCCGCGAGCCGCTCATCAAGCAGGGCGACCCTTTTCGCCTCTGGCGGGCCTGGCGGGAGGACGCCTGCAGTAGAGTGGGCGATAGGGTCCTCGAGGCGCTGGAGGAGGCGGGCGATCTTATCGGGCCGGAGAGCCCCGGGCCGGAAAACCCGCTCCGCTTCCCGGTGGATTTTCACCGCGCCTGTCTGGAGTGGGTGCGCCTGGTGGAGCGGGCGGCGGAGCGATACGCCGCCGGAAATGTGGAGAGCGCGGCGGCGCTATTGGGCGAGGGCGCGCGCGTCCTCGTCCGGCTCAGGCCGGGGCTCGAGAGGATCGCGGCGGGCGGGGGCTCCGGGGCCGACCCCCTCCGGCTGGACGGCCTCCTCGAGGCGATCGAGCGCGCCCAGGGCAACCTCCGCGCCGCCCCTGAAACCGGCGGCGGCAGGCCCGCCTTCGAGATACTCACCCAGGCGGGATACATCCCCGGCGATCAGGCGGGCTGGCCGGCCGAGGGGACGGCCTCGGGCTGGCGGGAGCGCGGCTAGCCCCGCTGTTTCACGGCGTCCTTGCGCCGGGGCTCGGGGTAGATGTCGGCGTCGATGATCACGTCCACCAGAACGGGCTTGTTCTGCTTCAACGCTTCCGAGTAGACATCCTCCAGCTCGCTCGGGTCCTCGACCCGGTAGCCGACGGCCCCGAAGGCGCGCGCGTAGTCGTCGAAGCGGGGGTTGCCGATGGCGTCGCCGATGTAGCGCTCGTTATAGAAGTGGTTCTGGTAGGCCCGCTCGGAGCCCAGGTTGTGGTTGTTGAGGATGATGGTCACGGTGTTGAGCTTCTCGCGGACGGCGGTTTCGAGCTCGGCCCCGTTGAAGAGGAAGGCGCCGTCCCCGCTGATGGTGACGACGGGGCGGTCTGGGCAGGCGAGCTTCGCCCCCAGCCCGAGGGGGTAGCCGATACCGATGGCGGCCAGGTCCTGCGGGGCGAGAAAGCTGCGAGGCCGGTCGAACTGGTGGTACTCGTAGACGTAGCCCGCCGCGCTCCCGGCGTCGAGCGTGATAATGGCGTTCTGGGGAATCACCTTGGCGAGGGCCATCTGCGCCCGGCGCGGGTCGATGGGCTTGGCGCCGTAGGTCAGGCCTTTTTCCCGGTGGGCGCTCTGTGCCGCCATGACCTAATCCACGCGGCGTTTCCAATCCGAACCAGACCCTTCCGCACCGGAGCTATTGTCTCCCGTGAGGGCGAGCAGCCCTTGCAGTACGAGTCCCGAATCGCCGATGAGGCCGACCTCGGCCGGGTAGTGGCGCTCGACGCTTTTCTGATCGTGGGCCGCATGGATCAGTTTCGTCCCCTCGCCGAGGAAAGTGTCCCGCAGGAAGGTGGTGCTGTGGGCGAGCCGGGTCCCCACGGCCAGGACGACGTCGGCCTCCTTGAAGAGCGCGCCCGCCTCGGGGATGGTGCCGCGCCCGATCGAACCCAGGAAAAGCGGGTGGGCGGTCGGAACCACGTCGTCCCTGCCCGTCGAGGTCATGATCGGCGCGCCGAGGGCCTCGGCCAGCGCGATGAGATCGTCGGTCGCCTCGGCCCAGATGACTCCGCCCCCCGCGAGGATGAGGGGCCGCGCCGCTTTTTTTAGCAGCTCGGCCGCCTCGGCGAGCCTCGCCGGGTCGGCCCCGGCCCGGGGGAGATCGTCTGAGCCGCGGCTGTTCAGCCGGGGGACATCCACATCCTCGAGCATGATGTCGCGCGGGATGTCGAGGTGAACCGGCCCCGGAACGCCCGAGATTGCCGTGTGATAGGCCTCGCGGACGAGATTGGCCGTCTGCCCGGCCTTCCGCACCTGGATGGTTCGCTTGACGACGGGCGCGAACATCGCCAGGTGATCGATTTCCTGGGTGGACTCGTAGAACATGTCCTTCGTCATCGGCGCGCCCGTGATGACGACGACCGGGCTCTGCGCCAGCTTGGCGTGGGCCACCCCGGTGATGAGGTTGGTGGCGCCCGGCCCGTTTGTCGCCATGCAGACGCCGGGGGATCCGGTAAGGCGGCCGTGGGCGCTCGCCATCAGCGCTCCGCTCTGCTCGTGGCGCACGGTGACGAACCCCAGGTCCTCCCGGCCGTACATGCCGTCGAGAATTTCGACCAGGCACGAACCCGCCATCCCGATGACGTTTCGCACCCCCAGTTGAGCAAGCGACTCGGCTACCGCGTATCCCGCAGACATCTTGGCCATCGTATCCTACCGGCTAAATCATGCCGTTGTTTTAAGCCGTTTAAATGAAATGAATGGGATTTTGACCCTCGAAACGAGACTAGGCCGCGTCAGGAGGCATGTCAAGGAAGCGGGGCGAAGCGGCGGAGCGGGCTCCTCCGCCTACTTCGGCTTGCAGGCGAAGGGCCAAACAACCTTGGCGCCCTCGGGGACGATTTTTCCGGTGGTAGTTTTGTAGGCGAATTTTACGGATTTTTGATCGTCCGGCAGGGCTTTTAGCTCGGCTGACTTCGTAGGCCCTCCCTTGTAGAGCGCCATCGGATCCATCCACTCTCCCTTGAGGGGCACGAAAATCCGCTTGGCGATGTATTTGTTCCCCGGACTGAAAAAGGCGGTGAAGTGAAGATGCGCGTGCCCGAGCGAGCCGTAGTAGCCTCCCTGGGTGCCGGTGTCGCCGGAGGGGGCGATGACCTCGCCCATTTCGACCCGCTGGCCGATCTCAAGGTCCGGCATCTCGCGCAGGTGCTTGTACTCGGTATAGGTCCAGACGCCGAGGCCGGTATCCTCGGGCGAATGCTGGAGCATCATCCCGATCCCGCCGATGCCCTCGCCCTCTTTCTTTTGAATAACCCGCCCGGCAGCGACGGCGAGGATGGGCGTACCCTCCGGCGCGGGAATGTCCATCCCGCCGTGGTAGCCGTTGTAGTATTTCTGGGTGCGAAAGCTCCCGTCCCCCCGCGAATCGGAGCCGAACGGCGAGTTCATGATCAGGCAATCGGCGTTCTTGGGATAAACGGGCACTAGGCCCGTCTCAACAAAGCCCTTCGCCCGCATATGGTCAAGGTCCGCCATCTTGGAAGAGAAGGCGCCGATGATCTCGGGGCTGGGCCGCCCGCCAGGGCCCTTTCTCTTCATCCCGCCGCCGCCCATTCCTCTTCGGCCCCGCTGGGAGTCCGCGCTATCCACAGCGGCAAGGCAGATGGCGGCCACCAGCAAAACAAGCAGCGACAAACGTTTCATGGCGTCTCTCCTCTTATCCGGAGTTGATCATCCTGGGATGTTCATGTTCGCCGTGTCATCGGGCTGGAACCCGATCCGCTCGCCCGGAGGCTCGGGCAGAAGGTGAAGCGCCTCGGCGACGCGGTTCGAGCAATTGGTGAACCTGGCGACGGCGGTGAGGGTGATGATGTCCCTGTCGTCGAAATTGCGGCGCACCGCCCCCCAGGCCGCCTCGTCGGTCTTGGCGGTCATCCTGGTCACGGCCTCGGCCCAGCCGATGACCGCCTTTTCCCGCTCGTTGAACAGGCCGCTCTCGCGCCACCCGTCTCCCGAGAGCAGTTCGGTGTGTTCGTGCGTGTAACCCAGAGCCCGACCGAGCTCTTCGTTGTGCGCGTATCAGTGGCTGCAGGCGTTGATGGCGCTCGCCTTGACGATCATCAACTCCTCGAGCTTGACGAACTCGACCTCGCCGGATTTGAGGCGCTCGAGCCGCAGCCCCTTGTCCTTGGCGAGCCAGGCCCGGACGAAGGCGGGCGCCCGGCCCATGAGCCTGAACAGGTTCGGCACGCTTCCCCACTGGCGCTTGCTCTCCTCGAAAAGATCGGCCACCTCGGCGGGGGTTTCCACTTCGTCGCAAAACGGTATTCTCGGCATCGGTTCACTCTCCTCGACTTTACGGGCGGCGCGCCGAAGGATGTAGATGAAGCGGCCCGGTCCGGGGAAAAAAAATTCAAAATTCGTTATTCGGGCAGTACTATTATGAATTATGCGGTAATGCTCTCCCTTTTTCAATTCCGGCCAACGCTCGTCGGCCCGGGCCGGCGGCGCCGCGTGTTCAGGAACGGGATTGGTGCGGTCTCGTATGTTTGGCCGGATTCACTGGGCCCTGAGAGTGTCCCAGGCGACGGAGGCCGGCGTTTCGGATCATGAATGGGATTTGGAGAACATTGTGGATTTAGGCTGAAACCGACCCGCCGCCCGTAATTGGCATAAATTTTATTATTTAAGGCAGCGCTTTTTTAATTTGCCGGGTGAAATGTTGAAAAATGATCGCCCGGGAAAATGCATAATCCCGATTCTTTCACTATAACGGGGCTAACGGCTTTTATTGCCGGGACAGCCCCTTTTTTTATTGACGCCCCTGGAATTAATTTGTGATGGAAGGGTCGAGGAAGTATTTCGAGCGAGCGCTTGTCGAGGTGTATGCCCTGCCTCCCATCTCGAAGGTTTTCCATAAAATCATGGAACTCACCAACGAGGGCGAGGCCGCGCGCGCGGAGTTGATTCACTGCGTCTCGCTCGATCAGGGAATCGCGTCGAAAGTTTTTCAGACGATCAATTCGGCCTATTTCGGGATACGCCAGGAAATTTCCAGTCTCGAGGTGGCGGTGGGCCTGCTGGGCGACAGAGAGATTCGCGACATCGCCATGATATGCGCCTCCTCGGGTCTGCTTCGGTGCAACATCCGCGGCTACGGAATTCCGGCCGATCAATTCTGGTTTCACTCGGTCGCGGCGGCGGTCGCCGGGCGCCTGATCGCGGCCCGCCTTCTGCCGGATATGAAAGAGGCCGCGTTCGCGGCGGGCCTGCTCCACGACATCGGCAAGCTGGTGATAGACCGTTTGATCGAGGAGCCGGAGCGGGAAGTTTTCAAGGAGCTGGCCGAGGAGATTTCCCCGGGGGTATCACTCCACGGAGATGGACCTGTACGGATTCGATCACTGCACCATCGGATTTTTCCTCGCCCGTAAATGGAATTTCTCCGAAGAGTTGACCGCGGCGATCGCCTTTCACCACTACCCCGATTTCGATGTCGCTCAAAGGGAATTTATCCGGGTGGTCTGCGCCGCCGACCTGATGGCTCATCTGGCGGAATCGGAGGAACTCGAGCCGGGCCAGGTGGCCTCCCTCAAGGAGGAGGGCAAGATTCCCATCGAACTCTCCCACCCCTAGGTCGAGGAAATTTTCCAAAACCTGATTGAAGAAATCGACGAATCCCGGTCATATCTGAGGATATAGCTCAACAAATCGGGGCGTTTAGGAATCGGACGGGTGGACATGCGGAACAGGTCCAACGTCATTTACACGATGTCCCCGCCCGAATCAAGACGGGCGAAGCCATAAACCC
>PVBE010315307.1_pt1 | contig 61293 bp, 63 predicted proteins | sample 1631181 | NCBI WGS metagenome assembly PVBE01 (sample SAMN08397723, study PRJNA350692) | Marine metagenome, whole genome shotgun sequencing project. | isolation source: water | place: Pacific Ocean | collected 2012-04
AAGTGCGGCGATGTGGATCAACTGCAGGCTGTCTCAGCTGCCATCATCATCGAGTTGGCGGCCCTTCCTCTCCGGATCGGTCTCCTCATTTCGAGGCGGCAGAACCCACTTCTCCCGAAGGCGAACGATCTTCCCCTCGATCAGCTTTCCCATGTCCTCCTGACTCAACTGGGGCAGCGGAAGGGCGGACACGGTGCCGTGTCGCTCGATGGCAGCGCGGATTCGGACTGGAACCGAGGGTTGTCCTGTCGCTGCTACAGGAGGCCCGTCGTCGCTCCAGGCGATGCCGGCCACGACAAGACAGGCCGCAACGGCTTGACGGAGTATCGTCCAACCCATGACGCTGACTCATCCGATTTCGCCCATTTCGACTTCCCTCGACGGTTCAGCAGAGTATGAACTGTCCCCAGGTACAATCGCTCCGTGTTCCCGAAGCAGCGCATGCACGTCAGACATAGAGAGTTCCTCCACCTCAAGGCCACTCGCCACACTGAGTGAAGCCATTGCCCCGGCAGCCTGTCCAGTGGCCATGCTGGTCGCCTGTACTCGCAGTGCTGAGTTGGCCAGTCGATCACTCGAGATACATCGCCCGGCCACGATGAAGCCCTGGCTACCCGCGGGTAGCAGTGCCGCGCGCGGAATGGTTGGTACGACGCCCTCGGCCAGGGGCTTCATGTCTAGTCCGGTACCCGAAGATATGTGCAGGTCGATGGGGTAGAAGGAATGACACACGGCGTCCTCCCACAGGCGGCCGGACTGGTAGTCTTCTACGGTCACCGTTGCCTTGCCCTGGATGGTGGCCGTCTCCCGCACGCCGCACTCCGGCGACACCTGTTCGATCACCAGGTTCTCGAGACCGGGTTGTTGGCGCAGGAAGCGGTAGAGTCGCAGCAGACTCCTGCGCGACTCCAGTTCCAGCCTGGTCTTGCCCTCACTGTCCCGTGCGTTGATGTGGTGGATGTGGTTGGCTTGGGTGCCGTAGCCGTGTAGCCACCGGCCGATGTTGGGTTCGGTCGTGCTCCACGACGCGTCGGTGTAGCTCAGGTGACCTGCCCGCACCTCGGCATCGAACGCACGATTGATCGTGTCCATATCGAGGTCGGCCACGTCGTATCCACTCGCCTGATAGGCCAGTGTGGCCGGCTGGTTTTCGTCGGGGATATGTAGCGGCAGGCCTGCCAGGGCAGCGGCATTTGCATCTCCCGTCGCATCCACCACAACGGCAGCGCCGATCTCTGTGAGCCCGCCTTTGGTGCAGAGCGTCAGCTGCCAACCGCGTCCCTCGGCCTCCGGCATCACATCCGCGAGCATGGTGTGGAAGAGGACATCCACACCGGCATCACAAACCGCCTCATCGCAGAGCGCAGCGTAGACAAACCGATTCACGCGAATCTGAAGCTGCCAGTGAGGACATTGGTAGTTGGCGAAGTCGGGTAACACTCCACCGGACTCGGCGACACAACGAGTGACCAGTTCCCAACCGATCCCGGCGATCACCTGTCGCCCCCAGGCGTGGAAGAGACCGGGGAAGTTGACCCCACCAACGGTGGTCGTCCCGCCGAGCATGCCGACCTTCTCCACCAGGAGCGTCTTGGCGCCAGCGCGTCCTGCTTGGACGGCTGCCACGACGCCGGCAGTTCCACCACCGATCACGACCACGTCGAATTGTCGTTTGTTCATGCTCATTGCGTATCCCTGGGCACCGAAGCGTCGCTGACGCGGCTCGTCTTCAACGAACACCGATGTGAATGTAGTTCCCCACCGTCCCCGTCCACACATCGATCACCATCCAGACCCCCGCACAACTGATCTGACCAAGTATGAATCCCAGAAACAGCGGGCGCAGTTGGCGATACCCCTGCACACCCCAGTAGCGCAGAATGATGAGCTTGAACAACCATCCCAGGAAGATGCTGAACCAGACCCAGCTCATGACCCAGGTATCTGCGATCGGGAATCCGACGTAGTGCAGCGGCCAGGTGACGACCTGCTGGCGCAGGGCCATCAGTGCGGCCATCACAGCGGCACCGACGGCCGTAAAGACCCAGCGTGAGGTCACGATGGGCTCCGTCAGCGGCGTATTGATCTTGTCCGCCACAAAACCGAAGACCGTCTGCGGCATCCCCTTGAAGAACCACGACTGCAGATTGATCCCGCCATAGGTATAGGCGAGCCACAGAGTCGTGGCCGCTGCCGTGACCAGACTCAGCGCCGCCGCCAGGGCCGCACCGGCGATCAGTCGTCGGGGACGCTCAATCCTCAGCGCATCGGCCAACTTCAGACCATTGATCGTCGACGCCATCACACTCGTGCGGATGTCGACGGCCCACGTGTAGGTCAGGCCCATACTCACCAGACCTGCGTGTCCCAGAGGTTGGCTGCCAAGACTGTAGACCGAGAAGATGGGTGCCACCATCTGCGCGCGGCAGAAGCCGACACCCGCTTCGGCGATGATGCGGGCCAGACCGAAAAAGGTGAAGAAAGCCGTCACGAGAAAGAAGGGCACCGCCCACAACGGCATCCCACTGGACGTGAGCCATTCGATGGGCGAGGTCTTCATCACCATTCCGTGACCACTGCACTGGCCTACCGCAGCCAGCCCTTGGCGATCGCAGATCTGGTGAGCAGGATCATGCCGACGCCGATGACGATCGCCACCAGGGGCATCACGATCGCTGACGCACCCATTGCACTGATGGCGTCGGTGAGAAACCAGATGTTCGTCGTCTGGCTGAGCACTCCGACGATGCTGATGATGAACAGAGGGAGGGCCAGGGCCTTGCGCAGCAGCAAGCCGATGCAGCCGAGGGTGCCCCCAAACACTTCACAGGCGAACACGACATTGACCCACGTCGGAATGTTCGCATACAAGTGACGCTGATTCTCGGGCATGGCCTGCAGCATTTCATCGGTCATGTTGATCCGCATGAAAAAGGCCGCCGTGTCCATTAGATACCACAGCAAGGCCAGGATCGAGACCACCCGGAACCACGTGGGCACCGATTCGACAGCGGATGGCTCGGCAGGGCTCGTGCTGGTCGTGTCTTCACTCATGAGAGTCACCTTGAAAAGTGTTGTGTGGCTTCACATCGGTCTTTCAGTCACAGCCTCGGGGCCTGGGCCATTGCGTATCGAAGCCGTACTCCTGCAGTCGCGCGATCCCCACATCGAGATGGCGGCCCACGGTGGCCACACCATGTGAATCGTCACCCGGCACACAGGGCACACCGAGTTCGTGGGCAACTTCGAGAATCGATCCGGTCACATAGGGCTCCGACGCACCCTTCTCCAGGGCTCTCACATTCAGATCCAGAAGAGCTCCGATCTCCTTGGCCCTCTCGAGATTTCGCCGAATTCTCTCTTTGATCGCCGGTCTCTGCGACCTCGCCACGTAGTCTTCGTCGTGCATGCGGATCAGATCGAAGTGACCGATCACCTCGGGCTCCAGGGCGCCCATCAGCTCGAACTGCTGATCGAAATACGCGCAATAGAGCTCGTCGACACCGCCCACCTTCGCCGCCGCTTCCGCATACCAGTCGGACTTCCCATCAATGACGATGTCCTGGACGTGGTGCAGAGAGCCGACGATGTAGTCCGGTTCGTACTGACTTCGGAACTGTTCAACGTGTTCGATGTAGCCGCTGCAACCCTCCGTCTCGAATCCCACCAGCACATCCAGTTGGCCACGATACTCCTGTTGCAGAGTTCTGGCCGTCGAGAAATACTCGTCGAACAAGGCCCTCTTCGACTCGACGGTCTGTCCCGCCTCGATCTCCGAAGGAAAGAGGAACTGCGCGGACACGGGCGGGATGTGTTCGGTGAGGCCTACCCAGGCAAACCCCTGCCTGGCATACTCCCGCACGACTTCTCCCAGGGTGTCCTTACCATCACCGAACACGGTATGTCCACCATGAACGGAGACGAGTGAGATCTTCGGTCCTGTGTCTGGCACATTCTCTCCTATGGTCAATAACCCGCTACTTTCAGGGGCGTGGCTCGTGATTCATCCTCGACCATCGGTCCTAGTCGGTGGGACTATACACGCAATATGACCACTAAACCCCAGCGCACCCTAAGCTCATTCCTCGGAACCGAGGTGGGACCTCGCGTTCGGTTCGTCGCTTCGGATGAGTCGGCGATCGTCTATGACTACACACCGGGCCGGACGATCTCACTTCGCGACGTGAAGCAAGTTCCGGTCTTGGATCACCTCGCTCACCAACTGAGTCGATTACATCGTCTCGATGAATCCGAGATACGCTCCCTCGCCGGAGACGGCCAGCAGGTTGTAGGCTTCCTGCGCCAGACGCTTTTCCTGGTACGCATCGTAGTCGGCCCTTGGAGTAATACGGCTGATACGGCTGCACCTTGAGGTCTCCGGGCATCATGAAGTGAGTGGCAAGACCAAATCCGGCGTCAACGACGGGACCGACGAACTCGACACCACGACCTTTCAATTCTTCCACCGTCTTCTCAATGTCGTCGCAGTAGAAAGAGATATCGTGGGTGCCTGAAGGCGACCAGTGCTCACCGGTGTCGGCGGCGGGATGACATCCCATGTCGGCTTCAGGGAGATTGAAGATGAGCCAGCCGTCCCCGACGTCCGCGTGGGAGAAGCCGAGCTTGTCCCGATGAATTCGCGCAGTACTTCCGGCTCCGATGTGTAGAACGTCGTGTGTACGCCCTTGATCATGGAATCCCGCTTCCCTCAGTGGGGCTCGTGCCCGTGGTCGTGACCATGGGCATGGTCGTGGGGGTGATCATGGTCGTGCGTGTGGTCGTCTTCCTTCTCCACGCGCTCTGTTCGATCACTGATCTGCTGGAGAGCGAGCAGGTCCCGGCTCGTGGTCACCACACGAAGCGCACAAAGCCACCGTTCGTAGTACGTCGAAGACTCTCCTGCCTTCTCTGCTTGAGCGATCTGCTCTGACAGCGTCTGACTGAACTGTTTCCATTCGAAAGCGCCCTGCTCGTGCAGGGCGACGGCCAGTCCGAAAACGCGGGCCTCCCAGGGCGAGGCGAAAACGAGTTCGCCATTCTCCCTTGGCAGGGCAATCTCCTCTGGCAGCTGCGCCACCGAGGTGTCAACGGGCACGTCCGGCCTCCCCCACACCGATCATGGAATCGCGCGTGACGATCTCGGCGAGTTCTTCTTCACTCATCCCTTCCGTGTCCGCCGGCCGCTTCGGCAGAACCATGTAGCGGATGTCCGAGTTGCTATCCCACACCCGAACCTCAGTCGATTCGGGGATTTCCAAACCGAACTCCTTGAGCACCGATCTGGGCTCACTCACAGCGCGGGATCGATAGGCAAAGGACTTATACCACGTGGGCGGCAGTCCCAGCACGGACCATGGATAACACGAGCACAACGTGCACACGACCATGTTGTGCACATCATCCGTATTCTCCGTCACCATAAGCTCGGCGCCGTGTGGATCGGTGAACCCGAACTCGGCAATCGCGGCTCTGCCATCTGCCAGCAGCCGTTTCTTGTAGGCCGGGTCCGACCAGGCTCGGGCCACGACCTGGGCGCCGCGCATGGGACCGATGTCTTCTTCGTAGTTCTTAACGATCTCATCGATACGCGCCGACGTGATCAGTCCCTTCTCCACCAGAAGCGACTCCAGGGCCTTTGTCAGAACCGCCGGATCTTCACTCATCGTTGACCTCTTCCAGATACGACTCCCACATGTCCAGCACGACACTGCTGTTGGCTTCCGCTTGATCACCCCAGAGTTCGGCCCCGTCGAAACGCACTGCATACATCGGCTGTAGACCACCGCGACCATCGATGGGCTCCTCATCCTGAAAGCCCTGATCCCGATAACAGAGAATCACCGTTCCTCGCCTGCCACGAACGTATCGGGGCAGACGGGTGTGGCCGTCAGGATGAATCCTCTTCGCAATCACCAGATCCCCTAGTGCAAAGCGCGGCACGCCAGCCTCTCCAGAGTCTGATTCGGTACTCGGTTCGTCGCGGTCGAGGGCTTTCTCGTATGCGGCAGCATCATCCGCAGGCAGCGGCGCACCTGGATTCGCCGCGAACTTCTCGACCGCCACGGCGAATTCATCCTCCGTGATGATTCCGTTCTGCAGCAGCGTGTTGATGCGGGCGTGCAGCCAGCGCTTGTAGTAGCTGGACCCCAGATACAGCGCGGGGTCGAGGGATTCAAGACTGAATCGCCCGCCACCGGGTACGGCCAACGCATTCGATATGCCATGAACGCGGACCTCCCATTCTTCGTGGTAGGATTGTTCATCGCGAACGATGGGGCCAAACCCATGCATGCCCCCCATGTCATGTACACCGTCCATCCATATTCCTTCCGTGACAGACTTTCCGATGACTTCTCAGAAATAGAAGCCGTTTCTTCGCGTGCCCTCAAATCCATCGGGATGGATGCACTCAGGAGTCGCTGTTTGCAGACGAGTCGCCATTTCGAATACTCTGTACACAGGGGCGGCGCTCGAGGAGATGTGTCAATGTCCTGGTTCGGCAAGCTCAGTCGCACACAGAAACTCCTGTTCGGAGCCGTCATCTGTCTTGTCGGCATGCCCGTCTTTGTCATCCTGCACAACGTCTTTGACATGCTGGGTGGCTTGGCAAGCGACGTCGCCATCCTGGGCCTGGTTCTGACCGCGCTCAGCGTCGGCTCGTTCTTCTTGGCCCTGTTTATCTGCCCCGCCGTCGCGGGTCTGCTGTTTTTTGGCGCTCTTTATGTCTATATGCAGCAGCGCAGTTCTCGCGGCGGCCTGCGACTTCTCGTCATTGCCATCGCTGCGGTGGCCATCCTTTCGATCCTGTTCTGGTTCCTCGAGTCGCTCGCTTCAAGCCATATCGAAAGAGACGCGGAAGCGGGCTTCAACGGCGGCTTCGAGACCGTGCGCGCCGGCGATCCCGCCAATCGGTATGTCTATCACCGTTCCATCGAGGACGGCGACTACGAACTCGGCTTCGACACCGACGCCGTTGACGGTGACCGTTCGCTACGTCTTCGGGTCCATCGAGTTTCGGGTCCCAGTTGGTTCGCCCCTGGGCTGTTCCAGGTTGTAGACGCTATCGAAGGGGGTGCCTACCGAGTTCGTTTCTGGCTGAAGAACGAGGGCTGCCTCGTCGACCTGCGCATCGAGAGCGAATCAGTAGATTCGCGAGAGCCCCGCAACCCGATCCAAACCCGCGTTCCTGGCGCCGAGACCGGCGAGGCGCAGTGGTAGGAGCTTGACTACACGTACGCCGTGCCGAATCACTACAGCAACATCCGCTTCGAATTCGGCGTGGTGAGTGGAAACGGAACCGTGTGGCTCGACGACGTTCGTATCGAGCAGGTATTGGCAGACTGAATTGGCCGTAGGCGCTCACTCTACTGAGACGCTTCTGGTCGGTGGGGTCGCCGGGTGCATGCGGTTGACGTACTGCCACCAACAGCATGACGCCGAAGCTGATGGCCGCGCCCAATCAGTAACACACCATATCCCAAGGGTCCCACGTCCCCTCCAATTCGAGGACCGAGAAGAGAATGCCAAACAGGATAGGGCTCAGCCAGTAGAAGCGGCTCGTGCCCAGCGCGTTTGTGAGACCCACGGTAAAGGGAACGGCGAACAGGTCCGACAGATACCCGAAGAGCAAGTGATTGTGGATAACATCCCTCGCCACAAGCCGCTGGCATATCTCGTTGCCTACGACGACAACGAGGCTGATCGCTGCGAGGATAACCCCGGCCCTGCGTACCAACCCCTGCGAACCAGCCGGAATTCCCATCGGCCTCTTCTCGATGGGGTCTCTATCGGGGTTCGGGTCAGCCAAGTGCTCTATCCTGTACCTTCGGTGGGCTTTTCTGAATACACCGTCAGCCACATCGGCAAACCGGCCATCGCGTTGACCCGCCAATCACTCAGCCTCTTGTCGCAGTCCGGCTCCTTATAGGAGGAACCTTGCCATGTTCGCGTAACTCTCAGGGAGAGATTCTCGCAGTTCTACAAGACGAAGCCCTGACTAAGCCATCGGATTCAACAGGTCAGCCAGTGTCCAGTTGAACTCGATCTGCTCACTGTCCTCGTCCAGAAGTAGACCAGTCTCTCAGTACGCCTTCTTCATCTGCAGCGGTGAACCGGGCCTTCCCAGGGACGGGTGAAGGGGTGGACATGGTAGAACTCGTAGTGCCCCCCTAGTCGGAGAATTCGGAACACCGCGTCAAAGACCGCACGAGGCTCTGAGATCCAGACGAAGAAACCGTTGCTGGAGACGACGAGATCGGAGGACGCGTCAGCCACGCCGGCCAGATCAGCCGCATCAGCACGGTGGGAGTTCATCTCGAGGCGAAGTTCAGCGGCTCTCTCCCGAGCGACGTCGAGCTGCTGTTCGGAGATATCGATGGACGTGACCTTCGCACCCAGTCCAACCAAGGCGAAAGCGACATAGTTGTCTCCACTGGCCACGACCGCTACCTGCGCAGACGCCAGATCGACAGTTCATGCTGCTTCGGGCACGCTCTGGGGAGAAGTCCGTTCAGTTGTCTTCAACCGACCCGTCCTCAAATCGCAGCTCTTCACGGAGTTTCGGTTCATAAGGGTGAGCCTTCGCCACGTCTTCGTTGAGCTCGAGTCCCAGACCCGGAGTATCCGGCAGCGACACAAAACCACCGTCGATCTCGAACTTGTGACCGATGAACAGGTCGTCTCTCCAGTCCGTCGATTCCTTCAACGGTTCACGAGCGTAGGTGGACATCTCCTGGATCACGCTGTTGGGACAATTCAAGCCGAGATGGATCTCGGCGGTAATACCGACCTTGCTGTAGGTGATGTGGGGAGAGACCTGAATGAACTGCGCTTCCGCCATAGCGGCGATCTTCTTGAACTCCGAGATCCCACCACAATGGACGACATCTGGATTCAGATACGACACGATTCGTTTGCTGATCATGTCCTGGAAACCCCACTTCGTGAAGTTTCGTTCCCCCATGCACAGAGGCACCGACGTGTGATCGCTCAGCCACTCCAGCGCGTCGTTTGACCCTTCCACCTGCATGGGTTCTTCCACCCAGAAGGGTCGGTAGGGCTCGATCGCCTTGCAGTATTCCAGAGCCATCGTAGGTGTCAGCCGACCATGGGCATCGATGAGGATGTCGAAGTCATCTCCACCCTCGAGGCGCATCTGTTCGATCTGCTGAACCGCCCGACTCAGATTCCACGGCATGGGAATCGTGAGTGGGTCATCCGGCTTGGTCACCGGCGGGCCTGTCTTGATGGCATTGCAGCCGATACTCCGCGCAGATTGGACACCCGCTTTGCCAGTCCCGCTGGTGTAGATCCGAACCTTGTCTCGTGCGGCACCCCCGAGAAGTTTGTAGATCGGCAGGTTGGCGATCTTTCCGAGGATGTCCCATAGGGCGATGTCGATGGCACTGAGGGCGGTGCTGAACAACACGCCGGAGTGCCAACGATTCCACCGATACAGCCCCTGCCAGATGAACTCGATGTTCGTCGGATCCTGCCCGATCAGATGCCCTTCCAGCTCTTTGATGCATTGAGCGATCGTACCCACTCTGTTGTCACTGATCGAGCCTTCACCCAACCCCGAGATTCCTTCGTTGGTTCGGATGACGACGAAACAGCAGTTGCCCTCTACAAGGAACGTATCCACCGCCGTGATTCTGATACCAGAGTCTGTCTTCGAAGATTCGTTCATGTCCGTTGCTCGCTTCCGGTATTACATCGCACTCCGGTGTTTCTGCCTGGTTTCTATACTATCGCGAATAGGTGACATACACGAGTACTCATCGATGATTCTTGGTCGTCGGTGTAGCCCCCGGTTCAGTCGGAAGACCCTTGTTGCGAATTGTAGGCTGGAACATTCGGGCCGGTGGTGGTCGGCGTGTTGACCGCATTGCCCGTGCCGTGGCTGCCTGGCATGCCGACGTCGTCGTCCTGTCTGAATTCCGAGGCACCCCGCCAAGCCGGAACCTGGCCGCATTGCTGCGCGATCAGGGACTGCCCTTTCAGCGAACGACAGCCGATCCGCAATCACCTGCGCTTAACGCATTGCTCATCGCCTCGGCGTGGCCGCTGCAGGACACTTCACCGATCGCCACGGGGCCGCAGGAGCCTGCCCGCTGGTTGCCAGTCGAGGTGACGTCCCCTGAACCGTTTCTTCTGGCGGGCATGCACATCCCGAATCGTGTCAGCGGTCGCAAGTACCCCTTTCTCACCGGCGCACTTCGGCAGGCCGAACTCTGGAAGGATGGTAGAGCGATCCTCATGGGCGACACGAATTCCGGAAAGCCCCACATCGATGAAGAGTCCCCCGCCTTCAATCACATCGAAGGCGGCTGGATCGAATCCCTTGAGGAGTTGGGATGGCGCGACGCCTATCGCCAGCATGCCGGTCATCGGCGGGCCTACACCTGGTATTCGCCGAACGGAAACAATGGATTCCGTCTCGACCAGGCCTTCTTGAGTCCATCTGTGTCGGCGCTGTTGCGGCGTGCCACCCACCGATGGGGTGGGGGTTCGAGGCGAGCCGGCGTCAGCGATCACGCTGCGGTGATCGTCGACCTCTAGGTTCTACTGCGCCGTCAGCCCCCCGTCGACGGGCACCAGCGCACCGGTCATGAAAGACGACGTCGGCTGACTCAAGAAGAACACGACTTCGGCGATCTCAGCGGGTTCGGCGACACGGCCGATCGGCAGCAGGTCGGCTTCGGCTGCCCAGGCAGCTTCGACATCTCCATTGAAGTGTTTGTCTGCAAGCCAGGAGAACACGTGATCCGTGAGGGGCGTCTTCACCGTTGCCGGACATACGGCGTTTACTCGAATCCCAAACGAACTGAGCGCCACAGCCAGACTCTTGGCCATCTGTGCAACGCCGCCTTTTGTGGCGCCGTAGACGATGGAACCCTCTTTCCCCACCAGGGCCTGGTCTGAGGCCATGAGCACGATCGTTCCCCCCTTTCCCGCATCCCTCATCAGCGCCGCACCTTCGGCGACGGTATAGAGAGCACCCTTCAGATTGACATCGATGATCAGGTCTATGTCGGCATCCTCCATCTCGAAGATGCCCTGCAGCTTCTGCACCCCCGCATTGACGAAGAGAGTCGTGGGCGGCCCAAGTGCTGCCGCTGCAGCGGCCACGGAACGCCGAACCCCATCCCGGTGGCGCACATCGGTCTCGAAGAAGTGCACCGATCCCGAGTCGAGATCGGCGGCGAGTTTCTCAACATCTGTTCGATTGACGTCGAAGACGGCTACATCGTCACCGTGGGTGGCGAACTTGCGGACCGTCGCGGCGCCGATGCCGGTGGCGCCTCCGGTGATATAGACTGTGGACATCTTGGCTCCTGGGTGAGGGCTCACAAGAAGACGGGAGTTGCACAAGAAAAGGGCCCCGCCGCGTGTTCGGCGAGGCCCTCTCTCGACTTGATCATGGCTCGACCCCTGCCGAACCCATGATTCAGGCATGTGATCAGACGTCCAACATAGCCATCTCAGCGGGATGTTACAGTGATATCAATCGCGATGGATTTGTCTGTTCTTCGACGCCTTCAGCCGATGCAGGCACGAATGACCGTTAGCGACGAAGAAGCGCCGCCACCAGCACGCCTGCCGAGAGCAGACTGCCTCCCGCCAACCACATCCATTGTCCCTGCATCAACAACAGGGGCACCACCGCCAACAGCCCCACCTCAACAGGCACGAGAAACAGATACACAATGCCGAAGTCCGCGAGCGTATCCGATTCGTTGTCTGGGTCGACAATCCGAAGCAGCGCGATTCCCATGGCCGTGACACCGGTCGTCCAACCCCATGTGAACAGCGAGCGTTCCAGCCAGTTCTCCCCGAGAGCTCCTGGGCCCAGCCCCCGAAAGACCACACCACTCAACAGGATACCTGTTGCCATCATGACGCCAAGAGGAAGAGCATACTCCACGAGGACGGCGATCCGAATCGAAGCGATACCAAAAACGACGAGGACGTCTGTAAGCCCTCCGCTCAAGTGACCCATCGTGTGCCAATCGACAAAGCGATGCGCGCCAGTTACACCCAGCACAAGCCGAAGTAGAGAGGCACACACAAACGCCATGCAGAACACGGGCAGGCGAAACGCCTCAACCCACAAGGCTGCCCAGCCACTGAGGTAGTACCCAGCCACTGCGGCAGTAGCGATCAGACTGACGTGGAAGGCAAGGGTATCGATCGTACTCGATGAGACAGGTTCGTCTCCGAAGGATCGGCGATCAGGCGGCATCACCAGTCCCGTACGCAGCGAAGTGGGCAGATCCTCGAAGCGCGTCAGGTGCCGCGCACGTCCCGTCGCGGCCGCCCATCGCACCCACAACATGCCGCCGATCACAGCGCTGAGAATGCCGACCGTCGCCGACATCATCGCTAGCGATGTCGCCTCGGGCCAACCCAGATCAGCGAAAACCTGACCGACAGCGGCTGCCGTGCCATGGCCACCGACAAACCCGACGGCGATGAGGGTGCCAAACCCCGGATTCAGATCGACCCAGATGGAGCGCAGCAAGACGACGGCAACAACGATCCCCCCGCCCCACTGCAGCAGAATCGAAATGGATGAGAATGCCCACAGGCGCGTCAGTCGACCGGACAGCGACGACAATGGCACGCGCTCGGCGATGAAAGGCAAAGCGGCGAAAACCAGAGCGATGAGGACCCCGGGGTAACCGCTGATCGAACCGGAGAAGGGCAGCCAGTCAGCCCCCTGCGGACCCAGGGCCAGCCCAGAAAGGCCTGCAATGACACTGGCCGGCAGAAACAGACGTTGAATCGGTACGACACGCGAGCGCAACAGCGTGCCCACCAGTAGCAGGGCGCCGGCGATCCCCAGATCGACGAACAGCTCCCAGACCGTCACGCCTCAGTCCGCGGCTTGGGCAGCAGTGATGAAGGCTTCGGCCAACTCGATGGGCGAGGCCGCATGGATCGAGGGGTTCACCTTCAGTGTGACGTAGTCGGTTCCGGGTTCCACGGGCATGAGATGAATCCCGTCTCCATGCAGCTGTTCGACGAACCGCGGCATATCTGTGTTGGCCACATACAGGTGAACGATGTGGGTTCCCTGCGGAACGTGTTCGACACGAAATTCGTCCGGCTCGTTCAGCTGTTCGAACAGGCTTTGCGCCGTCTGCCACGCCGCTCGATAGGCCGGCAAGAATTCATCGGCGTAGTGCAGCGCAACGACCGCCTGCGGCCAGGCCTGGGGCAGAGAACCGCCAAACATGCGACGTGTGTGATAGAGATTGTCGATGAGATCCTCCGGGCCCGCCAGAATCGCGCCGGACGCCGAATTGAAACACTTCGACAGAGACACAAAGACCGTGTCAAAGAGATCTGCATACTGCTTGGGGTCCACCTCGGTGTGCACGGCCTCGATGAAGAGACGGGCACCATCCAGGTGGGTGGCGATCTGCCGCTGCCGTGCGTAGTCAGTGATCCGCCTGATTTCCTCCAGCCCGAACATGGCGTCGTCGTGCCGGCGCACGGGGGTTTCGATGGAGATCGCTTTGATCTGTGTTGCAACCCGCTCCGAGACCAACGATTCCAGTGTCTGCTGCACCTCCTCGAGGGTGAAACCGACACGTCCGTGCCCGAGAGGAACCAGATTCAGACCACTCAGCGTCTGCGCGCTGTCGCCGATGTCGCGGTAGATGTGGCTGTCGGCTTGGACGATCACCTTCCCCTGCCCCCCGGAGAGGGTGCGCAGCGCGATGTGGTTGGCCATCGTCCCCGTCGGCAGGAAGAGGGCCCGGTCCTTGCCAAGCATCTGGGCGAACTTCCTTTCCATCTGCTCCACGACGCCACCCAAGGCGTAGTTGTCCAGTTGGATCTGTCCCGTCTGTGTGCAGTCCGACAACACCTTGGTGAACTCAGCCGGTGTCAGTCCCCAGCCATCGCTGATGAAGTTCACTGCCTTCTGTAGGGCCACTCAGGCCTCCCCTGCCGGTTCGGTGTTGCGCTTCATGTCAGTATCCCAGGTCACGTGCGGTAGCCAGAACAGCTTCTGTCACGGCCGTCACTGTCGTGTCCACCTGCTGTTCATCGATCGTAAAGGGCGGGCTCAGGGCGATATGGTCACCAGCCACGCCATCCACCAGGCCTGGAGCACCCGGCATGATGAGCACGTCACGCTCGAACACCCGATCCACCACCGACGCGGTCACCCGCTCGTCCACGGGAAAGGGTTCGCGCGTGTCCTTGTCCTTGACGAACTCCACGCCCGTCAGCAACCCCTTGCCGCGTACCGCGCCCACGATGGGACACTCGAGCAATGGCTGCAATTGGTCGAGCATGAGATCCCCCATGCGGCGACAGTTCGTGATCAGGTCATGCTCGACGATGTAATCCTGTACGGCCAGCGCCACCGCGCAGGAAAGCGGATTACCGCCATACGTGTGGCCATGCACGTAGTGAGTCTGCTTCTCATAGATCGCATCGTAGATGCGGTCGCTCACGACGGTTGCTGCAATCGGCGTATACCCACTGCTGAGACCTTTGCCCGTGGCCATGATGTCTGGTACGACGCCAAAGTGGTCAACACCGAAGGGCGTGCCCGTTCGACCGAAACCGGTGACCACCTCGTCGACGATCATCAGCACATTGTACCGATCACAGATCTCACGGATCGTGCGAAAGTAGTCCGGGGGTGGAGTAAGACCGGCGCAGGACGTGCCGAGAATCGGTTCGGCGATGAAGGCGGCGATCGAGTCAACTCCCTCCTGCTGAATGACCCGTTCCAGGTCTTCGGCGCAGGCGAGGGTACAGTCGCCGGCATCGCGACAATAGGCACAGCGGTATGGATAACACGGACGGATGTGCGGAAAGTCCAACAGGTAGGGTTCGTAGTCCTGTCGCCAGGAGACACGCCCCGACATGGACAGGGCCCCCACCGTATTGCCGTGCCAGCTCTGCCATCGGGACACCACCTTGTGTTTGCCCGGATTCCCCGTCTCCAGATGAAACTTGCGTGCAATCTTCATGGCCGACTCGGTGGCCTCGGAGCCACCGGAAACGAAGAACACGCGATTCAGATCATCCGGGGTCATCGACGCGATCCGCGCTGCCAGATCGATCTGCGGCTGTGTGATGAAGCGAGAATACGTGAAGGACACCTTGCTCGCCTGCGCCTGCATCGCAGCGGCAATCTCAGGGATACCGTGACCGATGCTAACCACATGCACACCGGCACATGCATCCAGGTAGGACCGACCCGCCGTGTCGAAGAGGTAGACCCCCTCTCCGTGTGAAACCTGCAGCCACTGATCTCTACGCGCACGGTGAAAGAGGCGATCCGTCGTCATGAATGGGGTATCTCCGTTTCATACAGGTGAGTGACGTCATGTACGTTCATGGCCGTCGGTTCGACCTGCCAGTGCAGCACACGCCCACGAAAGTGTGCGGCTCCGTCCTGAATGCGGCCGATCGAGACGGGTAGATCCGTCTTCAGGATCTTGCCCGTGTGTTCTCGTTCTGCCACCATCGTGCCGTCGATGAACAGTCGAGCCGCCTGTCCATCGTACGTACCGACCACGTGATGTCGGCCTGCGGAAAGAGGACGAGGGCTGAACACTCGAGCGCAGCCGCGATCGGTGTTCACGAGGAAACTCGGACCAAGAATCCCCGCATTGAGCCCGCCATTGTGCCCAAGGTCGCACCATCGGAGACTGAAGGCGCTGTCATCACCGAGGGTGTCACACCGAAGGACGATCCCGTGGGTGACAAAGCCGCCCTCCCCATCGGGCTTAGGTCCTTGCTGCCATGGCGCCGCGTAGAAATAGCGTCCATCGAAGGCACCCCCATTGTAACCGACACTGTGCAGACCGTCGGTCGCGGACGCGTCGAAGGCCTGCCAACTGTCAGCATCGCCGAAAGGCCGGGTCACATCGTAGCGCAGATAGTGAGCGTGAAAACGATTGTCCCGGGGCCCAGGGCCTACGTGCAGGAAAAAGGGCTGGAAGTAGACGAAACGACCGTCGAAGAAACCGCCATCGAAACCGGTCGTTCGCAGACCGTCCGTGTGATCCGCATCCATCGATTCCCACGCACCGGCGTCGTCGAAGTCTCGCCCCGTATCGAAACGCACGATGGTGCCGTGGCCGTAGGCACAGTAGTAGAGCCACGTGCCGTCGAACACAGCGCCCACGGCCAGCTTGAATCCGTGGGGACGGACGTCGTACCCCTGCCACGCTTCGGGGCTGTCAAAGGGCGCCTGCGTATCGTAACGAACGGCATGACCTTTGTAGAGGGGGACGAAGTAGACATAACGACCATCGAAGGCACCCCCGTCAAAACACGCAGCCTGCTTTCCGAGGAAGGTGGTCATGTCGATGGACGCGTACGCAGAAGGGTCGTGGAAACCGGCACGTGTGTCGTAGCGAATTACGCGACCGCAGTACTCATCTTCCTTGTGGGGATCTCCCGAGAACCCTGGACAGAAGTAGATATATCGGCCATCAAAAACAGCGCTCTGCTGCGAATGGGCCTCCCCCACATCGTGGGCATCCCAGCTGGCCGGATCGTGAAAATCACCCGTCGTGTCGAGTCTCAGCACACGACTGTGATAGAGATCCATGTCGATCTGTCGAGGCACGAAATAGACGTAGCGACCATCGAAGACGGCGCCGTAGTACCCACGGGTCTGCAGGCCTTGGGTGTGGCCAGCGTCATAGGCGGAAAAACTGGAGGGGTCGCGAAAGTCGCTCAGCGTATCGAGGCGAAGCACGTTACCGTGCGTAGGATAACCTCCTTCGCCATGCTGTTCAGGCACGAAGTAGACATAACGGCCGTCGCAGACAGCGCCAAAGTAACCACGCGTCGCCAGACCGCCGGTCTGTGTCGCGTCCGCAGCGGCAAAGCCGGGCCATTCATCGGCCGGACGCCACTGGGAGACGAGCGCCTGCATCGCTTCGCTTCGCGCGTCGTCCGATTCTGCCCAGGCGGCCACCGCGATTTCTTGTTTCATGGACGGCCTACTGTTTTTCCCACTGTCGGGCTGTCCCTGCCGGAATCCCTCGCGTCGTCATGGATGTACCACTCGCGTCGAAACGCGTGCTGTGCCTCTGCAGCTCGCCGCCGAAATCGAAGGTGGTCGTAAGGATGAGATTGCGAATCAACCAGGTGCCCTCGATGAAGAACTCGATTCCATCCTGGGTCAGGATTCCGTCGAAGGTGCCGTCTTCATGGTAGGAGAGTCGACGCCCGTAGCTGATCTCGTCGTCGACGAACGCCGTTTGCCATGTCCCCAGAATCGTCTGCACAGCGGCGCTGTCTTGCTCGGCAGAAATCTGAAATTCGACAGCTAGGTCGAGACGAAACCGGTGGCCCAGTACATCGATCTCTCCGAGACTCTCCTGCTCCGTCGTCACCAGAGTGTCCTGGTGCAACAACTCCCCCCCTGCCGTCGAAACACGCAGTTGATGGATCCACAGCAAACCCACCTCAAACGTTTCTTCAGGACGAGCGATGCCATCGTGATCGGTGAAACCCTCCACGACGTCAGAAGCGACGCCAGCGGCGTTCTGACTCTTACTCGGCAGATCCTGCGTGGCATGAGTGACTTGCACGAGCAGACCGGGCACCCCGACCCCATCCTGATCGACGATCTGAATCTCACCCGTCCACGGGACCGGCGTCGGTGGGGGCCGTGTAGGGCCGCTGTCGGATGAACACGCACTGAGACCGACGATCATCGCCCAAGAGAGCAGGCACCCCATCCCTGTTCGCGTCATGATCCTGGCCATCTCTTGGGTTTAGCGCTCGACGCCGGCGACACGACCGGCCCGGTCCCGCTGAAACATCGTCGGCTGACCGAGAGGGTCGATGAGGCCGTTGAGTTGTCCATCTTCGTCATAGAGATGCTGGACTGTGCTGCCATCGCCATAGTGGACGGCTTTCAGCCTTCCCTCCTCATATTCGAATCGTGTTTCACCGCCTTCCGGCCCAACGAACCGTTCGAGCCGACCATCGTCGGTGTGTTCCAGTCGAGCCGTACCATTCGGGCCCGTCAGTTCACTGAGCTGGTCATCGGTCGTGTAGCTCACCTCGACATGGGCACCGCCCGAACCACTGATCTGCGAGATCCGTGAACTCTCGTCGAGTTTGACCCGCGCCGCCATGCCTTTGGGTCCGCGGATCGCCGTGATCTGACCACCCGATCCGCGTTCAAACTCGAAGCTTCCCGCCTCTCCCGCCACCGACGACAGGCGGCCCAGATTGTCGTAGGCGAAACTCGTCGATTGCGTGGGCGCCACGCGGACGGTGCCCGTGCCGTCGGCAGAGGCAGCGCCCTGCTTGAGACCGGTCAGATTGCCGGCGTCATCGTATTCGAAGGCCATTCCGGAACGACCCGGCTCTTCGAGAAAGGAGATTCCCTGATCTGAATATCGAAATCGCTGCTGTTTGTCGGCACAACCGACAGCCAGCACAGCGATGGCCGGTATCCTGGGCGCGAGGCTTTTCATACACATCCCTCGTGCGCTCGACCTGCCAGCAACTCATACTCCGGTTGCTCGGCCGGGTCACCCGTCCACCGTGACGTGGCTGTCATGAAATGTGTCGCCAGTCCACGACGGAAGGTGTTTGTGTTGTTGGGCCCCGAACGGTGCAACAGCAGGCTGTGGTGAAGAGAACACGAACCTGCAGACAGGGTAATGGGTTGTTCAGCCCCTCGATCCATGGCCGAATCGGGAACTCGCACGTCCTGACGATCGCCCACCATCCACGCCTCGCTGTGGTCGAGAGCGCCACGCTTGTGGCTACCCGGGATCACCCACATGCAGCCATTGTCGAGAGTGACTTCGTCGATGGCGACCCAGGCCGTCACCATCGCCATCGGCTCGATGGTGAAATACGGCGAGTCCTGGTGATAGGTCTTTTCGATGCCCCCCGGTGGCTTCACGAAGAGCTGATCGCCAAACAGTTTTACATCGGGGCCCAACAGATCGACGGCGGCACCGAGTAGACTTGGATGTCTGGCGTGATCGACGAAGAAGGGATCATGGACACAGCAGCCGTTGATCTTGCGCAGTGTGTCCATCCCGCCGCTGGCCGCTCCCGGTTCAAACTCGAGACTGGCCTCGGGGAAGTCCGTCTGCCGGGCAGCGATCTTCCGCACTTGCTCATCGAGGGCGGACGTCTGCGCTGGGCTCAGAACGTCTTCGAGGATGAGGTAACCATCTCTCTGATACGTCTCGACTTGGTCTGGGAACAACATGCAGGATCTCCGTGCGTGAAATGGCCGATTTGGGTCGGGCCAAGATACATCACACGCCGGCCCCGGCCGAATGAAAAGACAGTTCGCCGAGGCGTCGGGATCCTGAATCAGCGTTCGCGGTTTTTCACCTCTCCCCAGATTGACTCCTGTGTCGCTGTGGGTACGGGCGTGAGCAGGGTGAAGGTCATGTAGAAGCGCGGCTCCTCGTGGTTTTCAGTGAGAAACACGGTCAGACCATTATCGAGCCGATACGTATGGACGGCCATGTGATCATCGGCGCGTGGACCATCGACGAGCTCGAATTCGGCCCAGGCCGGGACGGTTGCCAGGATCGCGAATGCGACGGACATGAAACGCACGCACAGAGCGAACCGAATCAGAGAACACATGAGCAACTCCACCAAGAGACACATATAGGGGGCGGTGAGACAGTAGACCGAAGACTGAATATCTCGGTCAGCCCTGTTCCAGAGCAAGAGAAACGGCCCCCATCAACGTGTGATGAGGGCCATTCATGCAGCAGACGATCTGGCTCACGACCGCTTGCCGTGCGACTCCCAGGGCATCCCGTCGGGCGGCACGTAACCCGGTTTGCCGTCGAGCCAGGGCTCGCCACACAGACTCGATAACACCGCCCACTCGCCTTCGCTGAGATGGGTGTGGCTATGATACAGGAAGCGCTCCAGTCCCACATCCCGCGCCGCGGACAGGATTCGGTGCAGGTCCCCGGCACTGATCGGGTCGCCGCGATGTGGTTCGCGACCTGCCTCTACCCACGGCACCACCCGATCGGGCGTGGGCACCGCCGCCAGCATCCTCTTCGTCTCGGTCGCCACAAATTCGCCGAATGCATCCGGTGGAAATCCCAGGTCCAGGTCGAGCCTGCTGCGAATCCAGGGCAGGCAAATCCCAAACAACCCCTCCACGACTTTCATCGCATGGGCGTCGGTGAGAGACGGGTTCCACTCGACCAGGGTCTGCAGGTAGCGACCGATCGTGCCGTAGAACCCATCGAAGCCGCGATGAAAGAAGTAGAGCTTCGGCAGAATGAAGGGATACTGATGCCCCATCGCGGACAGATCATATCCGTTCAAGGGTGTAAAACAGGGCAGTCGTGAGCCGACACCGATGCGCACGGGGCGCGACATGACCTTCTCGAGCAGTTCGTGTTGCCGACGATAGTAGGTGGACAACAGCGCCCGGCGGAAGGCGAACCACGCGGCCAGATCCGGATCGCTGTCGAACAGTTCGAAAATGCCGAAGAATCCGCCGGCGGCACGCAGGTCGATGTCTGCCGGCTCGAGATGGTGCAGCCTGTGTTCGAATCGACCTTGAGCCTGCACGAGAGCGTCGTAGTCGAACCCCAGATCGGCCGCAGGTTGCCGCAGATTCTCGGTCAGATCCTCAAAGATGTTGGATCGATGGCCTGGCGTGATCTCGTAGCCCAGTTCCGGCCCATCGAGAACGCCTCCATCCACCATGGGGAAGGCCTCCATCACATCCTTCACGCGGGCGACACGAGCGGCCAGGGACGTCTCGTCGGCCAGACGATGCCCCGTACCTCCGGGGCCCTGCCCAGCATCGGGGCAGAACACGTAGATCTGCATTCCACGTGCCTTGGCATCATTGAGGGTTGCGACGAGCTGTCTACGCTTGTCCGGGAGTGTCTCTGAGGACGCCGGTGGCGGCTCCACGCCGAGATCTGCATAGATCGTCGGGTCTGGATCGAAGGCGGCCGTGTTCATCGGCGTCCCTTCGCTGTCGGCGAAGATCAACCGCCCTACGAGCATCGCTTCCACACCGCCTGCTTGCCAGCCATCGAAGATCGGCTCGTAGTCGTCGATCACCGCTTCCAAGGGCTGACCGAAACGCATCCACATCGACATCCGCTGACTCATTCATCCCCCTTAAGGTGCAGCCGTTGCGCCCATGGCCCCGAAGTGAGACCCTTGGGCACTTGACAAACAGATCGGAGGCAAAGCATGGATGACCAGAGCCTACCCAGCAAGGTGATCTCCAGATGCCCTAAGCCACGCACGACGGAGAGTCTACCATGCAGAGCGTGACTGTATCCCGCGACGACAATCTCTACGAGGCCTTCGCCGACATCGCCATCGCCGGAGATGGTACCCTGGTGTGCACCTACCGCGAGAGTCTCTGTCACAGCTCGCGCCCCTTCTCTCGTATCATCTCCCGTCGCAGTGTAGATGATGGGTTGACGTGGGGACCCCGGCAGATCGTCATCGAACGCACCGAGAAACAGACCACGGCGGGCGAAGGACGTCTCAACTGTTCCCGCATCACCGCATGCGCCGACGGCAGCCTCCTCATCGCCGTCGACATGCTGTTGCCGGATGTATTCGAGGATTACCTGAAGCCTGGCGTCTGCCGCAATCTGTTGTTCCGAAGCAGCGACAACGGACGTTCGTGGGAAGGCCCCCACGAGACGGGAATCACCGAAGGCATCGTGCCCTCGATCAAAGAGCTGTCCAGCGGTCGTCTGTTGATCGGCGTATCCGAGCAATGGCCCGGCCCACGGCCGGAGGACCCCTACATCGAACGACAGACCGTCTATCTGTCCGACAACGGTGGCGACACCTGGAAGGGGCCCTATCCCATTCCCGATCCTCCGGCCCCCACCGTGACGGGCATGCCCTGGTGTCTCAACGAGGGAGACTTTGTCGAACTCGACGATGGGTACCCTGATCTGCTACATGCGTGAGGACGGCGAGCGACTGTCGGCCTTCAAATCATTCTCCAGCGACGGCGGACGTTCCTGGTCGGCGGCGATCCGAACGGCCATGCCAAGTTGTCTTGGACGGCCATCGGCGGGCAGGCTGCGATCGGGAGAGATCGCCATCACCTACCGGTTGTCCGTCGGTCTGTCCACCAGTCTTGCCCTGTACGTGGAAACGCAGGAGACGGCGAAAGCGGAGATGGAGCAGAGTGCCGTCGATCTGGAGGCGCCACCCACCGTGGCCAATCCGGCGGCGCTTTGTCGTGCTCGACAACGATCGCTCCGTCGCCGCCGACAGCAGCTATTCAGGTTGGGTGCAGTTGGCGGATGGCGACCTGTACGTCGTTAACTACATCAACGACGACGCCCCGCGGGCTTTCATCCGCGGCCAGCGTGTCAGTCGCCAGGACTGGTTTCTGTTTCCGGAAGGTGACATCGTCGCCAACCATCCTTTTGATCGTGATGGCGGGTACTACGAACGGGGGCAGCAGATGGCACGCGATCAACAGGAACGAGCCACACAACTCGATACGACCCACCCTGTCCCGACGAGCAAGCAGAGACCCGTCGAGCGATCGGGCACCCCTTCGACTACGTCGTAGGCACCTCGCGTAACCGCCTCAGCGCTTCGGGTGCAGAACTGGCGTAAGCCCCGTAGAGGTGTGGGCGTCGCTGCCGCCAGTTGACCTGGCGGAAGCAGCCGCCATTCCACTTGCGATACCCGTCGTCCTGCTCGATGTCGCCCACCACCAGATCCTGACTTCCATCGTTGTAGGCCTTCACCTCACCACTGCGATCGATGATGCAGCTGCCCCGTCCCATGTTTCGGGCCACGACCATGCTCAACTGATTGTCGAGGGCTCGAGTGCGTTGGATGCACAACCAGCGATCCTCGTCGAGTCGTGGCGAACCGGGCGTCCATAAGCTGGCGCGGTGATCACCCATGATGGGCAACACGAGGAAGTCGGCCCCATTGAGTCCCACCATGCGGGCCGATTCGGCGGCGGAACTGTCCATGCAGATCGTGCACCCCACCTGACCGACGACTGTTTTCATCACGGGAAATCCATCGCCAGGCATGATCCCCGAGATCGCTTCGGTCGAGGCCAGATGCACCTTCCGATACGTGCCCGAGATCTCCCCGTCGTCGTCGATCACGACGGCGCTGTTGTAGACGGCATCTCCTACCCGCTCGTGCAGACCCACAACGATGACGGCGTTGTGTTGTTGCGCGATGCGTGAGAAACGCTCCGTTTCTGCCCCCGGCACGTCGACGGCATTCTCATACGCATGGGTCGGCAACTTCCACTGCAGACAGATTTCGGGCAGGGCCACAAGCTGCGCACCATGGTCGCCGCAGGCCCGTTCGGCAAGTGACTCGTATCGATCGAGATTGTCGGCGACACTCGAGCGGGGTTCACCACCTTCGGCCTCTGATCCGGAGGCGACGGCGACACGGATAGACGGGCGCGACGTGTAGGCGCCGAGATCTTCCAACACCGGCACGGACCAGGTGACCTCTCCGCGCGCCGTCCAGCGGAGAGTGCAGCGAACCGTGGCGGTGGACACGTCCGCGGGGGCCACCAGATTCGACGAAAAACGCACGGTCCGGCCACCCGACCCTCCGGCGGACGCATCAGGCTCGCCCGTCACGTAATCCCAGACGGTGGCCGTGCCCGGTGCGTAGCAATCGGTAGCGATCTCCCCCCAGTACACGTGGCCCACCAATGCGTCCGTCGGTTCTTCCAGATCTGTGCCCACCGCGTTGAAGCTGATTCGATATCGATGACCGGGAATGACATCCGCGAACAGGAATTGCCAGCCGCCACAGCAAGACAGCGTGCCATTTGTGGCAGACTCATACTGGCCATCGGTTGGCTCGTTGGCAGGGCGATCGTTGACGGGGGCCGCACTGGGATGGGGTGCCCACGCCTCAGCTCGGATCATCGATAGACTCATATCGGACTCCACATAACAGGTTGCAGATCAGATCTCGTCATTCATTCTGGGAACGGTGAAAGTGCACATGTTTCCAGGCTCCCTCGGTCCGAACCCAGACACGAGATTCTTCACATCGACTCGTGACCGTCCCCTGATCCGATGACGACTGCACCAGACGGATGTAGGTCACCAGTGCCGCATCTTCACCCAGCATGCGCACCTGTGGATCGACCATGGTCGTGCATCGGGCGCCCTGAACGGGTCCCAGGTCGAAGTAGAAGCGGTGAAAATCGAGTCCCGCAACACGCTGGCCACGTGCCTCCGGCTCGAAGGCCGTCAGGTCGGTGGCACACAAGTGTTCGTAGACCGCCCAGTCATTGACGGCGATGGCGTCGAGCAATTGCTGACTCAACTGCAGCAACTCATCGTGATCCTGCACAGGTTCCTTCTCTCGTAGCGTAGCAAGCGGTTGGATAGGCTATGTAGGCGCCGTGCACTTGCCCGGTCAAGACCAGCGACCCATCATTTCACCACACTGCGACCACTTGTGAGCAATATCACTGGTAAACGGCACTGCCTATTGTAGGTTTCGGCCGTTCGTTCGCAGTTCACTCGATTGAAGCACCCTTTCTCAGGAGGGCTCCATGAACCGGAAAACCATCACACTATTGCTGGCCATCTGCCTGTGCCTGCCCGTGGCCAATGCCTTTGGCGACGGTCACGAGGGCGGCGGTGACCATCCCCCCATGCTGGTGATCATGCCACCGCCTGATACCGAGAAGCCCGAGGGTGTCGAGATGACGGGTGATCCCGAGCAGGACTTCGGCATTGTCTTCGATACCTTCTTCGGCATGATGGATCAGGATGGCAATGGCGAGCTCAACATGGATGAGTTGCGTGCATGGGTCCATCCAGGTCCCGGCCCCGGCGGTCCTGGAATGGGCGAGCATGACGGCCCCGGCATGCCAGGTATGGGCGAGCACGAGGGCATGATGGGCGGCGACATGGGCGAGAAGGTCCGCATGCTCGAAGAAGAGCTGCGCCGTGTGCATAAAGAGCAGCGCATGCGTCACGAGGAAGAGATGCGTCGTCACCGCGAGCGCATGCAGAAAGAGCTACGGCACGCGCGCGAGGAGCAGGCCCGCATTGCCGAGCATATCCGGCACCTCGAGGAGGAAGGCCGCAGAATGGAAGAGGAAGCACAGCAGCACGAGGAAGAGATGCGTCGTCACCGCGAGCGCATGCAGACGGAGGGTGGCGGCAACTAAGCCGACGTTTCCGAGCCCCAGCCGTCCGTTACCTTCGACGGCGACTGACGATGACAAAGGGACGCGTGCCTGTGGCGCGCGTCCCTTTCTCTTTTTGTAGCTGCGGCCAGCCAGCGACACGACTTGGGCAGTGTCATCGCGGCACAGCTATCCCGATGAAATCGGCGTCGCCCCCCGCTCGCTGGACTCGTAGGCTGCCTCGACGACAGCCATCGTCCGAAAAGCGTCTTCCACGTCGGTCACCGCCGTCTGGCTCGGATCCTCCGCCTGCCGCATGACGCTGGCCATGGTGCCCACAAAAGCATCGGGAAACCACGTTCCCTCCAACGGCACGGTGACCCATTCCGGCGAGACGCCCTCCTGACGCGAGCAATACTCCAGCACGTCCTCCGTTCCCGTCGGATAATCCATCAGCACGCCCATGCGAGCCACAATCGCGCCGCACGTTCCTTCCCAGCGGATGTAACTCTCCTGGTGTCGCTGACCAAAGTCGTGGCCGTGGGTGGTCACGATGTTGGCGGCCAGTTCCTCGCCGTAGTCGAAGAGAATCCCCGTTCGGGTCGGGGCCAGCTGCGGACAGGCGGGGTGTTTCGTCGTCTTTGCCAGCACACCCTTCGGTTCGCCGAAGAAGGACCGCACAAGGTCGATGTAGTGGATCGAGTGATAGAGAATCTCGAGTCTCTCGATGTCCTGCAGAAATGACCACAGCTGCCAGGGGGTCTGCACCGTCACGCGCAGATCGATACTGTGCAGATCACCGATCGCCCCCGAGTCGATGAGGTGACGTGCGCCGATCACGAACGGCGCGTAACGAAGCTGAAAATTAACGGCCGCCTTCAGCTTCTTCGCTCGACACAGATCACGAATCGCCACAGCCTCGGCGAGAGATTCCCCCAACGGTTTCTGAATCAGTACATGAGCACCGTCCGGTAGTTGGGGCAGCAACTCCAATAGCGCGCTGGCGGGAACGGCCACGTCGAAAATGGCCCCCTCGCTTGCCTCCACCGCTTGCGACAGAGAATCGAACACGCGGGGAATGTGAAAGTCGGCAGCCAGCTTTCTGGCCTTTTCCAGGTCGGGATCAAAAACGCCGGTGACGGAAAAGTTCGCCTTCTCGTAAGCAGGCTGATGTGCATCTCGCACGATGCCGCCGGCACCGATCGACACGATCGACCGAGCTATGCGAGGAAGGGTTGGGGTCTGGCTAATCTTCTGGCCAATCGGTGAGGACATGGTGAGGCTGCGATCCAGGTCAAAGGGGGGATGTAACCAAACGACAGAAGGCTATATCCTTCTACAAACTCCGGCCAACCGGGAACTCCGGCCACCGTCCGGATTGGCCCATGCCCTCGTCCATCCCTACGGAAGAGATCCATGATGCCCTACCTGGTCGATATCCTCAAGATCGTGGTCATCGCGTGTGCCCTCATCGCCCTGCGGATCGTCATACAGGCGCTGATAAAGCGCGGTGGTGGTGGGAATTTCTTAGAAAGAGTCCCGCTCTTCGCGATGCCGCCTCTGCTGACGGGTGGCCCCATGTTCATTGCCCTGCCTGCTGGCCTGTACGCCGTTCAGTCGGAGTCTGTGCCCAACGCGTTCTTCCTCATGGCACTCGGAGGCGGATTGGGGCTGACGTTTGGTCTATTGGTCATGTTCACCCTGCTGATAACCCAGCGTCGGCAGATCGAAAGACTTCAGGAATTGATCTCCGGGAAAAGTGGGGCACCCGCTGCCGACTGAGAACGACGTGTTAGGGGATTGTCTCACGTCGTGGCCCAGGGCTCCCGTGGCGATGTGGGGCGGCGACGAGACCGCACTGACCCTGTGTTTTACGAACGGTGTCGCGACATGGGTCGATGGTGAGATCGATTACAGAATACGGACGCAGATCGACCACGCCGTCGCCGGGCCCGATGGCAACATCTACGCCACACAGGCTGGGCGGATTCTGTGTCTTGATGGCAACCCCTTGTCTGCGCGCGATGTGACCGACTCCTTTGGTGGCCCTGCCGCTCCAGACGGTCGAGTCGTGTTGGGTTCGGGTGGGCAGGTCTATATCCAGGGCTGCCGCTCCCATCGCCGCCTCGATGGTGGATTCGCTCAGCTCCCCGCAGACGACGAACCAGACCAGCTGCTGCCGCCGGTCGCCGACCTGTTCGGCAACCTGTGGAATCTTGGCAACGGAACGTCCCACGCCCTCGTCCTACCCGCCGATCGGCCAGATCGGTGGAACCGGATCGATCTGCCTGCGGGAACGTGGACGGATCTCGTCGTCGACCATCTGGGATTCCTCTGGATCGCCGGCCCGTGCGGTGCGCGGCGATTTCCACCGCGTTCAGAACAGGCCACCTGGCAAACCCCCGATGGCATCGCAGCCGACGCTACCGTTTCGGCGCTGGGCCTGTCCCCCGACGGGCTCCCGTGGCTGGGTCTTGAGACCGGTGATCTGTTGGAGTTGGATATCGATGCCGAGGGCGTCACCCACGAGCGGCGTTTAGGTCACGTACCGGCACCGCCCAGATGCCTGCATACCGACACGCAGGGAATCCTGTGGGTCGCCACCGATGACGGACTGTATCGTGACGCATCGGCGGCCGACAATCGGCACGAGAATTGGGTCGCCAAACCGGGTCGACTGCCAGGAGGCGGCAATCACGACATCTTTTCTGTCGCCGTGCAGAACCAACTGTTCGTCGCCGGCGGCCTGTCCCGGTTCTGGGGGTACCCGACAAGCCAGCATGTGTTCGACGAGTTGTTCCGCTACGATCCGGACTGCGGCTGCTGGGAGATCGTTCACCAGATGTCTTTCCCCCGGCGATACAATGGTATCGCCGAGATGGACGGTCGTGTGTGGATCATCGGTGGTGAGGGCGAGTTGGGTGAACGCGGAGGCGAAGTAACCACCCTCGACGTCGTCGATATCTATGACCCGGCCTCGAACACGTGGGCAGCGGGGCCCCGGCTGAATCAGGTGCGCACCGACCCCTTCGTCGTGCGCAGCGGCGATCGCATCTGGGCCATCGGCGGAGCGTGCGATGCGACGACGAAGCTGCAGACCGCCGAGAGCATCGGTCGCGATGAAACCAGCTGGCGACCAGAGCCCGACCTTCCTATACCAGCGCGCGAAGGAGGCTGCTGCGCCCTCGATGGTGTCGTTTATTGTGCCAGCGATGACGGCTTTTTCGCCTTCGACACCGGCACTGGCCAATGGGACGTGCACGTGCCTGCCCCCGAGGTGCTGGTCAAGGCGCCGTTGATGACGAGTTACAGGTCAGAGATCTGGATGATGGGGGGCGCCCGCCAGGACCGTACGCAGATCTACGATCCACGCAGCAAGACCTGGCGCAACGGCCCTCGCCTGCCCACCCAACAGTCCTGGGGCGGTGCGGCCGTGCTGGAGGGTCGACTCTATATCACGGGGGGTGCCCATCGCTCCGAGCGGCACGACATGACCATCTACGACGATCGAACGTGGGTCTTGCGGTAGTCGTCGATCAACCTCGACCTATTTGGTCAGATGTTCGTCGAGGGCTGCTCGAAGACGTTTCAACACATCCGGGTGGTCCGCAGACACATCGTCCTTCTCATTGACGAGCAGATCGAAGAGCAACTCCGGACGCTCTGTCTGCAGACGGCTCACCTCGGCGGTGGTCATCGTGGTCGGATCGAACTGATCTCCACCGAAGCGGACGGCCGGATCATACCCACGTACAAGCTTGAAACGACCGTCCGTCACCAGACGCCAGGCACTCAGGCCTGAGAAAGCCACCTCTCGATGCGTGTCGCTGGACCCGCTCAGGTAGGACGCCATGGAACGGCTGTCTATCTGCGCCGAAGGGGTCAGCCCTGCCCAATCCAGAAAGGTCGCGGCCAGATCCAGCGTCGTCGCAGGTGTCGCATCCTCGCCGTGTGTCGCGATCCGAGGGCCAGCGATCATCAGCGGAACCCCGGCCGATGCCTGCAAAGGCGACACCTTCTGCCATTGGTTGTAGTCCCCCAACATCTCGCCGTGGTCGCTGGCATATACGACGATGGTGTTGTCGAGTTCCCCTCGCTGTTTCAGGTGATCGAGGATCCGACCGAGACAACCGTCGAGGTGCTCCACCGTTGAGGCCCAGTTGCGACGCACCTCCTGATGCACCTCGTCTGAGATGTCGAGGGTGCAGTGTTCGGGCGGCGGAAAATCCACCGGTGGATCTCGGTACGCCGCGTGCATCGATTCGGTCACATCCCAGGGGTGATGGGGGTTTTGCAGGTTCACCTCCAAATACCAGGGCTTATCCGTAGGTGATCGATCGATCAGCGTGAGGGCATTGCCCGTAATCCACGTATCGAAATACGCCTCGTCGGGCAGCGGACTCGGGAAGGTGGCCGTCCACACATCCTCTGCATTGCGACGGGCATAGTCATCCAGATGCGCCTGGGCCCAACCGATCTGTTGCAGATAGGTCATGTACGTATCCTGCGGAACGCAGTCGTTGCGTCGCATCAGGATCGTTGCCTGGTTCAGTCCTGCATTGAAGATGGCGTCGTCGAAGCCCCACGCTTCGATGCCCTGCCGTCCATCGAGACCACGGTGCAATTGGGGAGGGTTTCCCGACTGGTTGTTTCCCACGTGATGTTTGCCGGCGGCCATCACGTGATAACCGGCCTCGAGCCGCAGTCGCTGGTGATATGTGGGGATTCCCTCGGGGAAATAGGTCTCGTTTCCCCACACGCGACAGTGATCGTATTCCAGTCCCGCCGCAAGGCAGGCACGGGAAGGTGCGGACAGGGGGGAGGGGCATGCGGCGTGAGAGAACCAGCGTCCTCGTTCAGCGAGATCGCGCAGATGCGGCGTTTGCACCGGGATCTCGGCATTCATCTCGACCCAGTCGGGCCGCTGCTGATCCGACTGAACGAAGAGGATGTTTGGACGGGCGCTCACTTGGGCCCGGCGAAGCAGCGACTCACGCCAACTCACTCACCGGACGACTGCGTTCCCAGCGCAGAGCGACATCGGTCTCCAGACCGCACAACCAGTTCCACGTGCGCATACAGCGCACACGTTCTCGATACGATTCGACTTCGGTCACGTAGGCGAGTCGTGGCTGATTGACGTAGTCCGGAATCTCCGGCGTCTCGATCTTCCAGTCGCGCTTCGGGGGAGCCTGGCGATGGTAGGAAAACTTCAGCATCCCACGCCGACGTTTGTTCGTCTTCGGACCCGCCTTGTGCCATATGCCGTATCTCGTCATGGCGATCGTGCCGGCAGGCACGGTCAGGGAGACCTGACCAAGAATGTCACCGTAGTGAGCGATCGCCTCACGGTCGACGGCGCGACAGTGAGACCCGGGCAGGATCATCGTCGGTCCGTCTTCGATCTCCACCGACTGTGGGTAGTAGTAACACTGCAATTCTGTCACGTCGTAACCGAGACCTGACAGTCCATCGGAATGCCAGGTCTGGCCCAGATGGGGCGCTTCATACAGATGGTGATGGCCCCCTGCTGGAACGAGGAAATCCTCGCCCAGCAGCGAGCGGGCGACGCCGGCCACCTGCGGATTCAGCAACACCTGACGGGTGAAGGGCTCGTCACCGATAAAGGAATCGATATTGCCAGCCGGTACATCGTTGCAGGCCTGATTGAAAGAGTCGTCGATCACTCCTTCGAGCAGCACGCAACCGGTGGCGACGAACTGCATGACCTGCGCATCGTCCAACGTCGGTTCCGCAGTGGCCATGATGGATTCCCCTCAGATCATCTTTTCTAGAATGAATTCGAAGCCCAGATAGTTGTTGTCCACGTCGTCGTAGGAATACAGCTTGGCGTCTGGAAACTGGACGATACGCCAGCAATCGGCCACGGCGGCAAGCACCGAGTCGTAGGGTGCCGCCTGCGAGGGCAAGGTCGGTTCCTGCGGTTGGGTGGCGTCGTAGAGCATCCACGACGCCACCGCCGACCGCATGTTTGTGGACTTCGAATACAGATACAGAACCAACTGGCGCTGCGAAGTAGCCAACCCTTCCAGTCGATCCAGGTCCGCACTTGTCAGTGTGCCGTCATTCAGTTTTTGACGGCTCGTGGCCAGCCACTCCCCGATAGCCCGGTTCATTTGATCTCGAAGATGGCCTCGATTTCCACGGCGACACCCGTGGGCAGCTGCGCAAAACCGATCGCAGAGCGAGCATGATGGCCGTCATCTCCTTCGAAGATCTTGTGCAGCAGATCCGATGCGCCATTGATGACCAGATGCTGCTCGATGAAGTCGAGCGTCGAATTCACGCAGCCGAGCAACTTCACCACGCGCAGACCATCCAGCGAACCGACTTCCTGGTGCACAGATTTGAGAATGTTCTCGGCCACTTCCTTGGCCGCCGCATACCCCTGATCCACACTGACATCGTCGCCGAGTTTTCCCTTCTGCGTCGATGTATGGCCAGAGGTGATGATGAGATTCCCTGCGCGGGCGGCCATGTTCAAATAGGCGCGCTCGGCGTCATCGGTGAATGTGATTCCTTGTGCGACAGCGTTGGCTTCGGCTCCCATGATGGAGTCTCCTGATCTTGGAATGTTGATGGTGTGAAGTGTTGATGGCGCGAAGTGTTAACTGGGTTGTGGTGAAGGATCGTCGTTGACGGAACGTGTCCGTCGCAGGCTCGTCAAGATATGGCGACTTACGACTTGCCCATGCGACCTCTGTGGGGCTCCCGCTCGCCGGTGTCACGCGCAAACTGCGGAAACAACTCGTCGTGAATCTGTGCCGGCTGAAGCAGGTGTTTCATCCGTTTCTCGTCCGCCGTATCCAGCATGGTCGGGAAATACATCCCCGCACCTGTATCGATGTCGTATCCGCCGGGTGAGTGTACGCGGACGTACTCGCGGGCAAGCTTCTGCTCGGGTGCTGTCGTGGCATGGCGTGTGCAGTTCATCGTGAACATGCGCCGCCGCGTGCTGCCGCCGAAAGACGCGTGGTAGAGATCGTGGTTGAAGATCACCACGTCACCCGGCTCTGACTCGAGGGCCACATTCCCGGGAAACTCATTCGGTGGCACGCCGAACAGTTCCTGCGACTCGTTTGGATTCACCTTGCCTCGACGCACGAAGTGGTCAGGATCCTGGCTGCCGGGAATGACCCGCAGGCAGCCGGAATCTGCCGTCACCGAATCGAGATAGAAGGCGGTCTTCGTCGCCCAGAGTTGTCCCCAATTGCCGTCGGGGTGCCAACTCGTATCGCCCACATAGTAGTTGCCGTCTCCGCCGCAGTAGTTGAAGTCGTCTCCCGTGACACCCCCGATGAGGGCGAGCAGGTCGGGGTGGTCCATGAGGGCACACATATCCGGGGTGTGTTCGATGGGGCCGCCGAACATGGTCCGCCGTGTGCCGTCGTGATCGGAACCACCTCCCCAGTTTTCGATGGACCACTCGAAAGCGGCGGTGGTGCGTTCCACCCAATCGGCCGACAGGAGACGACGCACTACCAGGTAACCGAAGGTGTCGAAGAATTGGCGCTGCTGTTGTGTGAGGGCCATTGATTTTTTCTCGCCGGTTCGTTTCAGAGGGTGGAAGAACGGTCATCCCGCGAGCCGTTGAAAGGGGTGGTGCTTGCCTGATCCCTTGCACTAGGGGCTCCGATTCGCTCCTTTGGCCAGGAACTCTTTGCCTGGAGACGGTTCATGCCCCCCGGTAGATCCATGCCTGATTTTGATCGCGTTCGCGCTGATTTCCCACGTGCGGCGACGGCGGCGTATTTCGACAATGCCTCGTCTCACCCCTTGAGTGTGCACAGTGCCGCCGCGCTGCGTCGCTATGTGGACTGGTTGGAACAGGAGATCGGCGATCCTTGGTGGCCCACATGGGCAGCGCCGCGCGACGAAGCACAGCATCTGTTTGCCACCCTGATCAATGCCGACCGCGAAGAGATCTCCTTCGCCCGCAGCACTGTCGAGGCGGAGAGCAACCTTCTCAATGGCATGACCGAACATCTGACCGGGGGCAACATCGTCACCAACGATCTGGCCTACTCGGCCGTGTTGTATAACTACCAGATGCGTGAACGGGACGGACTCGAGGTGCGGGTCGTGCGCAACCGGGACTGGCAGATCGACCTGGCCGATATGGAACGCGCCATCGACGACAACACGAAACTTATCTCCATCGCCCTGGTGTCGAATGTGAATGGCCTCGTCGCCGATGTTCGTGCCCTCAGCGAGTTGGCCCATGCCCACGGTGCCCTGCTTCATGCCGACCTCATGCAGTCTGCAGGCGCAGTGCCCATCGATGTGCGTGCCATGGGCATCGACACGGCCGCCTGTTCCACCTTCAAATGGATGATGGGCGTCAAGGGTTACGGCTTCCAGTATGTGCGGGCCGATCTGCAGGGCACGGTGGTGAAACCCTCTCAACACCACGGCGGTTTGGGCTTCAACTACGAACCGTGGACCGATTCGCCCGATCCGAACGCACCTGATGTCCGATTTCGCCCCACCGAGGGACCTGCCCGATACGAGGTGAGTTATCCATCCTACGAAGGAGCCCTCTGTGCGCAGTACAGCCTGCGTTACATCCTCGATCTGGGTGTCGATCACATTCGCACGCACGTGCGCACGCTGACAGATCGGCTGCACGAGGAGTTGCCCTCACTCGGTTACCGCAGCATCACACCTGCCGAAAACGAGAGTCCCATCGTCGCCTTCGAGACGCCCGACCCGACGGCAGCCATGGAGAAAACACGCGCCGCCGGTGTTCATGTGGCCATGCGTTTTGGCAACAAGATACGGCTTTCTCCTTCCGTCTTTAACAACCAGCACGATATCACGCGCCTACTGGAGGCTCTGTCATGACCACCGCTCTTTCCGCACCCGACTTCGAGACCACCTTCGAGCAGGATGTGGAGATATTCATGCGGGATGGTACGGTGTTGCGAGCCGACATTACGCGCCCCGACGGACCGGGGCCCTTCCCGGCCTTGATCGAGCGGACACCGTATGGCAAGTCGGGCGGTTCTGAAAACGGCGTCAAGGCACCGGACTTCTTCGCCCGTCGCGGCTACGCCGTCGTGATTCAGGACGTGCGCGGACGATTTGCATCCGATGGTGATTTCTATCCCTTCCGCGATGACGGCGCCGGCGTCTTGCGCGATGGGTACGACACGGTGGAATGGGCTGCGACCCAGCCCTGGTGCGACGGCCATGTGGGCATGATCGGTGGTTCTTATTCAGGAGCCACCCAGTATCAGGCCGCCTTGAGTCGTCCCCCCCATCTGCGCGCCGAGTTTGTGCGCCAGTCGTCCGCCGACTACTACCGTGAGTGGGTTTATCGAGATGGTGCCCACGAACACGGTTTCAGTCTCTATTGGGCCCGCATCGTGACCCATCAGAATCTCGCCCACCTCGTGCCCGAGGATCAGCTCGCCAGCAAACAGGCCGAGTTCCAGCAAATCCTGGACGACATCGATGACTGGTATGAACGACAACCGCTGGCACCCTGTCCGTTTCTGGTCGGACTCAGCGATTGGCACAATGACTTCCTCGCTCACCCGGAAGACGGACCCTATTGGTGGGAGCTGGCCGTCGACCGGTATCACGATCAGATCGAAACCCCCATCTATCACCTGGGTGGATGGTTCGACATCTTCCTGGCAGGAACCCTCAAGAACTACACGGGACTTCGTCAACGCGCTCGGAGTGAGACGGCGCGGCGTGCGCAGAGGCTCATCATCGGTCCGTGGATCCATGGCTCGGGGAATACGATTGTGACCAAGGCGGGCGAGATCGACTTCGGACCGGAGGCGGCGCGCAACATCAACGAATTGCGTTTGCCGTGGTTCGACCATCTGCTCAAAGGGATGGATACGGGGATTCTCGACGAACCGCCGGTGTCGGTCTTCGTCATGGGCCGCAATCAATGGCGACAGGAGCAGGATTGGCCGTTACCCGACACGCGATACACCAACTTCTATCTGCACGACGGGACCAGCGGCAGTGTGGACTCGCTCAACGACGGCACCCTGTCTGTTGATGCACCGGTGGGCAGCGAACATCCCGACAGCTACACCTACGATCCCGATCACCCGGTCCCTTCCATCGGCGGCAACACATTGGGAATCCCGTCGGGTGCCTGTGATCACCGCTCGGTAGACGAGCTCTGCCTCACCTACACAAGTGCCCCACTCGAGGAAGAGGTCGAGGTGACGGGGCCGGTGAAGGCGGTGCTGTTCGCCATGTCCTCGGCGCGGGACACGGATTGGGTCGTCCGCCTCGAAGACGTTCATCCCGATGGCCTGTCGCGCAATCTCTGTGATGGGATCCTGCGGGCGCGGTATCACGAATCCTTCGAGCATCCGCAGCTGTTGGCGCCAGGCAAGATCTACCGATTCGAGATCGATCTGTGGGCCACGAGCAATGCCTTTCTGCCCGGCCACCGGATTCGAGTCGCCATCACGAGCAGCTGTTTTCCGCGTTTTGACCGGAATCTGAACACGGGCGGACCGATTCACCGTGAACCGATGGGTCAGGTCGCCATCAATACCGTGTTGCACGACGAATTCAGGCCTTCCCACATCGTGCTTCCTCTCATCGAGCGATAGCACCCAGGGCAATCAGCGCGATTCGCACCCACCTTTTTTCAGATCTCTGCCAACCGTCCCCTGCCAGGGGGACACTAACTCCACAGAAACCGATCGACGGGCGTCAGGCGAATGACCAAGCGAATCAGTCGGTCGATTCACCAGGTGCTGGAGACTTCCGTAACCGGACATCATGGACGAGGCAGAGCGCGAACTCATCCGTTGCGCCAGAGAAGGAGACGGATGCTGGGGCCATACGGCCCTGACCGCCTTTGATGGACGCGAGGCGGTGGATGTGCTGGAGAGCAAGGCGGTCGATGTGTTGGTGACAGACCTGAAGATGCCCGAACTCGACGGCATGCAGGTTCTCGAGCAGGTCAAGCAACGATGGCCGGAGACGAAGCGGAAGACCTCGGGCAGATCCTGTCGCTGGATGAAACCATCGTAACACCCTTCGGCACCTTCACTCAGTGCCTCAAGACACTCGACACAGACGCTCTTGAACCAGGGCTCGGAGAACACAAGTGGTACGCCCCCGGTGTGGGGGCTGTTGCAGAACGGGAGTTCAAGGGTGGTGAAGACGAACTGGTGCTCGTGGAACTGACCACGCCCTGAGTGTGTGGCGGCCGTCGTCGCTTTCTTGCCGTCCGCAGCTCGGCAACTCCTCCAACCCTGCGGCGGCGGCAGCCTAGGGCACGCCGATGTAGACTCGATTGCCCGTCTCGCCCAGCAGGATGTCCACGACCATCCACACGGCACCGCCCATCAGTTGCCCGGCGACGAAGCCGACGAAGATAGGTCGATAAACAGCCACGGCACTCGTCCCACCGAAGCGCAGAATGATCGCCTTCAGACCCCAGCCGATCAGGACCGAAAACCACGCCCATCCCATGACCCAACTGTCGGCGATGGGTAGACCGATGAAGTGCAGGGGCCACCACAGCAGATGATGCTGTAGCCACACGAGGCCCGCCATCACCGCCGCGCCAATGGCAGTGAACATGAGGCGAGGTTGAATGTGCTCCCAGCCGATGGGATTCAACATCTTGTCTTCCACGAATCGCCAGGCGATGGTGGGCACACCGAACTGACGCAGGTTGATGCCGCCATAGGTGTAATTGAGATGCAGCGTCGTCCACGTGGCCACGGTCATGCCCGTCACGATGGCCAGCACGATCGCCCAGAATACGCGATGGCTGCGCATTCCCCCCTGTGTGATGAGCTTCAGTCCATTCGCCGTGGACGCCATCACCGTCGTACGCATCTCGGCGGCCCAGGAATAACTCAGACCTGTACTGGCCAGTCCTTTCCAACCGATCAGGTCAGTGCCGAGCGTGTAGACGGTGAACGGTTGGGGCAGCATGGTCGAGGCGGTGAATCCCACGCCCCCCTGCGCAATGACCCGGGCGATGGCCAGAAAGATGACGAAGGAGCCGGTGAGGAATACCCCCGTTGCCAGCGGCGGCAGGCCCGTGGCCAGCAACCACAGACTGATAAAGACGAGACAACCGAACCACAGCCAGAACGTGGCCCGATAGGAGAGGATTTCGTTTTCGTCCTCACCCTTCACGTCACGGCCCCACGCTGCGCGAAACACGTGACGCAGGTGGTCACGCGATGTCCACAGCATCGCCCCCACCAGGGCGAGCATGGCCCCCATGCCCTGATGGGAAAGCGCGATGGACGAGCCCGTCAGCGACTCGTTGTGTCCCCTGATCTCGTATCCCAGCAGATTGAAGACACCCGTCTGCATACGGGCGAGCAGATGGAAGAACCAGACGGAGAAAGAGACCTGGAGACTAAGGAAGTAGGACAACCCGACGATGGCGAAATTGACGAAGATGATCATCCGCACGCTGTTGCGGAACAGATACACCGGGTCGAAGAGCGTCGTCAGTTCAGGAACAAAGAAGAAGTAGTGATGCAGACCGCGCGTGAGTTGGATGACGAAGGGAATCGAGAATCCCAGCCACATGAGACCGCTGCGAAACAAGGGCGGCACCACGTGTTCATCGCTGCCACGAATCAGTTCCAATGGTAGCTGAGTGAGGGGAAAGGTCAGCCTTTCTCGCTCGACCCAGGGCCTGCGCAGAATGATCATCGTTGCCACCATCCACAGAAACACGGCGAGCATGAAACTGCCCCATGCGAGCAACGGCACGAGCCACGCCCCCCACGGAATGCCGCCCCCCCCCACCGGCAGACCTTCATAGAAATAGCGTGATACCGTCGGCTCACGTGGCGCCAGCCAGGCCGGGAGCAGGGGCTGAAGATTCTCGACCCAGCTATTCTCCGGTGTGGCGTAGTAGAAGGGGCGGGTCAGGATGTGGAAGAGATTCGTCACCAGTCCCCACGTGGGGATCGCCGACGCAACGATCATCATCACATACACGACGATCAGATCTCGACGGCTCAGTGACAGACCGGGTGACAGCCATTTGAGCAACGGGTTGATACCACCAGCCAACACGAAGAACAACATCATCGCGCCGGCCGTGATGTAGTCGGAAGTCAGTCCTGCATTGTGAAGGACAAGAACGCCATAGGGGCAGGCGAAATTGATCAGTCCTGCCAGCCCCATCCCAAGCAGGATGGCGCGCCAGGAGACCTCGGGGGCGTTCCCTGTCAGTCTCTACTCCTCAACATCCATCTCGATCTCGGGTACTTCGAGGAGTTTCTTCACGCTCAACAGTCCTGAAGTCTCGTCGGAAACGAGCCGGAATTCCCAGCGGCTGTTACCCGACTCGACCTTCTGCATCCACGCCAGATGAGCCGTGTATTGGTGCGCCTGGCCTTCGGTCTCGAATTCCAGTTCGAATTGCAGATCTTCGGAGGTTTCGAAACAGATCCCTGAGTCGGAGACATCGACACCCTGCGCATGCACGAGGTCGAAGTTGGCCACGAACGCGATGGGTGTCTGCATCGGACGCCGCGCCGATCGTTGAAGGTGAGAAGAGTCGCTGGACGCAGAACCACCCTTGTTGACAAACGCCGCCGCAGGTCGCGCAGTTCGTCGATGAGTTGGGCTTTTGTCTTGTTCTGGTTCTGTATTCTATCTCTCCGTACAACGGTTTTGGCTGAAGGGGTTCAGTAGGAATCTGGGTTCCCACCCTGTCTCGAGCAATTCTCGTGTTGCGGAGACAACCGAACTCAAGGGTCGGTCACCGTGTTCCAGGTGCGGTCACTGAGTCCCACGTGCCAGCGCAACCGCCGACAATTCTCGCACATAGTGATCCTCGTCGTCGCACGCCGCCGTCAGGGCATCCACCGGGCCACCACCCACCTTCCCCAACGACAGCGCCGCGTTGTGACGAACCGGCACATCCGGGTCGGTCAACCGCTGAGACAATAGCGGGATCGCCGAAGATGCAGCGGGACCGATGTTGCCCAGCGCCTCGACAGCATTGCGACGCACCCATTCCGAGTCGTCAGCCGTGGCCGCCACCAGGGCGTCGACAGTGGGAGCCGCAACGTGACCCATGTCTCCGAGGATGTCCGCCGCACTAGCGCGCAGCCACCACTGCTCCTCATCTAGCAGATCGACCACCGAGGCTACGGCATCGATACCGGCGGCGGACAGTCCAAAGGCCGCATCCAGTTGCGCCGGGTTCGTGTGGGATCGCTCGAGATTTGATTCCAGACGATGCACACCTTCCGATCTGAGTGCATCGATGAGCAGAGAGATACCCTCGCTGCCGTTGCGGGCAAGCTGATATGCCGCATCGTAGCGCAGCAATTCGTCCTCTTCCTGCAATCGTGGTGCAAGCACCTCCAGCGGTGCGCCGGCGACCGCACTTCGAAGCGTCGCTCCGCGAAGCCAATCCCATTGGTGTGCACACACGGCATCGTCGACTCCGCCGGATGTTGGCCAATCCCTGCCATCGTGGTCCCAGCTTGCGTCGGTGGGTTCACGCATACGCGTGAAGAGGAACTTCACCATGAACCGATCCGCCGCGCCCACGTTGGCCATGGCTCGATGCCACAGATCGTAGTGAATGATGACGACCGTCCCCGCCTTGCCAACCAGAGGCAACTCCCTTGGGCTGTCATGTTGGCTCTTCCACGTCAGAAACTGTGTGGCTGGAACAATCGAAGAGGGGCCCGTCTTCGAGTCGACGTCCTGGGGATAGTAGAAGGCCATGAGCCACCGGGGGCGATGGTGTCTCACGTTCTGGTCGCGCTCGTAGCTGTCTTGATGCATCTGTTGACCCGGACTACCGGCCGGATTCAGATGGCAGTGACGATGTGGGTGCAGCAGATAGTCAGAACCGAGCAGACTCGAGAGTGCGCCCGCGACCGTAGGTTGCTCCAGAACGCGATGCAGATCGGGAACTCGGGGCAGGATGTCGTTTCCAGGGTTTCCGTCGGTATCGAACACCCGCTGAATCTGGCCACGTACATCGGCGTGGAACTCGGCGGGCAGATCGGCATCGACGATCACATACCCCTCCCGAACGAAGTTTTGCAGGTGCTCGTCAGTGAGCAGAATGGACGATGTCATCGGTTCACTCATCCCAAGGCCTGGCTGCCAACCCATTCAGATCCCATGCCACCCATCCGGCACGGATCGTCAGTTCCGGGATCACACGTTGTGCATCGTCCAGCCTTCGATTTCGCACATCCACAAACCCAACGGGACCCTCATCGATGCCGAACACGGCAATGTCGGCGACGGCACCCTCTCCGAGGTGCCCGAGATCTTCGCGCCCGACCACCAGCGCCGGTTTCCACGTCGTAGCGTCGATCACCTCATGAAAAGTCAGTCCCAGGGCCAGGAACTTGGACATCAGATTGGCCATGTCCTTCATGCCGCGGTTCATGCTGGCCACGTGCAGATCGGTGCTGATCGTCGTGGGCCGCAGACCTCCACGGATTGCAGGCGTGGGTCAGATCCACCGAAATCGATCATCACAGGGATCTGAGCTTCTTCGCCGGCCTCCATGGCTCGACGAGTGGGCTCCCAGTTCGGCCCGCGGAAATGGGCGAGCTTGACCCCCACGATGACGTCCTCGAAGCGCTGCGCCATCATCGCCGTCAGCCGCGCGTCCATATCGTTGAGATCCTGCTCGGCGGGACTCCCATCCATTCCGGCACCGACGATGTTGAGAAACGCCAGTACTCGCACCTCGGAGTCGGCGATCACACGGTCGTGAAAGACCGGAAACGTGCGCCATCCCGAACTCCCCGCATCCACGACGGTAGTCACGCCTGATCTGAAAGCGTGGTCATCGGGGCGCACACCGCCATAGCTGTCGGAATAACTCCAACAGCGGCCTCCCCATCGGCTGTACCCGGACCCGGCATCCCAGAATACGTGGGCGTGCAAGTCGATGAGACCGGGCGTCACGTAGAGCCCCTGCACGTCGATCACTCGCTCGGCAAGGGTGGGATCGGTGTGTTCGGCCACCGCGACGATCACCGAATCCACGATGGCCACGTCGAAGACACCGTCGACATTGTGGGCCGGATCGATGACATGCCCCCCTGCCAACAGCAGATCGTATGTAAACTGAATGGAGTCAGAGCCAGCTTCTGTTGCTTGCGCTGCGGCACTCTCGACGATCGAGAGGGAACCGATCAGCCCCCATAGGCAGAAGCCGAGCAGCGAGCACGTCCAACGTCGAGCGGTCTTCATCATCGTGTCCTTGAGTAGGTAGATGCCGGTGTCGATCCAGCCTTGTCGTGCCGAGCAGCTACTTCAGATGCAGACGGGCGATGGCCAGGTTGGTCTCTCCAGCACCGCCATAGAGCAAATACAATTCATCATCTTCGACATAGATCGCCGGGTCGCGCAACTGATGCACCGGAGTTCGTGCTGCACCCCAGCGCGATACCTGACGGGGCAGACATGCCCCTTCCCACACACGTTCCGGCTCAAGCACAACTTCCTCCTGCGTCGTGGTCCACTGCTTCCACGGTCGGAGCAGATCGATCCGGGTCACGAGAATTCGCTCCGGTGTATCCTCGGCTCGTGAATAGAACAGGTGCAGCGTGTCCTGTTCGATCCACACCGCTGCATGTCGAGATTTAGGTGCCACAGCGGGCCCTTGCTGAAATGGGGTCAGCCCATCGACGGAACGCCCCATCAGACCACCCACATTCGTGTCTTTCGTAAAACTGTACCACGCATCGTTGTAGAAAAAGGCACGACAGTAAAACCAGCCGAGGTCGTCGGGGCATACCGTCCAGCGCAGCCCGTCCTCCGAAAGAGCCACAAAGGTGCGTTGGCCACGCTCCTCCACGGGCATGTGGAAGTACATCCGCCAGCGACCGGTTTCGTCGATGTGCACGTCGGGGCTGGCTATGTGTTTAACACCGGGACCGTCGTCCATGTGCAGGACACCCGGCTCGGGCAGCACCGTCCACGGCCCTAGCAGATCGTCAGACCAGGCCATGCGGATGTAGTGACCACCGTGATGGGAGAAGTAGAGATAGTACTTGCCGAGCCGGTGGGCGGTGCCGTCAGGGACCCGTATCAGGGAAGGCCCGTTGATGTTGTGTCCCCGCGCCCCTTCCAGGCCGGCGAGGGAAGCGTGGATGATGGGTTCGTCGAGCAGCCTCTCGACGTCGAATCTTGTCGAAGTTGGAAGCCTGCTCATTCAGACTCCCTCTCGCGGAACCAGCCTCGCCGTTCCCCCGGAGCTGAGTTCGATCTGATACCGCAGTCGGGCGACCCTGTCCTGCCAGCCATCGTGCATCGAAGGGAATCCCACATCCCATCCCAGGGCGGCGCAGATCATGCCCAAACAACCACTGCCATTGGTTCCAGAGATGCTGCTGCGTGGTGTCGGCGAGGGCTCGCTCAGAATCGTGCCATTCCAGCCGTAGGGCTGTGTGCCTTCAGGTGTCGGACTGTAACCCCCATCGGGTTTGCCGAAGATCTCGTGATAGTGCCTGGCGATGTCGGCGAGGGTCGACCGCAATTCATCTCGGCGATAGTCGGAATGGATCAGACAGACCCACGCTATCTCAGCCACATTGCGCGGAATGCTGTGGGAATTGCTCTGGGCATAGAAGCTGCCATCGGCATGATGGGTGACACACGCATCGGCCAGCTGTCGCAGATAAGGCACCTTGAGTCCGAGGGAGAACTGGAAATTTCCGATCACTTTCAGGGCACCGGAGATCTGCTGAAACAGGGGCAGACTCGAATCTCCGATCATCCCCGTATAGGGATTCTGCCGCGCCAGGATCATCGTCAAGCCGCGCCCGACATACGGCACGAGATCGTCCCGCCCCTCGCAGGCCAGGAAAAACAGCTCCCGAACGCCCTGCGATGCGTGTGATCCAATGCCCCAGGGCTGTGTCCAGTCGCCGTTGCGGATCATGGCCAATACCGCTTCTGGATCCGGGCCACCACTGGTACCGGTGCGAAAGAAGGGCCAAAGCGGCTCAGCATCGAAGGCGCGCAGGGCAATACTAGCCCACTTGGCGTTGTTGCGACGCAGCTTCAGTAGTTCGTCAGGGTCATCCTTGCAGGCGAAATGCTCCTCGAAGAGTGGATCTCGGAAGAACCCCGTCTCCTCATCCTGCAACGCCTGGATGAAACGAATCGTCTCCGCGCGGTCCGTGCCGTTGGGTACCACGTCGAGTGCATCATGCCGCTGAAGGATGTGTAGCCCCTTGGCACTCGACTGCAGATCCCAGGGGACATGGGCATCGGCGCACATGCGAAATAGACCGGCGTGGTCGGTGGACATGACTGTCGTCGCCCAGGTTACGACTCGGTCGCGTACCTGTCGAAGCCAGTCAGGTGGGTGTTCGGTATCGTCGACGAAACTCATCATCGTTCGGAGGCGATGTGTGGCAGATCGTCGCGTAGACGATCGTCAGGAATGACGGATGTGCCAGCACTGATGGATTTTTGCATTCCGCTCAAAGTCTTCAGGGATGGTCTTCCACGTGATCTCTTTGCAGCTGACATCATCCAGGACCGACGGGTCCAGTTTGAATTGGCGAGCATTCGTAGAAAACAACATCTCCCCACCGCCGTTCAGCAATCGCATGGAGCGACGAATCAGATCTGCGTAGTCGACGGTGATGTCGAAGGCACGGTCCATCCGCTTCGAGTTTGAGAACGTCGGAGGATCGAGGAAGATCAGATCGTACCCCTCGTGGGGTTGATCAAGCCATGCCAGACAATCTGCCTGGACAAGCGCATGGGGGACACCGCGAAAGCCATTGCCGTGCAGATTGCGCCGCGCCCATTCGATATAGGTGTTTGACATGTCGACGGTCGTCGTCGCCGACGCGCCGCCGGCTGCAGCATGAACCGTGGCCGACCCCGTATAGCCGAACAGATTCAGGAATCGTTTTCCTTGCGCCATCGAACCGATCATCTGTCGCGTGGGACGATGATCGAGAAACAGACCCGTATCGAGATAGTCGGTGAAGTTCACCCACAGCGTCACCGGGCCCTCGCGCACCTCGTAGTACTCTCCAGATTGCGCAAGCCGCTGATACTGGGTTTTGCCCTTCTTCCGCTCGCGCAGCTTGAAGTGCAGATCCTGTCGCGCAATTCCCAACTCTTCCACGATCGTCGGCAGCGCCTCCTGCAATCGCGCCGCCGCTTTGGCTGGGTCAATGGTGGCCGGGGCCCGGTATTCCTGAACGTGCGCCCACCGTCTCCCACCCTCTGCCGCCTGGTAGAGATCGACGGCAACAGCATACTCCGGCAGATCCGCATCGTACAGGCGATAACAGGTGATTCCTTCGCGACGCGCCCATTTGCCGACGATGCGCAGATTCTTGCGCAGACGGTTGGCCAGCATCTGCGCCCCATCGCTGCGCCGTGCACTAGACGACGATGCGGTCATCGACGACGAAGGCGTCACGGCCGCCTCGCTCGATGAACCCGACGCAGGCGAATGCCCCGCGGCGGGCACAATCCCGTGCAGGAGCGGGCACTGGAGAGCGCCGTTGTAGAACACGTCGTCGGGTCCACTGCTCAGACTCAGTGGAATCGCCCATTCATCACAGGTTGTCAGGATCGCTGCGCGCCACCCGGCGAAACGCTCGTGCAGTTGCGTGGACATCTCCGTGAAGATCGCCCTCACGGCGCTTTGTTCAGAAAGACGTTCACCGTAGGGCGGATTGGCCACCACGAGACCGGGGCCTTCTGGTTCATCGGGGCCGGGACCGGCGGCCAGGGCTCGGGTTTCCACATCGATCCGCTTGGAAAGCCCCGCTCCGCGCAGATTCACGCGAGTTGCGCGCACGGCGACCGGATCGACGTCGTAACCGATGATGCGGGGCAGCTTCTCCAGGCCCTGTCGGTAGCGTTCACGCGCTTCTTTGATGAGACCATCCCAGAGGCGCGGGTCATGGCCCGACCACCGGAGCAATCCCAGATCACTATGCTCCATTGCCGGCGCTCGGTCAGCCGCCATCCACGCGCCTTCGATCAACAGCGTGCCCGATCCACACATCAGGTCCACCAGACACCCCCCAGATGCGGCCACCTCGGGCCACTGGCCGCGCATCAGGACCGCTGCCGCCAGATTCTCTCTGAGCGGTGCATCGACGGGTTGTGCCCGGTATCCTCGACGGTGCAGCGGGCGACCGGACAGATCGATACTGACCGTCGCCTTCACCCCATGGAGATGGACATCGATCCGCAAGTCGGGCGATTCCACGTCAACGGAGGGCCGGGTACCATTGCGTTCCCGGAAGCCGTCGACGACGGCGTCCTTCACCCGCAGGGCACCATAGTGGGTATGGCGCAGGGTGGGAGATGTGCCATTGAAGTTGACCGCCAGTGTCCCGGTGGGTCGCAGGTGTTCGTCCCAGCCCAGGTGAGCGACGCTGTCGTACAATTCATCGGATGTGGAGGCAGGCACATCGTCGAGAACCAGTAGAATGCGACTCGCCAGACGAGACCACAGGCAGGCGCGATAGCCGACCTCTATCGAGCCCTGAAAGCCCACACCCGCCCGCTGCTCGTCGATGTCGAGAGCACCGATCTGGCGCAACTCGTCGGCCAACAGCGGTGCGATGCCCCGTGGGGTCGGGGCGAAGAATGTGTAGGAATCGCTTGCAGACATGAACAGCAAACATAGGCGTTTTGCACACGATCACCGGCGCAGGAAGAGGCGGCCCGTGCGGTTCTTGCACCGCCCGGGCCACTCCTTGGGTCTGCTTTCGTTCTTACCGACTCAGCACGCCATCGACGGATCCACGTCCACCTCCCCTGATGATCGTCACCAGGACCAGACCCAGCGCCAGCAGGTGATACTCGAATCCTTCTCCCGCCTGAGCGCCGGACCAGTTCATGAAGAACCCATTCGACTGGTGGATCGTCAGCGCCACGGCCATGACCGCACCGATGCCCAGTGCCGCAACGCGTGTCAGCGCACCGGCGATCAGCGCCAGAGCGCCGAGCGATTCAGCGGCTGTCGCCAGCAGAGCAAACACTGCGGGAATCCCCATGGTTTCGGTAAAGAAGCCCATGGTGCCCGAGAAACCATAACCGCCGAACCAACCGAGCGTCTTTTGCAGACCATGGGGATAGGATGACCAGCCCGCGGATCAGGCGGGCGATGGTAGGGATCACATCGTCGTCGGTCGCCAGCAGTCTGGTGAGCCAGGCTGAGCGGAGCGAATCGGATGGGTGCGCGAGAGTCGTCATAACAAGCCTCCATTGTGGAACCACGTGGACGAACTCAGGACCGGCCTGGGTTCGCAGTGCACCGGTAGGTGGAGCAGGTCTTTTATTCAAAGTTGAATATTTGAATCTTAAACTATAGCTCGAAATAGAGAGCCGGCCAGCGCCGGAATCTTCGGATCGGACTTAGTCATGTCTGGTCATTACAGTCCTCCATGTGTGCTGGCAACCCCGCTTGCAGCCGAGTTCCCAGCGTCTTCAACAGGTCTCCAAGTCGTCGTTGTTCGTCGGCGTCCAGAACACTGAACATATGACGCATGTGATCGGCGTGATGTGGGAAGATTCGCTCGAAGAGCGCCTTTCCCTTTGCGGTCAGGGCCACCGTAAAGGAACGCCTGTCCTCGGGATTGGTATCGCGGCGGACGAGCCCCTGCTCTTCGAGGTTGTCGATGACGACCGTCATGTTGCCGCCGGTCACCAGTCGTTTCCTGGACAACTCTCCCATCGGCATGGGCCCCAGATGCCCCAACCCTTCGATCACGCCAAATTGGGGTTCAGTCAGACCATAGTCGCAGCGGATGTGTGCGGCCTCGATGCGCATGACGGTGGAGTGAGCCCGCACGAGTTTCACGAACGTGTTCAGCGCCAAGTCGGCCTCATCGCCATATGTCCACGTTTTCGGCATGATGTTTTAAATTTTAAACATTTCTCCCCTCACGCAAGTCCCCGTCGACAAATCACGCCCCACCTCAATTGCCGCCCTTGAGGCGATCACTCACTTTTCAACATCAAACCCTCCCTACTCTCGAAGCCGGCCCTGCTTTCGGGACCACAGTGAGATGAGGAAAGCTCAGCATGAAGTCAGCCCAATACCTCGGTGATCGACGCATTCAGGTCGGCACGAGCGATCCCATCGCTCCGGGTCCCGGCCAGGTCCGGCTCGACGTGGCTTACTGCGGGATCTGTGGTACCGACCTACACATCTATCACGGGGCCATGGATGGCCGCGTACAGCGTCCCCTGATCATCGGACACGAGGCGTCGGGCATCGTCGCTGAAGTGGGGGCGGGCGTCACGGGAGTCATCGTCGGCGACCGAGTGGCGGTGCGACCCATGCAGTTCGGTGAGCCATCGCCGTTCGACAAGGGCCATCCCCACGTGGGGAAACACCTGAAGTTCATCGGCATCGATCTGCCGGGTGGTATGCAGTCCTCGTGGACGGTCCCCGACTACACCGTCCACAACCTGCCCACGTCCGTCAGCTTCGAACACGGCGCCATGATTGAGCCCCTCGCCGTGGCCTGCCACGACGTTCGGCTCGGCGAAGTCACCGCGGGAGAATGGGTCGTCGTCATCGGAGGTGGCCCCATCGGGCTGCTCGTCGGACTCGTCTGCCTCCAGCAGGGGGCGCACGTGATTCTCTCCGAGGTGAACGAAACACGTCTGGCCCTGGCGGGCACCCTGGGCATGACGGCGGTCAACCCGCTGACGCAGAGTCTACCCGACATCGTCGAGGAACTCAGTGGCGGCGCCATGGCGGACTGTGTCTTCGAAGTGTCCGGCTCTGCACCGGGTGTAGAGATGATGACGCAACTGCCCAACGTGCGGGGACGCATTGTCATGGTTGCCATTCACCCGGAGCCTCGACCCGTACATCTGTTCAACTTCTTCTGGTCCGAGCTGCGCCTGATCGGTGTCCGTCTCTACGAAGAAGAGGACTTCGACGCGGCGATCCGTCTCGCCGCCGACGGCACTGTGGCGCTGGACCGGCTCATTTCAGAGATCCGGCCCATGGAGGATGTGCAGGAGACCTTCGAATTGATCGACTCGAATCCCGACGGCATCAAATACCTCATCGACTGCAAAGGAACCGCATGAACGGCTTGGCAAGTTTCGATCTCACGGGCAAGACCGCCCTGGTCACCGGGTGCCGACGAGGCATCGGCATGGCCATGGCCCTGGGCCTGGCAGAGGCGGGCGCCGACATCATCGGCGTGTCGGCCTCGATGGAAGCGACAGGAAGCCGGATCGAAGCCGGTGTGCAAGCCTATGGGCGATCCTTCAGTCCTTATGCCTGTGACTTCGCCGACCGAAGCGCACTGCGAGCTTTCATCGAGCAGGTCAACACCGATCATTCATGCATCGACATCCTCGTCAACAATGCCGGTGTGATCCTGCGAGATCCCGCCGCCGAGCATTCCGATGAATACTGGGACAAGGTGATCGAGGTGAATCTGAGCGCTCAATTCGTGCTGACCCGCGAGATCGGCAAACGGATGGTCGAGCGTGGCGCCGGCAAGATCATCTTTACCGGTTCGCTGCTCAGTTTCCAGGGGGGCATCACGGTGCCTGGCTATGCCGCCAGCAAGGGTGGAATCGGCACACTGACCATGGCCTTTGCCAATGAGTGGGCATCCCATGGTGTGAATGTGAATGCCATCGGGCCTGGGTATGTGGAAACCGACAACACCGAGGCTCTGCGCAATGACAGCGCGCGGTATGAGGCGATCCTGGGACGCATCCCTGCAGGGCGCTGGGGAGACCCCGACGATTTTCGCGGTCCCGCCGTCTTCCTGGCCTCAGACGCGGCTCGTTACGTACACGGCACAACGTTGATGGTCGACGGCGGCTGGATGGGGCGATAACCGCACGCGCCGGGGGCGCCTCAGGCAGCGACGGCGGACTGCACGAGATCTCGCGCGATGCGCGCCCACTCCCAGAGACGCTCGGGTTCGTAGCGAACAGTGCTGATGTCCTTGAGGATGAGTTCGACGGGACACCCGTAGCGATCGCAGGCTTCCAAGGTCTGAATGAGGTCCTGTTCCACCGCGTCGGCATCCCACGTATCCACAGCCAGCAGCGCTGGACTCGGTTTCCTGGAAAAGACGAAGTCGCCACCGATCCGCTCGGCGCCAACCTCCACGTCGACAAAGGGACTCATTGAGATCTTGCGAACATTCGGCACCTCGCGGATGAGTTCGATCTTCTCGTGCAGAGGTTCGCAGCAGCCGTAGTACCCCAGACCGAAACGCTCAAACCAGCCCACGGCGTAGTCGAGCCAGAATTCCTTGTGCATGGCAGGCGAAACCGTTGAGAAGATCTGCGCCATGCCGTAGGTCCACAGATCAGCTGAACGGGGCCGGTCGGGGGCGAAACCCGGCGTGGGAAGTTCGTCGGAGTAAGCCCCGGTACAGTGAATGGAAAACTGATCGCAACCAAGGAGCCCCTTGGCCTCGAGATCGTCGAGTTGGGCGAGACTGACTGCGGTAAAGCGCTCCATCAATGCATGTGTAAAGTCGGGTCGATCGATGATGTCGAGCAGCACGCCCTCGGGAGATCGCCACGTCACCAGCCGATCCCAAGCGACCAAGACGGTCAGCGCCCCTTGTGATCGAACCTCCAGAACGCCGTCAAAGATCTCTTCCAGTTGAGACACACGTGCAGCGGTGGCGGGCTCATCGTGCACGACCTCCCGCAACTGGATCTTCTCAAGATCCTGTTCGGTTTTGATCTGATCGGCGTATCGATGACCGACCACATCATTGAAGGGGTCTCCCACGGCCCGCTCCTCGTGAACTTCGATGCCGAAATCGAGACCTTTGATCACCTTGGCCACCTCCACAACCGGTTCGATCACCAGGTCGTGGCGCAGGTGTCGCCACTTGTAGAGTCTTCGCCGCAGATCGGTCTCGACCTGCCGGTGGAGCGGATCGATGCAGTGGAGTGTCAGTTCGTCACCCACGCCCATCTCGTGCCAGGGGATCTGGTCGATCATCACCATAGGCCGTTCGCGACCGAGCCCATTGAGGACCATCCACAGCCTTTTCGTCGTCTGCTGCTGATCGAGCGCGGCGATCTCTGCCACCTGTAGACCGAGCTCTCGCAGAACTTGGCGATCACCCTTGGCACTCGTCCTCATGGGGCCTCCCTCCATTCGTGGTAGGCGGCACGATTCTGTGCAGTTGGCCTACACGGTCGGCCGACAGCCCAGGCTGACCCAGTTCGGCTTGATCCAACGGCCTGGCGCAGTCCGTCCGCCGTTTTGTACCAAACCCAATTCCGCCTCAGAATGCAAAAAGGGGCTTGCCGTCGATCGCATCGGCGGCAAGCCCCTTCGCGAAGGCAAAGTGCATGACAGGCGAGAGTCTACGCCAGGCGCTCCAGGACCGCCTCCCCCATCGCTTCGCTACCGACGGAGTCCAGCCCAAAGGCGATGTCCGCCGTACGGGCACCCGCTTCGACGGTCGAGCGCACGGCCGTCTCGATGGCGTCGGCCTCCTCGTTCAGGCCGAAGCTGTGTCGCAGCATCAGGGCGCCCGACAGAATCTGGGCGCAGGGATTGGCGATGCCCTGACCGGCGATGTCCGGTGCCGTGCCTCCCGAGGGTTCGTAGAGACCAAAGGGTTTGCCCAGACCATTCTGTCGGGCTCCGAGCGATGCAGAGGCCAACATGCCCAGAGAACCACAGATCACGCCCATTTCGTCGGACAGGATGTCACCAAACATGTTTTCCGTGAACAGCACATCGAACTGATTGGGGTCGCGCGCCAACTGCATGGCCGCATTGTCCACATACATGTGATCCAGCTCGATCTGCGGCGCGTGTTCGGCGAAGTATGCGGCGACCACCTTCCTCCACAGGACCGAACACTCCAGCACATTCGCCTTGTCTACCGAGCAGACGCGTTTGCCCCGACCCAGTGCTGTGTCGATGGCCACCTGAGCAATGCGTTCGATCTCGCTCGTCTTGTACACCATGGTGTCGATGGCCTGTTCCTCGCCATTGTCCAACGTAGAGGTGGACTTGTCACCGAAGTAGATCCCTCCAGTGAGCTCGCGGATGCAGACGATATCGATGCCGTCAGGAATCCTCTCTCTCTTGAGGGGCGACGCATCGGCGATCTCGGCGTAGAGTAGTCCAGGCCGAATGTTGGCATAGAGAGAAAAGGCTTTGCGGATCGCCAGCAAAGATGCCCGTTCGGGCTGGTCCTTCGGCGGCAGCGTCTCCCATTTAGGGCCGCCCACCGAGCCAAAGAGGATCGCGGCGGCTTCTTCGCAGACCTGATGGGTGCTGTCGGGGTAGGCGATGCCGTGATTATCGATGGCGATGCCACCGATGTCGGCGTGCGTCGCGTCGAGGCGGAAGCCAAACCGTTGGCCCGCCTGTTCCAGCACACGCAGAGCGACGGTCATGACTTCCGGTCCGATACCGTCACCCGGTAGAACTGCGAACTTGAGCGTCTCCATAAAGCCTGTCAGGTACGAGGAAGAGAAGGTCTGTGGGACCATTAACGGTGGCATGCATTACGCGGCGAACCCTCGGGTCACCCACCATCGGATCGGGCCCCTGATGAAACAATGTACGTCAACGGCCCGCCATTGTGGATGGCCATCAGCCGTCAATTCCTGCATACTCAGCCCCGGAACGCACCAGGACCCATTCGCCTACAACCATTTACCTACAATAGGATCGATATCCGATGAAGCTTGGGTTGATGCGGGGAGATACGGTACCACCGGACCAGTTGCGTGAACTCGGCTTCGATGCCGTGCAGATGTTCTTTGGCTCCGGTGCCTCAGGCGACGACGATGACCCCGCACCGGAGGTCGTGGACGATACGATGGCCGCTGGCGATACCGCTCTGGCGGCGATGACCGTTCATGTTGACCTGGTCGGTGCTCAAGGCCGCGTCGATGCGGACGTGGACCGTGCCATCCGCTGTGTACAGAAAACAGCTGCCCTTGCCGGCCGATTTGGCGACAATCCGCGCCCCGTCCTGGTCTGGCACCCCTCGGGATATCCTGAGACAGAAGATGATCACGGTATGTTCGACGGACTCGTCTCCGCCATCAGCAGCCTGTGTCAGGAAGCCGAAAGCGCCGGTGTCGATGTGGCCGTGGAAATCACGCGGGCTGGTTCGGTAGGCAGCGCGGAGACCTTCCTTCGCCTCCAGGATCATGTCGGTTCATCGGCCCTGAAGGTCTGTCTCGATGCGGCGAATTTCTGCCCGGATCGCACCCCCCTGGAGCGCGCGGTTCGCATGCTGGGACCCGACGTCGTCATCGTTCACGGCAAGGATGCCGTTTTTGCCGACAATGGCGAAGTCGCGGACTACGGCCCCACCGGGTCAGGTCGGCTCGACTATCCTGCGTATCTGCAGGCGGTGGCGGCCCATGTTTCGGCCGCCTATTTCGTGCTGGAGTATTACCGCTCCAGAGAGGATCTGCTCAAGGCACGGGACATCGTTCGCGCCGCCATGGACAGCTGAGAGCGGTCAAACTACTGGGGTTGACTCAGTTTCAGGATCCGCGTCAGACGCTCGGCCTCGTTGTCCACCAGCCACGCGTCCTACGACAGCAGACGATGGGCTTCGGCGAAATGTCCGGCCGCCTCCTGTGTCTTGCCCTGTGCCAGATACAGTTCGCCCAGTTCCTCGCTGACATAACCGTCGCCCGTACCGGCTTTGTGTGCGCAGCAAGCAACCCCTTCTGGATGTCGAGGGCTTCCGTCAGGCGTCCAAGAGAGCGCGGGCAGCGAGCCACACACCAACGCGCGATGGAGATCGGCTCGGCGTCACCCTCTTGCAGGCGCGCGGCCAGGGCCTTGTTGAACATGTCCAGGCCTGCTCGAATTCGTCGGACCCATGGTGATCCCATCCAAGATTGTTGTAGATCGATCCGAGCCAGTGACGGGCGCGGGGCTGAGGGGATCGATCTCCAATGTCGATTCCCTTGTGGCTCCATGCGCGACGCGCCTCGGTGGAGTCCACCGTGATGGCCACCATGTGCGCTGCCTCGATGGCGAAGTAATCGGCGCTTGCACACCCAGGTCGTAGGCCTGCTCGAACGAAGGGAGCGCCGTGCCTGGCTCACCTGACGAACGATGTGCTCGACCTCGTTCCAGCAGGTATCGGACGCCCGCCACCGACGCCAGATCTGTGAGTTCGCCTTCGGTTTCATCGAGCAGCTTGTGGGCAGCTTCGGAGTCTCCTTCGAGGCCGTGGGTGCGCGCGATCTGCGTCTGCAGTTGCAGGCGATAGGAGAGCGTTGAGTCGGCAGCGCCAGTCAGGAACCCGCCGAAACGCGTACGTGTTCCGGCGGGGTCGCCGTAATCCCAGACTTCGTCGAAGTCCAGCACGGCGGGCGTGTCGTTCATCGTTTGTCCTTGTATCATGCGAAGCCAAGACGAGCAGGCTCGTGAGAAAGAGAGAAGACCCCATCACAGAGTGACCCCGTGTTCTTCGAGCCAGCTTCGCAGGGGCACATCCTCGTCGGTGGGTGATGTAAACCCCCGCCCCCCCGAGTGGCTGACGCCGAGCAACTGCTGCCGGATCGGATCACAGGAGTCGAGCAGGTGTTCGACGGTCATGTCATCCCGAGGCCGGAGCCAGCGATAGGAATAACCGTAGAACAGGACCCGCCTGGGCTCGGTCCAGTAGTTGGCACTGCCCGAATGCCACAGACGCCGATCGAAGAACACGGCACTCCCCGCCGGCACGCAGACGGGCACGGCCCCCTCCGGCATCTGTTTGCGATCGGTTCCGGGAAACTCGTTGTGCAGATGGGATCCGGGCAAGACGTAGAAGTTCCCTCGGTGGGGTTGGGACGTATCGGTGAGAAAATAGGCAATCTTCAGTGACACGCGGGGTCGGGGCGCACCCTCCAGATCACGATTTATCTCTCCCGAGTCCTGGTGCCAACCCAGAGCGAGCCCGTCAGCCTCCAGACTGCGACTGGCCGGTTCGACGGGTGTGTAGGTCATGTGCGTGTGATAGAGTTGGATGTGCCAGCCGAGGATCCCCCACACCCTGGGAAAGACGGTCGGCCAATCAAGCAGCGGCAGATAGGCCGAATCACGTCCGATGAAGTCGTAGTGATTGACCCGCGCGTCGGATGCCATCTGCTGGCGTGCCCGTTCGGAACGGTCGATCTCATCCGAGATCGGAATCAGTGTCTCCACCAGATCCCTGGGAATAGCCTCGGGAATGACGGAATACCCGTCCCGTTCGAATTGCTCTAACTCAGCGGCTGTGAGCGTGTGTTGGAGACAGGCTGGATCCATTCGACGACGCCCCTTCGTCCTGACGTTCGTTGACAGACAATTGTCTGCAAAACCCGCGCTTCGTTCAAAGGACAACCTTGTCCCAGCTCATGGGTGCGCTACTTTGCCAGGCAAAGGAGAGCCTTGCCCTATGTCCATCCTACAGACCCATGAACTGGAGTGCGACGTCCTCGTCGCCGGTGGCGGACCCGCCGGTGTACCCTGCGCATTGGCTGCAGCCCGAAATGGGGCAAGGGTCATTCTGTGCCAGGATCGACCCGTGCTGGGAGGCAATGCCTCGTCAGAGGTTCGCATGCACATCGTCGGCGCCGACGCCTCCGGCAGTCGCGGCCTTGAAGGCGCCACCGAAGCACGTGAGGGCGGCATCCTCGAGGAGATCCGCCTCGAGACGAGCCTGCGCAACCCTCAGCGCTCGGCGCCGATGCTCGACCTGATCCTGTACGAGAAGTGCCGGGCGGAGCCGAACTTGACCCTCATGCTCAACACCGCCGTCGACGGAGCCACTGTCTTTGATGGGCAGATCGTCGAAGCCAGTGCTCTGCGCCAATCGACAGAGGACCGCTTCGACATCAAAGCCCACCTCTTCGTCGATTGCACCGGTGATGGCCGACTCGGACTAGAGGCGGGCGCGGCCTTTCGTGAAGGTCGCGAATCCAAGGCGGAATTTGGTGAACCCCAGGCACAGGAAGAGGCCGACAACAAGCGCCTCGGGTCGACCCTGCTGTTTCAGGCGCGACAACACGACTACCCCGTCCCCTTCGTGGCTCCGCCCTGGGTTCGCAAGTTCACGGAGCACGACCTTCGCTTACGGCCCCACGGTGCACCCGGCGTTGATCGCGGCCTCGAATACGGCTACTGGTGGGTCGAATGGGGAGGTGTTCTGAATACGGTGAAGGACAACGAGTCCATCCGGGACGAACTGCTGGCGATCATGCTAGGCGTGTGGAATCACATCAAGAATGATGGCGACCACGGCGCCGATTGCTGGGCCCTAGACTGGTTTGGTTTCCTGCCCGGCAAGCGGGAGAGTCGTCGCTTTGTCGGCCAACATGTGCTCAGCGAAAACGACATCCTCGCGGCGCGACCCTTCGATGACACGATTGCCTATGGTGGATGGTCTCTCGACACCCATCCTCCAGAGGGTCTGGACGCAGTGGATCTGCCTCCGTGCAATCAACCCAAACCCCCACACCTGTACGACATCCCCCTGCGTAGTTGTGTCTCGAGCAACGTGGAGAATTTGATGTTTGCAGGACGCAATATTTCAGCGACCCACGTTGGATTCTCGTCGACCCGTGTCATGGCCACGTGTGCCGTCATCGGCCAGGGCGTGGGTACAGCGGCTGCCTTCGCGGCGCTGCACAAGCGTTCGGCGGTGCAGCTGGCGGGTGACGCGAAGGCGATCAGCGCGATCCAACAACGACTTCTGCGTGACGATGCCTTCCTCATCGGCTGTACCAACAGCGACGAAAACGACGTGGCGCCTCAGGCCACGATCCGTGCCTCCAGCGAAGTCCCTGGAGGTGAAGCAGTGAATGTCGTGAGTGGTCAGACCCGTAGCGTACACGGCGAAGGAGGAGCCGCACCCGACGTGGCCAACCCGGGTTCACACCGGTGGATGAGCGACGCCGCCCAGGGTTTCCCCGCGTGGCTGGAACTGCGCTGGCCCAAGTCGGTCCGGGTCGCTCGAGTCCAACTCGTGTTTGATACGGGTCTTCATCGTGTGCTGACCCTGAGTCATTCCGACGCCTACGTCGAACGCATGAAGTATGGCTGTGCTCAACCCGAAACGATTCAGGCCTATCAACTGGAGGCGGAGGTCTCGGGCCAGTGGCAGTCCCTCGTCCACATCACCGACAACTATCAGCGTCTCAACATCCACAACTTCGACTCCACACCAACCATCGATTCACTACGGCTGACCATCGAGACAACCCATGGTCTCGACCATGCACGACTGTGCGAGATCCGTGTCAGCGAACAGATCGTTGATTGGTCTGCAGGGAAACGGTGAAGAACAGATGACCGACTACCTCATCACCAGCATCGGTGGCCCCGAACCCAAAGTCATCGTCGACGCCATCGATTCTGCCGGCGACTTGCGGCGGTTGTCCGATCTAGCCTGTGATGGACCTCCCGGGCCCTTGGCCGTGTCGCCGAATCGTCAGCAACTGTATGTCAGTGTCCAGGTGGATGGTCAGCACCTCGCGCGCAGCTACCGTATCGGTGATGACGGAGATCTGACACTCACGGGACAGACCGAGATGGGTGGCAACCCCTGCCATCTCTCGACGGACAACACGGGCCGGTTTCTGCTTGGCGCCTACTACTCGGATGGCATGGCGACGACCGATCCCATCGACACCGATGGGGCACTTGGAGGGCAGCGGACCTCCCACAACCCGACCGAACTGCGGGCCCACTACATCCAGACCGACCCGAGCAACCGTTTTGCTTTCGTGCCGCACGTGGACGAGGCCAACTGTGTCTATCAGTTCCGCTTCGATGAAGCCACCGGGAAGCTGACAGCCAACGACCCACCACAGGTGTCGCCTCCCCCAGGTCAGGGACCTCGGCATCTCTGTTTTCACCCGTCGGGTCGCTACGCCTACACCAATGGTGAACAGGGCTCGAGTGTGACGATCTGGGACTATGACGAGTCCACAGGTTGTCTGAGTGCAAAAGAAACCCTCACCTCGTTGCCCGAAGAGGGATTTGACGAGCCCAACCACCCTTCCCAACTCCACATCAGCCCCAATGGCCGGTTTCTCTTTTCAGGAAATCGCGGCCATCACAGCGTTGCGGGATTCATGGTCAATGAGGACGGATCGCTGCAGCCGACCGGTCTGACGCCAGCCGATCCGAATCCGCGACCGATCACCGTCAGCCCGGACAGCCGATTCCTGTTTGCCGCGGGTAACACCGAAGAGGGTCGACTGGCCCGCTGGCAAATCGATCAGGACTCGGGTGAGAGATCGGAGACCACCCACTACAACTGTGGACCGGTCTCGTGGGTGATCTCCATGCGACGGGACTAGTGCCCGTCCTTTCAGCCCTGCTCGCACAACATCGGAACATGGCAGTACTGGAGACGGACACAGCAGCACTTTCGCACTTCCAGGTCGTGGTGACTGACTTTAGCTGGGCCGAACGATGTGCCGCCGCTCCGGTGACAGGATATTGCGGAGCATCGCGTGGTACTTCCGCTTGGTGACTTCCTGCACCTCGGGCAACCCGACGGGCACATCCACATCGTGGAAAGTGATGACCATGGCCTTGCGCGGCGTATCACCCGTATTCACCGACGCCCCGTGGACCATACCCGTCGTCAGCACCGACACCTGACCGGCTTTGGCCAGCAGTGGCTGCGGCTCGGCATAGTCTAGGTCAGGGAGATCGGCGAGTTTGATGCCAATGATACGCGGAATCTCATCGACCAAGTCGGTTTGTGTTTCCCAGTGGGCCGCCAGGGGTCGGTGACTGCCGGGACGATACATCATCGGCGCCTGATCTGCAGCCACATCCGACAACCACAGGAAGAAACTGCACGTCAAGCGACGCGGCGATCCGTCGAGATCACTCAGGGTGTATTGCGTATCGACGTGCTGATCGAAACTGAATTCGACACCGGGTTGAGGAAAGGCGGTGATGATGGCCGTCTGGAAGAAATAGACGGCTGGCGAGTCCAACACATGTCGGGCGACTTGCTCAAAGAAGGGATCCTGGATGAGATCGATCAGTGCCGGATCGTCATAGTTGCACGTCGCTCCCGATCGGGGTCGTCCGTCCTTTTGGGGAAGCAGTCGGTCGAGGGCCTCTGCTGCGGCTGTGATGCGGTCCGTCGAGATGGGTGTGTCCACTGTGAAGACACCAACCTCTATAAACCGCTGAATGTCCTGTTCGTCGATCATCTGTCTCCTCCTCGCTCCTCGTCTTGAAGCCTCGCTCAAGATAGGTCGCTCGCCTTGCCCCCACGACACACCGCCTCTACACTCGATCGCACATTCATGTGCACACCGACCGCACCCAAGGCCCTATGCGTTTCGACGATATCGCGCTCGCCGTGCCCCGCATCATGCTGCCCCGCCCAGACATCGATCTGGCGAAGTGGTCGGTCATCGCCTGCGATCAGCACACATCCGATCCACAATACTGGCAGCAGGTGGAAGAACACGTCGGGAACGAACCATCGAGTCTGCAACTCATCTACCCGGAAGTCTATCTACACGATGAGAATCGTGGCGCTCGAATCGAGCAGATCCGATCGGCCATGCGTTCGTGTCTTGACTCAGATGTGCTGGTCGAAGGCGAACCCGGATTCCTGTTGGTCGATCGACAGACGGCACATGCCCCCTCCCGGTGGGGACTCATGGTCGCCCTCGACCTGGAGCAATACTCCTATGCCCAGGACGCCACGACCCTGATCCGGACGACGGAAGGAACCGTCCTCGAGCGACTCCCACCGCGTATCGAAGTACGCCAGGATGCGCTGGTCGAGGCACCACACATTCTGGTTCTCATCGACGATCCGCAGCGTACGGTGATCGAGCCGCTGACCGAGATTCCCCTTCCGACGGCCTACGACACGGAATTGATGTTTGGTGGTGGTCGGGTTCGAGGCTGGCACGTGACGGACGCGACACTGATCGAGCAGATCATCGCCGCCTTGCGCGGGTTGGCCTCAGCACCTGGTTTTGGGTCAAACGGCTCAGGAACCGACCCCCTACTCTATGCGATGGGTGATGGCAACCATTCCTTCGCCACGGCCAAGGAGGTCTGGGAACAGATCAAGTCTCAGGCGGGAGGGCTACAGCATGTGGCGGACCATCCGGCCCGCCACGCATTGGTCGAGTTGGTCAATCTGCACGACGACGGGTTGACCTTTGAGCCGATTCATCGGGTCGTGTTCAACGTCGATCACCAAGCCCTGCTCGCGGCCATGGAAAATTTCTATCGGCAGCAGGGCTCACAGGTTGAAATCGAGGCCGTCGACGACCGATCCCGCTGGCTGCAGATGTGCGACAGTCTCGATGAGAGCGAGGACCACCATCTGCCGTATGTCGCCGGGGGGCGGGACGGCACTCCATACCAGGGCATTCTCACCGTCCATCAGCCCACTCATTCGCTGGAGGCGGTGTCCCTGCAGGAATTCCTCAATGGGTTCGGCAACGAACATGGGGAACTTCAGGTCGACTATATCCACGGCGCCGAGACGGCGCACAAGGTCGGCTCGCAGCCCGGCAATGTGGGGCTCGTGTCGCAGGTCATCGACAAACACGCCCTGTTTCCCACCATCCTCCAAGATGGCCCTCTGCCGCGCAAGTCCTTCTCCCTCGGAGAAGCGGAAGAGAAGCGATACTACCTGGAGTGTCGTCGTCTTGCGGGCGACACTGAGTCGCCATGACAGATGTAGCAGGTCCCATGACACCCTTCCAGGCGGTGATTCTGGGACTTGTGCAGGGATTGACGGAGTTTCTCCCGATCTCATCCACGGCGCATCTTCGCATCGTTCCGTGGCTCTTCGGCTGGGAGGACCCTGGTGCAGCTTTCTCCGCCGCCATTCAGCTGGGCACCCTGGTCGCGGTCTTTGTCTTCTTTGCCCAGGATATCCAGAGATTGACCGTCGCGGCGCTGCAGGGCATCGCCCAGCGCAATCTGCGCCACAGCCCCGATTCACTGATGGCGTGGGCCATCGTGCCAGCCACGATTCCCATCGTCGTGTTCGGCCTCGGCTTCAAGGACTACATCGAAAACGAACTGCGCCATCTCGAGATCATCTCGTGGGCCCTCATGGTGCTGGCCCTGCTGTTGTTGCTCGCCGAGCGCATCGGAAAGCGTGATCGCAAACTGGAGCGGCTGACCTTCTGGCGAATTCAGCTGATCGGCTGGTGCCAGGCCCTGGCACTGATCCCGGGTTGTTCACGATCCGGCTCGACGATCATGGGGGGCCTGTTCGTCGGCCTTTCTCGACCCGAGGCTGCGCGATTTTCCTTCCTGTTGGGGCTGCCGGCGATCGCGGGCAGTGGTCTGTTTGAGTTGATGGAATTGATGGCCGCTGACCCGGGTATGACCGGGTTGCTGAATCTGGCCATCGGTATTGCCGTGGCCGCTGTGAGTGGATATGTCGGTATTGGTTTTCTCCTTCGTTTTCTCGAACGTTTCGGCACCCATGCCTTTGCCATCTACCGCATCGTCCTGGGTGCCGTCATCCTCATCAGCCTGCGCACGGGCTAACCACCAGGCCAAGGACGTCTTTCCATGTATCCCAATTCGATCAAACAGAAACTTGCCGACGGCCAGGTTGTCTTCGGCACAGGACTAGGCGCCTTCTCCCCGCATATTGCCGGGCCGACGCTGGGAACAGGCATCGATTTTCTGTGGATTGACACCGAACACATGCCCTACGGCTCGGAAGCCCTCGATACGATCCCGGTCCTGGCGCGTCAGCGGGGTGTGGCGCCGATGATCCGTGTTGCCAACAACGATCCGGCCCTGATCAAGAAGGCCTATGATGTGGGTGCGGTGCTGGTCATGATTCCGCAGGTGAACACGGCCGAAGGGGCTGCCGCCGCCGTGGATGCCGCACACTATCCGCCGCTGGGCAATCGAGGTCTATCGCCCATGTGGACACGGATTGCCGGTGAGGACTGGAATGAGGTGCTCCAATCGGCCAATGACGAGACGCTGCTGATCTGTCAGTTGGAATCGAAACAGGCCTGGGACAATCTCGATGCGATTGCCGCGGTGGATGGGATCGACATCATTCTAGTAGGCCCTCTTGATCTGTCCGCCTCGTTGGGTGTGATGGGCAAGACCGGCTCACCAGAAGTTCAGAGCATCATGGAAGAAGTGCCAAAACGGCTCGGGGGATCGGGTATCGCCGTGGGAACAACCCTCGTCGATGTGG
>PVBE010477239.1_pt1 | contig 61189 bp, 52 predicted proteins | sample 1631181 | NCBI WGS metagenome assembly PVBE01 (sample SAMN08397723, study PRJNA350692) | Marine metagenome, whole genome shotgun sequencing project. | isolation source: water | place: Pacific Ocean | collected 2012-04
GACCAGGGCGGAGACGTCGATCCGGCCACCTTCTTCCTCCTGACCGAAATCGTCCGGGAGGGAAATCCCCTCGGTCACGTGATCACCCTGGAGACCGCCGGCGAGGAATACGAGGACGTTATCCGCAACATCACCTCCTACCTTTCCGGGGAGCGGCCGAAAAACCCGGTGCACCGGGTCCTGCTCGACATGCTCCTCCTGGCGGAAGGCATCATCATCCTGCTCGACCCGGAACAGCCCCAGAACGACGAGATGTACGACAACTTCTTCATGGTGCTTCGCGAACAGGTCCGTCCCCGCGCGCTGAACGTTCTGCACCGCGAACTGAAAAAGGTCATCCCGGCAGAGGGCGGTTCGGACGCGGAGGGGGAGGCCGATCTTCGGGACATGCTCGTCCAGATGAAGGGCGAGGAGTCCGCCCGGGAGCGGTGGGAAGAGGAGTGGGATCGCCGGAAAATCGAGTCCCGCGACAAGCTTCTCGAGATCCAGCGAAGATTGCGCAACCGGGAGGAACACATCCTCCAGGGCACGGCGGGAGAGTTCCTGCAGTCCCTCGAAACGACGCTCGAGAACATCGATTCCTCGCTCGTGGAGCGGGCCCGGAAAAAGGTCCTGAAGGCGGAGGATCCCGAGGAGCGGAAGAAGAACATCCTCCGGTACTACCAGGGGCTGATCGACATCTGTCTCGAGCGGCTTGACGTGATCCTCCGGGCTCAGCCGATGGGGGACAAGCCCGCGCCGATCGCGTCCCGCCTGGCGGAACTTCGGTTCCGGTACGGCCTCCGGCCCGATTTCAAGATCGAGGCGGAAGTCGCCTCCGCCCGGGAACGGCCCGTCCGCCATTTCCGGTTCCTGAAGCACATGTCCATCGTGGTCACCAAGTCGGACCGGACGCCCATCATCTATCCCGCGGAGAACTATCCCCGCCTGAAACTTCCCCACGGGTGGATGCATATCCGGATGCTCGAAGACTACCTCCGCCTCTGCGGCGGAGAAGTGCGCTACTACAACGCCTCCGCCACGGGCTATACCGTAATGTCGGGGGGAATCCAGCTTCCGGGGCGGCCCAACAGCCAGACCCCGATCAACGTGGTGGAACCCCTTTTCGATATCCTGGGAATCAGTTCATGACGACTTCTGAGGGCCCGGTCAGTCTCCGCCTGCGGCACCACGTCTACTCGTCCCTGCAGGGGTACCGAACCCTCTTCTGCTCTGCGGACGTTTCCGAGCAGACCCGTCGCCTGCTGGACGAACTGGCGAAAAAGTGCCAGCGTGTCTGCGTCGACGGCGAGGTCAGCGGGTACTTCGGGATCGGGGGAGGGCAGGTCTGCTTCCTCCGGGGAAGGCCCCACGGGACCGACCATGTCGGACGCGCGCGGGTCTGTATTCATACCGTTCTCCTGGCGGAGTCCGACCTCGCGAAAATCCCGACCTTCACCCCCTTCTCGTTCCCGCCGGAAGTCTTCGTCGACGCGGACGCCGACCTGCAGTACGTGGCGAACCAGCTTTCGCCGGTCTGGAACTGGGAGCGCACCCCGCAGAACGCCCTCACCCGTCGGGTGGAACAACTTCCGGAAGAACAGGTGGTCCGCATCCTGCTCCCCCTGCTCTGGAGGGAAGGGGCGGTCGACTGCCTCGTCGGCGGAAGCGTTGCCGGGCCCGCGCTGGAGGCCGTCTCGAATTTCCTTCCCCCGTCCAGGCGGCGGAAAATGAATTATCTCCGGGCGGCCTACCTACCCGAGGGGGGGCTCCCCGTTCCCTGCCGTTTCTTCCTCCTGGAAAATGCGCCGGCGGGCATCGAGGAGGATCCCGAATCGACGCTGGTCGATTTTTCCAACTGGGTGACCAACCACCTCCCCCCCGTGGGCCGGGTGGCGCGCCATTTCCTGGAACAGCTTTACGACATGGAGCGTGCGGAGGACGTGATCAAGCTTTGCGCCCTGGCGGAACGGTTCGGATCCGCGGTCGAATTCGACGAGTACCATATGCTCCAGTTCGCCGACGGGTGCCGCCACATCCGGGCGGCGATCCAGGAAGACGGAACTGTGTCGGGAGATATCACCCCCGGGGATGCGGCGCCCGCCGCCGTCTCCTTCCTGCGGGCAGGATGCCTCGATCTGTCGGTGGACATGCTTCAGCGCGCGGTGACGGTCCTGGTCGACTCCGATCCCCTTCTTCCGGAAACCGTCGCGGGTTTGCGCCACCTTTCCCCGGACAGCGAGACCGTGGAGCGGATCGTGACCGAAGTGGCGGAGAAAATAGAACAGATACGGTCCCCCGATTCCCGGGGCGATACCAGTTTTTTTGGAATATCCTGATAGACGGGAACCATGGCACAAAAAAAGAAAGAAACCAGCAAGAAGACCGGAAAAGACCTGAAGAGCTCGATCAAGAACGAGATCTCCGCGTCGGAGGAAGTCGTCTCCGCGGAAAGGGTCAAACAACTCGTCGATTCCGGGAAGGGTCTCAAGAGGGTCAAGCGGAGCAATCTCCTCAAGATCATCTCCAACATGGTCCAGCAGTTCGGCCAGCTTGAAAACAAGGACATCATCGCCAAGCTCGCCGAGGCCGAGCTGAACCGGGAGCACGAGTCCGAGGATCGGAAGGCACTCAAGAAGGAACGGGACCGGTTCCAGAAGACGGCGGAAGACCTCGCGGTCGAAAAGGCGAAACTCCAGGAACGGCTGGACGAACTGGAGGAGAGGGCGAAAAAACTCGAAAAGGAACTCGGAGAACGCGCCGAGGTCTCCGAATCGGAAGTCGCTTCCCTGAAAGAGGAGCGGGACGACCTTCGCCGCCGCTCCACGGAGTGGGAAGAGAAGTGCGGCGAACGGGACCACCGGATCGGGGACCTGGAGACCGCCGCGGGGAAACAGGAGAAGGAACTCGACGAATCCCGCGGGAAGGGAACCGAGGCCGAGGGGCGCATCGGAACGCTCGAGAACACCGTCCAGACCCAGCAGGCGCGGATTTCCGAACTGGGGGGGAAGGTCGATGCCCTCGAGGAAGAGCGCGATCAGCTCCGGTCGAAAATGGAGAAGGATGTCTCCGAGCGGGACGGGAAACTGAAGGATCTCCAGGAGAAGGATACCGACGCGCAGGGGAAGATTGGCGCCCTGGAGAACCGGGTTCGAAGCCAGGACGACCGGGTCGCGGAACTCGAGACGTCTCTCCGGGAGAGGGAGTCTGAACTGGCAAAGCTACGCGAAAAGACGGAGCAGGAGACGGCCGACCGGGACCGCCGGATCGGCGAACTCCAGACGAGCGAGGGGGAGGCGAAGGGCCGGATCGCGGTCCTCGAGGACCAGGCGAAAAACCAGGCGGAGAAAATCTCCCGGGGCGAGGAGGACCTTCGCGGTCGCGAGAAAGATCTCCAGGAACTCCGGGAAAAGATGGAAGGCGGAATCGCCGAACGGGACGCGAAATTGCGCGACCTGGAGAAGGCCGAAAGCGAGGCCCGGGGACGGATCTCCGGGCTGGAAGAGCGGGGCGCCGGCCAGGCGAAGCGCGTCGGAGAACTCGAGGAGTCCGTTCGAAAGGGCGAAGAGGACCTCTCCGCACGGGATGCCCGGATCTCCGAACTGGAGGAGAGCCTGCGACGCACGGAGGACGACCTCGCGAAGGAACGGGACGGGCGGGAAGAACTTCGAAAAACGCTCGAAGAGATGAACCTGCTCCTCTCCGCCACCCGGGAGGCGCTCGAGGAGGAAAAGCACGTTCGCAGGAAGACCGAGGAAGATCTTTCGAACCTCAGGGAAAAAGCGGAGACCCTCGAGCAGGAGCGGGACGAGGCGCAGAAGGATGTCGAGAGTCTTCGCGAAGAGGTCGCCGGGTACAAGGAGGCCCTTCGCCGGGCGGAGGAGGAGTACCGGGCGAACCTGGAGCGGGCCACGAAACAACTGGACGAGGCTCGCGAGGTCGCCCGGCGGGCGGAGGGAGTCGAGAACGACCTGCGTCGCCAGGTCGAATCCCGGGAGAAGGAACTCGTCGCACAGAAGGACTCGTACGAGAAGAAACTGCAGGCCCTGCGGGACGAGATGAGGTTGATCGAGATCGCGCTCGATTTCTTCTCGCTCCAGCCCGAATTCGATTTCTCCCTGGCGCTCTCCGAATGCGGTCCGGAGACGGAGGCCCGGAAGGTTCTCGAGGAAAACCAGTTGCGGTACGCCGAGTTGATTCGGAAAATGGAGGCGGGAGAAGGCACGATCGAGCTCGTTTCGGAAATCCGGGAGGTGCTTGCCTCCTCCGAAGCGCTCGCGCGGCTCGCCCGATCCACGAGTTCATAGGAGGCAACACCATGTCCGACGAGATTGAAATCTTGGGCGACGACAACGAGGAAGAGATGCAGAAGAGCCTCGAAGACGCCATCGCGGATGAGGCCGAAGAAAATCCGGACTTCATCGAGGAACCGGAAACGGGCGACCCCGGGACCGGGGAGACCGTCCCGATCGAAGAGGCCGATACCCGGGAGATCGAAATGGAGGAAATCCCGGAACTGGCCGAAGAAACGCCTCTCCAGGCCACCTCGGAACCGGTCGAAGAAACGCCTCCCGAGGCCACCCCGGAACCGGGCCAGTCGACGGACAACGTGATGTCCCGGCTCCAGGAGAAGATGCGGATCCGGGCCCCCGAGGAGATCAAGAAGCCGATGAAGTCGATCTCCTTCCGCGACCTCGAAAACATCATCCTCGACCTGATCCGGAAGTACGGAGGCATGGAGCGGGCTGACCTTCTCCAGCGCATCGCCGTGCTCGAGCTTAAGCTCGCCCAGGTGGGGGAGAAGGCGCAGAAAATGATCGAGATGGAGCGGGCGAAATTGGATCAGCGCGTGGCCGAGAAGGTGATCGAGTGGGAAAAGAAATGCGCCGTCGCGGAAGGGCTCGTGGCGGATCTCGAGGAAAAGATGCTCGAGGCCGAAAAAGCCCTCGAAAGTCTCGAACGCGACCTGGCCGCCGCCCGGGCGGCCCTCACAACCGACGAACAGCGCACCCGGGAAATCCTCGAGCGGCGCATCGCCGAACTCGAAGTCCGGATGGTCGAACTCGAGATGGGACTCGATTACTTCGACCTCGAGAAGGAGATCGACGCCCCCGCCGTCCGGGAACAGGTCTCCGGCGCGAAACGCAAGGTCGACGGCCGTGCGGAGACCGTGGCGCAGATCCACCTGCAGAAAAAAATCGAGCAGTTGACCGAGCGGTTGACCTCCGCCCACGACAATTACGACGCCCTCAAGGAGAAAATGTTCGTCGGCAAGGGATCCATCAGCGTCGTGGTCGACATGATCAAGGCGGTGAAGGAATCCGAGTCGGTCGAGGAACAGGCGAGGGACATCTCCCAATCGATGGACGCGTGAGGAAACCGCCAAAATCCAACGCCCAACTGCAAAAGAAGATGGTGTGTTTATCGATTGGCCGTTGGGATTTCAAGCGCGAAGCGCTTGCATTGGCCGTTGGAATTTAGGATTTCAAGCGCGAAGCGCTTCCCCTACTCGTCTTCCAGGAAGAGTTCGTCCTGGTCTTCCAGGTCCTTCTGGCGGGAGAGAATCTCTTCCTCGGTGGGTGTGCGGTCGAAGTAAAAGTAGTACCATTCCTCCACCCCGGCGCTGAGCAGGATCTCTTCCCCGTGCGTGACGGGGCGTTTCTCCGCATCCTTTATTTTCTCCGAGGCGTGGTAGACGTCAGTCTTCCCCACGGCGCGGAGCGTGCACCGGGCCTTTCCGAACCCCTTCATTCCGTGCATCTTGAAGAGGAGGGTCTTGTTTTTTTCGTCGGTGCCGAAGGCCTTCCGGCCGGCGGGGCCTCTTTTACAGTCCCGGAGGAGGGTGGAGAGGACCAGGGATCCCTCCTTGTAGACCCAGAGTTGGCGTTCGCCGAACCGGTGTAGCATCAGGAACACGGTGAGGAACAGAAGAATCGCCGCGAGGGCGATGAGGTGGGGGAGATATTTCCGGAAGAGCTTGGCGTTCCGGTCGGTGTAGCGGATTTCGACGGGAAGATCGACCGTCACCGCCTCTCCCGAGACCGTTCCCGTCACGCGCACTTTCCCGATCGCCTCCGGGAGGTCGGCGAGGGTCCCTATCTCGAGCGTCACCGTTCCGTTTTCCCGCAGGATGGAAATCCCCTCTTCGCCTTCGAACAGGGTGGAGAAGGAGACTTCCTCTCCCGGTGTCCGGTCCATCTCGATCCGGAGGTCGAGCGGGTAGGATTCCTCCTCCTCGAAACGGATCGCTGCCCGGATCCGGTCAACTTCCTTCCCGTCCTGGAAGATGCGGATCGTCCGAGGCTTGACCCTCAGGTTCGGCCGGGCACCGGTTTTCAGGAAGAAACCCGGGTAGGCTCCCTCCCTGATTTTCCATTCCCCCTTTCCCTTCATCTCGACGGGGACCGAACCCGTTTTATCGACGGAAAGGGAGGGGGTTCCCGGTCCCACCAAGGCGATCCTGACGGTCCCTTCGGGAGCGGGGTCCACCCGGAGAGTGTTCTTCTCTCCGGTCCATGTCTCCCCTTTTTCGAAGGTCGCCGTGTAGGTGGGAAGCACGAGGAATTCCACCTTTTCGGCGCTCTTCCCCAGGGGGAGAATATGAAGGGCACCCGGAAGGTTCAGTTCGAGGGCGCATTCCAGCCTGTATCGCCCCGGGACGGGATCCGCGGCCACCGCCTCATCGTAGGGGGCGATGCTTTCCGGTTCGAACCGGAGGGGACTGACGAGAGCGGCGCCCGCCGGAGGTGTCAGGGTCGCCGTTCCGGTGAGGGCCGCCGTGAGCGCTTCGCCCGATACCGTTTTTCCTTCCGCGTCCACGACGCTCACTTCTGCCCGGAAGCGCCCGGCCTTCCCGAGGTTCCCGTCACCGGTCCGACGTAACACCGGCTTCAGACCCGTCACGATGTGGAAGATCATTTCCACGCCGTTCGCCGCGGTTCCTTCCAGGGCAAGGTTCCGGTCGCCGGGCGTGGAGGGCTCCAGCGAGATCAGGCGATGGTAATTTCCTTCCCCGAACGTCCGCGATTCTCCGGAGGTCACGTCGATTTTGTAGCCGGGAGAGGGTCCCCAGGCGACGACCTCTGCCTCGACGCTTCCCGGGTAGACGTGAAAGGGTTCCCGCGGTTTGCCGGGGGGGCGGTACCCGTAAAAGGTTTCCCGCCCCTTCTTCCAATCGGGAGACTGCATCAGGAGAGGAACGACCACGTCGAGAAGAACGCTTTTTTCGATCTGAAGAACGCGTCCTTCCTGCCTTCCTTCCAGCGTGACCAGTTTGTGGAAGGTGCTCTTGTCGTCCACCTTCTCCCGGCCGAGGTTGATTCCCGAGACGATCAGGGGAATGTCCCGGTACTCTTTCCGGAGGGTGCTCGAGAGAATGCGGAGCGCCGCGCGGTTGAGCGCCACGTCCGGTTCCTCCTCGTACAACTGCGGGAAATCCCTTTCGGCGAGCGTTTCGTAGACGGGCCGGATGTCGCTTTCCTCGATCACGTCGAACTCGCCGTCCGTGAGAATGACGATCCAGAGGGGGCCCTTCGTTCCCGCCTTCTCCCTCGCCTGGAGGATCCGTGGAATGCCGATTTCAAAGGCGACGTTGATGTCCGAGGCGTCTCCGAAGGCGGTGAGATTTTCCAGGGAGGAAGCGATCTCTTTCCGGTCGGTCTTTCGCGAGAGAAGGACCACTTTCTCCTTTTGACTCTCGTTCCAGCCCGCGAACTGGACCACCGAGACGGTGACGGCCTGGTTTTTTCCCAGGAAATCGACCATGACGCCGGCGATCTGCGTGCGCAGTCCCTTCGGATCGTTCCTCTTCATGCTGTTGGAGGAGTCGACCACGAAGATGACTTCCAGTTCCTCTTCCTGTTGGACGGGAACCGCGAGCAGGGAAACCAGCGCGAGAATCAGCTTCATTGCTTAACCTGAATCCGGATCGGAATGTCCACGGAGCCGAGGGATCCCTCTTTGCCCGGAACCGAAAGGGTGATCTTTCCCCGGTAATCCCCGTTCGGGTGGTCCGATTTCACCTTGACCCGGACCGTCGCATGCACTTTCCGGCCCGGTTCCAGTTCCTTTCCGCTCCACTCATCCTTTTTCGGCAGGAAACCGATGTAGGCCGAGCGGATTGTATTCTCCCCGCTCCGGAGACTTTCCCGCGTCATCCTGATGGGCGCCTTCCGGGGGAACGCGATCGTGATTTCCAGCACCTGTTTATACGAACCCGGCTTGTCCGCCTCGAAAACGATTTCCTTTGGGGTGACCGTGAAGCGCGCCACGGCCGACTCGACCCGCAGGGTGACGGAGATGATCCGGTCGGGCAGACCTTCCGCTCCGATGACCACCTCTCCGCGATAATCGCCCTCCGGTGCGTCCGCGGGGATCTGCCCCACAAGTTCTCCTTCCCTCAGTTCCAGCGGGATGGCGACCGGTCCCTGGAGGGTTTTGACGGTCTGCGTCACCTCTCTCCCCTCCACGGAGACGGGGAAGGGGTGGGAGATGGGGTCCCCCTGCGCCTTCGTTCCGAGGGAGAGGTTCCCCCCCTTCGGAAGCCCCTTCAGGCGAACGATGCGGATGCGGATCGGGACGGAAACCCGGTCGGGCTCGTCGAGGTCTCCCTCCCGGCCGCGAAGATCGATCCGGGATTCAAACACTCCCGTCGCGAGACGGGAGGGATCGATCCGGATCCCCACGAGGGTCTCTTTCGAGGTCACTTCCAGCAATGTCGACGCGAGTTGAATCTCCCGGGCGTCCGCCCTGATTTCAGTCTGCAACCGCCGGCTGGTCGTGGAAAGCGCGAGCGCCGCCCTGACCTCCTCCTCGTTGCTCCAATGTTCCCCGAGATCGATCGATTTGGGGGAGACCAGGAGCCTCATCGGCCGTTTCCCGGGGCGCACGAGAACGGAGACGCGGGACTCGTGACGCCATTTCCCGCCCCCCTTCTCCTGGAGGGTGAACCGGGCGACGATGGTCTGCAGTTCCGCCTTTCCCGGCGTTGAAAGTTTCGGGGGGGCGCTCGCGTAGAACCGGACGAGATCCTTCCGGGTCCGGTCCAGGGGCAGGTCGAGCGAGGCCATCGTATCTCCGGAATCGGCGGAGACGACGGAGGCGTCCGCCTTCGCGTTCTGCCGGACGTGATCGAGTACACCCGATCCTCCCCCCTCGATGAGCAGGGGAAGGTGAATCATTTCGTTCTCGTAATATTCCGCCTGGAGCGTATCCTTGTCGAGCCGGATGGTGAAGGGCGGTTGTTGAAGGATCGCCCCGATCCGGATTTTTCCCTGCAGGGAAAGGCTCCAGATTCCGGAAGCGGGTTGCTCCACGGTCGCGACCTCGAGGTCCTTGTGGGGGTCCACCTTCCCGGGCCACTTGATCCAGTCGTTTGACGCGGGGTCGAACGGGGTCCCGTCGTGGATTGCCGACAGGATCGTGCCCTCGGGGGATTCCTTGATCGCCATGAAGAGGAGTCGTTTCGTCCCGGGAAGCATCCGGACCGGACGGGGCGGGCCGTCGAAATAGAGCAGGTGATGCACCTGCCCGAGAATGGCCAGGAACGCCTTCACGAGATCCTCCGCTCGCGCCACGCCGAAGTGGGCGCCGTGCGTGGTGACGGCGATCCTGCGGAGAAGTTCCGTCTCCGCTTCCGCGCCGAGACCGATCGTGAAGATGCGCCACTGTTTCTTCCGGAATTCGACCAGTTCCTGGAGGACGTCCTCCTCGTTGCCCCCGGTGGTGTGCTCCCCGTCGGTAAGAAGGATGGCCACCGAACCGCCGGGAGCCTCTCCCGCGCGCAGAACGTCGGCGGTCCATTTCAGGGCGTCGACGAAATTGGTCATCCCGTCGCGGGGCGCTTCGCCGATCGACCGGTGAAGTTGGTCTCTCCCGTCGCGATTCCGGACCTGGCGGAGTTTCGCCAGGATCCTTCCCCGGGTGCTGAACGCAACGGCGCCGAAGTTGTCCTCTCCGCCCGCCAGGGCGATCGCAAGGTGGGAGCCGAGTTCGTTGTAGTAACGCGGGTCGGTCTTTTTCATGCTTCGGGAGACGTCGAGGGCGACGACGAGGAATTTTCCGTCGTGGTTGACCGAACCGGTGAGGGTGTCCTTCGGCTTGACCCGGGGGGCGGCGCCGCACGCGGCGATCGATCCGGCCAGAAGCAGGACGAAAAGTCGATTCATGGGAACTCCTAACCTTGACCGTCACTGACGGAGACGATGGCGCGTTGCAGGGGAATCCCGTCCGCTCCCAGGAAGCCCCGCTGGTGAACCTCCACGATGCAGTCCCGGGGCTGGTCGGACCGGACACGGCGGCGTTCGTATCTTCCGGGACTGTACGAATCGTCGAAGAGGGCCCCCTCCTGCGCGGGAATTTCGCGGATCCCCCCCGAGGCGAGGAATTCGACCAGGGAATTCACTCCGCGGGATCCGGTCGGCTGCAGGGTGTTGGTCGCGTAGCGGATCAGCAGGAGTTCCTGTTCCCCGTCGGAGTGGGCGAGCTTGTCCCATAGTTTCATCAGTTCTTCGAGCGTCGCGGCCCATCCCCCGGGCTTCTCCTTCGCCAGGGTGCGGGCGGCCGTCGCGAAGGCGTCCGACGCCGGGGTGCCGGTTCCTTCGGCCACTTCCGTTGGTTCGTGTTTCAGGTCCATCTCCGCGACGATTCCCGACATGCAGGTTCGTCCCTCGCGCCGGAGCTCATCAGGAAGCAGGAAGAGGTATTTCCAGAGAAGCTTGTCGAGGAAGCGGAGGCAGTCTCCGACGAGCCTGCGCTGCTTGTCTTCGGGAAGTTTCGGGAATCGTTCCGGGGCGATTTCGGCGAATCGGAGGTCGGCAGGGTCGACGCCCGCCTTGACGGCCTTTTCCCGGAAGAGGGCCAGGGGCGCGAAGGGACCCGGCTCCGCGGAGGGGGCCGCTTCCTCCAGGAGGAGGTCGAGCGCTTCCTGCACTTCCGCGCACGCTTTCCGGAGGCGAAGGAGGGCGTTCCTCTGCTCGTCGGACAATTCCATATCGTCGCCGGATCAGGGCCTAGTGAATGCCCGCGAAGGGGTTTTCATTGTTGATCCAGGCTTCCTTCTCCAAAACCATTCCGAATTTCTGTCCGGTGGTGAGGTTCGTCGCCGTCAGTTCCCGCGTTTCCAGCAGGTCGACGCGGATGCGGAACTTTGCCGAGGACTCTTCCGTGCCCTGTTCGAAGGCGGCCTGGTCGGTCGCCTCCTCCAGCGGTTTCGTGAAGTCGAAGAAGCCGACATATTTCGGTCCGGCCCCGTCCCGGTAATCGACGTAGATGGCCAGTTCCCGGATGTCGGGATGAATCAGGAAGTTCGATTTTTCGTCCAGCTCCTTCGACGCTCCGATCCCGGTTCCCCGCTCGAAGATGGGCCAGAAGCCGTTTTCCCAGCCGACCAGGCTGAGGTCCCGGTGATAGAGGCCCATCGCGTAGGGGGTCTTGTCGAGGAAGCCGACCGGTTCGTAGTGGATCAGGCCGCGCTCCCCGAAGGCCTTCCGGAGGCCGTACTCGTCGCACGCCCCGGAGGCAACGGCGGTTTTCAATTCCTCGGTGTTGTGGACCAGGTTTTCTTCCGGGATCTTGAAGATTTCTGTGACTTTCGTTTTTACCGCGGGCAGGTGGGAGGAATTTCCGAAGAGGAGCACCCGCAGGTTGCTCATGTCGGCCTTGGTGGAGACGGAAATGCCCCCGGTCGATTTCCCGGAAGCGCCCTGGAAAAGGTCGTACGCCTTCCGGACCGCGGCGGTGAGCTTTCCGTCGATGCGTTTTTCCAGTTGGGCCATCTCGAAGTTGATCTCGTTGAAAAGGATCGGGTCGACGCCCATGTACTTCGCGATGTTCCGAAGGACGCCGGCGATCGGCCGCGATTCCCCCTTCGCCACGGAGAGGCGGATCTTCAGCGCGTCCACCTCGTGCCACAGTTCGTGGAAGAGCTTGCGCGCGAGGATCTCCTTGTGGGGGTCGACGTCGGTGTAGTTCGAGAAGCGGGTGGGCACCAGCGTCTCGACCGCCTCCTCGAGTTGCCGTATGCGCCGTTCGGCCTGGTCCCGGACGCTTTCGGTCGCGCGGATGACGTCTGCGGGCATCGTTCCCTCGGCGATGGCGGTGCGAAGGGTTTCTGTCTCCTGGACGACCGTGGCCATCGCGCTTTCCGTCACGCCGGAGGCGGTCCGGTTCACGATCAGGGCCAGTTCGGGATCTTCCTCCACTTCTTCTTCGTCGTTCACTTCTTCCTGTGCCACGGCCGGATTCGCCTTCAGGAGTTCTTCTTCCGCCGAGGTCTCCTTCGCGGCGGAGGCTCCCCAGATGTCGTCGTCCTCCTTTTCCGTCTCTTCCTCTGCTTTCCGGAGCGCTTCCTTCTCCTGGTGCGCCTGTTTGGCGGCCGAAAGGGCGATTTGCCACTTGGCGATCCGGAAAAGGTCGAGCGTAACGTTGTCGCCTCCGTAGGATTCTTCTCCCGAGAGGCCCTTCAGTTCCGTTTCGATCCGGACCTTCCCGTCGCCGGTCCGCGAAATCTTCACGCCCACGAGGGCAATATCGATCGTGCCGCCGCCGAAATCGAAGGCGAGCAGGTCGGCCTTTTTCTCGGTGACCTGGAACTTGCGGAATTCGCCCAGGAGGTCGGTGTAAATGTAGTGGAACGCGGCCGCGTTCGCCTCGTCCAGGTCGAGGATGACGCTGTCGGCCTCCACCTCGATCCCGCGGTCCCGGAGCGCTTTTTCGAGCGCCTTGCGCAGGGACCGTTTCCGGTCGGCGGAGAACATGGGTGGGAAAGTCGCGACGATCTGGTGGATGATCTGACCGAGTTCGTCCTCCGCCCTGTCGAGCAGTTCCCGGATGATGAAGGAAACCATCTCGTGGATCTGCCATTCCTGCTGGTGTCCCTGCTTCGTTCCCCCGAAGGGGTCGAGCATGATCATTGTCCGGTCCTGCCCGAGGTGGCGTTTCGCGCTCAGAAGGTACGCGTACGTCCGCGCGCTGTTCTCGCGGATATCGAACATCGCCTCGGTTCCGATGGAACAATGCGGGTGGACCGGGTCGCTCACGTCGTGGAAGTAGATGACGGAGGGGATCACGTCGGAGCACTTCGCCTGTTGAAGGTGTTTCGACGCGGGGGAGGTGCCGCCGCGGAAGGCGAAGCAGGAATTTGTCGTCCCGAAATCCATCGAGAGGACTCCCCGGAACGGCTCGGTATCGACGATCACCTCGGCGATCGTGACCTGGATGCTCAGGACGTCGTCGTCCTCGAAGTAGATCTTGAAGGACTCTTCCTTGACCGGGTTCTTCGGAAAGAACTTGTGGGTGGTGTTCAGGTTCGCGATGAACCCGGTGGATTTTCCCTTTTCAAAGTGGAGCGTCTGCGTGGGGTAGATCCCCTCGATCTCGAGCCATTCCGGCTTTTCGATGTCCCGGATAGTGATCTCCAGGTCCCGCTCGTCGGAGTTGGAGATCTGTATGAGACGGCGCTTGGAACCGGAGTTTCGCTTCACGCTGCTGATGAAGATCGGGTCGGAAAAAAAGGGCATTATGGCCTCCTCGTGTCCTCAGAAATACGCGGGTCCCTGCGCTACTTCGCCTCGGTGAACTTCGGGGATACGTCCTCGTATACGTTCTTGACCGCTTCGAACTGGCGGAAGTAGGAGAGCAGGCACCTCTGCTTCCTCTCGTCTTCGTTTTCCTCGTCCCGGCCCGTAAGGAGCTTGACCGGCAGGTCGACCCGGTCCGGATCTTTCCGGATCGCGGCCGACACCTCGTCGAGCGTTTTTTCCATGTCGACGAAGAGGTGCCGGATGAACTCCAGGTAGTGGCGGGAAAGCGTTTTCTTCAATTTCTCGGTGTACTGCATGTAGCGTTCCGTGAAGACGTTCTTCATGTCGGCCCGGAACTCGTCCGCCACCTTGTCGGACCATTCGGTTTCGAACCCGGCCGGTTTCATCTCGGCGTCGAGCACGTCCCATGTTTCCTCGGAGGTGCGCATTCTCGTGAAGTGATCGAGTCCCCGGTTGAAGCCGTCCAGCAGGTTTTCGAAGGTGATGGAAAACTCGGATCCGAAGCCGTCCGAAAGGTGTTTCAGGACGTCCCCGACCCGGCTTTCCTTTACCTGGTCCATGAGCTTGGAGCGGAAAACGGGCGAGACCGCTTCCCGGATCGTCTGGACGTAGGTGTTCGAGAGGTCGTGCTTGAGATACTGGATCACCTCCATCTTGACGTTGAAGGGGGTCGGTACGGCCAGCTTCGCGCGGAAGCCGTCGAGATTGAGCCGGTCGATCTTCTCGACGATGTTCGCGTCCATTTTTTCCCACGCCTTGGCCATCAGGTTTCCGATGGCGACCGGGGTCCGTTCCTCGTTGAAGAAGCGGGAGACCTGGTCGAGGAAACGGGTCTTCGCCTGTTCGAAGAATTCGGTGATCTGCTGGGAGCGAGGTTTCAGGAGTGCCAGGATGTCCTTGAGGCGTCCCTGTTCCGGATCGAGCAGTTGGTCGAGCGCGGTGTGGACCCGCTTCAGGTCGAAATAAATCTCCTTGAGCCGCTCGACCTGGATGTCGTATTCGAGGTAATCCACCAGGTCGTGGCGGAAGGTCTGCATCCCGCCGTCCCCGAAGCAGTCGGTCAACTTGTTCAGAAGGATCGGGTTGAGCGTCGACTCGAGGGCGTTGCGCTTGTCGTCGAGCGCTTTCCGGATCGTCGCGAGTTGCTGGTTCTCCTCGGGCGAGATGTTGCCGCTGTCCAGTTTTTGGTTCAGTTCGGAGAACCGGCCGCAGTTGAAGTAGAGTCGTCTCTCATTGAGGCCCAGCGCGCGAAGCGGGTCGACGATGTTCTGGAAGACGACCTCGATCGGGGCCTTCTCTGCGCCGTTCTTCCGCATCGAGCGGACCTCGTACCAGTCTGCCTTGTTGGCGACGATGAACATCTTCTCCCGGATCTCGTTGTGATACTTGTTGAGCTCCTTGCGGATCCGATCGAAGTTTTCGGACAATCCCCGCGCTTCCGCGAGGTAGACGACCGCGTCCGCCTCCTTCAGGTAGTTCAGCGTGATCGTCCGGGCCGCCTCGTTCATCGAGTCAGTTCCGGGCGTGTCGGCGATCTGGAAATTCTGTTTCTTGATGACCGGGTTGTTCCGGTAAATCTCGACCACCTTGATCAGGAGGAGGTGGCCGATGCCTTCTTCCTTCCGGACGTACCGCGGAAGTTCCTCGATCGAATCGACGTGCGTTTTTCCGAGCCGGTCGCGGAACTGCTTGTACGCCTCGACGAAGTTCCTCAGTTCTTCCGCCTCCTGCCGGAGGTCCGAGGAGGCGTGTTTCTCGGCGCAGTCCCGGATGAACTCAATCGCGCGGTCCGTGGTGAATTCCCGGAGGAGGTCCTCCTGCGTCTTGCGGTCTTCCTCGTAGATCTTGGCGTACCGGGTGTGGGAGATGATGTTCCGGAGGGATTCCTCCGCGGTGAAATAGGTCGCCTTCACGTGTTCGGGTTCGCCCGTGGGGGGCGCCGCCACCACGCCGACGGAGAAGGTGCACTCGGCGTCTTCGGCGGGGAGAAGGCCCGGTTGCTCGAGAAGGGCGCTCAGGAAGGTCGACTTTCCCGCCTTGAAGGGGCCGACGAAGGCGATCTTGTAGTTGGTCCGACGCATACGGTCCGAGGCGCGTTCAAGCCACGCCGTGGGGAGATCCTTCTGGAACTGGGAATAGCCGCTGCAAACCCCGAGCTTTTTATGATCCTCGACGATCTCTTCCGTGACGTCCCTGAGCCCTTCGTACAGTTCCCGAAGGGTCGCGCGTACCACGTTCAGATCAATCCTGGATCGGGCGACGCCGGTGCTTGTGCTCATGAGGGTCTCCTTCTTTGGAATATTTTTCGCGCGAACTTTTTCATGGACTGGTTAAACGGGTACCGCCTCCAGGCGGCAGGCGGCGAGCGCGGCGGCAAATTCACCGGCGGCGGCGTAGCGTCCCCCGGCGTCCGGCGCGAGACAGCGCGTTAGTACCTGGTTCAACCGGCGGATATCCACCCGCTTGACCGGGTGGTTCACGTGCAGAAGAACGAAGCGCCTCTCCTGTTTCGCTGTACGCAGGGTTTCGAGATTGTCCGCTTCCAGGAAGGGAAGCGTTCCCGACAGGGTCTCCGCGAGGACCACTCCGAGAGAATAGACGTCGGCCGCCGCGGAAAAAGCGTCTTCTTCCTCGTCTCCCGCCAGCAGGCTCTCGATCCGTTCAGGCGCCATGTACGGGAAGATTCCCGGGAATCGATCCCCCGAGAAGTACTCTTCGTTGTAGATATAGGCGATCCCGAAATCGGAAAGGATCGGGGTGACCGATTCGACCCCCTCCTCGTCTTTTCCCCTGCGAATCAACAGGTTGGATGTTTTGATATTTCCGTGGACATATTTCTTCTTGTGCGCCATGTCCAGCGCGGTCGCCACCCGGACGAAGAGATCCAGGATCTCCGGGGACCGTTCCTTCCGGAGGATTGCCCTCGAAATGGGTCGGACTTCCAGGTAGTCGGAGACGAAGAAATCCTGGTACTTGGGATCGTACCCGATTTCCTTGTACTCCAGGAGGGTGTCGTCCTTTACCTCGGAGCGGAATCGCTGGACGAAGGGCAGTTTCTTCGCGACTTCCGGATTCAGAACCTTCACCGCATGGTAGACGGGTGTTTTGGTTCGCGGATCCATCGTGGTGGCCTGGTAAACGTCCCCCATGTTTCCGGTGGCCAGGACCCTCTTGATATCGTAACTCCCGATTTTCCCGGGAATGGAAGTGCTGTTCGGCATGCTATCTCCTGATGTGATCCAGATTCGGCTCCTCAAAGATTAAATCAAGGCGCAGGGGGGGCGTCAAGAAACCGTTCCCGTCAATTGATACCCCAGAGGCCGATTCGTTACGCGGAAATAAAGTTTTCCAGTTCTTCCAGGTTTCTGTGGACGAGGCAGGGGGGCAGGGCCCGGAGAAAATCCCGCCCGTAACGGGCGCTGAGGAGCCTGTGGTCGAAAATCACGACCACTCCCCGGTCCGTCTTCGAGCGGATCAGGCGTCCAAAGCCCTGCCGGAGCGCCAGGACCGCCTTGGGGAGGGAGAAGTTCAGGAAGGCTCTCGGATCCTTCTCCTGGAGCGCGTCGAGGAGGGGGTCGTTGGGGGGGAGGAAGGGGAGTTTGTCGATGACCAGGCAACTCAGCGCTTCCCCGGGGATATCGACTCCCTGCCAGAAACTGGCCGTCGCGAAGAGGGCCGACGAGGGATCGGTACGGAATTCCTCCAGGAGCTTCGTCCGGGGCTTGTCTCCCTGGCGAAGGATCCGGATGCCGGTCGACTCCGCGGCCTGCGCACAGGCGTCGAGATTCCGGTACGAGGTGAAAAGGCACATCGTCCGGCCGCGAAGGCTCTTCAGTATATAGTGGATGCCCTCGTTTATCTCCTCGAGGTACCCGGGGGCGCCCGGACGGTTCCGCATGTGCGGAATGATCAGTTGCGCCTGCTCCGGAAAGTGAAAGGGGGACTCGGTCGTCATTTCGACCGGCGTGGCCCCGGTCTCCCGCTGGAGGAGGTCGAACGGCGCCAGGGTCGCGGAGGTCATGATGACGGTGCACTGGTCGAAGAGCGAACTCTTGAGGATCTCGCTTGGATCGATCAGCCGGGAGGAAAGTCCGCCGTTCCGTTGGATCCAGTAAACCATGTTTTCATCCGGCATCCGGAGAAACTCGGAAAGGGTCTCCTCGTACGCTTCGGCGACGTTGTCGTGCTTCCGGATCTTGTCCACTTCCCGGTCTCCCCCGCACCCCTTCCTGAGATTGCTTAGAAGACCGCGATATTCCGAGACCGCTTCCGCGAGCGCCTCCCCGTCGGCGTACCCGGGCGTGCGCAACCGGTTTTTGTAGGAGTCGCTTCGGGCGAAAGCGTCGACCTCGTCGAAGAAGGCCCGCGAGGCCGTCTTCAGCCGGTCCGACAGTTGCCCCAACTGGTAGTGGTTCGCGCCCCGGAGAAGGGGATAGATCGAGGAGGTGCCGAGCCGCAGGCCGAAAAATTCACGCGTGATATCCGCAAGTTCGTGCGCCTCGTCGCAGATGACCGCGGAGTAGGAGGGGAGGATGACGTCCTTCTTCGCCGCCGCCTTCAGCCGCAGGTGCGCGAAGAAAAGGTGGTAGTTGGTCACGATGATCCGCGCGTCCCGCAGTCGTCGTCGCGCCTCCATGGCGAAGCAGTCGTCGAAGTGGTGGCACTCGATCCCCGTACAGAATTCCGCGATCCCTTTCACCCTCCCCCAGACTCCTTGCGCGGGTTCGAAGGGGAGGTCGCTTACATCCCCGGAACGGGTCTCTTCCGCCCACCGGGAAATCTTTTTCCACTGCGCCTTCTCGTGCCGGTCGAAGGTCACCCGCCCCTCCTCGTGCCGGAGATCCTGCGCCCGGTCGAGGCAGAGATAATTACCGATGCCCTTGATGAGTTCGTACCGGAACGGCTTTTGAACCGCCTTCGCCAGTGCGGGAAGGTCCTTCGAAATGATCTGTTCCTGCAGGGCGATGTTCGCGGTGCAGACGATCACGCGGGTATCGTTTTCGATCGCGTGGCGGATGGCGGGCAGAAGGTAGGCGAAGGTCTTGCCCACTCCGCAGGGCGCTTCGACGGCGAGATGTTCCTCTTCGCGAAGGGCCTTCTCGACGGCGGTGGCCATCTGGTTTTGCCCCGTTCGCTCCTCGAACCCGGGTATGGTTTCGGCAAGACCCGACAACATTTACTCCGTCGCTTTCAACCGCACCTCGTCGAGGTGGAACTCGATCGAGCCTGGACCCGGCGTGGCGAGGACCAGTTGGCTGATCTTCGTCCAGTCGGCCAGTCCCTCCGCCCGGAAGATGTCGAGGGGAATGCGTACCTGCTCCAGTCGGGGAGAAGAGGTTTCCCCGTAGAAGGTGAACCACTCCTTCCCGTCCCCGACCATGATGATGTACTCCGCCGGGATCTTCCCCCGTACGCTCATCCAGAAGTTGAGCTCGCTGTACCCGGTCCAGTCGAGCGGAACGTCGAGGAGGCGGACGCGGGCGTCGACCCCGGAAAGGCGGATCAGGGCGGAACATCCCTGCTGGATGAAATCCGGGTCGGTGTTCACTTCGACCGACGCGCCCGCTTCGACTTTGCAGAAAAGCCGGACTTCGTAGGGGGAATCGAACCCGAGCAAAAGACGGCCGTCCGGGTGGGGCAATCCCTGGAGAAGGTTCCGCATGCGCCCGACGAGGTGTGGATCATCGCACGACTTCATCGCTTCGTACGCCAGGTGGCTCGCCTCCGCCTGGAGACCGTTCGCCGCCATGGAGGTCGCCGCATGGATCATCACGTCGCTCTCTTCCATTCCGCGAAGACGCGTGAGTTCTCCCGTCAGGAGGTCGACCTCCGACTCTTGCGCGGGACTGAGGCGGTGCTGGTACCCGCTGAGGACGTCGAAGATTCCCTCCGCCACGGTCCATCGTCCCGCCGTCATCTCGCGGGTGCCCGCCAGTTTCAACCGGTGGAGACTCGACTTCAGGAGACGCTTCACTTCCGGATCGGTCGGGGAGGCCTTCTCGAGGTTTTCGATCGCGCGGACGTAATCTCCCTCGGCGAGCGCCTTGTCGGCCAGTTGGAGATGGGTATTCCGCATGTCCCTATTCTAGCATTTCCTCCCCGTCGGGGGCGCGTCAAGTTTCGTTGTCGACCGGGAAGCGCGTGGTACGATGGCCGCCATGTTTAAACCGGTGTCGGAGGAAATCGTCGCGAAACTGGTGGAGATCGTGGGGGAGGAGCATGTCATCCTTCCCGGGGGGGACCTCGAGCCCTACTCCCACGACGAGACCGAGGACTTCGTCTTTCCCCCCGAAGTGGTGGTGAAGCCCGCGTCGACGGAAGAGGTTTCCCGAATCCTTCGGCTCGCGAACGAGGAGTCCATACCCGTCACGCCGCAGGCGGCGAGGACCAGTCTCTCGGGCGGGGCCCTCCCTCTCTACGGGGGGATCGCCCTCTCGATCGGGCGGATGAACCGGATCCTCGAGATCGACCGGGAAAACCTCTTCGCGGTCGTGGAACCGGGGGTGATCACGCAGGTTCTCCAGGACCGGGTGGAAGAGGTGGGATTGTTCTACCCGCCGGACCCCTCCAGTCGCGGATCCTCCATGATCGGCGGGAACATCGCCCATTGCGCGGGGGGGCCGAGGGCGCTCAAGTACGGGGTGACAAAAGACTGGGTCTACGGCCTCGAAGTGGTTCTTCCCGGCGGGGAGATCGTCCGGTCGGGCGGGAAACTCCTGAAAAACGTGGCCGGGTACAACCTGACGCAACTCTTCGTCGGATCGGAGGGAACGCTCGGCGTCGTCACGAAGGCGACCCTCAAGCTGATTCCCCTGCCGGCCTTCAGCAAGACCGTCCTCGTTCCCTTTCCCGATCCCGCCTCGGCGGCGACGGCGGTGACCCGGATTTTCCAGGCGAAGATCATTCCCTGCGCCTGCGAGTACATGGAACGGGCGGCCGTGGAAGCGGCCGAGGCGAGGAAGGGCGCGAAGTTTCCCCATTCCGACGCAGAGGCGCTTCTCCTGATCGAAGTGGACGGGAACGACGAATCCGTTCTCGACCGGGAGATCGAAAAAATCGCGGAGGTCTGTCTCGAGTGCGGCGCGCCCGACCTCTTCCCGGCGCCCGACCGGGAGAAGCGTGATTTTCTCTGGGCGATGCGGCGGTGCATCGGCGAGGCGGTGAAAAAACTTTCCCCCTACCGGGAGGAGGATACGGTCGTCCCCCGCACGAAACTCCCCGAACTCCTGGAGGCGATCCGGGAGATCTCCCGCCGCCACGGAATCCGGGCGATCAGCTACGGTCATATCGGCGACGGGAACATCCATGTCAACCTGCTCCGCGGAGATCTCTCCCCGGAGGAGTGGGAACGGAAACTCGATCCCGCCGTGCGCGACCTGTTCGACCGGACCCTCGCCCTCGGGGGGCAGATCACCGGGGAACACGGGGTGGGGTACGTGCAACGGGAGTACATGGCGATGGCTTATCCCCCCGGATACATCGACGTCCTGCGGAAGATAAAATCACTTTTCGATCCGAAGGGGATTCTCAACCCGGGGAAGATCCTGCCGCTCGAAACTCGGCGGGATGGGTTCCCCTTGCAGGTTCCCGGGCAGGACCGATAGAATGAGACCGGTTATTGGGAGAAGAGAATGTCTGCAACGAAAGTCACCCGGCACGAAACCCGTAAATACGTCCGCCCCCTTCCGGTCGAGGAACGGGAACAGGCGGCGATCCATACCTACGAAGACGAACTGGCGGTGGAGGAACCCCTCGAGATTCATATCCACAACCAGCCGGTCACCATGCTCCTTCGGACCCCCGGGGACGACTACGACCTGGTCGCCGGGTTCCTCTACACCGAGGGGATCATCCGGAACGATCGGGACCTCGGAACGATCCGGCATACGCCCAGCCCGGACAATCCTGATATCCGGGACAACATCATCAACGTCACCTTCGCCGAAGGCTACAAGTACGACCTGAGCCAGATGAGTCGTCATCACTACGCCGGGGGGGGCGGGGGTGTGACCGCGAAGGGCATGATCGAGGCCTTCGCGTCCCGCGTTCAACCCGTCGACGCCGAGGTGAAGGTTCCGATCCCGACGCTCTACGATCTCGCCGCGGGGCTTCGTCGCGCCCAGACGCACGCCGACAGGATGGGCGGGCTCAACGCCGCGGCCCTCTTCGACCGGCGGGGGACGCTTCGCATGTTCCGGGAGGACGTGGGCCGTCACAACTCGGTGGACAAGAGCTTCGGCGCCATGCTTCTGCAGTCTGTGGAGTCCCTCGCGGACGATATCCTTCTGCTGAGCGGCCGCGCCAGTTACGAAATCGTCCGGAAGGCGGTCGTCGCCCGTATTCCCATGATCGGTTGCTCCGGAACTCCCTCCAGCATGGCCGTGGAACTGGCCCGCGAGTTTGGCGTCACGATCATCGTCTTTTCCGGGTCGGGCGAGATGAACGTCTATACCCATCCGGAGCGGATCGAGGTCTAGGCCCGCGCCGGGCCGGAGTCCGATGAGATGAGCCGCGAAATCCTTCGCCGGGCGCTGGAACGGCTGGACCGGGGCGAACGGGTCGCCGTCGCGACGGTGGTTCGGACCCGGGGAAGCGTTCCCGGGAAAGAGGGCGTCAAGTTGCTCCTCCAGGAAGACGGGTTCTTTTTCGGAACGGTCGGGGGTGCCGGGCTGGAGGAAAAAGTCAAGCAGGCCTGCCGGGATGCGATCCGGAAGGGGAAGGGCGGTCTCGAGAAGTTCGACCTGCTCGTCTACCGCGAAGGGGGGCTCGACAGTCTTTGTGGCGGATCCGTCGATGTCGTCGTTGAGGTGTTCATGCCGAAACCGCATATCCTGATCTGTGGCGGCGGCCATGTCGGCCGGGAAGTGGCCCGGCTGGCCGGCCCCCTCGAATACGATTTTTCCGTGCTCGACGACCGTCCCGAATACGCGTCGGAGGAACGGTTCCCCTCGGCGCGCCGCAGGTTCGTCGCGGGTCCGGTCGACTTCTTCGCGAAGGAGGACCTCGCGCCATTCACCCACATGGTGCTCCTGGGATATTCACACCAGGTCGACACCGAACTCCTCGCGAACGCGGCCCGGCGATTCGACCGGTGGATCGGCGTCATCGCCAGCCGGACGAAGAAAAAACTGATCTTCGGGAAGTTGAAGGCGGAAGGGATCACCGACGATCAACTCTCCCGCGTGGAGAGCCCCGTGGGGATGGAGATCGGGGCGGAGACGCCCGCGGAAATCGCGGTGGCCATTCTCGGATCGATCATCCGGGACGTGAAGTCGCGCTCCGGCGTTCCCCTCGGGAAGACCGAAGAGGCCTCCCCGCAGTCATGAACCGGATCTACCTGGACAATCATGCCACCACGCCGGTCGATCCGCGCGTTCTCGAGGCGATGCTTCCCTGGTTCACGGAGAAATTCGGGAACGCAGCCAGCCGGACCCATGCCTACGGGTGGGAGGCGGGGAAGGCCGTGGAAAAAGCGCGGGAGCGGGTGGCTTCCCTCGTCGGGGCGGAGACGGACGAGATCATCTTCACCAGCGGAGCCACGGAATCGAACAACCTCGCGATCAAGGGGTGCGTTCGCGCCGCCCGGGAGAAGGGAAATCACGTCATCACCGTGGTGACGGAACATCCCTCGGTGCTCGATCCCTGCCGTGTCCTGGAAGAGTCGGGGGAAATTTCACTTACGATTCTCAAGGTGGATTCCGACGGCCTCCTCCGCATGGCAGAACTGGAAGCGGCTTTCACCGGGGGGACCGTTCTAGTCTCGGTCATGTTCGCCAACAACGAGATCGGCGTTCTTCAACCCGTCGCCGAGATCGGGAAACTTTGCCGGGAACGCGGCGTCTTCTTTCATACCGACGCGGCGCAGGCGGCGGGGCGCGTTCCGGTGAACGTGGACGAAACGAAGTGCGACCTGCTCTCGCTCACCGCCCACAAGATGTACGGGCCCAAGGGGGCGGGCGCGCTCTTCGCCAGGAAATGGAAGCCGCGTGTGAAACTGGTCCCCCTGCAGGACGGGGGAGGGCACGAACGGGGGTGGCGGTCGGGGACCCTTCCGGTTCCCCTGATCGTCGGCTTTGGCGAGGCGTGTACGATCGCGGGGAAGGAGCTTTCGGAAGAGGCGGTACGAATCGGTGCTTTAAGGGACCAGCTTTCCCGGAAGATTTTTGCGGAGATCTCCCACGTTCACCTGAACGGGCATCCCGGGAAACGCCTGGCGGGAAACCTGAACGTGAGCTTCGAGTACGTGGAAGGGGAAAGCCTGATTCTCGGCATGCAGGGCGTGGCTGTCTCGACGGGAAGCGCCTGTTCCAGCGCGAGGGCGGAACCCTCTCATGTCCTGAAAGCGCTCGGGAGGAGCGAGGCCCTTCACCAGAGCTCGATTCGCTTCGGGCTGGGTCGATTCACGACCGCCGAAGAAGTAGAAGAGGTCTTCCGCCGGCTTTCCCGCGAAGTGGCCCGCCTGCGCAAGCTTTCTCCTCTCTACGACCCCAAAACCGACTGACCTGGAAGGGTTCATAAAAGGGGGCACGATAATCGCCGCTTGACGTGGACCCCGGAAAAAGGCAATCTTCCCCTTCTAGAGAAGGTCTTTCGAACAACCGGGATTTCTGCTACCATGATAGGCAGATAGAATTACAAGGAGATAAGGATGTCCGACATCGTGGAAGAGAACCCCCTGACCGGCACAAGTCAACTTACGATCACCGATCTGGCGGCCGATAAACTGAAAAGCTTCCTCGACCAGGAAGGGAAAAGCGCGGAATTCGGCCTGCGCCTGGGAGTCCAGGGCGGCGGGTGTTCCGGGTTTTCCTACTTCATGGACTTTGACACCAAGAAAGAAGGCGATAATTCCTTTTCCCACAAGGACGTGAAGGTGTTCGTCGATCCGAAGAGCATTTCCTACATAAACGGCTCGACGCTCGACTACACGGAAGGCCTGACCGGCGCCGGGTTCTCGATCAAGAATTCGAACCAAAGCGGCGGTTGCGGTTGCGGCCAGTCCTTCAGCGTCTGAGTTCGGCGGGAGAGTGGGTCCTTTCATTCTGACAGCACCAGTCTGGGATCTGATTGCATGAACGTCACGCAGATGCACCGCGCACGCGAGGGTGAGGTCACCCCCGAAATGATCCGGGTGGCCGAGAGGGAGGAGTGCGAACCCGGTTTCGTCCGACGGGAAGTGGCGGAGGGGCGCGCGATCATTCCCGCGAACATCCACCATCTCGCGGAGAGCCTCGACCCGATGATTATCGGGATCAATTTCAAGTGCAAAATCAACGCCAACATCGGCAACTCCGCCGTGACCTCCGACATCGACGGGGAGTTGAAGAAACTGCACACCTCGGTCCACTTCGGGGCGGATACCGCCATGGATCTCTCCACCGGGGGGAAGATCCCGGAGACCCGCCGGGAGATCATCGGCGCCTCTCCGGTTCCGATCGGGACCGTTCCGATCTACGAGATGCTTCGGGACGTGAAGGAGATCTCCGACCTTTCCCCGCAGGACATGCTCGACGTGATCGAGCGGCAGGCGCGCGAAGGCGTGGACTACATGACGATCCACGCGGGGGTACGGCTGGGCTACCTGGCCAAGGTCAAGGACCGGATCACGAAGATCGTCTCGCGGGGGGGATCGCTGATCGCCGAATGGATGGTGCGTCACCGGAAGGAAAACCCCCTCTACACGCATTACGACGAGATCTGTGAAATTTTCAAACAGCACGACGTCAGCTTCTCGCTGGGCGACGGCCTCCGGCCGGGTTGCACGCACGACGCTTCCGACGACGCCCAGCTTTCGGAGCTCAAGACGCTCGGGGAACTGACGCTCCAGGCGTGGAAGCACGACGTGCAGGTGATGGTGGAGGGTCCCGGTCACGTCCCGCTGAACCAGGTTCCCTTCCAGGTGATCGAACAGCAGAGGCTCTGCCACGGCGCCCCGTTCTACACGCTCGGGCCGCTCGTGACCGACATCGCCCCCGGGTACGACCATATCACCAGCGCGATCGGCGCCGCCGTCATCGGCTGGTTCGGAACGAGCCTGCTCTGCTACGTGACGCCCAGGGAGCACCTCGGCCTTCCCAAGGAGGATGATGTGAAGCAGGGGGTGATCGCGTACAAGATCGCCGCCCACGCCTCCGATATCGCCCGGGGAAGGAAAGGCGCCCGTGACCGGGATGACGCGTTGTCGAACGCCCGGTTCACCTTCGACTGGAAAAAGCAGTTCGCGCTTTCGCTCGACCCGGAACTGGCGAAGCAATTTCACGACGAGGATCTTCCGGCCGATTACTTCAAGAGCTCCGAGTTCTGCTCGATGTGCGGCCCGAAGTTCTGCTCGATGAAGATCTCCTCCCGGATCGAGTCCTGGGATTCCATCGAATCATGAGGCACGAGAGCGTCGTCGTCGGCGCCTTCATGTGCAACTGTCATATCCTGGCGGACGACTCGGGCGAGGCGGTCATCGTCGATCCGGGCGACGATCCCGACAGGATCATCGAGATCGCGAAGGACTTCAAGGTCCGCTACCTCCTTCACACCCATTGCCACCTCGATCACATTTCGGGCACGAGGAAAGTGGCCGACGCGACCGGGGCGAAGGTGCTGATCCACGAGAAGGACCGCCCCCTCTACGAAAATCTTCCCGAACAGGCGCGCGCCTTCGGATGGGATGTCGGCGAACCCGCGCCGATCGACGAGACCTTCACCGATTCCGACACGATCCGGTTCGGGAGCAGTTCCCTCGAAATCATCCACACTCCCGGCCACACCCCGGGCAGTTGCTGTTTTCGAAGTCCGGAGCAGGGACTTGTTTTTTCCGGGGACACGCTCTTCCAACGTTCCATCGGCCGGACCGACCTCTGGGGTGGCGACCACGAACAGGAACTCGCCTCCATTCGCGACCGGCTCTTCACGCTCGATCCGGATACGGTGGTCCATCCCGGCCACGGGCCGGAGACCCGGATCCGGGAAGAAAAAGAGCAAAATCCTTTCCTCCGCTGACCTCTTCTTGGCAAGATGATCCCCGGAATCGCGGAACACCCACCTGAGGAGGCATCATGGCCACGACGCGGAAATCCGGAACCTCTTCCGAGGCTCGTATAAAGGAACTGAAGGGAGCCCTGGTCCGGGACCCTCTCAACGTGAACCTGCGGTTGCAACTCGCCACCGCCCTGGAAAGCAGCGGGAAGGGGAAGGAATCGTTGAAGTGCCTCGCGGAATCAGTCGAGAAGGCGCGTCGGAACCTGGGCGTGGCGCACTGCACGTACGCCGGGATGCTGATGAAGAGCGGGAAGCCGGACGACGCCCTGCAGAATTACGACCTGTCGATCGAGCTCGATCCCTCGAACGCGTCCTTCTATCTCTCGAACAAGGCTCATGCCCTGACCCAGTTGGGGCTCGCCGACAAGGCGAAGTCGATCTACGAGCAGATCCTTCAGCAGAAGAACACGACGAAGGAGACGCAGAGAATCGTGATCAAGAACCTGGGTCAGATTCGGAAGCGCTGACCGGCGCGCGTTCGCCTGTGATCAACCGGGCTCCCCGCTCGTAGGTGACCCACGCCCACGCCCATTCGAAGAGCACCCCGAACCGGTTTCGAAAGCCGATCAGGAAGAGGATGTGGATTCCCAGCCACATCAGCCATGCGGGGAATCCCGATAGCTTCAGCGACCCGACATGCGCGATCGCGGCGGACCGCCCGATCGTGGCCATCATTCCCTTGTCCCGATACCGGAACTCCCCCCTCACCTCTCCCCGCAACCGCCCGCGGATCACCCGGGCGACATGTTTCCCTCCCTGCATCGCGACCGGCGCCACTCCGGGGAGCGCCGGTTCGGTCGCCGCGAGATCGCCGATGACGAAGATATCCGGATGGCCCGGAAGAGCCAGGTCGGGTTCCACCCGGACGCGTCCCTGGCGATCGAGGGGAACGTTGAGCGTGGCGGCGAGGGGCGTTCCGGCGACGCCGGCGGACCAGAGCACCGTGCGCGCGCGAATCTTGTCTCCGCCCAGGACCACGCCTTCCCCGTCGATGCTGCTCACGTAGGAGCCCGTTCGAATTTCCACGCCGAGCGCGGCGAGTTGGCCGGCCGCCTTCTCGGAAAGACGCCGGTCAAATTGCGACAGGATCCGTTCTCCTCCCTCCAGGAGGAGGATTTTCGCCTGCGCAGGGTCGATCCGGCGGAAATCGTTCGAGAGGGCGAAGCGGGAAATCTCCCCGAGCGCGCCCGCGAGTTCCACCCCCGTGGGGCCTCCCCCGACCACGACGAAGGTCATCCACTCCCGCCGCGTTTCCGGATCGGGTTCCCGTTCAGCCGCCTCGTACGCGAGGAAAATCCGCTTTCGAATTTCCAGCGCGTCCTCGATGGTCTTTAACCCCGGGGCGTGCCGGGCCCATTCCTCGTTTCCGAACCAGGAATGGGTGACGCCGGTCGTCACGACCAGGTAGTCGAACGAGAGTTCCCCGTCGGCGAGGTGAACCTTTTTTTTCGCGGGGTCGATCCGGGTCGCCTCCGCCATGAGGACGAGGACGTTTTTCTGGTGACGAAGAATCCGCCGGATGGGGGAGGCGATGTCGCCGGGACTCAGTCCCGCCGTCGCGACCTGGTACAGGAGGGGCTGGAAGAGGTGGTGATTCCGCCGGTCGATCAACGTGATGCGCACCGGGGCGCGGCGGAGAGCGCGCGTGATGGCCAGTCCCCCGAATCCCCCGCCCAGGACGACGACGTGGGGTTCATTCCCCGTCAAATTCGGCCCACTTTCCCTCCCCCTCCCAGACGCGGATGGTCATCTTTTGCACCGGGATTTTCTCCCGTAACCGCGCATGGAGTTCCTTCGCGATGTTTTCGCAGGAAGGGTAGGGAAGGAGCCCGTTCAGATCGGTGTGGTCCCACTTTTCGAGAAGCGCCCGCAATCCCTTCTTCATGACGTCGAAGTCGATCACCATGCCGTCGACGACGGGGCCATCGACGGCCAGTTCCACCGTGTAGGTGTGGCCGTGGGGCACCCCGCACTTCGGGTGGCCGGGCAGGGCGTGCATGCTGTCAAAATGTTCTCGAATGCCGACGCGCATCGTTGCGGCATTTAATTCTGTTTTCGAAACGGGGTCAAGCTACAATATCGCCCATGGCAGGACGGTCTTCCGAAGTGATCCAGGCAGTGCTGGAGCGGAATCACCTCTTTCATACCGCCATCGTGAGCCTCTCCCGACCCCAGCGGCACAAGCTGGTCGACGAGGTGATGGATGCGCTCAAGAAAAAGGCGCAGGACATCTCGGGATTCGTCGATCTCGGAGGCTGGCCGCAGGTGGAGACCTGGTGCGCCGGCGACCACCTCTGCGTGATTCTCGCGGAAACCGCTGTCCTGCCCCGCAGTTCGGGAGGGGGGGTGGAAAGTCTCTTCCGGTCCCGACTGGCGGCCGGGGGAACCTGGCAGCAGATGGCGTTCAGCCTCTCTTCCGCGGGGGAACCGGCTGCGAAGCGATACCTCGCCCAACATATCAAGACCGCTTCCGGGCGGGACCGGTTTCTCGATCACACCGGGAGTCCCGTGCGGGACGAACTGTACCGGGGGGAGCATACGGTCCTCCTGGCCCTTTCCCGGAGACCGATCTAGAAGCGTGTCCGGGTAACCGCCTTGGATCATCCACGGAAAGCCAACCGCAAAGACGCACAGTATTGAATTCATTCCGGCCGCCGAAATTTAGGAAGAGCGGGAGCGATTACGCGGCTCATCTCCGGGGACGGCCTTCGGAACCTGGTGTGGTGGAGTTGGACCACGGGGAGCCTTGAAGGGGGACTCTCCCGCCCCCCCCGTAAGTTCCCAGGATTCTCTCGAATTTCTTCCTGGCATCTTCGCGACTTGGCGGTGAATACACTGTTCCCCGGACATGTTTCCCCGGCGCAAGAAACCGGTTGACACCCCGTCCGGCGCGCTTATTATAGGCCCCCATCATGGATCTGGACATGACACCATTCATCATCCTGGACGTCGAAACGACGGGCCTGAAAGCCGAAGAGGGCGACCGCGTCTGCGAAATCGGTGCGATTCGCGTCCAGGGGGGGAAGGAGACCGGGCGGTTCGAATCGCTCGTCAATCCACAGCGCTCCATCCCGAAAGAGGCGGAGAGAATTCACAACCTTTCCGACGAAAAGGTGAAGGGCGCTCCCACCTGGGAAGAGGTCGGTCCGAAGTTTCGTCCCTTCCTCGCGGGTGGGGTGATCGTCGCCCAGAACGCCGAGTTCGATCTCGGCTTCCTCAACAGTGAATACACGCGCATCGGGATGGCCCGCCTGGCCCAGCCCGTGGTCGACACGATCTCGCTCGCCCGCCGGGTACGCCCGGGCCTGGCGACCTACAAGCTGGACAACCTGGCGCACCACTTCGGCGCGACCAACCGCTCCCGCCACCGTTCCATCGGGGACTGCGAGGTGACGGTGAAGGTTTTCCAGGAGTGCCTGGTCGCCCTGCGCCGCCGGGGAGAAGTCCGTTCGATCGTCGACCTTGTGAAGGCCGGGTCCGGGAGGTAGGGTCGGTTTTCTCGCGTTTCGTGGGAAAAAAGGGTAGACTTAGTTCGTGTAAAAAATACACGAAGTAGGCGAGGGAAAAGAACGATGAAGGTGGGTCAGAAGGAAATCGTCGAGGAGATCCTTCGCCTGAAACGGGAGCGGAACGCGGTCATCCTCGCCCACAACTACCAGCGGGGAGAACTGCAGGACCTGGCCGATTTCACGGGCGATTCCCTCGGCCTGACGCAACAGGCCGCGGCGACCGACGCGGACGTCATTCTCTTCCTCGGCGTTCACTTCATGGCCGAAACGGCCGCCATCATGAACCCCGAAAAGACCGTCCTGATCCCCGACCTGGACGCCGGATGTTCGCTCGCCTCGATGATCAGCGGGGAGAGTCTCCGGAAGTGGAAGGCGGAGCATCCCGGGGCCATCGTCGTCACGTACATCAACTGCACCGCCGACGTGAAGGCGGAGAGCGACTACATCTGCACCTCCACGAACGCCCTGGAGATCATCCGGGCGATCCCGGAGGACCGGGAAATCCTCTTCGCGCCCGACCAGTACCTGGGCACCTTCGTCAAGCAGAAGACGGGGCGGGCCATGCACATCTGGCCGGGGTATTGCCATGCCCACAAGAAAATCAAGACCGACCGGATCGCGGAGTTGAAGGAGGAACATCCGAAGGCGGAATTCATCATGCATCCCGAGTGCGGATGCCTCACCTCCTGCATGAAGATCGCCGACCGGGTCGTCTCCACGGAAGGCATCATCCGCCACTGCGGGAAGTCCGACGCGAAGGAGTTCATCATCGGGACCGAGGTGGGCATTCTTCACCGGTTGCGCCGGGAGAATCCCGACAAGGTCTTCTTCCCGGCGGCGGAAGACGCGTTCTGCGAGTACATGAAGATGAACACGCTCGAAGAGACGCTCTGGTCGCTGGAGGACATGAAACATCGCGTAACCGTGCCCGCGGAGACCGCCGGAAAGGCACGGGCGGCTATTCAACGCATGTTGGACATCACCGAAAAAGGACGGGTCGTCGCGAACGCGCCCGTCGACTAACGGTCCGGGAGAGACGCCGCCGCCTCTTCGAATACCTTTCCGACCGGAACGCGGAGTCCTTCTTCCAGGGCGAGTTCGAGTCCCGCCCTCGACAGTTCCCCGAGATCCTGTTGCAGGTCCCCCGACGCGAAGAGGCCCGCCAGGGTCCGGCGAAGCAGGCTCCGGTATTCCTTTCCCACCCGCGCTTCGAAACGGTCGACGTGATTCAGGTTCGACCGGTATTGGCTCATCATCTCTTTCCGGGTTCGTTTGAGGGTCTCCCGGCGGTCCGCGCTTTCCGCGAGTTCCTTCTTCGCGAATCGGGCCATCTTTTCCTGCCCTTCCCGGACCCGGTCGACCATTCCTTCCAGGTCATGGGTGGCCTGGAGGTCGACGCGGTAGAGGAGGGCGAAGAAATCCGTGAGTCTCTCCCGGTCGGTTTCGGAAAGGGGATGGGGGAACCGGCGAACGATCTCCCGGAACATCGATTCTTCGAGTTCGTTTGCGAGGGCGGAGCGGAGTCGCCGGGAGACCGTATCGGAGAGGTCTCTCCTGTCCCCTTTCGGGGGAGCGCGGAACGTCTCCTTCGGGAGAGGGGCGAACGAGACCCGCTTGAGGGTGAGGGTGATTCCCGGATGGGCGGATTCTCCCGGGAAAGGCGGGGGGTGAATCGTGGCCCGGTGCAGGAAGCCGTTTTCCAGGAGTTCGACTTCGACGGAGGCGGCGCTCCCGCCGTCCCCGTCCCTTCGGAAGATCCGTTCTTCCGCCAGAAGGTAGGCCGGATCGTGAAGATGGAGGATCCATCCGAAACGGCCGGGAAAGAGGGAAATACGCAGGGACGCCGGCAAATCCCCAATCGTCCGCACTTTTTCCAGGGGACCGAGGTCGAAGAGGATTTCCCCGGGGGTGTTCAACCGGGCGGGTGGGCAGAGTTTCTCGACGGCCCGGAGAACGGCGGAGAATTCCTCCCGGATTCTCTCGAACTCCTCCCGGTACGCGATGCGGTACCAGCTTTCCCGCGGCGTGTCGGGGAAGGCGGTCACGAAACCCTCTTCCAGGAAGACCTGGAACCGGCCCGGGTAGACGAGCTTGGCCCTGTCGGGGGCGTCGCAGGCGAGTTCGAGGAGAACGCCGCGGTTGGTGGAGTGATCCTGCAGTTCGTAGAACGCGCGGAACTTTTTCGGGACGCCCGTCTTGATGGCGAGTTCCTGAAGAATCGTCTCCTTCTCCCCGCGTTTCCGCGGAAGATCTGGAGGCGAGGCGCAACCGGAGAGGATCATTAACAGGACCGCCCGTTTCATGGGGACATCCTACCCAAAGGGGTCCGCCCATGAAAATCCCAATAAGGGTAGTGGGGAATTCCTCGACGCGGTTTGGTCCTGAAATTATTCTGGAACCGTGGATTCCGGAATCACCCCGATCATCCTGGCGGCGGGCGCTTCTTCCCGGATGGGGAGGACGAAGGCGCTTTGCGAGTTCGACGGCAAAACCTGTCTCGAACTCGCCCTCTCCGCCTGTCACGGGCTGGGTACCCCCGTCGTCGTGCTCGGGATGGCGCGGGAGGAAATCCAGGAGAAGGTCGACCTCTCCCGGGTCATGCTCGCGGTGAACGAGGACGTGGAGTCGGGCCAGACCGCCAGCCTGAAAATCGGGCTCGGGCTTCTGCCTCCCTCCGCGAAAGCCTTCCTCCTCTTCCCGGTGGATTCCCCGCTGGTGAACGTGGAGGACGTGGACACGCTCGTCTCCGCGTACCGCCGGGAATCGGAGGAGAACAAGGCGGTCTTCATCCCTTCCTACGGTCTTCGCCGGGGCCATCCCGTTCTTTTCCGGCGGGAGATCGTGGACGAATTTCTCTCGTTGCGGAACGAGGCTCCCGCGAGAACGGTGATCAATCTTCAGCCACGGCGGGTCCGGTACGTCGATTTCGCGGATCCGTACGTTCTGATGGACATGGATACTCCCGAGGATTATGACCGGTGCCTGGGGTCCTACCGGATTCGCAACGCAAGGAGAGAGGGGCCGCGATGGAACTCGAAAAAATAAAGAAAGATCTGAAAAAAAAGAAGAACGAGGAGACGGTCATTCGGTATGCCCGGAAGATTTCGAAGTCCTGCCGGGAGGAGGAGTCCACCGGGGAGGTGCTCGTCCTTGCGACAAAGCTCTGGGGCGGGGGAGGGGAGGAAGAACGCTTCCTGGCCATCCACCTGGTGGCGAGCGTCGACCGGGAACTCGATGCGTCGCATTGGAAATTTTACCGGGGATGGTTGAAGGAGGCCGGGAGCGAAACGCTTCGGGACGGCGTGGCCAGCCGGATTTTCGGCGCGCTGGTGATGGAAGACCGCTCGTGGCTCCGGGTGCTCTGTCACTGGGCGCAGTCGGACGAAGCCCGGGATCGGAGGGCGGCGGTGATGGCCGTATTCCCCCGGACGCGGCAGATGAGCGACCACGAGGCGGCCACCTCCGTGCTGGAAGGCCTGATGGGGGAGAAGGACGACGGGGTTCGCGGGGCGGTCTCCCGCCTTCTCCTGGAATGTCTCGGAATCGACCGCGAGGCGACGCTCGAGTTCCTCGTGCAGTGGCGGGGCCGGATCTCTCCGGCGCTCCTGGAATCGATCCTGGCGGGGGTTTCCGCCGAAGATCGCGAGCGGATCCGGGGGACCTGAGGCGGGCGAGAACCTCTTTCGATTTTCCGGTCTCTTCAGTATCATTTCCGGGTATTTGAAGCGCAAGATTGGATGGAGAATTCCCATGGCGATGGATTCCGTTCCCATGACCCCGGAGGGGTTCAAGCAACTGGAAGAGAAGGTCAGGTTCCTTACGTACGAGGAGATGCCCCGCCTGGAAAAAGCTTTGGGCGAGGCCCGTGAGAAGGGAGACCTCTCGGAAAACGCCGAGTACGACGCAGCCCGGGAGGAAATCTGGAACACGGAACAGATGTTGGCGGAATTGACCGATCGACTGGCGCGCGCGGAGGTGATAAGCCCGAGCCAGCTTCCCACCGATTCCATCGCGATCGGCGCGCTGGTGAAGACGGAGGACCTGGACGCGAAATTCACCGAGGAAATCCTCCTCGTCGGGGAAGGGGAGAACCGGTCCGGGTTCGACTGCGTTTCGGTCGCCTCTCCGCTCGGCCACGCCTTCATCGGAAAAAAGGTCGGAGATGTCGTCGAAGTGGCCGCCCCGCGGGGAACGCTCCGGTTCAAGGTTCTCAAGTTCAAGTACATGTAGGGCCGGGAGGGGGACATGCCGGAATACGGGGAAAAAGAAGCCAAGTCGGGGCTCGAGGCGGACCTGCCCGCGTTGGAGACCTGGCCCAACCAGTTCCCGAAATATCGCATCCGGCTGGTCGATCCGGAGTATAATGCGATATGCCCGAAGACGGGGCTTCCCGATTTCGGGACGGTCACGATCGAGTATCAGCCCGACCGGAAGTGCATCGAGCTGAAGTCGTTCAAGATGTACATGACGGCGTACCGGAACGTGGGGATTTTCTACGAGAACGCGGTGAACCGGATTCTCCGGGACCTGGTCCGGGCGTGCGACCCGGTCTGGATGAGTATCGTGGGAGAATTCAGCGCGCGTGGGGGAATCACGACCCGCGTCGAGGCGCGGCACGAACGGTCCCAATAACAGGGGAGGTGGAAGGATGGAACAGGCACTCCTGCAACAACGGTTTCCGAAAAGCCTCGTACTGGGCGGAGTCGAGGTCGAGTTTCGCCTGATGGTCCGCTCGGACGAGGAACTCCTCCTGGAATTCTTCCAGCGGGTTCCGCTGGAGGACCGGAGGCTTCTGAAGGACGACGTTCTCGATTCCGGGACGATCCGGGGCTGGTGTGAGCACCTCGATTACAACCGGGTGATTCCCCTCCTGGCGATCCAGGAAGGGAGGATCATCGGGAACGCCACGATCCACCGGGAACGCGGGTGGCGCAGTCACGTCGCGCGTATCCGGGTTCTGCGCGATCCCGAGGTGCGAAAGCTGAAGGTGGGGCGCGCCCTGGTCCGCGAGTTGATCGACCTCGCTTCGTCCCTCAACATCGCCGTCGTCGACGCCGAAGTGATGGCGGAGCAGAAGCGGGCGATCCGGCTTTTCGAGTCGCTCGACTTCGTTGCCATCGCGACGTTGCCCCAGCACGCGCTCGACCTGGTCGGCAAGCCGCACGACATCGTCATCTTCTCGCACGAGGTTTTCCCCCCGGCCGAATGCGGTGTGGACCGGGAAACCCGGATCGAGGACGTCGACCTGGGCGGATCTGGATAAAGGGGCAATCCCAAATCTCAAAGTCAAAAAAACGAATTTCAACAGGATGAAACGGAGCAAACCGGAACAGGACCACACGAGCGGGCATCTCGAGGAGTACTTCCAGCCGGTTACGTTTCAGCCGATCGGGCGCGTGCGCTCTCCCTACACGGAAAGATTCGGAACGCCCCGCCAGCCGGTCGTGACGGACCAGGTGAAGTCCGACGGGGCGATGGAAGGGCGGATCGAGCTTCTTCCGGGGAAGGAATTCGAGCAGGCGCTCGACGGACTCGAAGGGTTCGACCGGATCTGGGTTCTCTACCATCTCCACCTCAACGACGGATTTTCCCCGCAGGTCCGGCCGCCCCGGGGGCCGGGGAAGAAAATCGGGATTTTTGCGACGCGCGCTCCGCACCGGCCGGCGCCGGTCGGCCTTTCCTGCCTCCGGTTGCTCCGGATCGAGGGGCGCACGCTCCACGTTCGGGGACTGGATATCCTCGATGGCTCTCCCGTTCTGGACATCAAGCCGTACGTTCCGGATATCGATTCGTTCCCCGGCGCGCGCGCGGGGTGGCTCTCGGACCTGGATCCCCGCGAACCGGACCGCTTCGTTCCCAGCTAGGGCAACAAACGATGGACCCGGGAAGGCGAATCGGTAAGATGTTGCTTCTCAACGGCTGGGGGAGTAGCTCAGTGGTAGAGCAACGGTCTTTTAAACCGTGGGTCGAGGGTTCAAGCCCCTCCTCCCTCACCAGTCTTCAACTTCGGTCGTCCGCCGCGCGCCTGGAAAAAAGCCGTCCGGCCGCCAGTGCCAGGAAGAATGCGAGGGGAACGATCCCGCCCAACGGAGAATCGCCCGCACCGCCACCGCACCCTCCGCCCTTTTTCGACGACGCCCCCGCCTGCACTCCTCCGATCACGATTTCTTTCACTTCCTGTGACCCCTCGTCGTCGGTCACCGTGAGCGTGATGAAGTGGGGCTCCGCGCCCGGGAAGGTATACTTGGGCGCAAACCAGTTGGAAACGTCCCCGGTTCCGAAATCCCAGTGATAGAAAAGTTCTCCCCCGTCGGGGTCGACCGACCCTTCCGCGCTGAACTGGAAGGCGCGGCCCGAAACACCACCGCTGACGGAGGCGACCGCCGTCGGGGCGCTTCCCACGTCGTGCACGAAAATATTTTTTCGACGCACGGACTGTGCGCCCTGCCCGTCCTGCGCGACCAGCGAAACCAGGTAAGATCCCGGCGAACCGTACGAATGCGTGGACGTCGTCCCGGACTGCCCCGCGGACCCGTCTCCGAATACCCACTCCAGGCTCACGGGACCCCCGTCCGAATCCGTCGAATGGATTCCCGTCCCCTCGACGGAGAGGGGGGCGTTCCCCGCCTCCCGGTCCAGGCGTACCACCGCCACCGGGGGCTTGTTGGAAGAACTCCCGCCATCGACCTCGAGAATGGGATGAAGAGAAAAGTCGGTGTTGAAGAGTGAGGCGTTGTGCCCCTCGATCGCGAACAGGTTCGATCCATTCACCAGCAGGGGCAGGAACGCGGAGAGGTCGAAACTCTCGAAGTCGCCCGCCTCGTGGTCGGAAGCGGCCATGGTCATCTCGTTCTGGTTCGCCGCCACGTTCTTCCGCGCGATTTCGGTTCCGTTCAGGTACGCCACGAACCCGTCGTCGTAGCGGATCTTGAGGGTCAACCCCGTTACCGAGGATGCGTCCGAAACCGGGAAAAACCGGCGGGCGTACAGGGTTATATAATTCCCCTGCATGGATTCGAGAAGGGTCAGGTCGTCCCCGTCCCCGTATCCGAGGCCGCCCACCCCTCTCTGCCATCCGGCGTCGACGTACGAGGGGGTGTTCCAGGAGGATCCCGGATGGCTCGTTCCTTCCCGGAACGTCCAGGCGTCGTGGCTCCCGATTCCCGTCCCGGGCTCCACCGTGTAGGCCACCCGCCGCGCCGCGGGCATCACGTTGGCCACCGTCGCCCGGTCCGCGACGCCGTTCACGGTCAGCGTGAACGCTTTCGCGAGGGGATGGGCCGTCGTGGAAAGAACCACCGTTCTCTGGTCCGTGAGCAGGGTCGCGCCCTGCACGACGATGCCGTCGCTGATGGAATAATTCGCGATCTTCAACGCGCTCTGAACGTCGACCGGTTCCCGGAACGCGACATGGACTTCCCGTCCGCCGGGCGCGAAGACGTCGCCGATTTCAGGAGCGGTCACGTCGTTCCCCTTGCGCAGGGTGAAGAGGTCGACCGCCCGGCCGTCCCTCTGGAGGAAGTATCCGCGAATCTCGTCGTGGGAAACGTCGAAGACCGAGGTTCCGATGATGTCCCCCTTGCCGTAGGCCATCAGGGGATGATCGAGAGGTCCGGTTCCATCCTTCGCCGCCGCCCCGCTGACGACGTACATCGTGCCCCGGGGATCGCCTGTTTTGCTGTACTCGTTCGCGTGACCCTGGAAAATGGCGCCATCCCGGACGAGGTACGAACGCTCGTACGTGTGGGAATGGCCCGCCACGAAAAGGTCCACGTTGAACTCGTCCATCAACGGCGCGAAATTCATCCGGAGGTAGACCAGGTCGGGTTCGAAATCGGAATTGTGGGTCCCGTGGGTGTACGGCGGGTGATGGGCGAAGATGATCTTCCATCTCATGCCCCGGGCGTCGGCGTCTCCCAGGTCCCGGCGCAACCAGTCGTGCATCGTCCCGCCGGCCGCCTTGTCCGAAATCTGGGTGTCGAGGCTGACGAAGTGCGTCTCCCCGTAATCGAAGGAGTAATAGAGCTCGGTTCCGGAGGGGGTCGCGGGTTCCCCCGTATCGGTCGGAAGCCAAAAATTGGCCAGGTAGGGTGCTCCGTTCCCGGTCTGGGAGTCGTGGTTTCCCATGGATGGCCAGAGCATCCGGTTGCGGATCAGGTCCGCGTTCGGCTGGAAAAACTTGGGATCGTAGTTTTCCCATTCCCCATTGTCGTACACGAGGTCGCCCAGCCCCAGGATCAGTTCGGGTGCCGGGCGGAGGACCTTCATCTGTTCCACGAGGTCGCGCTGTTTCTGGCTTCCGTTTCCGGAATCGCCGAACGCGAGGAAACGGAAAGGCTTGCGACTCTTCGAGGGCGGAGGAGTCCGGAAGAAATAGTCCGGGCCCGAGGCGAGCGCCTGCCCGTTCGCCTGGATCTCGTAATAGTAAAGGGCGCCGGGGATCAGGTTCTCGAGCGTGACGGCCTGGATGGTGTTTGAAGGGGAGGTCGCTTCGAATTCCCACCCGGGCCCGGGAACGCGCCCGTACCGGACCGTTCCGGCGGCGGCGATATCGGTGTTCCACACGATCATGATCGACGTCGTATCCGCCATCTGGAGATAGGGACCTCGCGTCAATGCGGCGGAAGTCGATGGGGTTGCGGCCAGGAGAGGGAAGAGGAGGATCGCTGTTCCGAGGGTGGCGAGGCGCATGGCACGGACCTTTCGTAAATTTTAATCCCCGCCACTACTACCCCGATCCGGGAATCTACGGGAACCCGAACGAGAGCTCAAGGATTATAAATCGGCGAAATACCGCCTTACTTCGCCCCCGATTTTTCAAGCCGGAGGATCCACTCCGGAGAGAAAACCGTTTTTCCCGGCGCCTGGCGTACACCGGAGAAAGCTTCCGACCAGAGCGTCCTGTCGGAAACCTTCGGGGTGACGACCGTGCAACGCCGGGCGAGCGCCGTGTGGGCTTTCCATGGAGAACGAAAAGGGCACCGGAAATCGCAGCACCCTTGCCGGTTTTTCGGAAGGAGGGTTTGATCAACGTCCCCCGGGCCACCGCGGCAGGTAGGCTCCCGTATTCCCCATGTGCTCCCGGTAGGCCGGGAACGCGTCGGCCAGTTTCGCCTCCTCGACCGAGGCCCGGATCCGTTGGCAGACGCAGAACAGGACCGTCACCCCGATGGTGAACCAGGAGGGAAGCAGGACGCAGAACCCGATGACCGCCACGCTCTCTCCGACGTAGAGGGGGTGGCGAATCCACCGGTAGGGTCCTCCCAGCACGGGCGTTCGCGCCTCCGCCATGATGCTGAACGATCCGCGAAGCCAGATCGCCCCCCAGAGAGTAAGCCCGTGTCCGAGAACGTTCAACACGATGGAGACGGGACTGTACCGCCACGCGCGAACCTCCACGAAGGGCGTCAACAGATCGCGCACCCACGCCCGTTCCGACAACGCGCGGGACAATGCGCCTTCTCCCGAAAGCAGCGTCACGGACTGGTAGAGAAAGAAGGGCAGGGAGGCGCAGAAGAGAGGGAAGACCACCTCCCGGAACCGGTTCGCCGCGGAGACCGGGGCACGACGCACCAGGTAGGCCACGAGGAAAAAGAGGAAGGTCATCATGATGAGCGCCCAGTTGACCCACGACCAGACGCTGAAGAGGTCCGGGAATCGCGCGTACTCGTCCAACTGGATCGCGACGCGGTACCCGATGTAGAGAGAGAAGACCCCTCCTCCCAGCAGTTTCGATACGAGTTCCCGGAGGGGTTCCCCCGCCCGCCTGCTTCGGAAAAGCACCGTTCCCAGGACCGCCGCCGTGACGACGGTCACCGCTTTCAGGAGGACTGGGTTATCGGTCAGAACGTCCATGGATGACTCCTGGATCGTGCAATCTATTCACGGTCATCATAGGGAGCTCCGGGGAGAAGCTCAATCCAGAAGGACCAGGTGGACGGTATGCGCCCCGATCCCGTTCTCGTCCGCGGCCGCGCTTCGGACCACGATTCCCTCGTCGTTGTCGGAGACCGCCTCGATCGTTCCGGTCGACTCGAAGCTGTAGGTGGTCGCCTCTTCGGTCGTGTTGGCGATCAGGACTGCGATCCGGCCTTCCGCGTTTCGGCCCGCGATGATATGGAGACCGCTCTCCTCCCCGCCTGTCAGTTCCAACCGCCCGGAGTATTCTGCCATCGCCGACCACAATTCGAACGCGTCCGCGATCTTCTTTCTCGTTCCGTCCGCGTGGAACATTCCGAAGAAGGCGGGCAGGTCGGAGGAGGTGTCGTTCCCCCGGTAGAAGGTCGAGACCGCGACGTCCGTTTTCTGCAATTCGATCCAGGCGGCGGTGTTGATCGTTGCGCCCTTCGCGTTGACCCGAAGATCTTTCTGTTCCGTCGCGGAGAGACCGGTGGTCCCTGTGTTCCACTCCGAAATATGGCTCTCCGTTCCGGTGAACCCGCGCGCGTCCAGTTCTTCCCGGTACCAGTCGGCCGCCTTGGCATAATCATCGGGGTCGTTGGAATAGACGTGCCAGGAATGGAAGTCGAGGGGCGCGTCCGCCGCTTTCACTGCGTCGAGGAAAGACCCCACCCGTTCCATTCCGGTGGGGCTCAGGTACCCCGCGGGCGACCATCCCGGTCCTCCGATCTTCAGGTCTGGAAAGGCGTCCCGGAGAGCGAGCGCGAGTTTCGTGTAGAACGTGTAAAAATGATTCATCGAGTAGCCGGGCCAGAAATGATCCCCCGGTTCGTTCCAGATCTCCACGTAGATAAACGGGCTTTCGAATCCGCCCCAGAGTCCTTCCCGGTAATGCCGGATGACGTTTACTGCGGCGGTGACGTAGTTGTCCAGGTTCGCCGGGGACGGAGGGGTCGGATCGTTGTAGGAGTCCCCCAGGCGGAAATAGGGCTCGAATCCTCCGTCAACGATCGCCTGGAACCGGACATCACTCTCTTCGAAATTGAAACTCCCGCCCAGATTCGGATTTATCGTGTGATCCGGGTACATTTGGACCATGTCGAGCGGACCGTAGAAATCGTGGTTTCGTATTTCGGTCACGCCCAGGGTCCGATATTCCTCCGTCAGATCCGGATTACCGGATGTTCCGACCGGGTACGGCCCCGCGTTCACGCCCAGGAGCGGACGGAGCAGTTCCCCCGTGGCGTCGCCCACCGAGAAGGTCCATTCCGCGGTGGAGGCGGTCGCGGGAGAGTCCTCCTCTCCGGGATGTTCGCATCCTCCCATGAAGGAGGTCGCCGTTCCGAGGAGGACAAGGATGCCGGTGATTCGTTTCATGGTCGTTCTCCGCTTAAAGGTCTCTTTCCCTTCCAAGACCCGTTTGGAGAGCGCCGTGTCTCCGATCGGGAGTAATATTTTCCGTAGCGTTTCTCTTCCCCGTTCATCGATGGGAGAGAAACGTGGCGGGCACACCCTCCCCGTCCTTGCCGCGGGCGCCATCGTCGACGTCGAAGGGTACTTCGATAGTGGAAGCGGAAACGTGGTCGCCAGTGAGATCGTCCTGGTCGGCCCCTGGAATCACGTCGACAAGAGAACGCCGGTTCGTGCTCCAGGCGCGCGCCGGCGTTTTTTTTCAGTCTCATTCTGCCGACCGGTTCGGGTTGACGGGAGGGGGGGGAGTCGGGTAGAGATGAGCGAAGCGCCGGATGGGTCCGTTCCCGATGCCGGTGCGGGAGAACGATGGCTGGAATACGAACCGCGGTCCTGGATTGCGCACGCCGGGTACGGAGCTCCCTTTTGGGTTCCCTTGTCGCGGTCGACACGGAGCAGAAAGCGGTCGCCCTGACCTTCGACGACGGACCGCACCCGGAGTTCACTCCCCGGCTCCTGGAGGTGTTGCGGAAGCACGATGCCCGGGCCACCTTTTTCATGCTGGGCGTCCAGGCGGAAAAATACCCCGATATCGTGAAGCGGGTCGTCGATGAGGGACACGAAATCGGAAACCATTCCTGGGATCATCCCTCTTTCCCGACGATTTCGGCCGGTGCAATCGGGAAACAGATCTCCAGGACCCGGGCGGCGCTTGCGCCGGAAGGAAAGCGATGGTTCCGCCCCCCCTTCGGGCACCAGGACTTTCCGGCCTTTGCTTCCTCCTGGCTGCGCGGCTATGAAGTCGTCGCATGGAACGTTTCCGCGGACGACTGGCTGGGGCACGACGCGGAACGGCTGGCGGAAGGACTGCTGGAAAAAGTCGCACCCGGTTCCATCGTCCTTCTGCACGATTCCCTGTTCCATGTCTTGGACCCTGAATTCACCGATCGCAACGCCACCATCGACGCTGTGGATCTCCTGGTGAAGGGTCTCGGGAAGGAGTATCGGTTCCTGACCCTCTCCCGGTTGTTCTCGCTCGGGAAACCGGTCCGGCAATTCAGGTTTGCCCGGCCGGACAGGGAGTGGATGAGCCGGTTGATCCGGAATCGCCCCTGAGGAGGAACTTTCCCCGGGGCGTCCTGATTTTCAAACCCCCTGCCCGCTCTTCCCGTATTGTTTTTGGAGAGAAAATTTCTTCAGGAGAGGCCCCGTGACCAAGATCCAGTCCGCGCTCGCCCTTTTCATGGCGCTCTCCTGTACGCTCCCCGCCGGGGCGGTCCAGGAATCCGAACTGGCGGAACCGGAAATTCTGCCCGGCGTGACCGAACTTCTCGGACCCGACCTCGCCGATCTGAACGGGGACGGCAAACCCGATCTCATCCTGGGCAACTACAGGGGCAACCTCTTCTTCCGGGAAAACATCGGGACGATGAAAAAACCGGAATTCAAGAAACCGGGGCCCCTTCGGACCGAAAAGGGAAATATAAAACTGAAGCACTGGTGATGTGGAACCGTGAGTCCGCAGGTTGTGGACTTCGACGGCGACGGAAAGCCGGACATCATAGGGGGAACTTTCGAGGGATTCGTTTACCTGGTCCGGGGACGGGGCGACGGGTTGTTCGAAGAACCCCGGAAACTGGAAGACCGGAACGGAAAGCTCATCCATCTCGGGGAATTCTGGGATTACGCCGGGAGCAGGTGGGGCAAGGAATATTCGGTCGGCACCGAAGACCTCGGCATCTATCCCCTCGCCGTGGACTGGGATGGCGACGGTGACCTGGATATTCTCTTCGGCGGGTTCCGGGGCGTTCTCGGAATCCGGATCAACGAGGGAAGCCGGGAAGAGGCGGTCTTCTCCGGCAAGAACCTCCCCGTCCTGGCGGAGAAAAAGCCCGTCAAGCTTGGGAGTGGCCTGAGCCCCGCGTTCGCCGACTGGGACGGCGATGGGCGCCCGGACCTCCTCTGCGCCGTGAAGGGAAAGGTCTACTATTTCCGGAATCTCTCGCGGGAGGGCGTTCCGGAATTCGGGAAACCGGAGGTCCTGATCGAACGTCCCAGCCAGTACCCCAGGCTTGCCGTCGGGGATTTCAACGGCGATGGAAAGACCGACCTGGTTCTCGGGGCCTGGAACAAGAAGAAAAAGGGGATGGTCTGGCTTTATTCCCGGAAGTGACCGCGGCCCCGGGAATCCGCCTGGTTAATCCTTCCGTGCCACCACGGGATCGGTCAGGGCTGCCGGGCGCGGCGGTTCGACGGCGACCGGGTCGCGGTCGACCTCGTGGGCGCGCTTTGCAGGACTCTCCCGGCGCGACGCAGCTCCTTGTGGAACCAGCCGTACTCGCGCCAGCCCGCGTAGGTCGACGGCAGGGACCGGGACCGGTATCGTTCGCCCGCCAGCTTGTCCCAGGGATTGGTCATGGTCGACATGCCCACGAAGCCGGCGTCCAGGGCCTCTTCCAACAGGCCCACCATTTTTTCGCGCTCTTCCCGGGTCGGCTTTTCCCCCGTCGTCGCGCGTCCCAGTCCCATCGCCTTGGAGCGGATATCGGAATGGCCGATCATGCTCGCCACGTTGGGACCCAGGGCGCTGCCGTTTAATTTTTCAATCCACGACTCCGGATCCGTCCACGTTTTGTTCTTCCGGAGGATCTCCAGGACCGGTTCGTACGGCAGGGCTTCGACCCGGGAATACAGGTCGGCGCAGTCCACCGGGTCCGAGTAGACGAGGGAGAGCGAGCAGGAGCCCGTGACAATCGTGGTGACGCCGTGCCGCACCGACTCGTGGAGTCCGGGATTGGCCACCACTTCCGCGTCATAGTGCGTGTGGATATCGACAAAGCCCGGCATCACCCACTTGCCCCCGGCGTTGATGACACGGGCCCCGTCTTCGTTCAGCGGCACGTCGCTGACCTCGGCGACCATGCCTTTCCTGATTCCAAGGTGGCGAATGGCCGGGACCCTGCCGGTTCCGTCGAAGAACCGGCCGTGGTTGATCACCAGGTCGTACGCTTCTGTCATGGTCCTCCATTAAACGGACATTCGGGGTTCGACCGTACAATCATTTTCCCTGCGGGCAGTTCGATTCCCTTTTCATAACTTCACCCGGTGTCCCGCCTTCAATTTGTCCAGCGGGTAAAACGTTCCCCGCCAGGTGATGCCGCCCGACCGGAGCGTCTTCCAGGTTGATCGAAGGACGATCCAGCTGAAGAGGGGCAGGGTGATCGGGCTGAGAAGCGTCGCCCAAGGGGGGTGGCGCGCCCGTTTGAGAGCGCTCCACGCCAGGATCACGAGGGAGAGCAGGACCAGGGTGCCGGCAAGCCGTGTCCAGAAGAAGGGAAGGAAAAAGGCTCCCGCGAGCGAGAGTGGCGTCGCGATCATGACCAGGATCATCCCGATCGCCCGTTCCATTCGGAAACCGGCGATGGCGGTGTAGCCGCTCTTTTCCAGGCCCCGGATCAACCCGGGTACGTCGGAATACCAGAGGACGGAAAGGCTCTCCACCGCCGTCGCGAGCATGCTTCGCACTCCGGCCTGTCGCACCATCATCATTCCGAGGGCGACGTCGTCCGCCACCTCCATGCGCAACCAGGAAAACCCTTCCGTCCGTTCGAGGTCCTCCCTGCGAACCATGTTGAAGGCTCCCGCCCCCGCGAAGGCGTCTGAACCGGGGCGCCCCACGGCATGCACCCGGAGTTGGTTGAGATAGCCGGTCAGGAAAACGGGGATCGCCGTCATCATTCCCGCGCTCTCTCCGAAAATTCGGGGAAGCAGGGCGAGATGGCCCAGGTTTTCCCTTTCACAAAGCGCGACCGCGCGGCGGATCGCGTCGGGCATGTAATGAACGTCGGCGTCGGTATAAATGATGTATTTTCCCGTGGCGAGGCGCGTTCCCTGTTCCAGCGCGTTCACCTTCCCGAGCCAGCCTTCTGGAAGATCCTTTATATGTCGGACGCGGACCCGCTCCTCCTTTTCGGAAAGCCGGTCGACGATCCCGCCCGTTCCATCTTTCGACCGGTCGTCGACGACGACGAGCTCCAGGTCGGGATAGTCCGTCTTCAGAAGGCTTTTCAACGCGCTTTCGATCGTCTTCTCCTCGTCGCAGGCGGCGACGACCACGGTGACGCGCGGCCACGAAGGGAGGTCGGGGAGGGTATCTTCGAGCCGGGGAAGACGCAGAACGGTGCAGGCAGCCCGAAGGATCTCCGCGAGGTAGAGCGACAGGAGACACACCACGAGACCGGAGAGGATGAGAAGGGTCATGCCAGAAAGAGGAGCACGTACGCGGTTGCCAGGGCGATCTGCACCGCCGCGTAGGGAACGGCCGCCTTCACGAACGCGGCGAACGACATCGGCAGCTTGTGCTTGTGAATGATGGTGACGGCGACGAGCGTGGAAGCGGAGCCGATCGGGGTGATGTTTCCCCCGAGGTTCGAGCCGAAAATGACCGACCACCAGAGGGCGGAATCGTCCGGCGTTCCCAGGCCCGTGAGAATCTTCGCGAGCATCGCGGAGAGGGGGATGTTGTCGGTAACCGAGCTGAAGAGGGCCGCGCCGATGAGGACGTACCCGGTGCCCGAGGTCTCTCCCGTGTTGATCACAGCTTCGAGCCCCTTCCCGATCAGCGTGAGTACCTGCGCGTGTTCCATCACGTTGATGACGACGAAGAGCCCGGCAAAGAAGCCGAGCAGGTCCCAGTCAATCGCCTTGTAGAACCTGTCCGCGACCGCCTTGTACCGGACAAGCATGATCGCCGCGTACGTCATCGCGACGAAACCCATTCCGAGTTCCTTTACGTAGGGAAGAACAGAGGCGGTCGCCATCGTCAGGAGGAAGCCGATCGTCATCGCCGCGCCGAACCAGAAGAAGCCCCGGCTCTCGATCCCGTCGTTCTCGTCGAATCCCGCGACGAGCCGGACCGCCTCCCCCCGTTCCTCTTCGTTCGCAAGCTTTCGGATTCCGAAGAGCCGTGCGCCCATCCAGATCGTCACGATCGTGGAGAGCAGGACGTAGGGGCCCGCCTTGAGAAAGAACGTGACGAAGCTGATGCCGGCCGCGTCCCCCACGATGATGTTGGGAACGGAACTGATCAGCGTCAGGAGCCCCCCCACGTTCGTGAGGAGCCCCTCGATCAGAAGGAAGCCGAGAAGCTTTTCCCTTCGTCCGAGCTTGTCGAGCGAGACGGCCGTCAGGGATCCCACGATGATCATCGCGGTGACGTTGTTGAGCACCGCGGAGAAGAAGACGGTCAGGATTCCGTAATACCAGAGGAGTTTCAACGGATCGCCCCTGGACGTCTTGGTCAACTTGATCGCGATCCAGGTGAAGAGACCCGACTTCGAGGTGACGTCCACGAAGAGACTCGCACCGAAAATAATCGCGATGACTCCCCAATCGATTCCCGGGATGTAGATCGGCAGGTGAAAATCTTTCTTAAGGGCCAGGTGATTTTCCGGAAAGAGTTGGAAAACCATGCCCAGGAACAGGCACACAAGTGCGAAGACTCCCGCGATGACCGACTTTTTCGCGTGGATTTTTTCCTCGAAGGCGAGGCTCAGGACCAGGCCGACCAGGAGTCCCGAGAAGAGGAGCGTGATCCTGAAGGGAACCTCCGAGTGGGATTCCGCGCCGCTTGCCAGGAGGAGATTCATCATCAGATCATCAGGAGGGGAATGTGTCGAAGTTCGACCGCCAGGGGATGCGCCAGGCCGTGCATCGCCAGTTGATCCTCGTCCCGGGTGTGGAATACGAGCAGGTCAACCCTGTGTTGCTCGATCAGTTTCCGGTATTCCGCGAGCCGTCGTCCCAGCGTGACGATCGCGTGGATGTCGACTTCGGCGTTTCGTTCGGCGAGAACCCGCCGGCACGTTTCGATGTAATCGTTCGGTTCCTGGAGAAGTTGGAGGGCGATCTCCTCCCGGGCGCTGTCGGTGTCGATCGAGGGAATCTTGGAAATCGTATCCAGGAATCTCTCGAAATCGGCGCGGTCCTCGACGTGGGTGAGATGGAGCGTGCCCTTTTGTCTCGTGAACCGGAGGGCCACGTTGACCAGCCGGTGGTCGCCCGTAAGATGGTCGGTGATCGCCATGACCGAGGCGGTGTCGTTCAGCGCGTGATCCGCAGCCCGGCCCGCCTCGGGGTGGGGGAGGGCGAGGACCGGTTGAGGGGTGTCCTGCGTCAGCGCGGTCAGGTGGCTCCCGAGAGTATAGGGCCACTTCCAGGCGGTGCTGTGCAGGTTCCGGTAGGTGCAGACGAGATCGGGCTTCTCTTCCTTCACCAGGTCGAGCAGGTCGCCGACGGACGCGAACGCGCTTCCGGGAATCTCTTTCCACTCCGCGTCCGGAATCACCTTCAGGAAGGCGCGCGCTTCTTCCGCGAACGCTTTCGCGCCCGCCTCGTCCCGGTCGGTCACGACGAGAACTTTCCCGAACTCGACCGGCTGGTATTCGTAAATCGTCTTCGCCGCCGCCTTGAAAGCGCTTTCGAACTGGTCGATGTTGGTCATACGATCCGAGGATATCCCAAAGAAAAGGCGCCCGGTACCTTTTTCACAACGGGGCCGGGAACCCTAGTAGGGGTCCGGGTTCGCCAGGTCGTGGATCCGGCGGGCGAGGCCGAGGAGTTTCGCCCTTTCCAGGTTGGACATGATCACGACGGCCGCTTTCTTCTCCGGCACCATGTAGAGCCAGGTGGTGACGCGCTGTTGTCCCCCCGAGTGGCCGACCTCCTCGCGGCCCTTGTACGACCGGAGGCTCCAGCCGAATCCGTACCGGACCGTTTTCCCGTCCCTGAGACGGGCCGGTTGGAACATCTCTTTTCGTGTTTCCGGCTTGACCAGCAGGCCGGTCTGCATCGCGATCGCGAACTTCGCCAGGTCGGAAACGGTGGAACAGAGTCCTCCCCCGGGGATCTTGTTGCTGGTATCGGCCAGCGCGGAATTTCGGAGTTTTCCCCTGACCCTTCGGTATCCCTGTGCGCGGTTGGGGATGATCCGGTACACGTCATCCGTCTGCATCGTCTCCATTCCTGCCGGGTCGAAGATGTGCTTCTGCAGGTAGGAGGGGAAACTCTCCCCGGACGCTGCCTCGACGACGCATCCGAGCAGGTTGTACCCGTAGGTGGAGTACTTGTATTCCGTTCCCGGTTCGAAGAGGAGCGGGTCCTTTGCGAACTGTTCCAGGGCGCTCTTCAGTTGCCGGTAGTGCTTCGTGCTGTTGATCTCGCCGGGCGCCTTGTAGTGGCGAACGCCGCCCAGGTGGCTCAGGAGATGGCGGGAGGTGAGCGGCCATTTCTTTTCGGGAAATCCGGGCACGTATTTCTGAACCGGGGCGTCGAGATCGAGTTTTCCCGCTTCGACCAGTTGCATCACCGCGACAGCGGTGACCGGCTTGGAAATCGACGCGAGTCGATAGACCGTATTCGCCCCGGCGGCAACCTTGTTTTCCACGTCGGAAAGGCCGAACCCTTCCGCGTAGCGCAGTTCGTGGCCGGTCACGATGGCGACAGAAAGGCCGGGGATCCCCTGCTTTTCCATCGTGGCATGGACCTCTTTCTCAACCGCTTTCCGGTATTCCTGCGCGGAGAGGGGCAACGCCAGGGAGAGCAGGGCGAGGAGGGGAAGCATGGAACGTCTCATGGGAAATTCTCCTTCACGGTGGCTGTTTGAATTTACCCCGCGGAAGCGAAGGATGGTACCCCCAACGGGAGTCGAACCCGTGTCGCCGGCGTGAAAAGCCGGTGTCCTAGGCCACTAGACGATGGGGGCCCGTAAATAGAAGAGACTACCTGGCCGAGCGACAATATACTTTCCGGGTCAGGCCGATGCAAGCAGTCCGGGGCGCTTTGCTACCGCAGGATCGCCACGACCCGGGTGGGGCCGCCACTGCCGCCGACGATTTTCATCGGAAGCGCCATGATGCTGAACCCGTTCGGCGGAAGGAGATGGAGATTCGCGACGTTTTCGAGCGCCGGGACGTTCTTCTCGAAGAGGCGGACGTGGCTCTGGAAATGGGTGGATCGTCCGTAATCGATGCTTGGGGTGTCGATCCCGATCGCCTTGATTTTCCGGCGCTCCAGGAGCCAGGAGGCCGCGTCGGGATCGAGGCCGGGAAAACGAAGCTCGGCGACCCCTTCCGCTCCCCGTTTTTCCGTGCCCAGGTATCTCAGCCGGTTGGGCCATTCCTTCCCGTAACCGGTCCGGAGAAGAACGATCGCGTCGCGGGGAATCGGTCCGTTCTCCGCCTCCCACTCGAGGAAATCCTCCACCCGAACCTGGTAATCCCGGTCGCTCCGGCACTTCCAGATTACGCTCACGACGATCCCTTCGCCGATCAATTGTTGGACCGGGATCCGGTCGACCGTGTTCCGGTCCGCAAAAAAATGAATGGGGGCGTCGATGTGGGTGCCGCCATGCTCGGCAAGCCTCATCCGGTTCGCGGAATAGTAATACCCTTTCGGAGTTCTTCCCGCGGGTCCCTTCTCCAGGACGAAGCCCTCCTCGGTGGGCCAGTACAGGGTCTCTTTCCCGAAACCGTGGGTCAGGTCGATCACCTCTTCGGCGGGGAGTCCCGCGAGAATCGGTCGGGCGCCCGAGCCGCACCCGGTTACGATCAACGGAACGGCGAGGAACAGGAAGAGTCGAATGGCCGGCCTCCTTCGCCAGACACCGTATCGCATTCCGGTCACCCCGTCGAGATACCGTTGGCCGGGCGCGGCTACTTCTTCGTCACCCGTTCGATCGCCGCCCGCACCTTCGGGAGTTCGGGCTTCGGGTTCATCGTGACCGTGATGTTGAGCGCCTGGAGATAGGAGTTCGCCGCCTGCTCCTTCCGGCCCTCCGCTTCGTGGAGCGCGCCGGCGCGGACCCATGCCTGCCAGCAGTTTTTCGAGAGCGAGCCCGCCTTCTCGAAGTCGAGGATCGCCTCGCCGCGTCGTTGCCGTACCTGCCCCGCCTCCATGGGCCGTTTCTCGGAGAGGGCGGAGTGGGCCATGCCCATGAGGAAGGGGACGAGGCTTTGTCGCGGGCGGGCGTCCCGGAGCTCTTCCAGGTCGGAAAGCGCGCCTTCGTAATTTTTCCGATGGAGGCGCGCCTGCGCGCGGGCGAGGCGGAAGTCGGCCTGGAAGACGATCAGTTCCGGCGCGGCGATCGCCTCGTCGAAGGCGGATTCGGCTTTCCCGTAATTTCCCCGCACGAAAGCGGTCATCCCGGTCATCGCGAAATGGTAGTCTTCCCCGCTCTCCTGGACCCACAGGGTGGAGGAGCGGATATTTTCGAGCAGGGAGAGAACCTGCGCCCGGGTCGCTTCCGGTTCGGAGGAGGTCCACCAACGGACTCCCCCGATCGAACCCGCTTCGGCGAAGGGGTGATCGTTCAGGATCTCCTCGAACCGGAGGAGGGCTTTCAGGAAAAAGCCGTACGGATTTTCCGGGTTGAGTCGGCGCGCCTCGTTGAGCCAGGAGATACCCTCCTTCTCCTCCCCCGCAATCACGCGGGACCATCCGGTCAGGGCGAGTCCCATGGAGCGGGATGCCGGGTCGTCGGGAAGCCTCTTTTTGAAGCCTGCGATCTTCTTCCACGATTCCTCCTGGGCGGAGCTCTTCTCCTCCTCCGAGAGCGTGGAATCGAAGTGGATCTCCTCCAGTTCTTCGAGCGTTTCATGGAGACGCTCCCATCCTCCCAGGACCCGTGCCATGCGCATAAGGTCCCGTTTCCGGGCGAGTCGTCCCTCCAGTTGCTCGCGGTAGGCTTCGGCGTCCGCCCCGATTTTTTCGATGGTGGCGGTGATCTGCGTGCGGAGGCTGAGGGCTTCCCCGTTGCCGGGGGAAATCGCGAGGGCTCCGTCGATCGTACGGGAGGCGAGTCGGTACAGCTTGAGCCGTTCGCGCGCCTCCCCGGTCGCCTGGCTCATGTACGCGCGCGTGTGGGCGATCTCTCCGCGCACTTCACGGGCCCGGAGCCAGGCGGAGGTCCCGGTCCAGCCGAGGATGGAGATCGCCAGGAGGCCTGCCACGGTGGAAGGGATCAGGACGGCCCGGTATTTCCGGACGGTTCGCCAGGCCGACTCCGCCCGGGAGATGGGGCGAGCATGGATGGGCTCGTGGTTCTGGAATCGCCCGAGTTCCGCGGCCACTTCCAGCGCGTTCGGGTAGCGGGCCGCGGGGTCCTTCTCCATGCACTTGAACGTGATGGTCGCCAGGTCGGGGGGAACGTCCGCCCGGAACGGAAGAGGGTCGTCCTCGATCACCTTCCGGACCACCTTGTAGGCGCTTTCGCCGGAGAAGGGGGCCCGTCCCGCCAGGAGATAGTAAAGCGTGGACCCGAGGGAATAAATGTCGCTCCGGTTGTCGAGACGGCGGTGCCCCTCCGCCTGTTCGGGACTCATGTATCCCGGGGTTCCGATGACGTCCCCGGTCAGGGAGAGGGAACTGTCGACCTCCATCGGCTTGGCGAGTCCGAAGTCGGTGAGGAAGACCTGGAAGGGATCGATCGGCGTCTCCCCTTCCGCGAAAAGAATGTTCGCCGGCTTGATGTCCCGGTGGATGATCCCGTTCTGGTGGGCGTAGTGGAGCGCTTCCGCGGCCAGTTTCATCACGGAGGCGATCCGGCGATGATCTCCCCGGGGGAAGGAGGAGAGGGAGTTCCCGTCGACGAACTGCATGAAGATATGGTCTTCCCCCGCTTCGTAGACCGAGGTGATGCCTGGATGATCCAGCTTGGCGGCGGTCTGGGCTTCCCGTCGAAAGCGGGCCAGGTCTTTTTCGTTTCCCACGCCGCGAAAGAATTTGATCGCGACCCACCGGCGGAGTTCGGTGTCCCATGCCTTCCAGACCTCGCCCATACCTCCGGCGCCCAGGATGCGGGTCTTGATGTATTTTCCAAAGGGTTCGCCTTTCACCTCTTCCGGTTCCGGGAGGGAGGGTGGCGGGGTGGCGGATGTTTGCAGGACCGTTTTGTCCGCCGTGCTGAGGGCGACGGTCCGGTCCACCTTCTCCATGTCGAGATAGCCCTTCTCGATCAGGATGTGGGCGAGACGGCGCGTTCCGTTCCGGTTGTTCCGAAGAAGGTCGAGGCATTCCTTCACTTCGTCGGGCCGGGCCAGTCCCAGGTCGACCACCAACTGGCCGAAGAGTTCCTCCGCATCCACCATAGGAAAGAGATTTTATCCGATCCGGGAGGTCCCGCCAATCGAAGTTGGGTCCGGCGAAGGGAGATGGGAGAGCGGATCAGGCCATGGCGTCTTCGGGATTTTCCACCGGATCCGGGCCTGGAAGGGTGCCCATCATGCTGCAGGTGAGAACCCGGCGGAGCAGGGCCAGTTTCTGGCGCGCCGCCTCGTCGGATTCGGCCTTCTGGCGAAGGTGGTTGATTTTTTCGAGAAGTTCCGGGATGGCGTTGTTCATTCTGATCCCCCTTTGACTGGTCTCTTTCCATCAATGAATCGGCCGGGAAAGCGGGATTCCTGCAGGGGGAATCAGAGATCCGAGGGGGCGGCGATTTCGCCCTTGACCGCGGAGGCGGCGACCACGCAGGGGTTGGCGAGCCAGGCGTCCCCGTCGCCCATTCTTCCCGGCATGTTCCGGTTGGTGGCGGAGATGGCTACCTGGTCCTTCTGGGGGCCGCCCGGACCCGCGTTGATGCAGGCGCCGCATCCCGGTTCGGTGATCATTTCGACCCCGGCGGCGACCAGCGTGTCATGGTACCCGAGGCGCTTCGCCTCTTCGCGGACGCCGATCGACCCGTACTGGATGTAGGTGGGAATGGCGACTTTTTTCCCCTCGAGAACCTTCGCGTACATCCCGATGCTCGTGATATCACCGGCCGTGCAGGAACCTGCGTAGGCGATGTCGACAGGGGTGCCGCGGACTTCGGAGAGGGGGACCCCGTTCCCCGGGTGGCCCGGCCTTGCGACGAGCGGTTCGACCGTCTCCAGGTCGAGGACGAGGACGCTTTCGTACGACGCGCTTTCGTCGGCGAAAACTTCTCCCTTCGCGATCTCCTCCGCGGAAAGGCCTCTCCGTTCCCGGAGATAGTCGCGCATCGGTCCGGACGGTTCCATGATCGCCGTGAGGGCGTTGCATTCCACCGCCATGTTGGCGAGCACCGCCTGTTCCTCCAGCGGCAGGGAGGCGAGTCCCGGCCCTCCGAATTCCATGACGCGGCCGGTGAAGCAGGCGGTCTCCTTCCCGATCCGGGCGAGATGGAGGATGGCGTCCTTCGCTGTGCAGGCCGGGGAGAGTTTTCCCTCCAGGTTGATCCGGACACTCCGGGGAACCTTCGAGATGACCTCGTTCTGTTCCCAGATCGAGGCGATTTCGCTGTTGCCGATTCCGTAGGCGAAGCAGTTGAGCGCGCCGGCGGAGCAGGTATGGGAATCGGTTCCCAGGACGATGTGGCCGGGGAGTGCGACCTGTTCGCGGATCACAGTGTGGCAGATCCCGGTCGCGCCCCCGCCTTCCAGGGCGTGGAAATGGATGCCGGACTGTTCCGCGAGGTTGCGTTGGCCGGAGCGCAGATCGCGGATTCCCTCGAGCGCCTCCCCGGTGATTCCCGGAAGTTCCGCGGCGAGGGTGAGGTGGTCGGGGAAGGTATGGATCGTCTCCGGATTCCTGATGCGGGGGGGGCGACCCAGGTGGGCCTGCACCATGGCGGCGGCCGGGGCGGTGGTGTAGTCGTGGGAAAAGGCGGCGTCGACCTGGAGGAAGCCGGCGTCTCCCGGTTGCACCGACCCGTGGAGGGTCTTCATGTGTCCGGCCATGATCTTTTCGGAGATGGTCATGGGCCGGGCCGGGGTGTCGACCGGCGCGTCGGTTTCGTCGCCGCGCGCCCGCGCCTCGAAGTAGGGGAAGATTCCTCCGCGCTTCACCACGGAGACCGTGAGGTCGTCGAAGCCCTCGGTCAGTTCCCCGATGGAGATTTCCTCTCCGGAGGCGAGCCTGCGGGCGAGCGATTCGCTCGTGATCGGGAACATGCCGTTGTTGATCAGGTTCTGGCGGTGGATGGGGGCGATACTCGGCGCGAAGACGGCGCCGATCCCGGCGTAGAGAAGGGCGAGCGCCGCGATCTCCCGGGAGGATCCCTCTCCCCAGCCGTCGCCGGCGAAGATCATGCCGAACCCACCCCGGCGGATGTCGTCCGGCCGGACGTATTCCCCCCCTCCGAGGGACCGGAGAACGAGCTTTCCGAGACGGTCGTCGTAGTAGTAGCAGTCGGGGTTCGCCTTGATGATCGCGTCGGTGGAGACGTGTGCGTAGAGCGCGTCGACTCCCGGGGGGGGGTCCAACGTCCCGCCCCCGAACTGCCGGTGGAGCAGTTCCTTGTCGGAAGTGAGGTAGAGCGGTCGTCCGGCAAGCCTGATGGCGCGGACGAGCCCGTTCTCCTGCAAGAGGACGTCGATCTTCCCGACCTTTTTCATCCAATCCCGCTTCGTTCCAACGTTCCCCCCGATTATATCAGGAGAGTCGACGGGGAAGAGCTCTTTTCCGCACGGAAACTCTTGCCAACGCTTCCGGGGGGGCGTTCAATGTCCGGATTCACATTGAACGGGAGGAGAACCGATGACGAAGCATGCCACGATGGAGACGAGCAAGGGAACGATCAAACTGGAACTTTTCGACGGGGATTGTCCCAAGGTCGTCGCGAATTTCGTGAAACTGGCGGAAGAAAAATATTACGACGGCCTGAAATTCCATCGGGTCATCAACGACTTCATGGTCCAGGGCGGATGCCCGAAGGGAACGGGAACGGGCGGTCCCGGTTGGTCGGTTGATTGTGAGATCGTTCCGTCCCGGAAGCACGGACAGGGCTCTCTTTCGATGGCGCACAGCGGTCAGTGTTCCCATGATCCGGAGACGGGAGAGAAGCAGGGAGGCGAGTGCACCAACGGATCCCAGTTCTTCATCACCCACGTTCCGACGCCGCACCTCGACGGGGTGCACACCGTATTTGGACAGGTCACGGAAGGGCAGGATGTCGTAGACCAGATCACCCAGGGCGACGAGATGACCACGGTGGTGATCAGCGGGGACTGATCCCTCCGGTCAGGAAGAGACGACGCAGTTTTTCAGGCCGGCCCGGATTTCCTCTTCGGGCAGGTTCCGCCCGATGAAGACAACGCGGTTCGTGCGCTCCTCGTCCGCAGCCCAGGGACGGTCGGGGCGGCCTTCGAACATCATGTGGACGCCCTGGAAGACGACCCTTCGCTTCTCCCCTTCCACGTGAACGATTCCTTTCATGCGGAAAATGTCCATGCCCCGTTCCTTCAGAAGGGTGCCGAGCCAGGCATTGAACCGCTTTCCGTCGAGGGAGCCCTCTTCCCGGATCGAGATCGAGCGGATCTCGGGATCGAGGTGTTCCCCCTTCGTCTCGAAGAAGTCGGGAGAGACCTCCACCCGGCGGGAGAGGTCGAACGCGCCGATGTCGAGGATCTTGTCGAGATCGATCTCGGTCTTCTCCGTTTCGTGGATGGTCGTCACCCGGTTCAATCCGCGGACGGTCTTGCGGAGGTCGGCGAGTTCCTCCGGGGAGACCAGGTCGGTCTTGTTGAGCAGGGTGACGTCGGCGAAGGCGATCTGTTCGCGCGCTTCCCGTCCCTTCTCCAGGTGCAGGGCGACGTGTTTCGCGTCGACGACGGTGACGATCGCGTCGAGGCGGACCTTCGATTTTAAGTCGTCGTCGACGAAGAAGGACTGGGCGATCGGCCCGGGATCGGCGAGGCCTGTCGTTTCGATTACCATCGCGTCGAACTTTTCGGGGCGGCGGAGGATGTCGAGGATCGTCCGGATGATGTCCCCCCGGAACTTGCAGCAGATGCATCCGTTCGACATCATGATCGTCTCTTCCTCCGCGTCGACGATCAGTTCGTTGTCGATGCCGATTTCGCCGAACTCGTTGACGATGACGGCGACCTTCCGGTCGGACTGTTTCGTGAGGATCTGGTTGAGAAGGGTCGTCTTTCCCGCCCCCAGGAAACCGGTCAGGACGGTGGCGGGGATCAGTTCCATTTTCCGCCCTCGACGTTCCCGAGTTCGTCCGTGTTGATGCGGGGGCCGTGCCCCTCGGGGTTGGGAAGCAGGTGGGGGATGTCCTCTTTCTTCACTTCTTTCATGGGGCGCATCGACTTGTACTGCTTCCGTTCGTCCCGGTCGAGGATGGCGACGAGCGTTTCGATCGGGGCGCACCCGGGCTGGTCGCAGTAGATCTCGGTGACGAGGATGGGGATCTCTTCGGGCACCTTGAAGTGTTTGCGGACCCACTCCTTGATCTGTCCCTGGAGGGAGTTGTCCTTCTTTCCCTCGCCGAAGAGGTCGAATTCGAAATCCATGCGCGACAGTGTACGGAAAACGGGTCCGCGGGAAAAGATCGATTCCGCACGGGAGTCGTGGGTGGGGATAGTAGTGGTGTCGATCTTCGTTCCGAAGTAGACTGGCCCCCGTGTTCGCGATCCTGCTTCTCCTGTTGGCGTTTCCCCAGGACAAGGTCTCCATTCCGCGCTCCGGGAAGTCGGCCTATGCCCGGTCCGTCCCCAAGTGCCGGGACGCGGAGAGGAAGATCGATTCCGATCCCCGGGGGGCGATCGAAATCCTCGATTCGATCCTGTCGGACGGGCGCATAAAAAAAAGGGAATGCCGGATCCGGTGGGAAACGCGTCCCGGGGACTACAGCAGATGGTACGATTTCTTTCCCTACCAGTTCCGGGGGCGCGCGCGGATAAAACTGGCGGAATCGGCCGAACCGAAAGATGCCCTGAAACTGCTCGCGAGGGCCCGGGGGGATCTCGAGGAATCGGTGCGACGGGGTCTCAAGACGAGCGGAGACCATCTCACCGACGTCCTTGCCCGCATCCGGAAACTCGAGTCCGCCACCGCCGAGGTCGATCCCCTGCCCGATTTTCAAAAGGAATGGAACCGGATGATCTCCCGGGATGATTTTTCGGTCGCCCGGGGCCATATCCTGAAGAAGGGGGACTTCCTTACGGACGCGCAGAAGAAGAAGTTCCTTGCGGAGACGGACCAGGCGTGCCTCGATTATATCGGGGAAGCGTCGACGGAATTCCTGGACCAACTGGATCGGGTGGATGACGTGGAGACCCTCCAGGGCATATCCCGTCAAAGTTTCGCCCGGAAGTTCGCTCTTCCGGATGAGAGTCAACTTACCACCAGTACACCGCTGTTCAAGTGGTGCGTGTCTGCGCGCGAAACCCTGGAACGGGTCCGGAAGGGAAGGCAGGCGTTACAGTCCCTCGGCGACCGGTCGGTGGAAGCGGTCGCCCTTCCGAAAGAGGTGAGCGTCTCCGCGTTTCTCCCGATGGAAAAACTCGCCTTCGATATCGTCTGGACCGGAATCGAATCGCGGGCCAACTTGTCCCGGGACGAGTTGGCCGCACGCCGGAAAGTTCTTCGCACCGAGGTGGACGACTTCGCCACCCTCTGGAACGGTTTCCAGGGAAGGGTCCTCCAGGCGGCGAAGGGAAAGACATCGTTCCTCAAGGAAATCCCCGAGCGGGATTTCTCCGGCCTTTGGGCACGGTTTCCCGTCGATGCCGCGGAGTTGAAGGAAATTCCTTCCCGCCTGTATAAGACCATCGAATCCCCCGATCCCGGGAGGGTCCTGGGTGATATCGGACAGGACATGGGCAAATTGCGGGACCGGTTCGACACCCTGTCCATCGAGTCCCGGCGCGACGTGGTCATGTTCGAAATCGTGACCATCGTGCTCGCCCGTTTCCTGAAGGGGGAAACGGTTTCCAACATCGCCCGGGACCGCGAGATCAAATCGCTGGGGCGGGAATTGAAGAGCCTGGGAGGGGACTTCAAGGTCACCCGCTACGGTCCGAAGGTGGCCGCCGTTTTCGCGGACCTACGGTAGTTCGCGGAATCGGAGGGTGTTGGGGTCCCCCATCTTTAGCGATACCAGGTAGGAATTCCTGTCCTTCATCCATTTGGAAGGGATGATTGACGTCTGTTCTCCCAGTTCCGGGTGCGTCAGCACGATGGTGATTTCCCCGATCTCCAGTGTCTCGATGACCAGGGGCGTGGATAGATATTTTCCGCGAACGATCATCTCCTCTCCGGTCAACGCTCCGTCCTTGACGAAGTAGGTGTTCCCGACCTTGAGTTCACGGATTTGTGCGTAGGGCCAGACGTAAATTGTCAGGTTCACGAGGCCCTTGAAGGCGACGACCGGGGCGAAACGGGCGTGGTCCTTCTCCAGCGCGTCCCGGATTTTCTCGAAATCGGTTTCATGGTCCTTCAGGAGGGAGCGCAGGGATGTGCACCACGCCTGGTACCGGAGGGCCTCCTTCTTCCTCCCCATCCACTCTGTCTTGGGCCAGAGGTCGGTGGGGATCTTCCTGTGTTCCGCCTTGAAATATTCCTTCAGCAGGGGAAAGGCATCGTTGGGCATCTTCATGAGGGATTGCCGGAGGCTGTCCACCTCCTTCTCCGGAGGCGTGACGAAGGATCGCACGGCATAGGTATCCTGGATTTTCGGGAGTTTTTCCCGCATCCAGCGGCGGGCGATTTCCCCGGGGGTCAAGTCGTTCCCGTTGCCGCCGTCCGTTCTCCAACGGCCGTCCACCTTCCGGTACCCGAGGGCTTTGCGGGCTTCGGAATGATCGGGGTCGAGAGCTATGACCTGCCGGAATTCGCGGGTGGCCTCCTCGTTCAGTTTCATTTCCCGGCACCAGAAGGCAAGAGAGAGGTGTCCCGGGAGGTCGTCTTGGGAAAGCTTTGCGGCACGTTCCAGGTAGATTTCCAGGGAGGTTTTGTTCGACTCCCCATCCGGCGGCTTCAAAAAATTGTCGAAAATACCGACCTTCCAGGCGCCACCGACTCCGCCGATGAGGATCACGAAACAGGCCGCGGCGATCGGCCATTTTGATCTCTTCCCTGGTTTCTTTCGTTTCTTCGCGTCGACGGGGGCGTCCTGGAGGAACCGCGCGAGATCCTCCCCCATGGAGCTCGCAGATTCGTACCGGTCTTCCTTCATCTTCGCCATCGCCTTGAAGACGATGTTTTCGAGCGCCGGTGGAATCTCGGGATTCAGGGATCGGATCGAGTCGGGCTCTTCCGAGCAGACCTTGAAGAGAAGGGCCGTCGGGTTGTCCGCCTTGAAAGGAGCCCTCTTCGTCAGGAGGGCGTACAGGGTCGCTCCCAGCGAGTAGACGTCGCTCTGCGCGTCGATCTCCTTGAGGCTTCCCGTCGCCTGTTCCGGGGACATGTAGGCGGGGGTGCCCATGATGGACCCGGTGATCGAAAGGGAGGAGTCGCCGTGTATCCCCTTCGCCAGTCCGAAATCGGTGACGAAAGGTTCCCCGTCCGCCTTCACGAGAATGTTGGCAGGCTTGAGGTCCCGGTGGACCGTGTCGTTTTCGTGCGCGAAGTTCATCGCGTCACAGACCTTGATGAAGGCCTGGACGAACTCCGGGATGGTCATCTCCGCCTTTTGGAACGGCACGCCCTCGATGAATTCCATGACGAGGAAGTGGGTTCCCCCCGCCTCGTTGACCTCGAAAACTCCCGCGATGTTCGGATGGCGCAGGCGGGCGGTCATCTTCGCTTCCCGTTGGAAGCGGATGATACTCTCCTGGTCGGAGAGGCTCAGGAACTTGATCGCCACCCACCGGCTCAGCTTTATGTCCCAGGCTTTCCAGACCGTGCCCATGCCCCCGGCGCCCACCTGTTCCGAAAGAATGTACTGGTTCAGACGGCGTTGGGGATCTTCGACGTATTGGCGCAATTCCTGCGGGAGCATGTCGAGTTCGTTCAGTTCCTGGGCCAGTCCGCCCTCGACGGTGCTGGGAGGCGAGAAGCGGGAGGAGGGGGGGCGGGAAGAAGGAGGGGTCGCCTCGGGCCCTGGAGAATGGGTAATGGGATTGAACCCGACCGTTCCCGGGGTGACCCGGGACGAGGGTGGCGTTTTTTCGGAGGTGGAAGTGTCCGGAACGACCGTCTGGGCGTATTGTCCCGATTCCTCGTCCGTTTCGGAGTGGGTAAATATTTCGCCGGTCGAGTGCGGATCCTTGGCGGGAGGCTCGGAGGTCCCGCTCGTCGTTCCGGGATCGGTGGCGGGCGGACCGGCTTGCGGGGAATCCGTTGTGGAGGGGCTGGCGGGATTTTCGGCAACCGGGTCCGGACTCATGTCGGGCGTGGAAGGCTCTTCGGTTTGCGGGGAGGGTTCGGATATTTCTTCCGCGGGTATTTTCGGGGGGAGACGGAGGAGAACCCTCCCGGTGACATGATCGTATCTCCCATGTGGAAATCACCCGCGGAGGAGGCCGGGATTCCCTGTTTCGGATCCTTTTCTTCCGGTTTTTCTTCCTTTTTTGGATCTTCTTCGTCGGTCATGATCCCGCCCGTGCTATACGCTCTTCCACCCCCGTTGGCCCCTCCGTATATTATGGCCCGGACGGGGTTTCCCGCAAGGTCTCTTTTTTGGACGCGGGAGGGGGGCATGAGTGCCCGGAAAGAGCGATTCTTGTCCGGGAGGACCCCCGCGGATAAGATGCCCGGATGACATTTCTTGCGGGGTTCCTGGCCGCCGCGTTCTGGGGAGACGACCCGAAGATCGAAAAGGGCGTCGAGGCTCCCGATTTCGCGGTTCAAAACCAGGAGGACAAGGCCGTCAAGCTCTCCTCCTTCCGGGGAAAGAAGAACGTTCTGCTCGCCTTCTACCCGATGAACTTCACGCCCGGCTGAACCCGCGAGATGAAGATGCTGCGGGACAGCAAAGAGGTTTTCGGGAAAGCCGATACGGTCATCCTCGGCGTTTCGGTTGCCTCGGTGAAGTCGCATGGAAAGTTCTGCGAAAGCCTCGGCCTCTCC